>Ga0302238_1002906_pt1 | contig 11448 bp, 8 predicted proteins | sample AAG_UR_Asn_MG_FD_193527 | JGI IMG/M metagenome (GOLD analysis project Ga0302238, IMG submission 193527) | Enriched activated sludge microbial communities from anaerobic digester in WTTP, New Holstein, Wisconsin, United States - AAG_UR_Asn | ecosystem: Engineered > Bioreactor > Anaerobic >...
GTCTTTGATGACCATCGTTACCCTCGTTCTCGCTGACGGCAGGTTCCAACTCGCCCGGACTTCTGCCAGTACCTTCCGCGCCACGGAGGAACACAACACCTGTCACAGCAGTTATCCGACATCGGACTCACCCTACCCAGTGCTCTTCTACCGAGCAAGAGTTTTCGATTCTCGGACCGAACCCGGACTAATGGTCCAGGGGGCCGTTGGAGAATCGGTCCAAGAAGCAAACACCAATTGGTGAGGTTCGGAGTTCCTGACTGGGTCTGTCGAGCGGGCTCTGGGGGGCTGGCTGGCTGTTGGTCTGTCTCCCGGCCCAAGACCAGAGTGGCCCTCCGGTCCAAATACGTCACGCGAGCTGGCGATCTTGGACTGGTGCTTATAGCTGAAACGGAAGTGCTTGCGGTGTGACTGCGTCACGGGTAAGCTGGCACTTTCCGTCGATCCGGTGCGACAGCGTCATACTTGTGGGCAAGTATTGTTGGGGTGATTCTCTGGTGACTCGCTGCAGGGCCCGGATGGGACTTGGACCACCGGGAGAGGAAGCGATGGTAGAAGGGACCAGTTCCAAAACCGACATTCAGCGGCTGACGGAGATGCTCTCCGCTTACCGGACAAAGGCCTTGCCGCCCGAACCGGCACATATGCGGGAGATCGGCTCAACGCACCGAGCGAACGCCTTGCTGCCCGAACCGGCACATATCCGAGAGATTGGCGCAAAGCACAAGGCGGCCTTGCTTAGGGCAGAACCTCCCCACTTGGCAGAAGTGGGTTCCAAGCACAGGGAGGCATTGCAGAGAGATGCGATGCAGAGTGCAGGGCGTGGAATTCCTTCGGCCGTGGCTCCTGCTCGCTCCCGTGGCATGCCAGAGGACCCAACGCCTCTGGACATTCCCAAACGGGTCTCCGATGTCTGGCGATTGGCCGACCGAATGGCCCATGGTGGCTTGTCGCCGGAGGACTGGAGTCGGCTCCTTGGACAGATCGGAGGTGGGGTTGACTACCAGGAATTGGAGAGTTTTCTTTGCCCGGGACCCGGTCTTCGTCTGTTGGCCTGGAAGAATGCGTGCGGAGCAAGAGCAGCGATTGAACATGTCTTCGAACTCGTTCTCCCAACCGCCATTACCGAGACGTATGCGGAGCAGATCGTTGACCATTTCGTGAATGGAGACTTGCTTCTCCCATGGGAACTTACTTCCTGGTGGCAGTGCAAGCATGAGATTCTGCCGTCCCATTCTGCCGTCCCAACCACACCGGAGCCTCCGCCCTTGCCCTGGACGGAAGATGACAAGGCCAAGCTCAATTTGATTGCCTTGGGGTTGTATTTATTTGATGCCGAACTCTACAGTAAATATGGCCATTACTTCCACACCGACTTGACATCATATGATGCGAAGCCTGCGATTTTACTCGGAGTTATCCGGGCCGCTGACATTGATGAAGCTTGGTCCACAATTGTCGAACAATTGATACAGGCACTGACCCACCTCAACGCCTTGCCCCCCGTCCCCTCGGACGATTCCATCCCGGTGGCGACCAGCCTCTTCTTTGCCGAATTTGATGAACCCCCGATGAACCCGGATGGGCGAACTGTCTCCAAGATGACTATGAGGAAGATTTGGGCACGTCGGCTGGCGGTGGCCTTGTGGGCAGACGTGAACGCCCACTGGCCATGGTCCCTTGATGAATTGCCGATTGACCTCCGGAACGCCCTTCTCGGTTGGAATCCAAGGAGCGAGACGGCTTTCGAAGGAGCGTGCGCCAATTCCGACTCTGTAGATACATGGGATTGCATTGTGCCGCGGCTTGTTGAGGGCCTGACCGGCCAGAATTCACAGGGCATTTGGGGCACCAACGTTGCTGCTACTGGGATTCCTGCAGGCTACTCCGGAGGCTTCGTCTGGTCGCCAGACCCGCTCTCCGAGTGGCTAGTTGCTTTCTATGGGATCCGACCGCGGCTGGGAGATTCCCCCGCCTCCCGTAAAGATGGGGTCCTGGCGGCACACCAGTGGCTGCTTGACAGAACGTACGTGCACGACAAAGGGGATCCGAAAGACAATACACTGACGGTCCACCCAGGCTTCACTAGTTTCAAGAGTTTGGTGCTGGAGAACGTGAACTACGGTGGGTGCTCAACCACTGGACCGCTTTTCGTGGCGCTCTTGAGAGCCATGAACATCCCGGCTTTGTCATTGCCGAATCTGCCGACAGTGGGCCGAGCGTACAGTTGGAACATGGACCAGATTTCGAAGGGGCAGCCGAATGGCCACACATCGGTGGTATGTAGATTGCCAGAGGGTTCTTTTGCAGTATTCCACGCTGACTATATCTGTTCCTACATGGGCCAACGGTATGGCGATCCCGTCGATATGTGGATCCCATATGCCGAATGGTTCCTGGTGCATCTGATTCTTTGGGGTGACTTTCTGAAGTCTCCAGAGAACGCTGTCGACCAGGTTGAAAACATGCTCACGAAGCATTGGTATGCCATGACGCTTAAGCAGATATCGAATATGGCATCCAACTACTATCATGGGCTCGACGAGGGCCCTGAACATCCGTATTGGCTTGTGCGAGTCCTCATGGCAGTTACCGATGCCGAACTGAACGGTGGAACCAGTTGGCTGACCGAATGGTCAGGCAGTGGGGATAAATTTATCCTGGCAAGCAAGTTTCTGAAACTTGGGATCAACCAATTTGACATGAACATTGGTGTACCACACGAATGGCATTCTGGAGGCCAATATAGCTCTGCACTTCATAGCAAGACGGCGACGCCTTTTCCATTGAACTGGAAATTCACTAACACGTTTAGTGACGACATCGCAATTCAGGCATCAGTTAGCAACAACCCGGACAGCGCTGACGCTATTTTATCGATAGGCCTGTGGCTGAACAACATCGCCACACGCATTATCCAAACACATGGCACAATTGAATCTTGGCGCAACTGGCTTATCAAGAATGGGTGTAGTTGGTATGGATGCCCGGATGGGTTCAATTGGCTTTGCAAGTAGCTTAGTTTGATTGAAGGGGAGCTGTGGATGAAAACATGTCTTTTGGGAGTAGCATTCGGCGTAGCTGCGGTCACTGGTGGATCGTGCCGTAGCAGCGCCTCCGCTGAACAGACGGCAGTGATAGATTCGTTTGCGGAGAACCGGGCCGACGGGCAGGTAGCTGAGTTCGACCTACCGAGTATCGACGCCGGGCCTGGGCATGACTGGTTTGAGGCTCAAGTCGACTTGCGCCTGCTCGACTCTCAGCGTTCGGGAGAAGGTCTGGACTTCGGTGTTCTTTTGCTAGGGGGATTTGGGACTCCTTGCCAACACGACCAGGAATGCGAACCCTGGCTTGTTTGCGTGAAAGTGGATGATGCACCGAGATTCTGCGGTCTGGAACGCTGTTGGGATGAATGCCCGCAGGATTGGGGCTGCTACCTGGCCGAGGAGTTTCTACCTGATGAGGTCTTTCGCTGCCTCCCTAAACCACACCTGCTCTGCGAATTGTGCCACTTTGATGTCGAATGTATCCACATCGACGGCCGATGCGTTGAGATGACAGGGGACAGCCGTGGCCACTGCACGACGGGTTGCCAGGGGGATAGCGAGTGCCCGGAGGGCTATACCTGCCTGCGTATCGTCGGAAGTGACTCCGAAGAGACGGAGCAATGCGTGCCAACGTCGGGGATGTGTGGTGAACGGTAGCGCCATCAGCAATTGTCCGCCTGCCCTCGTCGGGCCTCTTCGGACGGAATGGCGCCGTCGGGGAGCAGACTGCCGATGTCACCTGACCGTGGTCAGCAGAAACTAATCTGGCCTGTGTCTGTCAAGCGCCAACAAAACTGACCCACCCGGCGCCACTAAAACTGACCCACCGAGCGGGGCCAGTTGGTGAGGCCGGAGCCGGTGCTGTGTCAGGCCAGCTAGCGGGCCTGACACAGCACGCACCCTACCTGGATGCGATGGGCTCCGACGGTTTCCAAAGACCAGATTTGCGCTTCTCTCGCATCCGATAGCTCTCGCCCTGAATCGTGATGGCGAAGCTGTGGTGCAACAGACGTTCAAGCATCGCTGCGGCCACCATTTCGTCGCCAAAGACCGCACCCCACTGGGTGACTGGCTGGTCAGAACAAGATGGTACACGTCAGTCCGGCGGGCACGCCAAATGAGAGAATGTCCACCCTATCCCCAAGCGACAACAACACAGTGTCACCATCCTGTTTCAAGCGGGGCACACCATCACTTATGCCGATTGCAAGCGTCAGGTTCGGTTGTGTCTGACCTGCGAGAAGTTCGGGCACGACGAAACGAGTCAAGCTTTGGTCAAGAGGAGGAATCGATCCTGGCTGGGAGATGATTGAAGGGAGCACGGCCTCGACCGAGAGGAGGCCATCTGGCCCAAGGGCAAGATCCATACTCAGTGGATCCCGATTCAAGCCGGCCTGCAACTGACCTTCCGGCTGCAAAAGCTCCAGCCGGCCCGTCCCTAATAGCTCCGAACTCGACTGGACCACGTACGAGACAATCACAATATCGTCCCAAGCTGCCACTGCTACACAGAAATGATTCGATATGGACTCTGAATTGTATAACGTAGCAGATCCGACGTCACCATTTCCAGCAATACTAGATATAAATAACTCACCAGCGCATACATATAATCTATCCCCCTTTGGACTGACTGCCATCTTAAAAACAAAGCCAGGATTCACTGCGTTTGAAATGACACACCATGCGCTGTCCATCTTTATTTTTGCCCACTGCGCAGAAAGATCTAAGGCACCGGAAACATCAAATTTCAACACCACCAACTTCACAGATGAATTCAAGGGGCTCGCCAATACAAATAAATTATCCTTTGATACGAGAATTGCTTTTGCGCTGTAGCCGTCCAGGAGCACCGACGAAACCACCACCGGGTTCGAAGGTTCCTGGAGATTGACGCCCGAAAGGGTGCTGTCCCCGGACAGCGCAAATGCCGTTTGCCCATGTGCAGCAACGAGAGTGCAAGCCCCGCCCAGGGCCAGGTGCCCAACCCAACTACCGCATTGATTCTCCGACAAGTCCAAGATTCCGAGCCCGCCGGCTCCCAGCGCCACCGCCGCCACAGAGCCAGATAAGGCCGCATCCACCGGGGTGCCTGCCAGAGTCGACAAGACGACGGATGCCGGCTTCACGTCGAGTGCGACGTCCATATCGGCCACCAAGTCGCCCCCCGTATTCCCATCCAGGACCGATTGGTCACCAACCAAGTCCCGTGTGTCTGGGAACGAAGAGACGTCGACGCAGGTCTCCCTTCGGTCGCTGTCGTCTGGCACATCTCGGGTCCCATCAAGTTTACCACAACCGCTGGCTTGTGAATCACAGGTCCCGGCTGCATCGTTCGGTTCCTCCAGGTCGCCGCCCCCCGCTCCAACGCCGTTCGACTGTGACTTGACACAGCCTGGTTGACCACCCAAACAGCCAATAGTCACAAAGAATAGGGGCCAGCGCCACATGAACCCACCCGAGGGATTTCGACGTCCCAGTACCACGACATTCATTGCCTGACCTCCTAGACCACTGCTCACCATTCTCGCCCCCCCTCTGGGCCGTCGAAGGCGGGGTCCACTGCTGCTGGGGGGATCGAGATATCTGAGCGGCCGTGTAGCGCAAACCAGGAGAACGCAGACCGATGTAGCAGTGAATCTTTTCCGAGACAACAGAAGCGTCAGTGGTCTGGGAGGTAAGATTTGAAATCAACATGGGCACAGACCTCCATGGTTCAGTTCCAGAAGGGCGGCGCCAAGAATGCCACCCAACCTGCATAACGGACTCCGCCCTGGAAAAGCCAATATAACCAAGCAACCGCCGTAACGCAAGCGGCGTCAAAACTTCCTACCCGGGTCGCCCGGGAAATCGAACGGTCCGCCGGACGGAGAAGTCGCAGTTCCAGGTGGCAGATGCCGGTTCGACGGAGCTCACCGCTGCTGGTTCTTGAGGAAGGTGCTCCACGCTTGCGGGGAGCGTGCCCGCCCAGGGCCGGTGCCCTTCACCCACGTGCTATCGGCCACCAGCATCAGGTTCTCGCCACTGCCCTGCTCCATTGACAACGGAGCGTATCGCTTCGATGCCTTGACCAGTCGATGCCTTGACCAGCGGCTTGAACCAAGCGACGAACACTCTACACTGGGTCCTCACAGAAATATCCCTGATTGGCATTCCACGAGCAAATCTTTCCTTCGGGACATTGCAGTTCGCAGGAGCCACAGGTGGTCGCATCGAGTCTGTAGGATTCGCAGCCGGGCCACTCGTCGCAGTCGAGATATGAATCCTGACATCCCCACAGCAGGCAGATACCGTTGGAGCACGAAACCACTGCTCCTGGAATGACCGCAACGCAGTCTTGATCAAGCTGGCATGCGAATGCAGCGAGGCAGCCTTCATCGGTTTCGCCATCACAGTCGTTGTCGAAGGAATCGCACGTCTCATCAGAGGGCGCCGGGGCGTCGCAGACCCAGCCCAGGGTTCCCTGGCACTCCTCGGTGCCCTCGCACTGACCCGCTACGTTCTCCTGAAAACAGGGTCGGGGGAGGAGCCCATCATCGGTAAGCCCGTTGCAGTCGTTGTCGAGACCATCGCATATCTCGGCCTCTGGAATGCAGGGCGCCACCGGCTGCGTCATGGGCGGAAGGTGCTGCTCCAGAGCCAAGCGGCCGGGCAACAGCCAGGTCATCGGGCCGACACCGGGAATTGGACCCTCGACCCGGTGCTCCTGAACCACGAAAGGCCCCGGCAGGAAGGGAGGGCGAAGCCGAATACAGTGGTCGCCGACGGCCTCCACTAGACCCGGTTCACCATCTACCAGCCAACCATCGAGAATCGGCTTGTTCCTCGACGTCCCAGAGGTCCAGTCCCTGGGCAACGATGGGATAGTAGCCATCTGGAAGATGAGCCAAGTCAAAGGTTGCGGAGCATTCATTCTGGCCATCGCTCCAATCCTTCTCCATGTCCGCAAATTGGATTCGCACCCGGGTCGTGTCGGAGTTCTTGAACCATACCTTGACGGTAACCGAATCGCCGACGACAGCGCCGTCGGGCGGTTCCTGAATGAAGATGAGGGCTGTGGCATTGCCAGAAGTCAGGCCCGTGACCAAGGCAACCAAGATTGGAAGAATCACGCGGATACCCAAATGCGTCATGCTTTGCCCCCGAAGCCTGTGAATGCGGTCCGATTATTGCGGACGCAGCGGGCGGAATCAAGCGAGGAGATCGAGGCCAAGTTGGGGGCACAAAGCAGGTCAAGTCTCGCTCAGGTAGCACGAAATCAGCCCCGCTTTCGGAGCCCGCAGCGCTGCTCCACGCTTCATGGCAACGTTCCCGGCCTTGACATATGCCCTTTTTGATATATATTGCCGCCGGTAACTGAGCCTACGGAGAGCAACCATGCCCCTGGCCAACGACGACGCCGCTACTGCCCTTGCTGCCATGGCAGCTCTGAGGAGAGACCATGATTGAATCCAAGGTTCCAGGCAGGCCCTGCCGCTGGTGCTCTGCCATGGGGGAGCATTACCTGAGGCCCTTTCCACTGATCCTTTTCGCAGTGGTGATGGGGCTGACGGGGCTGGTCATCGCCTTCGAAAAGGCCAGCTTTCTGTTCGGGGTGCCGGCCCTGGTGTGGCAGGGGCTTCTGGGATTAGTTTCGCTGCTGTTTGTGGTGGCTCTTGGCAGCTATCTTATGAAGGTGGCACGATACCCAGAGGCGGCCCGGGAGGAGGCCCGCCACCCGGTGAAGATGAACTTCCTGGCCACTGTCCCCATTAGTTTCTTGCTGCTGGCCATTGCCCTTTTGAATGAATTCAACCCGCTTCTCGCCTTCGCCTTTTGGTGGATAGGCTCTATTGGCCAGCTGATCACGCTGCTGTACATCCTCCCGCGCTGGATCAGGCACCCGTTTCAAATCGGCCATCTGAATCCTGCCTGGTTCATCCCCATCGTGGGAACGATTCTTGTTCCCGTGGTTGGGGTAGAGGCAGCGCCGCTGTTCTTCTCGGTGTTCTTCTTCTCGGTGGGGCTGTTCTTCTGGGTGCTGATGAGCGCGCTGGTCTTCTACCGACTGATCTTCCACGAGCCTCCCGCCGAGCGCTTCGTGCCAACCCTGTTCATCCTGCTGGCCCCGCCAGCCGTCGCCATGATCTCCTACTTTCGGATCACGGGCACGCTGGACTTCCTTGCTTACGGCATGTACAGCCTTGCCCTCTTCTTCCTGTTGATGCTGCTGAGCATGGCCCGGCACTTCAGGTTGCGCCGCTTCTACTTGTCCTGGTGGGCATACACTTTCCCCCTGGACGCCTTCGCCATCGCCTCGATGTTGCTCTTCGAGGTGGGGCGAGAGCCCGTCTTTGCTGTGCTCTCCTGGTTCGGTCTGGTTCTGGCCACGGGTGTGGTCGGGCTGGCTGGCTGGGCAACCGTCCGGGAGGCCCTTCGAGGCACCCTCTTCCACGAGGATTGAGTTCCAGAATCGAGGTGAACCCATGAAATTGCTTGGCATAGTGCCCCTGGTCCTGTTGGCTTTTCTACTTGGTGTTGTCGGCGCTTCGTTTGCCGCTAAGGAAGCGCTGCCTCACTTGATGTTCAAGGAGGTCCGCAGCCCCCACGATCACGACCATACCTTAGAGGTAATCCGGGCCCGGGTGGCGGCCCAGCCGGGCTGGCGCATCACCGCAGAGATAGACCAACAAGCGGCCATACTGGCAGGCGGTGGAGCCGATGTTGGCCCCTACCGCATCCTCAAAATATGCAACGGCGCCCACGCCGCCCGCATGCTTGGTTCCGACGACCGGCGCTACTTCGGGGTGATGATGCCGGTAAGCGTCGCGGTATACGAACGCGCCGATGGCCACACCTATGTCTCGCTGGTGAACGGCTCCGCGTTGAGCAAGATCTTTGGAGGAGACTACGACGAGGTCCTCCAGGCCGTGCGCCACGACATGGAGGAGATATTCCGCTTCTTGCACCTATCCTTCGATATCCTGGACTGAGGCTCCCCTACCACACGGGGAATTCGAAGGCCACCCTGAGAAAGACTGACAGGTCCACCTCGCTGCGCTCTCCAGCGGTTGCGTTCTTCTCGAACCCAAGCTCGGAGTTGCCGTCTAAGTTATAGTAATAGTAGTAGGTAAGTGCTGACCCTATTCCAAGAAGGAAGCTTCCCGTCACGCGCCACATCTTGTTAGCTGCGATAGAAAGGACTGGAAAAGCTGTTGCTCGAATGTGAAATGGGTTGTCGGTAGGGATCCATTCATGACTAATCGTTCCAACTCCTATCTGTCCGTGCAGCGAAAGTCCCTCCCCAACCATGCCGAGCACTCCGATACTTCCCCCAGCATACCTGCCCTCCGCCTCAAAGCCCCATTCCGTATCCTTGAACTGAGCCCCGGCCGTTATTGCGACGCTGGGATGCAGGTGAAGCCCCAACTGGCCTTCCGCGTACAGCCCCATCACGGACGTAAACAGAGCACCCGCTCCAATCGGGCCCCTGTGCCCCAACCCGGGGCCAACGGATAGTGCGAAGAACCCCGTTCGTTGTCGGCAACAAGTTTGCTCCTGCCCCGAAGCCGCTCCGACCACACCGACCGACGCAGAGAGGACCAGTATCAGTACAACGCTCCATGACAAGGTCCTCGCTACCTTCACCGGGTCTCCACGCAGCGAGCCGTGGCTCTCGTTGATGGCTTTGGGTCGGGCTGGCTTGAGAACGGTCTTTGCCCCTCGCAGCATAGCTCGTGACTTGGCTGGCGACTCATCCGAGCACCCCTTCCCAAGATGCGAGCGCACGTTCAATGCCTCTTCGATCACGAGTGTGCACCCTTTGGCCATTGCAGCCACCATTCAGCGAGACGTCCACGCTGGGAACCCCGGCGGGCTTAGGACCTGGAAGTTCATGTTGTCGTGGTAGTATCCATTGTGAAGCGTCACCAGAAACAACTCGCCGTTCCACATCGTCAACCCCTCCGCCTCACAGCCCCAACCAGAGCATCCAGTTCCGGCAACCCGGCACCCGAGCGGCATGCCATCGAAGCCCGAGTAGCAGCACACGCGACCCTTCGAACTTGCGTCGCTGTCGTCGTAGTCTTCTCCGAGGGACAAAAACAACCGGCCGTGGGCATCGAACACTCCCCCGGCGATCCCGTCCAGAGGGAACTTCGGACTGCGATAATGGTGGTTACTGACGTAGTCTGCTGCCCACACCCGCTCCTCGTAGTGGTTGAAACTGGCTGCGGGGAAGAAGCCTTTGAAGACATGTGCCGACATGTCCAGGTTGGCGAACTGGGTTCCCCACTGCCCCGACTCCTCCTGCGAGATTCCAAGCATGGCCACGGGAACCAGTTCATCGAGCGAGTAGACGAGGATGACGTGGCTTCCGGACTCCCCAAGTCCGGAAAGGCGCTTGCACTGCATCGACGTGTAGATACAGCGGTCAACAGGGTTGATTGCCACCCATCCTGCCTGCCTCTGGGCCTCGAATTGCCCCGAGAACGGATTACTGAAGGCCAGCACGGACAGCTTGTGGGGATTTAGGCCCGGCAAGTGGCTAACTATGAGCGCCGGACCGCTCGATGTCTTATCTGTCGGCTCAAGCGGGACATAGACCTGTCCATCGAAGTAGCAAGGAGAACCGAAGTGGTCGTAGGCAATATCACCGACCTTGCAACTCTCCAAGTCGGCCTCGGGGGCTAGCAGCCCGGTGCCATAGGCCTTCGATATGCTTCCCCAGGGCTGGGTCCTGTCAACTGTGCCGTCGCTACTGAGCGGAAGAGCCCGAGCAAAGATCTCGTTTCTCTGGGTGAAGTACCAGTACTTCGAATCGTGCGTTACCCCCTGGCACTCCCATGCGTCCTCTTTAGTGTTGGCGATACGCGTCTCGGACCACTCCTCTATTCCGGGATGGCCCCAACTGGCGAGAAGCGCCTTCATGGACAAGGTACTCGTGGTAAGGCAAGGTGTAGCGATGTAATCGTCGGGGATGCCGCCCTCATTCAAGCCGGCCGCCAGCATGTCGACCCGGAAGCGCTGTAGTGCTTGCGCTCTCAGTTGTGCTATGGAGAACGGTAGTTGATAACCCATGGCGGCGTATCGCGACGCAATGCCCTTCTGCGAGTAGAGCACCATTTGAACCTCCTTCGGCAACCACCCGGTGCTATCGGCAGCCCACCAGCACCAGGATCTCGCCCCTGCTCTGCTCAAACGGTCTAAGCGCCTTGCCCAACACTCACCCCAGTGCACAAAGCAGGAAGAAAGTCTCGTCGGCTCCGCGAGCGGTTTCATCGGGTGAAGCCCTCAACATCAACCCGTAACATTCCTAGGCGGCCTGGGCAAGCACTTCTTCAAGACCGAAGGCAGGCGTTTTTCTAACGGCTCCGCGTTGAGCAAGATCTTTGGAGGAGACTACGACGAGGTCCTCCAGGCC
>Ga0302238_1002907_pt1 | contig 11445 bp, 9 predicted proteins | sample AAG_UR_Asn_MG_FD_193527 | JGI IMG/M metagenome (GOLD analysis project Ga0302238, IMG submission 193527) | Enriched activated sludge microbial communities from anaerobic digester in WTTP, New Holstein, Wisconsin, United States - AAG_UR_Asn | ecosystem: Engineered > Bioreactor > Anaerobic >...
TAAAAATCCTCCGTATGAAATTTGAATTGAACACCCCCATGCCCCGGGAAATCCAATTGACATGAATTTCCCCGGCAAAAATGAATTAGAGAATATACCCGATGGGTGTTTTCTTCAAGCGACAGGGGGGATTTTTAACGTAATTTTGAACTAGGAACAATCTTCCATAAATCTTTCCTTGAATGTCTTTATAAACACCGTAGTAAGAATTAGATTACAGCGATTCCTCAATTCAAACGTCCAATAGGTCATCCATGGGGGCTCCTCAGGAAATACTGAAACTGGTAGAGCGGTTTAATGACAACCGTGAATCCTATTTATCTAACGATTATAAGGAAGCCCAGATTCGGTCAGAGTTCATAGATCCCTTCTTCAAGACACTCGGTTGGGATATCTACAACGAGAACGGTTACGCTGAGGCGTACAAGGATGTTATCCACGAGGACTCCATAAAGATTGGTTCCGCTACCAAGGCTCCTGACTACTGTTTCCGAATAGGAGGTGTCAGGAAATTCTTCCTTGAGGCGAAGAAACCGTCTGTGAAGATAAAGGACGCCATCCCCCCGGCATATCAACTGCGAAGATATGCCTGGTCGTCAAAGCTCACGCTGAGCATACTGACTGATTTCGAGGAGTTTGCCGTTTACGACTGCCGGACCAGGCCCGACAAGAACGATTCACCCGCAACTGGCAGGATAATGTATCTGACCTATGAAAAATACCTTGAAAAATGGGATGAACTCAAATCCATATTCTCCCGCGAATCCATCCTCAAAGGCTCATTCGACAAATTTGCGGAAACCGCAAAGGGCAAGAAAGGAACCGCCAGTGTTGATGCAGCCTTCCTTGAAGAGATCGAGAACTGGCGTGCTAATCTCGCAAAAAACATAGCTCTGCGAAATCCGCAGCTCACGACCAGAGAGCTGAATTTCTCCGTACAGAAGACCATTGACCGCATAATCTTCCTCCGTATCTGTGAAGATCGCGGAATGGAACATTACGGGAAGCTCGGTTCCTTGAACGGAACTAACATCTATGACCGGCTCGTGCAGTGTTTCCGTACCGCTGATGACAAATACAACTCCGGACTCTTCCATTTCTCACAGGAAAAGGATCGCCCCGAAGAACCCGACAACCTTACCCTGAACCTGAAGATCGACGACAAGACTCTCAAGGAGATAATCGGAAGCCTCTATTATCCTGAAAGCCCCTATGAGTTTTCCGTCCTGCCTTCCGATATCCTTGGTCAGGTCTATGAACAGTTCCTCGGGAAGGTGATCCGGCTCACAGAAGGACATCAGGCAAAAGTCGAGGAGAAACCGGAAGTCAGGAAGGCTGGAGGTGTCTATTACACACCGACTTACATAGTAGATTACATCGTGGACAACACGGTTGGGAAGCTTCTTGAAGACAGGAAAGCGGAAAGTAAAACGCCACTTCGGATTTTAGATCCGGCATGCGGCTCTGGTTCGTTCCTGATTGTCGCATACCAGCGGCTTCTTGACTGGTATCTGAAGCAATATGTGCAGAATACTGACAAGTGGTCAAAGGGAAAAACTCCAAGAATCAGATTCAGCCATAAAGGTGATTGGAAGCTGACGATTAACGAGAGGAAACGCATCCTCCTTGAGCATATCTATGGAGTGGACATTGATTTACAGGCGGTGGAGGTCACGAAGCTTTCGCTGCTCCTGAAAGTCCTGGAAGGCGAAAACGAGGAGACGATGCAGGGACAGCTATTCCACGAACGCGCCCTGCCAGACCTCGGACAGAACATCAAGTGCGGAAACTCCCTGATAGGCTCAGATTTCTACAAGGACAAGCAGGCCGATCTGTTCAACGAGGAAGAGATGATCCGTGTCAACGCCTTCGACTGGGAGAAGGAATTTAAAGAAGTATTCAGTCACAAAGGCACAGAGGCACAAAGTAGTTCAGGTTTTAATGCTGTAATCGGGAATCCGCCGTATGTCCGGCAAGAGACACTTGGCGAAAAGTTCAAATCCTACGCCCAATCCCATTACAAGACTTTTGCCGGAACCGCAGATCTTTACACCTATTTCATAGAAAAAGGCGTCTCTCTCCTCCGCGAAGGCGGACTATTCAGCTATATCGTCGCCAACAAATGGATGAGGGCGAATTACGGAAAGCCGTTAAGGACTTGGCTGAAGGGACAGGGAATCGAGGAAATAACTGACTTCGGTGATCTGCCAGTCTTTGAAAACGCTACGACTTATCCATGCATCATTCGTATCAGGAAAATGGAGGGTTCCTCTTGCCGGAACCGCGATTTCAATGTTGCGAACATCGCAAACCTTGATTTTGTGAATCTGAACGAGCGCATCAAGGAGACTTCATTCCCAATGAAGAAATCATCCCTTGACGACAACGGCTGGGCATTGGTAAACCAGGCAAATCAAAATCTTCTTGATAAGCTCAAGAAAGCCGGAATCCCTTTGGGCGAATATGTGAAAGGTGAAATTTATTACGGAATAAAGACAGGTCTCAATGAAGCCTTTGTCATCAACTCTGACACTCGTGATCGTCTTGTTAAAGAAGATGCGAAATCCGCAGAAGTCATAAAGCCTTTTCTGCTTGGCAGAGACGTGAAAAGATATGAAGCTCCAAGACCAGTCAATTTTCTGATTTTCACTCGTCGCGGAATTGATATTAAAAAGTATCCGGCGATAGAAAAACACCTTCTTCAATTCAAAGAAAGCCTTATGCCAAAGCCTAAGGATTATAAAGGCAACGACTGGCCTGGTAGAAAACCTGGGGCATATCAATGGTATGAGATTCAAGATACCGTGGATTATTTTGAGAAATTTGAAGCCCCCAAAATTATAATCCCTTGCATAATCCAGAAAGGTTCCTATGTGTTCGATTCGAAAAATATCTATTCCAATGACAAGACATCAATTATTGCGAGTGACAGTCTTTATCTTCTTGGAATATTAAATTCAAAAGCAGCAGACTGTTTTATTCATTCAATATCCTCTACAAAGCAAGGGGGATATTATGAATACAAACCTATGTATGTATCTCAAATCCCAATTCCTTGCCCTCCGAAGCCTGACACCCTTTCCCCTCTTGTCTCAAAGATTCTCGATCTCCACAAGAAACTTTATGAGGCGAAGGTTCCCGAGACGAAGACAATGCTCCAGCGCCAGATAGAGGCCACCGACAAGGAAATCGACAAATTAGTCTACGCCCTCTACGGCCTGACTGAAGATGAAATTAAAATCGTGGAAGGAAAATAATTTGCCGATGACTATTTCGAAAAAAATAAAATTAGCTGTTCTGACTGAAGCAGGTTATCATTGTGCTTCGCCTAATTGTCATAATGAACTTACAGTAGATGTTCATCATATTGTAGAAGTGTCAAAAAATGGAGGGAACGAGCCAGGTAACTTACTCCCTCTATGTCCATATTGCCATGTCAAGTATCATAAGGGATTTATTCCTAGCACGTCAATTAGAGCTTGGAAAAAAAGAATTGTAAATATTTATAATAAAGGGACGAATAGTAATCCTAAATATTATTCTAAAGAAAAGAGACGAGAACCAAAGGATGCATTGAGTGTCAATGCTATATCCGAGCAATATCTTTATCATCCGAAGATTCATTTGATTACATCGGATAATTTGAAAAGTTTTACTCCTATACCATCAGATTTCCTTAAGTCTGATTCAGGGACTTTTGCCATTTGGGTATTCATTCACCCTATTAATTCCAATGAAGGGCTAAGGCGGGAGAAAGATCACTATATAATCTCTCATAATACAAGTAATACTCCCGTTGAAGGTGTTTATCCTAATTTGTTTTCATTTGGCATTTATCCCAACGCTCCAGAATGGAGGATAAACATTTCAAACAACAATCCGGCAGATAAGTATTATTGTAAAAGATATCCTGATACGCATCAGTTATCTGGATGGCATCATTTTGTTATTCGCTGGAATCATCCTGTTGGAAAATTTGAACTTGTTATTGATAGACGACCAGTTATTACAATGAAATATTATTTTAGTCATTGGCCAAGGGAATATTCGGATTATGTGTTCATTGGGACTTGGCCTAACAAGAAAGACATATATTTCATTAACACCTTCGTATATCGAACATATGCCGTCCCATTTTATCTCCAAGATGATTGGATATCAGATGAATATAAAAAAAGTCCAACTTCTCAACTTTAGGATTAATGACAATGCTTCAGCACCAGATAGACGCCACCGACAAGGAAATCGACAAATTAGTATACGCCCTCTACGGCCTGACAGAAGATGAAATCAAGAATGTTGAGGGTTAAGGACAATGAGTAACTCCCGCACAGCCGAAGAAGCTAAGCAAGATTACATTAATCATATGGGTGAAGCTCTGGGAAAGTATTATCATGCTTTGTGGAAGGAATTGTCATGGCTATATAGCAAATGGGATGAATATGAGGTTTTATTCGGCACAAAACCTTCAAGAATAGAGCTTATGAATAATGCAGCACCAAGATTTTTTAGAATGGTGCAGGATTCTTTATGGGAAGAAACTATACTGCATATAGCTCGCTTAACCGACAGCAAGGAATCATGCGGCAAGAAGAATTTGTCAATTCAAGGTCTTCCGGACTTAATTTGTGACAATAAGCTCAAGGGGGAAATAAATACTCTAATTGACGAGGCGAGAAAGCAAGCCGAGTTCTGCCGTGATTGGCGCAATAGAAGAATTGCTCATCGTGATTTAAAATTGGCTATTGAAGAAGGGATAGAACCATTAATGCCTGCAAGCAGAAAGAAGGTAAAAGATGCGTTAAAGGCAATTGCAGAGGTCTTGAATTCAGTAACAAAGCACTACTCTAATTCTACAACAATGTTTGATATGAGTGGTGGAGGACCGGGCTGTGCATTATCTCTACTTTGTGTAATCAAGGATGGGTTGAAAGCAGAAAAGGAACGAACTGAGCGTATTAAAAAAGGTGAATATAAAGAAGACGATCTTATCCATGAAGATATTTAAAACAGAACACCACGATTCGAGGTGGGAAAGACATGGATGCTTATTCGGTTATATAGTCCATGTCCAGCGGGACGGCACCATCAAATTCGCCTCAGAAAGTGCCGATTTTAAACGGCTTCAAAACAAGGTATTCACATCTCCTTCTCTTGCTGCAAAAGCCGCATCCGGATACCACATGAACGGATGGTGGCATTGGACTTTCGAGCGATCCCCCGGCGAATGGGTGAAGCTCAATGAGCTGAGGAAATGAGATGAACGTCAATAATGGAGCTAACCAGGAATTTTCAGGATTAAAACCTGCCTATGTTTTTCTCGATGAAGGAGGAAATTTGGATTTTTCCAGAAGTGGAACCATGTTTTTTACTGTCACAAGTGTTCTGAAATTCAGGCCCTTCAGCACCTATGCCAAACTCACCGATCTCCGTTATGATCTTATTGAGACAGGGCTCGATATTGAATATTTTCATGCGTCGGAAGACCGTCAGGCTGTAAGAGACAAAGTATTTGAGATAATTAAAGATGACAGTTCAAATTTCATTGTTGACAGCGTTATTGCCGAAAAGCGCAAAACAGGGCCTGCTTTACAGATTCCTGAGATGTTTTACCCTAAAATGCTTGGATATCTCTTACGGTATGTTTTGAAAAAACTTGATTTTTCTAATATTTCAGAAGTTATTGTGATTACAGACAGATTGCCGGTGTCAAAGAAAAAGGACATCTTTGAAAAAGCGGTTAAGACAACATTGAAGGAAATGCTACCAGGTGATGTTAAGTACAGAATCCTCCACCACGACTCAAAATCTGCATATGGTTTACAGGTTGCAGACTATTATAACTGGGCCATATTCAGAAAGTGGGAACGAAAAGATCCTAGAAGTTATGATTTGATATGTCAATCGGTAAGGAGCCAATTCGAAATATTCAGGACGGGTGAAAGATATTACTATTAAAAAAAATGACCGCTTCGACTACCTTGTAAAGGAGAACCCCATGGGTTCTTATCATCGAAGCGGAACTTTTAAAATCTTATATAACTTATCAGTACCAATTAATTTTACAAGAAAATTCCATGTTTGTTCGAATAAAAGTGATTTCGGGAAGCGCGGCGTGGAGAATAGTTCCCCAAAAAATAACCCCAATCAGCCTACATGAATACCAGCCGCATAACGTCGGTCTTCGGCTGTATAAGAGCCATAAAAATACACGGGATATAGGATTGTTCCGTCAAAGCGGAAAATTCTCGGGTAATGCAGAAGCGGAAAGATACGCATCCGCCTCCCTGTAGCCGCACATCCTTGGATCAGCCAACCTTCTCAACCGGCTTGTTGTCTTCCTTCTGGTCGGCGACAAGGTTAAGGCCTAGCCGCTTGTGCCAGATAGAGATGATTGGGCTGGCGATGAACGCCGAGGAATAGGTGCCGGTTACAACTCCAACGAGCATGACGATGACGAAGTCCTTGAGGTTATTTCCACCCATTATGTACATGATCAATGTCACAAGGAACACCGTAAACGAGGTGATGATAGTTCGGCTGAGCGTCTGGTTGATACTCAGGTTGATAATCTCCCTGTAGGTCTTGTTCTTGATCATTCCTACATCTTCGCGTATGCGGTCAAACACGATAATCGTGTCGTTGACCGAATAACCGAGGATGGTAAGAACAGCCGCCACTACCAGGAGCGACAGTTCGCCGTTGAAGAAGATGAGGTAGAATCCGACAGCCATTATGATGTCGTGCACAAGAGCTATCATGGCCGCACAGCCATAGGCGAATTCAAATCTTAGCGACAGGTAGATGATCATTCCAATTATGGAAAGGCTGAGCGCCCAGATGGCCTTCTTGGTGAATTCCCAACCGATCAGTCCTCCGATCGTGACTTCCTCTCCGCGTTCGAACTTGGCATTAGGGAAAGCTTTGTTGAGCTGTATCTTGATCTGTTCATGGAGGTCTATGGTCTGAGTCTTCTCGTTTATGCTCTTGGCCCCGGATCTTATTACTATCTCGATGATCCTGCTGTTCTGGGTGATGTTGCTCTTGTATGATACCTTTGATGATGGGAATCCGGCCTTCTCAAGCTCATTTACCACATCTTCCGACTTGACTCTCTCATTATATTCATAAGTGAGCAGTGTGCCTCCAGTGAAGTCTATTCCGAATATGGCCTTACCCTTGTAGCAGCACATTCCAAGGAAGATTATGCACAGTATGGTGGTAGCAGGAAGCATGAACCTGCTCATGGCAAGGAAGTCGAAGTTCGGCTTGGAGAAGAACTTGAACATCTTCAGGGATCTGAACTCAGTGTATTTCGCCATTATGTCGAACATCAGCCTTGTGATGAACAGGGAAGTGAACAGGTTGAGGGATATACCGAGGGTCAGGGCGATTGCGAATCCCTTGATTGCACCGGTTCCCTGCCACATGAGTATCAAACCTGTAAGTATGGTCGTCAGGTTCGAGTCAAGGATCGTCAGGAAAGCCCTGTCGAAACCTACATCCACTGCGTTTGCAAGCGTCTTGTTGTTCTCGAGTTCTTCTCGTATGCGCTCATATATCAGGACGTTTGCGTCCACTGCCATACCTATGGTCAGGATTATACCTGCGATACCTGCGAGAGTAAGTGTGCAATTGAACGCAGCAAAACCGCCGAGAAGCATTATGATGTTCAGTATCATGGCGACGTTTGCCACAAGTCCGGCCTTGGTGTAGTAGACCAGCATGAATACGAACACGCAGATGAATGAAATGATCCCAGTCCACATGCTGTTCTTGAGGGCATCCTTACCAAGTGTCGGATCTGTGTCGAACACTCCCTGGACATCGATTTCAACCTGGAGGTTTCCGCTCAGGAGAGCGTTCGAAATGTTCTCAGCTTCCTCCTTGGAGAACTGTCCAGTGATCTGGGCGTTTCCACCTTCGATCGCCTGGTTTATGGTGGGAGCGCAGTATAGCTTGCCATCGAGTATGATCGCGAGCTGCCTGCCCACGTTCTCCCTTGTCACCTTTCCGAAGTCCAGGGCGCCCTGGGTATTGAAGGAAAGAAGGATCTCCCTCTGTCCGAAATTGTCGACATTGGGCCTGGCATTGGTGATGTTCTTGCCGGTCATTTCAGGCTTGCGCTTGATGAAATAAACCCGTTTCTCGGACTTCTTTCCGGGTTTGCTTTCCAGTATTTCCATCACGTGGTATCCGGCAGGAACTATCTTCAGCCTTTCTTCCTGCGGAAGGGATTCGTATTGGAGGACAAGCTCCTGGTTCTTCGCATGGACAAGGCAGAAGTCGAGTTTGGCGGACATCTTGATGATGTTGAGCAGCTTGAGCTTCTCCTCCTTGCCGACAACTGGTGCCTTGAGGGAGATGAAATCGGTACCTGCGGGAGAAATTTCGGTCTCGTAGATCTTCAGACTCTCAAGACGGTTCCTTATGATCTCTATCGCTGCGTCTCGGTATTGTGCGAACTTCTGATCTGAAACCTCGATCTTGTTGCCGTTCTCATCCGCTTTGGGCAGAAGTTTGAGGAAGAATTCAACACCACCGTTGATGTCGATTCCACGACGTATCGAGCTGCTTGCCTGTTCCCTAAGATAGTTTATGACGTCGCGGTTGTTGACCGCATTCTTCACAGTGATGTATTCCCTGAGGTCTACACCGACCTCCGAAGCCGCCTCGTCAAGTGCCGAGACCGCATACATTCCCTTTTCCTTCTCCTTTGCCTGGGCGATCGAGATCACCTTTTCAATGTTGGCGTCGTTCTTCTTGAGCTTCTTCTTCATCACTTCGAATATGTCCTGCTGCTGGAGAGGGTACATCGACCACAGGAACACCAGTGTAACGACTATCGCGAATAGACTTCTAATCAGAATGGGATTTTTGTTCATTTGGCCTCTTTCTCTTCCTTTTCAATGACGGAGCTTACACCGCTCTTGGTGATCTCTATCTTGACGTTGTCGGCTATCTTGACTATGAAAGTGTTTTCCTTGACATTGGAAATTATGCCGTGTATACCGCCGGAGGTGACCACCTTGTCGCCGGTCTTTATCTTTGAAAGCATCTCCTGCCTTCTTTTGTTCTCCTTGCTCTGCGAGCGGAAAAGGAAGAATATCATTACGACAAAGATCAGTATCGGTCCCATTGTAAGCATCATCTGCTTGAAACCGTTGGCCGCCTGTTGTGGATCCGTTCCCATTATAAAAGTCCTTATGGTTCTGCTTTTGAATTAATTTGCTATATACGCAAAAGGGGGGAAATTTACATCAGATTACCCGAATGGCAAGCATCTCCGGGAAAAAAGCTTGAATGAAAGGATTGATGGATGAACAGATTGTCGTTCCTCTTTTTATTGCAATATGCATCCATTGGTCGTATTTTATCTCTTAGGAAGGGATTTCGATGAATTCTAAAATGATCTTGTCATCACTCCTCGTGATATTCATAACTGCCTCATGCTCAATGCATGAAACAATGCTCTCAGACCAGAAACTCAAGGAGATTTCCCTGAAGTTCATCAAGTCTAATTACAGCTTCAATGAAGATGTAATCAGGATAAAATCAATTGAGCATCAGGATGGCATGCTTATTACCGCAGGGCCTGAGAACTCAAGAGATATCCATACTTTTCTAGTTTTTGTCGACATAGCAATACCAACCAGCAATGGCATACCTCAGCCCTTAAATAAGTGGAATAGGATTGAGACCTATGATCTTGGAGATGCCAGCAGGCCATCTTATACCAGAACGGCAACCGATAACGAATACAACGCCTTGAAGACCTTGTCTTTGTCGGATTCAAAAAACGTCCGAAGCTCCGATGCAAGAGATGCGATAGGTAATCATGTAATTCCGGAAAGATTAAGTCGCAGTGAAAACTGGAAGGATGTTGGCAAACTGGAAATTTCATCGGAAAAGGTCCGCATACACCGCGTATTCATAGATTTCAGCATTCCCGATCGTAAACCAAACCTGGGCGCACGTCTTCTCGGGACAATGCTCATCATTGATCCCACCGGAAAAGTAATCATTAATCATGAAAGCATTTTATATGTTGATTAACCAAACTGCTCTCTAGCGAAAGGCTTTATAATGAATGTGTTACACTCTAATGGCAACGTCGCCACGGAATGGAGCTTGAATGGATGCAGGAAGCATAAGGATCCATGGGGGGAGATTGAAGTTTCTGCATTAATTACCGGAACAAATGGATTCAAACGGAAACTCCCTCTGTTCTGGGCCGGGGGAAGCGAGTGGCGCCTACGAGTCAGCGTGTCCGTTCCTGGAAAATATAAATTGAAAACAGAATGCTCGGACAAGTCCGACAAAGGGCTCCACGGAAAAGAGGCAACTCTTGTAGTAACCGGAAATCCAGATGAATCAAATCCCTTGTTCAAACATGGTCCTGTACGGGTGACAAAAGATGCGAAATTCGCACATGAGGACGGTACGCCGTTCTTCTGGTTAGGCGACACCTGGTGGATGATGATGTCAAACCGCGTCCGCTGGCCGGATGACTTCACAACATTGACAAGGAACCGTGTCAGTCGCGGTTTTACGGTCGCACAGGTCGTCCTTGGCTTCGCACCAGATCTTGCCACAGATGATCCACGCAATGGAAATGAAGGTGGAGTTCCCTGGGAACCAGATATGAGAAGGATAAATCCGAGATATTTTGATGTCTGTGATCAACGTATTCAGACAATGATCCGAGAAGGACTGATGCCATGCATCCTGGGAAGCTGGGGATACCATTTATTGAAAATCGGTGAGGATCGCATGGTGAAGCATTGGCGATATCTTGTGGCCCGCTACTCGGCATGGCCTGTCGTATGGTCTCTGGCAGGTGAAGGAGCAATGTGCTATTACTTATCCAAAGACCGTGATGGTGATACCGAAAAACAGAGAGCTGCCTGGTCGAGGATATCGAAGATCGTGCGCAATTTTGATCCATATAAACGTCCTCTCAGCATTCATCCGCGGCGCACTTCATGGGATGATCTCGAAGATTCATCCTCTCTCGACTACAATATGCTCCAGCCGGGGCATATGAGAAGTGCCCTCTCTCTCGGAGTGTCCTGTATTGAGGATGGCCGTTCAAAATTCCCGCAGAAACCAGTGGTCAACGCCGAACCTCCATACGAAGGGCATATGGGCACCAACGGACCGGAAATCCAGCGCTTCACGTTCTGGTCAAGTATTCTTTCTGGAGCCGCAGGTTTCACCTATGGGGCCGCGGGAATTTTCCAAGCAAACGACCGTGAAAGGCCTACCGGCGACAGGCCTGGCGGAGGAGCATTCGACGTAACCACCTGGGATGAGGCAATCAGTTTTCCTGGAGCCGAGGATCTTGGAAAAGGCAAATCCCTGCTCATGGAAATGCCGTGGCACAAATTTGAACCGCATCCGGAATGGGCGACAACTTCGGTCAAATGGGGCATTGAGGCTTAT
>Ga0302238_1002911_pt1 | contig 11427 bp, 10 predicted proteins | sample AAG_UR_Asn_MG_FD_193527 | JGI IMG/M metagenome (GOLD analysis project Ga0302238, IMG submission 193527) | Enriched activated sludge microbial communities from anaerobic digester in WTTP, New Holstein, Wisconsin, United States - AAG_UR_Asn | ecosystem: Engineered > Bioreactor > Anaerobic >...
CCCCCCCCCCGCATATAATATACTCATAACAATAAATCACTATAATCATGAATCCAAAAGAATCTGACTCTCAAGCCTTCACTCTCATTGAACTCCTCGTCGTAATAGCTATCATCGGTATTCTAGCCGGTATTATCATTGTTGCCATGGGCAGTGCTCAGGGTTCAGCTAATGATGCTAGGAGAAAAGCAGATCTCAATCAGCTTGCAAAAGCAGTAATGATATACAAGGTTAATAATCCAGAAACATTATTACCTACTACTCCTTGTACCATCGGAGGAGGTACTACTCCTTGTGATTCTGCTATTTTCGGTACTGCTAATGTACTTAAGGATCCTAATGGTTCTCTCTATTCTTTCAGTTCTTCAGACGGGAATGACTACATGCTTCTATCTACTCTATCAACAGGAGACTACTATTCTTTTGATTCATCAACAGGCACCTATTCTCAATCAGGTACTAATCCTAGTGCTAGTAATGGAGTATGTGGCACTTCAGCTGGAGAAGAGCATCCCTTTATTCCTGTCACCAACCTCTGTTCTAATGGAACTGCTAGTACAGTAGAAGGTGACGGTGTCCCTTATACTTGGACCTGTACTGGTCTCAACGGAGGAACAACAGCTTCTTGTGAAGCCACCAAGACTGGATGGATTAATACTGGACTTGGTTTTTACGTTATGAAGTATGAGGCTAAGAACGTAGGAGGAGTTGCTACTTCCACCCCAACAGGAAATCCTTGGGTGAGTATTAATCAAACTAATTCCATTTCCGCCTGCTCTGCATTAGGTTCTGGCTATCATTTAATTACCAATGCCGAATGGACTTCCTTAGCACGTCACCTTGCTGCTCAACCTTCCAATTGGAGTACAGGCATAGTCGGCTCTGGAGTTCTTTCTAGAGGATATTCAGCTAGCACTACTAATGCTTCTGATGGGTTCCAGAACACTGCCGTAGCCCCTAACACAGGACCAGGATATGAATACAATACTGGAGTTAATACCGTAGGATCGAGTGGAGTATTCTCTCTCAAGAGAACCCACAACCTTGCTAATGGTAAAACGATCTGGGATATAGCTGGTAACACTTGGGAATGGAATAGTGACACATGCACTATGGGTTCTGGAGTGGGGAACTGGTATACTAGTGGTTACATTGAATGGGATGATTCTAATTTATCAGACTACGAATTAGGGGTAGCTGGTCCAAATCCTTTATATACTTCTGTATATAATGCAGGAAGATATTATGGCTGTACTGCTACAGGCAACGGGCTGCTCCGTGGCGGCCATTGGAACGATGGGCTCTACTCAGGACTCTTCACAGCGTATTTGAAAGACCGTCCATCGAGCCGCTACACGAACCTCGGCTTCCGCTGTGCCAGATAGTAATCTGATAATCTGGTAAGGAATGGGTCCCTCTGAGGGAGCCATTCCGAAGGACCCTTAAGAGATTATTAATCATGAATAACATAATTAACTTTGAACAATGCTTGATTACGCCGATCTAGTCATATTCCAGAAAACATATGACCTGACCCTCCGTATGTATCCAGTTATCAGCCGGTTTCCTAAGAATCAAAGGTATGTCCTTGGGCAAAGAATAGAGAATATACTGGTTTCCATGATTCTTGATATAGTTGAAATTAACAAGGAAAGAGGTAGAGATAGGTCGATAAAAATGAAAGTACTAAGCGATAATCTTGACGATTTGAAAGTTCTAGTAAGGCTTGCTAAGGATCTAAGATTCATAAGCATAAAAAAATACGCCATTTTCATAGAAAAGATTAGCGAAATTGGAAAACTCTTAGGAGGATGGCAGAAGACTTTGATATAGAATATTTAATAGGGATAAGGTCGTACAATGACGGTAGGCTGATCCGTGGCGGCCATTGGAACGATGGGCTCTACTCAGGACTCTTCACAGCGTATTTGAAAAACCGTCCTTCGAGCCCCTACACGAACATCGGCTTCCGCTGTGCCAGGTATCCATGCTCTTTTTAGAGTATCCAGACCAAGATATCTAAGGATTTCTTGGCAGGAGATAAGGCTACTGACCTTCTTCCTTCCCGAGTATTCTATCAAAAGGAAAAAGGGAAAATATCAAGCCCGTATCCCCAGCTTGTTTTAGTAAGCGATTCAGCTGGACAATCAAGCTGGGGTCTGGTAGGCGAAGATAATATGAAAACCATAAACAATATATTTCATCAGGTGTCTTCTTTCGAGAATATTCACTTAGCCTATTTGAAAGCTAGAAAGGACAAGCGCTACAAGAAAGATGTTCTTAAATTTTCATTTGATTTAGAAGAAAATCTCCTAAAATTAAGAAAAGAACTAATATATGACCAATATCTTCCCGGAAAGTACCGAGAATTTATTGTTCATGATTCTAAGAAGAGATTAATCAAGGCACCTCTATTTAAAGACAGAGTTATACATCATGCCTTATGTAATATTATTGAACCGATTTTTGATCGGTCTTTTATCTTTGACTCTTACGCCTGTCGAAAAGGGAAGGGGTCTCATCAGGCTGCCCGAAGAGCTCAAGTATTCATGAGGAAAAATGGTACGCCATATTATCTAAAAAAGGATATCTCTAAATACTTTGACAGTATCAATCATGAAATATTACTATCCTTGATTAAAAAAAGGGTTAAGGATAAGGCGGTTATTCGTCTTATTGAAAGTATTGTATATAGCTCTGATTCAGGTAAGGAAGGGATGGGAATTCCTATCGGCAATCTTACTTCCCAGCTCTTTGCCAATATATATCTAGATTGCTTTGATCAGTTTGTTAAGCATTCATTAAGGAGTAGTATGTATTTGAGATATATGGACGACTTCATCTTCTTCGGAACGAAGAAGAGGCTTCAAGAAACTTCTAAACAGGTTGACCTTTTCTTGCTCCGAAAACTTCTACTTAAGATAAATCCCAAGAAGGATATTATCGGACCTTCTGGCAATGGTCTTGATTTTGTAGGATATGTTATCTTTAATAACCATATCTTATTAAGGAAAAGTACTGTTAAGCGTTTCTTGAAAAAGAGAGGAGATACTACAGCATTCCGTGCTTATGCTAAGCATGCTGATTCTTATTCATTATCCAAGTCTCTCGGATTTATTTAAGATATAGCTTTGTTTTTTAAAAGATGCTATAATATTTCTTAATAATAATAAATAAAAGAAATATGCAAGAAGTCGTGGAAATGCTTAATAATTACATTCCGCTTATCTTGGGAGTTTTGTTTTTAATTATCATCTTTAATATTTGGTATATAACTTGCAAGATGAGAAGACAGACAGAATCAGCCATTAAGGAGTTTGAGTTCCAAATCAACCGTAGAATAGCCTTGATAGGGGAGATGATTATGGAAATAGGTAAATATGTTAAATCCAAGAAAAAGAACCCTTTTGAAGAAGATTTTCAAAATATTGTTAAAAAAATCGGCAAGGTATCTATTTCTGGGGTAGGGCAGTCAGTGTTAAAAGAGGCAGATTCTGTTCTTCAGTCAGCTATCAAGGTAGCTCAGAAGTACCCAGACCTTATCTCTTCTACTAAATTTAAAGGATTAAAGAAGGAGTTGGAAAAAGTAGATTCAGCTATTAAATCAGCTGAATCAGCTTACCTCAAGAGCATAGACGCTTTCAATAAATGGAAAGATATGATTCCATTCTATTCAGCTAATAAAGTTATGTATATTGACAAAGAAGAACTAGATGGTAAGAATGAAGAAGTGGAAACAGTTAAAAAGAAATCTTCTCCGAAGAAGAAGCCTGTTTCAAAAAAGAAAACAGTAAAGAAGGAAGAAAAGAGTAAATAATTATAATATAATAATATGGAAGTAATATATATAGTTTTAATAGTTTTAGCAATTATTGCTATTGGCTTAATTGCAATGTATAATAGTTTGGTTGTTCTTAGGAATAGGGTGAAAGAAGCTTGGTCAGATATAGATGTTCAACTCAAAAGAAGGTATGATTTGATTCCTAATCTAGTTCAGACAGTAAAAGGGTATGCTACTCATGAGAGTGAAACCTTTGAAAAAGTTACTCAAGCTAGAAATATGGCTATGGCAGCTGTTGGTCCTGAACAGAAGGGTGAAGCAGAAAACATCTTAGCAGGAACTTTAAAGAGTCTTTTCGCAGTCGCAGAAAGTTACCCAGATCTAAAAGCTTCTCAAAACTTCGTTGAATTACAAAGAGAGTTAAGTGATACTGAGAACAAGATTCAGGCAGCTAGAAGATTTTATAACGGAAACGTTCTTGAATTCAATAATAAAGTAGAGATTTTTCCAAATAATATCATAGCTTCTATGTTTGGATTTGTTAAAGAGAAGTTCTTCGAAATAGTAGAAGGAGAGAGAGAGAATGTTAAAGTAGATTTTTCTAAATAGTTAATAATTATAAAGCAGGGGAAACCCTGTCTTTTTTTGACTTTTTTGGAAAATCTGTTAAAGTAAATAACATAATTGAGGATAAATAAAAGAAAGGAAAATGAAGAACATCAAAAAAGTCATAATGAAGCAGAGGAACCAGATGAAGAAGAAGTTAGGAAAAAAACTTTCTCAAAGGGATCAGAAAAGGTTAGGTATGCTCATCAAAGGAAGGAGGTACGTTTCTTAATAAATATATTTCACATCATATGCCGACTCTTTATTCGCAACAGAGAAGCAATGTTTGGAAGACCTGGGTACTAATGACAGGTTTTTTCTTGCTAATCATCGCTGTAGGATGGGTTTTTTCTTTGTATTACGGAGACCCTTCAATCATCATGATTGCTGCAATATTCAGTATTATATCAAGTATCGGTTCTTATTGGTTTTCTGATAAGATAGTTTTATCAATGACTGGAGCTCATCCAGTAACTGAAAAAGAATACCCCGACCTTTATCACACTGTCGAGAATCTTTGCATTTCTGTTGGAATGCCCATGCCAAATTTGTATATCATTAACGAACAGCAACCCAATGCTTTTGCTACTGGGAGGGACGAGAAACATGCAGTGATTGCCGTGACTACTGGATTATTGAATAGGTTAGAAAAGATTGAAATAGAGGGAGTTTTAGCTCATGAATTGGCCCATATTAAAAACAAGGATATGCTCTTGCAGACCGTTGTTGTGGTGATGGCAGGGTTATTGTCTATAGTTTCAGAGTTGTTCCTAAGAAACATGTTCTGGGGAGGTAAAGATAGGGACAACAAGATAAATCCAGTTATTCTCGTGTTAGCAATAGTAGCCGCTATTTTAGCTCCTTTAGCTGCTACCATTATCCAGCTCAGTATTTCTAGAAAGAGGGAATTCTTAGCTGACGCCACTGGTGCTTTAATAACAAGATATCCAGATGGACTAGCTGATGCCTTAAGGAAGATATCAGACGATCCTCACGAAATGGCTGAAGTTAGTAATGCTACTGCCCACCTATACATCTCTTCTCCTTTAAGAGGGGAGAGTGCTAGTAATTGGTTTAGTAAACTCTTTATGACTCATCCTCCTGTAGGAGAAAGGATTGCCGCTTTGAAAGGTATGGACGTTAAGAAACTAGAAGAAGAACTGTACGGCAAGAAGAATAGCTAGTCTATTCGCCTGGAGAGGTGCTCCGAATGGTAAGGAACACGCTTGGAAAGCGTGCGCCCGCAAGGGCTTGCAGGTTCGAGTCCTGTCCTCTCCGCCAAGATAATATAACAATAGTCAGTAATCAAAGGCCATTGTATTCCAAATTAATAGTTGGGGGTTTTATATTAAAAAATTAGTTTTTATCTCAAGACAACAGTCTATATATGAAAAATCTTGCCTTTGCCGTTATAATCCGCTATAATCAGCTATATACAATATAATAGTAAGATTATTAGCCGATTATGTCTATAGATAATATTTTTAATAAATTTGATCATCGAATAAGTAGTCTTGACCCACACACCGTGTTTATTCTGACTGAGATTGATGGGATTCGAGGTGAGCTTAAGGCTGGGCTTCGAATAGCTCCACAGGCTATGACCAATCTTCGAAAATCTACTTTGATTACTTCTACCGGTGCTTCTACCCGTATTGAGGGAGGAAGACTGACTGATGAAGAGGTTGAAAAAGTCATGAAAGGTGTTGCGATTTCAAAATTTGCTGATCGCGATTTTCAAGAAGTTCAGGGTTATTTAGAGACTCTTCGGAACGTTTTTGATAGTTATCAGGTTTTACCTCTCAGAGAAAGTTTAATTACTTCACTTCATAGTCAGCTTCTTAAATATTCTAATAAGGATGATAGGCATCGTGGTAGATATAAGCAGAAAGAGAATGCTGTTGGAGTGCTTGGGCCAGATGGAGGTATTCTCAAGATAATGTTTGAAACTACGCCAGCATATCTTACAGGCAAGGAAATGCAGGAACTTGTTGATTGGACTAATGAGGCATTTGAGAAAAGTCGATTCCATAATCTTTTGATTATTGCGAATTTTGTTGTTGAATTCTTGAAGATACATCCTTTTGAGGATGGTAATGGTCGTCTTTCCCGTATCCTCACGAATCTTTTGCTTTTACGGTCAGGATATCAGTTTGCTCAGTATGTTTCCCATGAACAGATAGTTGAGCGTAAAAAAGATGAGTATTATATCTCACTCCGCAAATCTCAAGAGACGTTCAAGACAGGCCAAGATACTATTCTGCCATGGCTTAATTTCTTTTTATCAGTAATTAAAGAACAAGCCATAAGAGCTTTATCGTATCTTGAAGAAGAAAAGATTGAGGACATTCTCTCTCTCAAGCAGTATGAAGTATGGAAATGCTTTACGGATAATGAGCAGGCAAGTCCAAGGGAGATTGTAAGGATGACTGGTATTGCTCTTGGAACAGTACGTCAAGCGCTTGACCGATTAGTTAAGCTTGGAAAGGTGAAGCGTGTCGGGTGCGGGCGTGGTACAAGATATGCTAAAATATAGGAATATTAGGACAATACTAAGAGTATATCGAAAGAGGGGAGAGTGGTGTTCAAGAAATATTGTTCAACAAGGATTGAATAGATAATACAGGGAATAATCTAAGGATTATTTGTTAGTTTTATGATAATCTAAGATGTGCTATAATCCAATTAGTATATAACAAACCTTAAGAATTAAAGATATGAATAAATTATACGGAGTATTATTGTTATCAATCATTTCATTATCCTTTGGATTTATCGACTTGGTTAGTGCAATTACACCTTCTTTGTCGTTAAGTACGGGAACAGGGGATAATGTTACTGTTAATGTGACAGGGGATCCTAATTCTAGTGTTTTACTTGGTTATACCAAGACGGGTGAAGGATTACAGCTTCCAATCCTTGGAAACACTAACTCTACCGGTTATTTCTCTTCAACTATAAGTAGTGGTTCTTATGGCATATCTTCTGGTTCATCTGTTTATGTTAGGGTTAATGGACAACAGTCTTCAACAGTTTCATGGCCTTCAGTGAGCACTTCTCAAGGTTCTCTTGTTTTAAGCTCAACTGGAGTGGTTTTAGCTGTTGGACAGTCTTCCATTGTTACAGCTAATAATAATTCCTTGTATCTTTCTAATAATTCTAATTCTCAGGTAGCTAATGTTAATATATCTGGCAGCCAGATTACTATTACTGGAAACACTAATGGAACTACTACTGCTACTGTTTGCGCTCAAGGAGGATCTAGCTGTTCAAGTATATATGTCACTGTTCAGAATACAGGAACTCAATCACTATCTTTCAGTCAATCTAATATCACCATTTCTTCTGGACAGACCGTACCAGTAACGATTAGTGGGGGAACAGGGTTATACATGATTAGTAATAATCCTAATAGTAATATCGTCCAAGCAAGTCTTAGTGGCTCTATTTTAAACCTTAGTACTACTAGTACTAGTGGAACATCTTCAATTACTATTTGTTCTACTAATATGGCTGCATGCGGAATCGTCAATGTGACCGTTGGTGCAACTAGTTCTGCTTCTTTATCATTTAGTCAAAATAGTCCAGCTCTTTCATTAGGGCAAACTACTTCAGTTGTTCTCTCTGGAGGAGGAAGTAATTCTTATTACGTTTCTTCTAATTCAAATAATAACGCTATTCAGACCACTTTAAGTAGTAATATTCTTACGTTGCATGGACTTTCGAGTGGATCTTCAATTATTACAGTTTGTTCTTCTGTGAATAGTTGTAACACTCTTACTGCTACAGTTAATTATGTTTCTACTGGTGGAAGTATTTCCTTAAGTCAGAATAGTTTATCTTTGACAGTTGGACAAACCGTCAGTATTACTGTTTCAGGAGGAGATGCTCCATACAATCTTCCTTCTAACGGAGGATCAACTTTTACTGCTGTTTTGAATGGAAATATCTTGAATATTACTGGTAATTCCTCAGGATCGTCTACTATTCCAGTCTGCTCTTCTGGGGGAGGGTGTATTAATCTCTCTGTTAGTGTTAGTGGTACAGGTTCTCTTCAGCCAGTATTATCAAAGAATAGTATTTCTTTAGAGAAGGGGCAGTCAGGAACAGTGAGTATTACTAATACCGGAAGTTTTTATGTATCTAATAATTCTAATCAGAATATAGCTTCAGTTTCTGTTAGTGGTAATACTATTACTATTTCCGCTCTTAATGGAGGGACTTCTAGTGCGAATATTTGCCAATCAGGCGGGCAGTGTACTGTTCTTTCAGTTACTGTTACAAATCCTTCTTCTACTGGAAATATCACCGTCAAATCAACTAGTTTCCTTTCTTTTTCTGACAGAGATCCTATTGTCGGAGTAGGGAAGACAGGTAAAGTTGCTATTTCAGGAGGGTCAGGCACTTATTCCATTGTCTATAACTCTAATCCTTCTACTGTAAATATGAGTATTTCTGGAAACGACCTTAATCTCAACGGGTTAGTTGCCGGAACCTCTGTAGTTGTTATCTGTTCTTCTTCTGGAAATGCTTGCGGAGCAGTTTCTGTTACTGTAGGAGCTGCGACAACAGTAGTTGATTCTGTGAAGATAAACCCTTCTTCAGTATCCTTGAAGATTGGAAAAGCTTCTATAGCTATTCTTTCAGGCGGTAATGGAAGTTACTCTCTTGGTAACTATGATAAAGGGTTAGTTATCGCAACTGCTGTTAGGAATTCTCTTTTGATTATTGGAAGAGGTGTTGGAACAGCCAATATCCCTGTCTGTAGTGGGGGGAAATGCAGTAATTTGTCTGTTGCCGTTTCAGGAAATCCATCTCCTTCTGTTAGTGTTAATAAATACTTATTTAAGAGTACTATGTCTTACGGAGATTCAGGGAACGAAGTTGAAGAGCTTCAGAAAAGGCTATCTTCAGAAGGCTTTTATAAATCTACTATTACTGGAAAGTTTGATTCAACAACCTTATCTGCTGTCAGATCTTATCAGTCTAGTAAAGGAATTAGACAAACAGGGAATGTTGGTGAAGAGACTATGAAAGCTCTTAATAACTAATTCTAAAGAGGTATGGAGGTACGTAGGTTTAAATTAGCTGGTAGAGTTTTACCTATTATAGGGATAATTGTCTTAACAAAGTTTTTTTGCCATTACAATAACTTAGAGTTTTTATCCCTCAATTCTCTGTTTACGGCCATTATCTCAGCTAATATCTTTTTAATAGGTTTTCTTCTTTCAGGAGTTATGTCTGATTATAAGGAAAGTGAGAAAATTCCATCAGATATCTCTTCTAGTGTAGAAGCCATGGCTGATGAAGGAAAATCAATCATGAGCAAAGATAAGAAAGAGGGTAAGGAATTCATCTTGCATTGCACAATTCTTCTCGAATCTATTAAAGAATGGTTTCAGGGTGAGAAAAAGACCAGTGACGTGATGAGTAAAATAGATAATCTGAATAATCATTTTATCCTTTTTGAGAAGTATCTTCAACCAAATTATATTGTTAGAATGAAGAATGAACAAAACTTCATTAGAAAAAGCATTAATCGATCTCATGCTATTAAGGATACAAATTTTATTGGATCAGGTTATGATATTGCTGAAATCATTACTATATTACTAATTTTCGGATTTATATTTGTTAAAATGAACCCTTTTTACGAAAGCATATTCTTTGTATCTTTTGTATCTTTTGTTCTTGTTTATATGATTCTTCTTATTAAAGACCTAGACAACCCTTTTGGTCATAATATGAAGCATGAGACTGAAAATGTCTCTTTAAAACCCTTAGATCAAGCAAGGGACAGGCTAATTAAGTACTTGAAAGAAAATAGTTTATGAAAAAAGGTAATGTTCCAGTTTTGATTTCTTTATTATTAATGATCCTTTTTCTTAATATTTTCCTTTACAATATAGGAGCCAAAGGAAAGCAAGTTGATAGTCTTGAGAGGGAAATTGTCTCTATACATAACAAGCTTTCAGGGGCAGCTTCAGCCTTATCTGCCATTTCTAAAGAAAACAAGGGTGAACAGCCAAAATCATTGAGTCCGTCATGGATTAATACAAAAGGATATAATATTGAAGAAAGATTTTTACCTCCATCAGGGTTTTTTCGAGAGGTAACTCCTTCGAATTCTTTTGCCTTTTTCCTTCGTAATCTTTCTCTTAAGGACTATGGAAGTCCGGTTTTGTTGTATAATGGGCGCCCGAAAGCCAATCAAGTATACGAATCAGTAATTGCGATGGATATCGGGAAGAAAGATCTTCAACAATGCGCCGATGCGATAATTAGACTTAGGGCAGAGTACTTATATCAAGAAAAGAAATATGATGATATACATTTTAACCTTACCAATGGATTTAGGGCAGATTACAGGAATTGGATGGAAGGGAATAGAATTAAGGTAATCGGGAATAGTGTAAAATGGGAAAAGATAGCAGAAAAAAGAGACGATTACGAAACCTTTCAAGAATATCTAGAAACAGTCTTTATGTATGCAGGAACTCTTTCCTTAGAGAAGGAGTTGATTAGTGTTGATGATTATAACGACATTAAGGTGGGAGATGTTCTTATTCAAGGAGGGTCTCCTGGTCATGCAGTTCTAGTTTTTGATGTAGTTGTTGATAAAAATACACGTAATAAAGCCTATCTTTTGGGACAGAGCTATATGCCAGCCCAAGAAATACATATACTAAAGAACTTAGAAGGTATTAATAATAGTCCTTGGTATCTTATTCAAGAAGATGATCTTATACATACTCCAGAATGGACTTTTTCTAAAAAGGACTTGAAAAGATTCTCCGATTAAAAATAATATGTTATCATATCTATAATGGCTCTAGACTAGCAGACTACCTATGATATAGTTAATTTAATGCTAAAAGACGGGAAAATTTCATGGTACAGGGTCAAAAAAATAATTGAGTGCTTTTGCCTTGATATTACAGCTTCAAAAACAGCACTGTTATTAGGATTAAATAGGAACACAATCAACCATTATTACAAGAAATTTAGACTAGCGATATATGCTCATCAGTATCAGGAAT
>Ga0302238_1002920_pt1 | contig 11408 bp, 13 predicted proteins | sample AAG_UR_Asn_MG_FD_193527 | JGI IMG/M metagenome (GOLD analysis project Ga0302238, IMG submission 193527) | Enriched activated sludge microbial communities from anaerobic digester in WTTP, New Holstein, Wisconsin, United States - AAG_UR_Asn | ecosystem: Engineered > Bioreactor > Anaerobic >...
CTGGCCCTTCGGCAATTGACGCAATGAGCGCGGCCTGTTCCTCCGGAGTCCCCATTCCGAGAAGCCCCTGCATCTGACCGAGCGCGGCGGCGCCAGCGTTGGTGTACGGCCCGAGAATCCGCTGCATTTCCCGCGCCTGCGCCCTGGCCGCAGCAGACTGCGAGCTTCCTCCGATAAGCCCCGACAACAGGGACGCCCCTCCAATCGCGGCGGCCGGAATAAGTAACGGTAAAGCCATCTCCAGTCTCCTACTTTGCGATCACGGTTCGACTACCCAGGGTGTCAACCTGGATGTGCATCTGTAATATAGGCACGAACGGGTCGGACGTCGGAGCGGCCCCGACGGCGGCGATCCGATTGAGCCGCGCCACCGTCTGCGACCCGATCCCCAGTCCGCTCGGTGTGAACGACCCTAAATTCATGACGATCATCGTCCTGTCCGGAGTCCCCGCCGGAATGAGAAGCTCCGGACTCGTGAGAAGGGCCGGGAACACCCATGCGTTGTCTGGAGCCGCATACCCATATTCCAAGGTAAACTTGACATATCGATCAGTCCCATCGACTCCGTTCGTCGTGAGATGGATATGCCACTGGACCTCGCTTCCCTCGACCCATCCGTGGACAAGTTCCTGCGCCTCGCAAATGTGCGCATCATTCACCGCCCAGCGCGGCATCGTGATGTTACCGCCAACTGCGGCAAGAACCGGGATTCCGGCCCCGGCCGAGCGAATAATTATCGGATGGTCAATATCTACCCAGACGGTGTCCTCGAATCTGTCGCCGACGGAAAAGAGCCTCTCCATGAGCCGGATCGATTCCTGGTCGTCATGGCATATAACGGCAAGCTGTTTTCTCGACAGGGCAAGCTTCGATGCCGTACTCATACCGCAAGAGCCTCCAGCTGCACCTCAAGACGCGCCGCCGATATTCTGGACCTTGAGTCCCCGGTGAATTTTTGGACCCGCCAGTTCCTCATGAACCCCTGCTGAAACCAGACAAGACGCCGCATCCTGTCGCCCTTGACACCGGCCCTGATCGGCCGCTCCTGACTCCATGTCTCGCCGTCCAAAGTGTACGCCGTAGAAATTACCGGATCATCTCCAGCCTCAACCCGGCCGGCAAGACATATCAGCTCAAGCTGATTCCACAGAGCCCCTCGGCCCTCGTTGTAGGCGAGTGCCGTCGCAAACTCCCACCGGGAGATTTCCCCGAACGTCCGGGCCGAGTCGGGAGTCATTACCCCGATGTCACCGTTGTTCACGTCGCAGACATTCCACCGGTCATAGCACCAGACAGGGTCAACGATCCTGTAAACCCCGAATCCCAACTTCGCAGTCGTGAGCTGAAACCACACAGGGACTCCGGCCTGCCGCGATGAATCGACGTCATATACGAGCGTGCGGTCAAGGAGCCTGACCCACAAATGTGAGTGCGCTTGAAACTCATGGACTTCAAGCACTGCGGTCACAAGGGCGGCCTCAGTCTGCCGGGCGAGAATAGCGTCTATCGCGTATGTGCTGATCTTCTGCACCGACCCATTAACCCCGAGATATATCCCCGGAGCATCGCTTCGGCCGCCTCCCAGAAACGCAACCGTATCAGCATAGATGCATGCTGCGTGCGGCCCGATTGCCCCTTTCTGAATCTGCGCGCCTTCAACTCGCTGAAATGGAAATCCGCTCCCGCCCACATTGTTGAAAAACTCGATTGTGTACCGGTTGACCGCGACAACCTCGTTCCGCAGTTTCAGGACAGTCTCGATAGGATCGGGATCGATTTCTGATGATCCGTACTTGAAGGGGTCAACCGTCATCGGGTCGGACAGCTCCGTGACGACAAGAAACTCTCCGTCGGTCGAAACGAAATATCCGTCAACCCACACAACCGCCCGACATACCCCAAGGTTCGCGTCAACGACCTGTTGAAGCGCGACCCCGTTCCAGTAATACAGATTCCCTCCGGACGAAATCGCAAGCCGGTCGAATGAATAGACAAGCGAACATGGCCCGCCTGCGCCAACGTCTCCCCGGACAACGTAAGTCCCGTCTTTGTCAATCTCGATCAGCTTTGTTCCCGAAACCCGAAACAGGCGGCCGTTCCAACAGATCCCGCCTCGCGGCGTTCCTTCTCCCGGTCCCAGCCTCGAAGCACCATCGGCGACGCGCAGATACCCGGATGACAATCCTGTCGCAGACGGAACCGGCACCATGTTGACAGGGTAGGCATTGATAAAGTTTGCCGACTCGTCCGCATAGATGCCGCTCAGGATCGGGACTTGCAAGGCTTATCTCCGTACCACCGCGAATGTGATGACGAACCCAAGGTTCCCGGCAGACGCAACAGTCCCCTGCACGATCCTGATCCCGGTATTCGGGGGAATCACAAGACGGGCCGAGTCTTTCACCAGGTTGTTCCGGAAATATGCGGCCGTGTTCGTTTCTTCAGAAAACTGCGATTCAAACGACAGAACAGCCCCGGCAGTCGCGCCTCCTCCGGGAACCGACCGCATCGTTATCGTCGCCGGAAGGGCCGGAGACGCAGGGTCCAGCTTTGAGACTGTCGGGTTGGCGATATTCGCCCCTTCCGCCGTCGCAGCAGTCCCGCCTGTCCCTACCGCCGATGTCCGCGTGAGCCAGATGTTAACAGCCAAAGTCCCCGTAACGGCGACCGCGCCAGACATGACCGGAACGATGGACTGAATCTCGACGTTCTTGTCCGTCGATCCGTTGAACAGGTCCATGAAGACCTTGTTCGCCCCAACGGCCACCGGTGGGAGCACCAGAGAATAGACGTCCCCGTCAAGGCCCGGATTGACCATTTGCCGTCCGCGGTCGTCAACATATATGGGCTGCTGTCTGTTGTACGGATCCTTGTTTCTATTCTGAAGGGCTGTACTCATTTCTTTCTCCTCTACCCTATCCTGTACCATGTGCTTGTAGGGAGATCGTAGCACATGGTGAAAAACTCGTTCGCTGCGGCAATCGATCCAGGTGCTCCTGTTACCGCAGTCGCGCCGTTCCCGTCAACGACCAAAGTCCCGACCGTCTGCGTACAGTTCACGATGACAAGCTGCTTGTCACGTGCATTCACCGAAGACGGGAGGACGATCTCCCCGTCGGCATATCCTGCCGCAGGAGTAAGTATCAGGTGGACATCCTCCGGCCCGTCTTTTATCGCGACGGAAAACCCCGTAGCAGACGGCGCGGCATACTGCGTCGCGGCCTCCGGGCGTCCAACCGAAAGCTGCGTCTTGAGCCAGTCCAGAAGCGTTGACAGGGAGATTTTTCTTGTATCCCCCTTCGACGGATCAAAAACCGGAAACTGCTGTCCGGCCGATCCCGTCGCAACTTCGGACAACTGATAAATTTGAACGCCCATTACGGCCTCCCTAATTAAAGTCTATTCCACCGTCCGGGCCTGCGTCAATCGAATCGGCAGACTGCTCAAGGAACGGAGCCCCCACTTCTTTATGCCCTGCGCCTGCGGGAAGCGCGTCCAACTTTATCTCTGCCGGTTTAGCGAACCTGGCAAGTAGGCTGTTGTATGTCTCCCGTGCCGATGCTTTCGTTTCGGGCGAAACAACCTTCCCGTAGGAGGGTGCAAGCCGGATCGCCAGATTCGTAATCACCGCGTCCCACGCCCAGTCGGGGAGGCCGGTCTCCTGGTACGCATCAGATTTCTCCGGGGAGTCGGGAAGAGGATACCCGAGACGTATCCCGCGAGCCCCCCATGATGCAATGAGCGCGTCAAGCCTCCCAAGGGCCTGCTCGATCTGATCCGCCGACAGGTCAAACGAATAGCTTGACAGCCCGATCTCGGCAAGAGCCCCAAGGATGAGCTGCCGCTTTGTGTAGCTCATTTCTTGCCCTTCTTTTTCTTTGCCGGAGCTTTCCCGGGCTTCCCGGCCTTCTTTGCGGCTGTCCTTGCCGTTTCAAGCGCAATGGCAACGGCCTGATCCCGTGATATCCCGCGCTCCATCTCGCTCCGGATGTTTGCGTAGATTGATTTTCGCGAATACCCTTTTTTCAGCGGCATGGCGTTTCTCCTATGCCTTCCTCGGCCGTCTCGGCCTTCTGGTATCTCTCTCTTTCGACTCGGACGGAGCGTCCGGCTCTTTCTTCTCTTCCACCGCCTTCGGCCTTTTCGCCGCAGCAAGGGCATCAGGGACGGTCGGCGAATACCCGGCCGCGAGCGCGGCGTTGTACTCCGTCATGTTCTCGACGGGGACATGCCCATAAGTCCCTCCGTTGCAGTAGTAGGGACCTGGGCTCTTGAAAACCAGTCTCGGGAACTCCATGACAACCTCCTCAGTTTCATGGGACATCCCGCCCCGGTGATCCGGGACGGGACAAATTACATCACGCGATTCTGTAAGAAATATACGTCTCGGCTGCGGTTTTCCTCGTGCGCCATGTCGCAGAGGTCACGGTCGCAACGGCGGCAGTCCCAACTATGGTATGCCCGGTTGCGGCCGCAGTCACGGTGAAGGCGTTTCCGCCGGTGTTGATGACAGACCAGTCGAACGACTCCCCGATTTCCATCTTGAGCGCGGCGTCCATCACGGCCCCGGTGTCAAGGGTAGCCGTGACAGCGGCCGCGGTCGTAGAAGTCACGATTCCAGATGCGATCATCGCGGCGGTGAGCGTCCCGGTCGCATCCAGGACTCCAGGGTTGCCCTGCCCGCGAAGGCCGCGCCGTTCAATAGGGACAGCCGCAGTCCCAATGTTGACAAACGCCTCGGAAGGACCTGCCTCGATGACGAGCCGCGCAGCAGCCGCGAAAGCCCCCGACTGATAATCTGCGTCTGCCGCAGCAGTGGCGAAAAGCACTTTGGTCGGAGGCATATTCGGAAGGCCAGCATTGAGCTGATAAATCTTGACGGGGCTTTTGGAAAATATCGAAACGATATCAGATGCCGCAACCGCAACTTCCACCGATCCGAACGGATAAACTTTCATTGACATGTTTTCATTCTCCTCTCGTTTTATTCAAGTAGGGGCCTTTCGGCCCCAACCCTTACACCTGGTTGAACAGCATGATGCCGGACATTTCCGGCTGTTTGTTAACAACCCCAAAGAGACAGTCGAGCCTGTACAGAGTCTTCATCGTTTTGATGTCATACTGCTTCTGCAGAACAAGCTCGATCCCCATGTCGGTGGATCCTCTCATGACCTTTGCTCCGGAGTCGGTGGGGACCGCATACCGTCCGGGGAGGATTTCGATGGCGTCCTTCTGCCAGAACGGGTTCGACGGAGCGGCAGCGGTGTTCAGGAACACGATGGCCGAGTTGGCCGCCGGGGTGTTGACGACGCAGTTTTGATATTCCCGTTCCGCGTCGGTTCCGCCCTGCGCCGAAATCATCGGCGGGGTCATGACCAGAGTGGTCGCCGTCAGGACTTCCACAACGCGGAAGGTTTTCAGCTGCCCCGTGGGCTGCTTCGTTATGTGGTGTACCGCTTCAACGGTCGCGATGGTGAAGCAGTCGCCCGCACGGACATTTGCCGTCGAGTTCCAGGTGACGGTCTGGAAACGGTTGTCAACGTTGTTCCGTTCACCGGTCGCCGCCGTGCGGGTCGCCGCCGGGACGTACACGTTTCCGCCGGCAGCCTGAGTGCTCATGGTCAGGTTCGCACCGCCGGCCGCAGCAGCAATGCGCCGCGCGTAGTCGAGTTTGAAAGTCTCGAAGCCGGACACCGTTCCGACGTAGCTCCGCTCGTAAGCGGTGGTCGGTTTGCCGGGCATATACTGCCGAGTCGCCAGGTTGTTCGCCATGCCGTTGTAGTCCCGGGTGGAGAGCGCGAGGAACCGGTCGTAGTCCGGAACGCCCTGCTCGTTCATGATCGCATCGCACAGCGCAACGTCCACGTACCCGGACGCGCCGACACCGACTCGCGGGACAACGAGAGTCCCCTGAAGGGACGCCACATTGAGAATCGCAACGTTGATATCGCTGGACAGCTTCTGCCTCGCGGCTTCCCCAAGCCTCTTTTCCTGCAGGGCATCACGCAGTTCCGCCGCAGTCATGACCCACGGGACCGACCGCTTGTGACCAATGGTCGCGGGGACGGACAACTGGGTCCGATCCCGGAAGTTCGCCGTCTGGTCTTCTCCGTTGTAGCTCTGGGCGATATACGGCTGCGGCCGCCAGATAACGTCACTCGCCCTTTCCATTGCCGCCTGATCGGTGCTGTAAACGGCGACATTCTTCGCCATTACGAGCGCGTCCTGGAACCCTTCAAGGATATCCTCAAATGCGACGCGTTCTTCTTTGCTGAACTCATTAGCCATGTGTTAACTCCTCTTGTTTTTCTGCCTCTTGTAGGCAGTGACCTTTGTGTAGTCGCCGGTCCTCTCCGCTTCTGCGCGGAGCCTTTCCAGCGTGGCGTCCGTTCCCCCGGACACGCGGCCGCTTCCGGTCACGCGGGTTTCGGGCGGGGTCGCCGGTTTTCGTTCGCTCACTTTCAGCTGCGCCTCCAGTCGCGCGACGGCAAATGCAAACTCGACGGGGTCTTTTATCGCCCCGAGAGCTGCGGCCTTGGTCGGGTTCTTCCCCAGGGCATAGACCAACAGCGCGGCGTTTTTTGCCCCGCTCACGATGATGCTCTGCTGCGCGGTGTCAAGATTCGCAACAACAACAGCTTCCGCATCATCGTAGTCGTCTGCCCCAATGGTCAACTTCGCCCGCTCGTAGGTGCCGAGTTTCTCCTGCCAGCGGCGGGCATGTTCCTCGGCCTCCGCTTTCTGTCGGGCGGCATGCTCGTCGATCTTGAGCTTCTTCGCGTACCATGCGGCAAGGTCGGACTCGTATTTGACCGTATCGTAGTCTGCCCCTTCAAGGGTCGGCTTCTCGCCGAGTACGATTTCAGGAGGAGCCCCCGCAGGAGTCCCGGCTTGCTGGAGCTGCCGAAGCTGCCGCTTCAGTTCGCGGTTCTGCTTGCGCATCTCCTTGACCCACGCAGGGGCCGGTCCTCGAGGAACCTCCTCCGGTTCATCGCCGATTACGACGGAAAATTCCTCTTCCGCCTTGTTTTCCTCTTCCGCGGTAGTCTGCTCTTCGGTCCGGGATTCTTCTCCAGACTGATCGACCGCTTCGTCCTGCTCTTCGACCTGTTCGTTCTCGACCACTACGTCCATACCGTCCACGCGCTTCTCCTCTCGGTCCGTTACTGCACGCCGGGACCGGCCGGCGGGATATTTTGCCCCTGCGCCATCTGCGCAAGTTCCTTCACCGTTTTCATTGCCGCCTCACGGGCTTTCTCCCGGAGACCGGCAAGGATTTCCATTGTCTCGGCCCTGGTCTTCTCGACCTCCGCAGCGATAGAAACCGCATCAGCCCGGGCCTTCATGGCTTTCGCGTTCGCCTCTTCGGCCAGCGCAGCTGCAAGGATAAAATTCGGATCGGGCTCCTGCTGGGCGTTCGCCATAGCCTCCGCCTCTTCCTTTGTGGGCTGAAGGACACCGAGCTGGACAAGCTGCTTTCGGTAAAACTCCCGGGCGTCCGCTATTCCCTCACCTTCCATGTTCATCATGACGAGCGACGAAAGGACCTTCGACGTTTCAGGATCGGGAGCCACCGACAGCATTTTGACAAGACTACGGACGGTGGACTTCCGCTTCGACGAAGACGACGGACCGACGTCAACGACAACGTCAAACTTCGCACGCGCAAGATCATTCGTCGCGATCGTCGCTCCGGTCTCCGGGTCTTTCCCGGGCGCGCCAATGACGACCGTCGATAGCTCATCCTGCGAGCCTACGGTTTTCATTTTCCGGCCCTCTTCGACATACAGCTCCCGGGCCATGGAAAGCCAGACCTCCCCGACGCGCCGGACGGTCTTGGCGAAGTTCGAAACATAGATAAACGTCTGCATGTCCATCCGGTCGTGGATCATCTCGACCGCTTCGCCGGAGATGTTCGACACAACCTTGTCCGCGCCTTGTTGATTCCCAAGGATATCCTGCATGTCCTGTTCGGTGAGCTGCAGGAGGGCCGCCATCGCCGGGGGAATCTGTGGAGGCTTCGTATACCCGACCGGGCTTGCCGGAGAAGGATTCCCGGTTGCGTCGGTGATCGGGTTCACAAGCAAGTACGGATAATTCTTGATATTATCCTCTTGCCACATCACTTGATGCCCGGCGACCTGTTCAGGGACGAATATGGGCTTCTCGGTTCCGGATGATGCGGACAGCTCGGCAAGCTTCGACAGCTGCATATTTTTAAGCCGCTGCGGGTCTTTCGCGAGCCGGACGTGGCCCATGCACCGCTCGATCCCGTCAACCATCCACCGCTTCCCGTAGGCAGGGACAATCGGGATATTCGACCCGGCGATATATCCGCAGTCTTCAAGTATCCCGCCTCCGGACATGAGATACTTATGGACCCGGCGCGTCTTAATCCGCTTCCGCCTGGTCGTATCCTCGGCATACCCTATCGATGCAAGCTCCGAAGCAAGAGCAGGGTCATTGTCAAGCTCCGACCGAAGGACGCGCCTTTCGTCTCCCGACGCGCCAATAAACAGCCGCGATTCATCCGATGCGGCCTCGACGAGATAATACTCAGCAACAACGACCTGGCCCCCATTCTGTCCCCAGTCAAACTCTGAGAGCGATATGTCCTTTGGCCATGTCTTCGGGTCATCGCCCCATTCCGAAATATATGCGTCTCGGGTCATGAACGACAGAAGAAAGGCGTGCTTCGCGTCCGCCTTGTCCTGCCGTTTCGCATCCAGATCGAAAAACACACACGCATCGGCATCATAGATAGGTTCGATCCTGATCCGCTGCCTTTCGTCCTCCGGGTCTTCGTCGTCCTCGTAAACAGCCCGAAGCCGCACGGCCCCGAAGCCGCCGCCGACAGCCTCCTCGAAAGCGTTGTCGTATGCCTCCTCCGCCCCAGAATCAACTTCATCGGCGCGGAAAAGCCCGTCGCACATGTCGGCCAGGTTATCGTCACCTCCCGCCTTCGGGATGAAGTCGGCGGTGATCCGATTGTTACGATATTCGTTGATGATCCTGATTACTGCCAGATGAATTTTGTTGACTTCAAACTGCGGGCGGTTCGCGAATTGCTCCGACAGGTTCCCTTCCCACTGCGCTCCGGCGATGGAATAAAACCGCCTGTCCTGCAGACACTGAATCCTTTCGTCATGGACGGCATCCTGGATTTTGTCAAACTGCGCCAGAGCTTCGGCATGGACCCGCGAGAGTCTTTCGGCCTTTGTGATGCTAGCCATTCCCGTCTCCCGTCATGAACAACAGGTGCGAATTATCAACCGGCTTTTCCTCCGGCTCCTTCTCGATCCGGAATCCGCGTAGCCGGCTTACCGCGGATTCAAACGCTATGCGCACCGTCGCATAGACCCGCGCAAAGGCACTCGGGGTTGCGTACTTTTTCATCACCTTCTTGGCAAGCCGGGACGCCTGCTTTACGGTCGCGCTGTTGTATAGGTCTTTCGACGCCTGGAAGAGCTGCGCGTTTGTCATGGTGGCAATTTCTCGTGGGGTGAGCTGTCGGGATTTTCTGATGCGAAACTCTTTAACCATCGCTTGGTACGACTGGAGAATGACGGCCCGGTCCCTGTCCGCTTTCGCGCCGACATTGTGGACCACCGACCCGCCGTGGAAGTTCCGCGTCATCCGCGCAAGCTTTCGTTCACCCACCGACTACCTCTCCGAATAAATATAGCACGCCCCAAGTTACAACGCAAGATCATCTCCATCTTGTAAGCGTAGGCAACGCAAGACCATCTGTCAAGGGCTTCTTCGGCCCCCGTGTTATCGCCGGGAACAATTCGGCAAGAGCCCAGATCAGAGCGTCGGCCCGGTTCGGTGACCCGCTGCCGGTGTACCCGGTCGAGGCGAAGCCGGAAAGCTCCTCCTCCAGGTCCACAAACCGCCCCACATGCCGGACCTTCCCGGCCTCGTAGAGCGCCGCGAACGGCTCCGCCCGGGCCACCTTGCCCCGGGAAGCGGTGACGGCCTTGAACGGCGTCCGGGGACGCGCCACCTGGATCGTCTGCGCCACCATCGCCCCGCCGTAGTTCGTCTCCCCGACGATGCAGTCCGCCGCGTGCCGCTCGAACGCGCTCGTCGCCACCTTGCCCCATGTCGCCGGACCGGCTTTCACCGTGTCGTCTTCCAGCACGTAGGCGTTCCCGTCTGTCCCGATCCCGGCCACCACGATCCCGATTGCGTCGTTGTCCGCGTTGTCCGCATCCCCGCTGCCGGACGGGTCGACCGCGACCACGATCCGCACCATGTCCGGGACCTTCCCGTCCAGGACGCGCCACTTGTCGATGACCTCGTCCGGAAAAAGCGCGTTCGGATTCGCGTCGGCGAAGCGGCCCTCCAGAAACCGCACCCGCATCCGCGCCGGGAGGCTTTCCAGCTGCCCGATATATTCCGGCGACAGGTTTTCCAAATTGTCCGCCGGGTTGATCGAAAAATGCGCATAGTCTCCGGGCGTCCGGAGGACTTCCCGCGTCTCCGGGTCCCTCTTCTCCACGAACACCCGATACGTCCAGTGATTTTTACTCGGCGGATTGCAGTCGTAATACGCCCGCAGTTTCAGCGGCGCGGGCTCCCGCCCCTCGATCCGCTGTTCCGCTTTCTGCGCCAGCCGGGTCAGGGCGGTCGTCACCGATTGCCACGGAATCTGGCTTGCCTCGTTGAAAAAGACCGTCGCGAATTCCATGCCGAGGATCTTCTCGGTCCGGTCCTTGTCGTCGAGCCCCGCGAACCACAATTCCGAGCCGTTGCCGAATGTCACGTACTTGTCCTGCACGTGCGTCGCGTGATCCACCCCCGGAAAAGCGAGGCGCATCACCTTCGGAAAGGTGTCAAGAAAAACGCTCGCCACCAGGTGATTCAGCCGAAACCTGAAAATCACGTGCCGTGAATCCGCGGCCTTCAGCGCCCGCATCACGATGTTCCGCGTGACGAGAAAAGTTTTCCCGGACCGCGACCCGCCGACCAGCAGGATGTGCGTCGCGTCTCCCGCCAGAACGGCCTGCGCCTCTTCCTGCCGACGGGTCAAGTGCATCACAACTTTTCGTCGTAGTCCGTTGCTACGATCCGCACGCCAAGTGAGTGTTGCATCTCCGTCCGGTCCTTCCATCCTAATTGCTTCAGGGAGAAGATGGCCATGGTACAATTAACCTTCCCGGTCAATGCCAATTTCTCCAGGGCGGTCTCCTTTTTGGCTATCGCTATTTTTATAGAGTCATACAATGCCGGGAATTCATACAGTTTTTGTCGCCAAAGCCCATGTTTGTATGCAAACTCGGCTATAATCGGGACATCGGTTTCCTCGATGTACTTGTCAAACTTCGCCTTAATCTCGGCGATTTTCTCATCGGTCCAGACCCGATTCGTCGGCCCGGAGATTCGCGATGGTCGCTTCTTCTTCG
>Ga0302238_1002925_pt1 | contig 11395 bp, 9 predicted proteins | sample AAG_UR_Asn_MG_FD_193527 | JGI IMG/M metagenome (GOLD analysis project Ga0302238, IMG submission 193527) | Enriched activated sludge microbial communities from anaerobic digester in WTTP, New Holstein, Wisconsin, United States - AAG_UR_Asn | ecosystem: Engineered > Bioreactor > Anaerobic >...
CTTGATGCGGTATTCGTGACCTCGCCGGACTTCTGCCATGAGGAACATGCTGTCTCAGCATTGGAGAAAAGGATCCCGGTCTACCTCGAAAAACCGATGGCGATAACGATAAAAGGTTGTGACAGGATCCTCGAAACCGCAAGAAAGAACAGGACAAAGCTCTTCCTCGGTCACAATATGCGCTACATGCGTTTCGTGCACAAGATGAAGGATCTGATCAACAGCGGAGTTATTGGTGAGATCAAGGCGATCTGGTGCAGGCATTTCGTGTCGTACGGCGGCGATGCGTATTTCCGCGACTGGCACTCGGAGAGAAAATATGCTACCAGTCTTCTGCTCCAAAAGGGTGCTCACGACATCGACGTCATACACTGGCTCGCTGGAGGATTTACTGAACGGGTCGTAGGATTCGGCAAGCTGGACGTCTATGATAAATGCAAAAGGCGCAAGCCCTCTGTAAAAGGATGTGCAGCTTTTAACGCAGCGCACTGGCCACCGCTCAAGCAGACAGGCTTTAGTCCGAAGATCAATGTCGAGGACCATAACATGATCCTGATGCAGCTCAGCAACGGCATACAGGCCACCTACCTGCAGTGCTTCTACACTCCTGATTCCTGCAGGAACTACACTGTCATAGGGACAAAGGGCAGGATTGAAAACTATGGCGACTATGGTGACCAGTGCACTGTTGAGCTGTGGAACAGGCGTTTCGACCATTTCAGGCTGAAGGGTGACAGGAGCTTCTCCTTCGGCAAGGATTTCGGAGGACATGGCGGCGCCGATGAGAAGATCGTCCAGGGATTCCTCGATTTCGTGATGAAGGACAAGGTTCCATACACCTCTCCAGTTGCATCAAGGTACAGTGTGGCGACAGGTTTCATGGGTGCGGAATCCATCAGATCCGGAGGAAAGCCTTTTGACATTCCGAAGCTCAAGCCCGATATTGAGAAATACTTCTCAAAAAAGGGATGAAATGATATTGGTATGGAGTGCTGCTTGCTTCAGCTATGTTTCCTGCGAAGCTAGCTTCGCAGAAGAAAAGCGGCACCAAGGTGCCGCACTCCAAGGTTGCTTCGCAACAAATTTAATAGGAAAATATGATCATGAAACTCAAGAGCAAAAAAGCCGACATATTCGTACCGAACGGCGCAGACGTGGACGAGGCGTTGAAACGCACGACGCATCTTTCCATCGCGGCACATCAGGACGATACCGAGATATTCGCCTACCACGGTATTGCCGAATGTTTTGGACGGAGCGACAAGTGGTTCTCGAGCGTGATCGTAACCGACGGCGCCGGAAGCCCGCGAACCGGTGTCTACAAGGACTACACTGACGAACAGATGAAGGAGATAAGGCTCATTGAGCAGAGGAAGGCCGCATCCATCGGTGATTATTCCATACAGATCCAGCTAGCTTATCCGAGTTCAGCTGTGAAGGATCCTGCAAAGAAGGATCTCGTCGAAGACCTTTTTGCGATCCTCGCAGGAAGCAAGCCCCAGATGGTCTATCTCCACAATACGGCAGACAAGCACGATACACATGTAGCCTGTGCTCTTCGCGCGATCGAGGCACTGAGGAGCCTTCCGGAAAAAGACAGGCCGGCAAAGGTCTATGGTTGCGAGGTCTGGCGCAACCTCGACTGGCTCTGCGATGAGGAGAAGGCTGTCCTTCCTGCCTCCGACTACAAGAATGTCGCAGCAGCCCTACTCGGTGTCTTCGACTCCCAGATCACTGGAGGCAAACGATATGACCTTGCGGCGATCGGACGCCGTCTCGCAAACGCGACATTCTTCGCATCGCACGAAACCGACAAATGCGACTCGTTGATCTTCGCGATGGACCTCACGCCGCTTGTCAAGGATCCGAACCTTTCAATCACCGATTATACCCTTGAAGCGATCGACCGCTTCAAGAACGATGTGAAATCAAGGATAAACAAGTTTTCGTGAAATAATGGAGCTCAGCAGATGAAACCAACCCTTTTAGTATTGGCCGCAGGAATCGGAAGCCGTTACGGCGGACTGAAACAGATCGATCCTGTCGGGCCTGCCGGACAGATCATCATCGACTACTCGATATATGATGCGATCCGCGGTGGATTTGGAAAGGTCGTATTCGTTATAAGGAAGGACATCGAACAACAGTTCCGTGAATGCATCGGCAGCCGTTTCGAATCAAAGATCAGGACGGAATACGTCTTCCAGGAACTCGATGCCCTGCCTCCCGGATTCAAGGTGCCGGAAGGACGACAGAAGCCATGGGGTACAGGACACGCCGTGCTCGTGGCGAAAAACGCTGTGAAGGAACCTTTCTCGGTGATCAACGCCGATGACTTCTATGGTCGCAGCGGCTATGAACTGCTGGGCCGCGAACTTGCAAAGGCCAAGCCCCGCACGCCTGACGAATATTTCATGGTCGGCTTCGAACTGAAGAACACTCTTTCAGAACATGGGCATGTGGCCCGCGGGGTCTGCCAGACGAATTCCTCCGGACATCTCGTCGAGGTAGTTGAACGGACGAACATCGTGAAGACTTCCGATGGAGCGAAGTTCACTGACGAGAAAGGCCAGGAGATCTGGCTCAAGGGAGACGAGATAGCTTCAATGAACATGTGGGGATTCACCCCTTCCCTCTTCGGATATCTCGAGGAGCAGTTCATTGAATTCCTAAAGGCAAATACAGGAAACATAAAGGCTGAATTCTTCATTCCGACAGTTGTCAGCAAACTTATCAAGTCCTGCAGTGCGGAGGTCAAGGTGCTACCGAGCAAGGACCAGTGGTTCGGCGTGACATACAAGGAGGACAAGCCGGTTGTCGTTGAAAGCATCAGGAAACTCATCAAGTCGGGAGTTTATCCGGAGAAGCTGTAATTTTTAATCGAGAGCATTTTCAAAGGAGGGCGGACTTTCCAGTCCGCCATTTGAATTAGGATTCGGCGGGTTAGAAAACCCACCCTCCTTTGAAATTTAAACCCATCAACTGATTAATTAATACGGAGATCTGACAATTTGAGCAATAAAAGCTACAACCTCAAATCGATCTGCAGGAATTTCCTCATCCCGGGAGATTTCATTAAGTCTGCTCCCTACGGCTCAGGCCATATCAACGATACCTTTGTGGTGTTATTCAACCAGGGCGGACTCAAGGTGCGCTACATTGTCCAGAGGATAAACCACAACATCTTCAAGGATCCCGTAGCCCTCATGGACAATGTTTTCCGCGTCACGAACCACATCCAGAAGAAGCTTTCGGATTCCGGCGAATCAACAAGAAGATCCCTATCCCTCATCAGCACGACCGATGGAAGATCCTATTTCAAGGACAAGGATGGGAACTTCTGGCGGACCTACATATTCATCGAGGACACAAAGAGCTTCAATATAATTGAGACGACTGAGCAGGCGTTCCAGGCTGCAAAGGCGTTCGGAGATTTCCAGAAGAACCTTGTCGACATTCCAGGCGCTAGACTTAACGAAACAATTCCGAACTTCCACAATACTCCAAAAAGGTTCGAGGCATTTGAAAAGGCTTTATCTGCCGATTCATGCAACCGTGCGAAATCCGCAGAAAAGGAGATTGCCTTTGCGCTGAAGAAGAAGGACATGGCCTCCGTACTCCTCAAGCTTAACACCGAAGGAAAGATCCCTGAAAGGATCACGCACAATGACACCAAGCTGAACAATGTCCTGCTCGACGAAAAGACCGGCGAAGAAGTCTGCGTGATAGACCTTGACACCGTGATGCCGGGACTCGCCCTCTACGACTTCGGGGATCTGGTGCGCACGAGCACTAGTCCCGCCGCCGAGGACGAGAAGGATCTTGCCAAGGTGAAGATGCAGATGCACATGTTCGAGGCTCTGGCTAAAGGATATCTGAGCACGGCGAAGGAATTCCTGACAAGGACCGAAGTCGAATATCTGCCTTTCAGCGGAAAGCTTATCACATTCGAGATTGGAATAAGATTCCTTACGGACTACCTTTCCGGAGACACCTATTTCAAGATCCACCGGGAAGGACACAACCTCGACAGGTGCAGGACGCAGTTCAAGCTGGTCGAATCAATAGAAGAAAAAGAAGGCAGCATGCAGGAAATCATCAAGAATATTTAACCACAGAACACACAGAAGACACAGAATCATAAAAGATTTTTTAATATTGAATTAAGAATCATTTTAAAATATTTCCTTTTCTGTGTAGTCTGTGTGTTCTGTGGTTAATAATTTTTTTCTGAAAGGTCTTTTTATGAAAATACTGGTAACCGGCGGGGCAGGATTCATCGGCAGCCATATCGTCGAACATTTCCAGGGCAAGGCTGACATTGTCGTGCTCGATAATTTCCGGACTGGAAAAAAAGAGAACCTCAAGGGGTTAGACTATAAGCTCATCGAGAGCAGCATACTCGACAGGAAAGCCGTGAAGGAGGCCGTGAAGGGATCGGACTATGTCTTCCATATGGCCGCCGGAATAAGCGTTGTCGAATCGATGGAGAAGCCGGTCGAATACGTGCAGGTGAACACCGAGGGGACTCTCCTTGTCCTCGAAGAATCTGCAACTGCCGGAGTAAAGAAACTATGTTTCAGCACATCCGCCGCCTGCTACGGGGAAAATCCTGAGTCACCGAAAGTGGAGACGATGAAGCCGGAACCTCTCAGTCCTTATGCGATAACCAAACTTGACGGGGAATATTACTGCGAGATGTTTGCCCGAGAAGGAAAACTGAAAACAACCAGCCTGAGATATTTCAACGTGTTCGGCCCACGCCAGGATCCCAAAAGTGCATATGCGGCGGCGATACCGATCTTTGTCTCACGGGCTGTCTCAAACAAGACGATAACGATCTATGATGACGGTGAACAGACAAGAGACTTCGTATATGTGAAGGATGTGGTGGCGGCAAACGTGTTCATGTCGCAAAACGATCTCTGCGGTCTCTTCAACGTCGCATATGGGAAGAAGACGACCATCAACGATCTTGTCAGGATGATAATCAAGATGACGGATTCCAAGTCCAAGGTCGAACACAAGCCTCCACGTCCCGGCGAGGTGAAACATTCGCTGGCATCAATAGACAAACTCCTCGCTACGGGTTTCAAGCCCACCTCCGACTTCAAGACTGGAATGAAAGTTACTGTAGACTATTTCAGAGGAAAAGAATAAGGTTATTTCCAGCAAAATTCATCTCTGGGCATAACTTAGGTTTTGGGTGTGACATTCCGTCGCCAAACCGCTAAATTGTAACCTTTTCACAAAAATCTCCGTATTTTATGCAATAATTTGCTATGCAAATACGTTATGCTAAATTAAATAAGATATAAAACGGTTTTTTTAATTTTCGGGGAAATCATCATTATGAATAGGAAACTTTTCACACTCATAGAGTTGTTAGTGGTGATTGCCATCATCGCTATCATCGCGGGTCTGATGCTTCCTGCTCTGAGCAAGGCCAGGGACAAAGGAAGACAGGCTAGTTGCATGAACAACCTCAAGCAGATAGGACTGGCCCTGATCACATACAAGCATGACAACAATGACGGTGACGTCTATTGGGTCTCATGCCTCTATTCAGACTACATGAAAAGCACCCAGATCTACCTGTGTCCTTCTGACGGAAATGATTCGAAGACCGCTCCAAACGCATGGCTCGCCAGGGTCGACCAGCAGCACTCCGAGGTTTACGACCGAGCAGGAAACACTGGTATCCATGTGAATCCCAACACGATCGTCGGCAGTGTGAGCTACTTCTATGAGTTCAGTGATGCCGACTGCAATTGGAATCTTACTGGTTCCGGACTTACATCTCCATACACATGGGCACAGCTGAAGAACATCCAACTCAAGAATGGCGGTGATGGCACCCATGCGGTCGGCGAAGGTTATGACCCCACGCTTTTCCCGGTGATACGCTGCTTCTGGCATGTCAAGAACCTGAAGAACTACTCTCCGTCAAGGAATATTCCTAATTCAGAGGCTCCAGTATTGAATGTCGGTTTTGCCGGAAACTATTTCATGAGCAGGGGTAAATGGGAGGACGGCGTCTGGGAGCCGTGACCTCAGTTCTGAAATGTCCGCATTTTAGCTGATAAAGGAATGCAAAATCGAATGTTCTGGAAGAATAAAACCCGCAGGGCTCTCGGTCTCGACATTGGCTCCAACTCCATCAAGGCCGCCGAACTTTCCTGGACCAAGGAGAGCGGGGTCCGCCTGTTGTCCCACCAGCAGCTGAAACTCAAGGCGGAGGGAATCCTCGACGACGAAGAACTCAGCCAGAGCCTTTCAACGTGGATGCAGCAGAACGGATGGAAGGACAGGGAAACTTGTGCCGGACTCCCACAGTATCTTGCGCAGGTGCAGGTAAGGGATTTCCCTGCGGCACCCGACGCCAAGCTGGAAGAAATGATCGCATATGAGACTTCGCAGCTTTCCGGCATTTCCGAGGAGAAGTTCATCCATGACTACCACATCATGCAGCCCAAGTATGGCAGGAAGAATCCTGTACTGATCGGCATATCCCGCTATTCCGTAGTCACAGACAAGCTCAGGATCCTTGAGAACGCAGGGATAACTCCGGCCGATCTTACCATGAACAGCATGGCGCTTGTCAACGCCCTCTTCAGCCTGCACCCGGAAGCGAAAATTTCCGAAAAGCCTCACATGATAATCGAGATAGGCGCTGAGAACTCCACAGTAGTGATATTCGGTGGCGGGCAGGTATTGTCCATAAGCAGCCTGCTCTTCGGTTCTGAGAAATACACCAAGGCCATAATGGAACACCAGGGGATTGACGAAGCAAAGGCCGAAGAAGAGAAACTGAAATCAGAGATCAATATCAAGAACAAGAAGCATTCCCTGCACAAGATCACAATGGGGCTGGTCAACGAGCTCAAGAACGCCGTGGAGCAGTGGAAGCTTCACGAGAATGCGGAGAATGCCACTCTTGAAATTGAGAAGCTGTGGCTCTGCGGGGGAGGCACACTCATGGGAGGCCTGCCTGAATTCCTGATGGCGCACTACATGGAATGCGAAATCGAGTTATTTGGTCCCGTTGACAAGGACGGCAAGCTCCTGCCGGAACTGGTCACGGCCTATGGGCTTGCCCTTCAGGCGATGGGGCTTAACGAAATCAACATCTCGCTAGCCCCTTCGGAGATAAGATGGGTGTCGCAGAGGAAGAGAAACCTCAAATATCTCTCGGCGGCCGTCTTCTTCTTCGTGATCGCCATCGCCATATACATGGTCGACTTCTACATCAAGCTGGAAAACGAGGACGTTGTCAACAGGAAGATCCTGACAAAGCTGAAGGCCTGCGAGGAATTCATTCCCAGGCTGGATAAATTCAATGAGGACATTCACCATTACGAAAAAATGATCGTCCCATTCGCAGTCAACGGCAACAATGTTCCCAGATTCCTTTCTGCGATCAGGGAGATTGGAAATATCAAGGGTGACAACTTCCTCTTTGTTTATCTTGCCGACGAAAAGAGCTTCCGGAACCTGAAGATGGAGAAGGCACAGTCGAAAGATGTGCAGAGCATCTTCATGTCAAACCTTGCCGCCAAGGATCCCCTCGCATACATGAAACGGGGAAAGGTGGAATCCAAGTGCGTGAATGATCTGACAGAGAACCGCACACTGGTGCTGATCGGATTCACGATATCATCCAGCAGCAACAAGAAGGAGCATTACGATCTGGTCCGCCAGATCCAGACCAAGCTAAGCCAACTCCCCCTCTTCGGATCAAATACCGAGGAAGTGGACATATTGTCCGAGGAGGAAAGATCCGGCAGGGAGGACATCATGTCGTCGCCATGGATAGCACAGGTGGTCAACAACCGCGAGATCACGTCACAGCTGGGTGGAAAAAGGTTCCGTGATTTCGCGATAAAGATTCCGTTCGCTGAAGAAAACATCAACCAGGCAAATGTGCCTGAACCAAAGAAGGCGGAAAAGAAATGAGGAAATGGCCGAAACAGCATGTCCGCATATTCATGGCGCTGGTCTTCCTGTTGCTCTTCCTTGGCGTCACATACGCGATCTTTGTAAGGCCCCTGGCGGTCAAGGTCCGCAGCGACCGTGCCTACATTGAGAACACCAAGAACGAACTGGGCCGTACCGGCTGGCCACTGGATCCTGGAAGGCTCGAATCATTCGTGCAACTGAAGAAGACCGAGCTCGAAGGCGGAAAACTTGAAGGCTCCAAGAAGGATATCCAGGGCATGAAGCAGAAGTCCCAGCAGATGCTCCGCCAGTGCACCGGAATGCTCAACTCCAAGGTCAGGAAGGTCTTCGAAAACCATTCAGACTTCCTCCATAATCTGACAAGGCTGGACTTCCAGCAGGAGTTCAACGATCTTGAGATCAAGCTGGCATCAAAGAACATCTTCATTACTGAATCAATGCTCGGTCTTGGAGAGAACACCCAGACACAGAATATCTACCAGCTCATCCTCCAGGTCTGGATCCTCGACAAGATCACTGCGCTCGCGATGGAAAGCGGTCTCAGTGTGCAGGCAGACGACAAAGTGATAGCTCAGGACGAGAGAGGGAGGAAAAGGCCGGCCGCAAAGATCCAGATGATGCCGATCGTGGAATACAGGCTCTATGAAGAGGACAAGACCCCTTATGTCATGGTGCTTCCTGTGCGACTCGCCCTCTATGGAAATATCGGAGGTTTGTGGAACTTCTTCAGGAAGCTGCAGTCTCCGGAACATTTCTTTGCCGTTTCCCAGGTACAGATGTCAATGCTTCCGGACATCCGGAACGACGACGTACAGCTTTCTCTGGAAGCAAAGAACATCAAGGTTGAAATTGAGTGCAATGCGTTCTATTATCCTTCAAACGAAAGTTCCGGAGATGTGCCCAGGAAACCGGCTCCTCCAAAGATACTTCCGGGTGGTTCGTAAAAAATGGCAGAGGCAGGATTATGGATTCAAGACAATTGAATGAAAAGCTCAAGAAGGACTGGGAGAAGGTGCTCTTCGCCATATCCCTGCTGATGATCGTCCTTTCGGTGATTTTCCTTGCCCTCAGCCTCATGCAGTCGAAGAGTGACAATCTTCCAATGTCAACCAACGCCCCCAAGCCCAGGAATATCTTTAATCCGAAGGCTCTCTCTTTCCTGGACCCAGTACCTGCCCTGAACAAGGATGAGAAACCGTTCTATTTCCAGAAGACTTTTGTCGTCAAGCCTCCGAAAAAGCCGACACCTCCACCTGTAAAGGCACCCAAGCCGGAACCCAAGCCCGTTGAGACCAAGCCCGTGCAGAAGCCGCCAGAAAAACCTGCCGCCGTGATCAAGATGCGTTATGCAGAATATAAGAACATTGAGTTCAAAGGCATGACAAAGTCCGCTTCCGGTGAACCACTCGCCCTGATATCGGTCTTTGACAGCAAGACCTCCGAGACAAAGGAATATACTGTAGGTGCTGGCGACAAGATAGACGGTCTCACAGTTGAAATGGTCACATCCGATATGCTATACATCATAAACAAGAAGAACGAGACACAGGGGATAGGTTTCCAATCAAGCGAAAAGGTTACGCAGGATGAGTGAGAATGCCACCATAAGGAAGGAAGGGGATATCTTCGGACTTCTGGAAAACCAGGGCAGCATAACCAAGCAACAGGCTGAGATGGCCCAGAAGCGCATGAAGAGGGAGGGCATCCCAGCCCACCAGTCCCTAATCGAGCTGGACTGCTGTCCTCAGGATGTCATTTACAAGGCGCTCAGCGACTCCACCGGACTTCCCCTGATCTCCCTGCACAAGCTGGCGATCGAGGATGATGCGAAGAAATGCATCTCGGCAAAGACTGCCATACACTACAAGTTCGTGCCACTGTCTCTGAAGCAGGGCACGCTCGAAGCCGCATTCGCAAATCCTCCGAACATGCGCGTCCTGGAGAACCTACGACTTCTCGTCGGCAAACGCATCGAACCGCGGCTTGCCACCGCCCAAGAAATCAATATGACGTTGAAAAGTGTCTATGGCCTCGGTGCCGAGACCGTCATCAGGATCCGTGAATCAAAGATCGCCGACAGGCTCCAGAACCGCGAGATACGCTACAGGTCCTCGGCAGGCGACATCAAGGTCGATGATGAATCAGTACCGATCATCAGCCTCGTGAACCAGATCCTGAACGATGCCCTGGAGATGAGCGCCACCGACATACATATTGAGCCTTTCCAGGACAGCGTGAAACTCCGCTACAGGATCGACGGCATGCTCCAGGACATCCCCGTTCCGGAGGGCGTCCGCAAGTTCCATGAGGCCATCACATCTCGCTTGAAGGTCATGGCGGATCTGAATATCGCCGAGAGAAGACTGCCGCACGACGGCCGAATATCCGTAAGGGCCGGCACCGAGGAGTTCGATCTGCGTGTCTCAATCATGCCAAGCCGTTTCGGCGAAACGATCTGCCTCAGGATACTCAACCGCAAGACCGTATTCCTCTCTATGGCCGACCTCGGGCTCGAGGATTCCGACTACAGGATATTCCAGAAACTCATTGATCTCCCCCACGGCATAATACTTGTCACCGGCCCTACTGGAAGCGGAAAGACGACAACGCTATATGCCGCACTGGCGAAAATATCTGAATCCAGGAAGGACAGGAAGATCATCACCGTAGAGGATCCTGTCGAATACGAAATGCAGGGCGTCAGCCAGATCCAGATGCACAGCCAGATCGGTCTCACCTTCGCGAGCGGTCTGCGCTCGATACTCCGACACGATCCCGACATCATACTCGTCGGTGAGATCCGTGACGCGGAAACTGCGGAGATCGCAATCAGATCCTCCCTGACAGGCCACTTGGTCTTCAGTACTCTGCACACGAACGATTCCGTCGGCGCCGTTAACAGGATGGTCGACATGGGTGTCGAATCATATCTCCTCGCCTCCTCTCTTGTCGCCTGTGTAGCCCAGCGACTTGTGAGGAGGGTATGCCAGAACTGCAAGGTTCCGGAAGAATACATCACCCCGCATATCCGCACTGAGATCTCCCATCTGCTCGGTACAAGACCCGAGGAAGTACAGGCATGGAAGGGCGCAGGATGCGCAAGATGCAACGGCACCGGGTATAAGGGAAGGGTCGCTATATACGAAATATTCCTCCTTGACGAGGAGATCCAGGACCTTGTGGCGGCGCACGCATCGTCGAGTGAACTCAGGAAAGCCGCACGGCAGAAGGGCATGAAGACGCTCCGTGAAGATGGCTGGATCAAGCTCAGCCGTGGCCTCACCAGCATCGAGGAAGTCAGCAGGATCACTGGAAACTTCCTCATCAGCTACGACATGGGCCGCGAAGAAGACAAGAGTTGACGAACAGAGCACCGGCATCACAAAATTCTTAACCCAAGAGAAAACTTCATAGCCTTCTGGTATTCTTCTTGGCG
>Ga0302238_1002927_pt1 | contig 11391 bp, 6 predicted proteins | sample AAG_UR_Asn_MG_FD_193527 | JGI IMG/M metagenome (GOLD analysis project Ga0302238, IMG submission 193527) | Enriched activated sludge microbial communities from anaerobic digester in WTTP, New Holstein, Wisconsin, United States - AAG_UR_Asn | ecosystem: Engineered > Bioreactor > Anaerobic >...
CACCTCTTTGAGGTAATGAGCGGCACCAACATATACAAAAAGGCATCCTACCTCGCCGGCAAACAGGGCGAACAGGTGGCTTCGACCCTGGTCACCGTGGTCGATGACCCGCACATGCCCCGTGGCCTGCAGTCCACCCTCTTTGATGCCGAGGGAGTCGCTACCACGAAGAGGGTGCTGGTTGAGTCGGGCAAGTGGAGCGTCGTGCCCACCGATGCCTACTCGGCTCGCAAGCTCGGACTGCCCTGCACCGGCAACGGAGCCGGTGGCGCCGTGCGTGGATATAACCTCCATATCGCCAACGGAGCCTCAACCAGAGAAGAGATGCTCAGCACCATGGGCACCGGCCTTCTGGTCACGTCATTCATAGGATTCGGCTTCAACCAGGCCACCGGAGACTTCTCACGCGGCGCCCGTGGATACTGGATCGAGGGAGGCAAGATTGCCTACCCCGTGCACGAAATCACCGTCTCGGGCAACCTCGACGAGATGATGAAGGCGGTGAAGATGGTTGGTAACGACCTGGAACACCGCTACGGCACCGACAGCCCAAGCCTGCTAATCGAGGGTGTCACCGTCTCTGGCTCTTCCAAGTAAACAGGCTCGCTCTGACCGTCGATCATCCCGCTCGCCGGCCATATCGAACCTGTTTGGCAAACGGTCAACGCCAATATGTGTAGTCAATATTCCCGCCTGACCAATCCGGCGCAACATACTGATTTCATTGCAGTTTTGTAAAGGCAGCATCCCTGTCGGGTGTGCACTATGGGCGGTCGGGCAAGCAGCCAATTGACCTGATGGCGCTGGGACTACTTCTTGTTGAGGGTCTCGAGGCCGTACCCCTGCGCCTTGTCCGACTTCTTCAGCAGGAAGGCCAGGAAGATGGAGACAACCCCCAGGGCAATGAGCATTGCTACAGGCACGGTGTAGTCGTAGGGCGGAATCTCACCGCTGACCTTCATGGCCTCAAGAGCCTTGACTACATGCTCCTGAGAGAGCCCCTGGGCCTCAAGCCCCTTTCTGGCAACGTCCATCTTCTCCAGTACTACGGGGTTCGTGAGGTCAAGAACACTGCCGATGCCCCAGAAGAATGCTGCCAGGCCCCAGTTCTGTACCGTGAACATGGTCGCATAAGCCGTACCCAGGCGATTCTCGGGTACAATCTTGGCCACCGAGGGCCACATGGATGCGGGCACCAGGGAGAAGGCAATGCCCAGGCAGAGAAGTCCTACGTATCCCAACGCTACACTGTTGAATAGTGACAGAGATATGTGGGCAAAAATGAGCAAACCAGCACCAAGAATCATCAGAGTCGCTGCCTTACCCTTCTTGTCGATTATGGAGCCGAAAATTGGTGTGAATAGGATTGTCCCAAGTGGAATGAGGCTGGCCACTTTCGGTCCGTTAGTGAACCAGGCCCCAAGCACCTCGAAGAAGGACATTCCGTCGGTGTTCGGCAGGTCTACGGTGAATCCGAACTTGTTCACCAGCAGGTCGGGAGCGTACTGCATGAAAGGAAATACGGCAGAATAGAAGGCTACACAAAGAAGCGTAATATAAATGAACGATTTGTCCGTGATGAGCTTGAACAGATCTGAAATCCTGAAGGGCTCCTCGGGCTCCTGGTTGCTCTGAGACGCCACCTGGCGGTCCAGCTTGACATCAAAGATCAAGTATCCCAGGTACATGAGAAATCCGGCGCCCACCAGGCCCGCAGCGAAGAGCACCGCAGCTGAGACCTGACCCGCTGCAATATCCGGGGAGAAGGCCGTGGCCAGGGCCGAGCCAGCCCGGCCAAACCCCACGTTTAGCGCCATGGCCAGGGCAAGCTCTTTGCCCTTGAACCACTTGACCACGGTTCGTGTCACCAAGACGCAGGAGACCTCCAACCCCGTGCCGAAGAGGATTCGGCCGATGATCATGACGATAAGGGTCGTGTCTTTGTCCGAGCCGAACATGCCCGAGGAGCCGAAGGCCGTCAGGAACGAGCCGATTGTAACTACCGAACCAAAAACAATCGCCGTGAGCCGTATCCCGAACTTGTCCAGGAACATGCCGCCCACAATGATCATTCCGAACACGTTGGCGAACGTAGTGAAGCTGAGCAGCTGGCCGAAGTCCGAAGAGCTGAAGCCAAGCTGGCTCTCCATCAACGACTTGATGCCCGAGAAGTGATCCTGGAACCAGTAGGTGGCAAACATCAGACCACTGACCAGAATCAGCACCAGCCAGCGAAGCGCCGCACTGTCCCGAAGCGTAGCGCCCCCCTTTCCCCCGCTTTTCACGTTCTCGCCCATTGTCGTCTCCTCCTGAGTGCCACAGGCGGCGGGCCCCAGCCATAAGGAACCACGCACCGCCCGAATGATAATCCCCTACCTCACATGGCGCCCAAGCGCAAGAAGCAATTCCCCCAGGATGTCGCAGCTCCGGCGCCGCGGAGAGCCCCCGTAATCCGGGCGCCGTTTGCGCCGTTTGCTCTCGGTGTTGACCCAATACCATCTCCCATGGTAGAAGCGCTACCTGACATATGGACTCTATGGTTCGGTGGTATTTGTTGATGACACGGCACTTATCTTGGCTGTTTTGAGGCTTATATGGCGGCACTAAATTACATTTTTTCAGCTTTTCTGGCTACAATGCTTCAGGCAGCTATCATACTGGGGCCGGCGCTTGCGCTGGGGCTGGCTATGAACTTCCTGGCCAGAAGGGTTCAGGTGGCAGCGGCAAGACTGGTGGGGCTGAAGTTCTACATCTACGCCACGGCCCCCGGCACCATCTGCCATGAGCTGGGACATGCCATCTTCGCCAAGCTCTTTCGGCACAGAATCAAGGAGATGAAGCTCTTCTCGCCCTCGCCCGACGGTACTCTGGGCTATGTGGCCCACGCCTGGAACCGCCGCAGCCTCTACCAGAACATCGGCAACTTCTTCATCGGCACCGGACCCCTCTGGTTTGGCGCCCTGGTTCTGTGGCTGCTGGCTCTGCTGCTCCTTGGGGGCGACGCCTGGAGCGCCGTTGCAACAGCACCCGCCATGGAGCCCACCCAGGCCGGTGCCACCCAATGGCTCCTCACCGCTGCCCAAACTGTGTGGGCCTCGGGATGGCACCTTGCCAGCGCTATTGTCTCAATGATGGACCTTACATCGTGGACAACATATGTGTTTATCTATCTCGTGGTGGCCATCGGCTCCCACGTCTCCCTCAGCCCGCCAGACCTGGCCGGCGCAGGCCGTGGGCTGGCAGTTCTTTTAGCGACCCTGGGGATCTTCAACCTGGCCACGATATGGATTGGAGACTTCGCCACCTCAAGCACCATGTGGCTATCCAGTCGCATGGGTGTGTTTTACGGCATCATGGTGTTCGTTTTGATAGCCAATCTTGCCGTGGCAATGATCCTCGTGCCACTCTCCAAGGTGCTCAGAGGATAACCACGTCATATAGGATGTCGAACAATGTAGCTACGTACGAAGTGAACTTGTTAGACCTACTCGACGATGTTCGCAGTGAGGGTCAGCATCAAGCCGTTCTGAATCTGCCACTCTTCGGACACAAACGGTACCTTAGCCAATTTGAGCGAGTAGTCCAGACTGGCCCACTCCGACAACTTGAAGCCAACTAGCAGTTCAGTTTCAATGTTCATAAGGTCCATACCCTCAAGTTCAGTATCCGTGTTGTGAACAAATGGATACATGAGATTGGCCTTCAACTTGTAAGTAACATACTCCTTCCAAGTACCCTCGGCCACAGCGTTGAGCTCCCAGCCCAACTGAACGCTGTCTTCAATCTGCTTCACTTCAACCTCGGGCGTGGCCCCGTCATCGGCCAGCACGAATCCATCCCGGCCGAAGATCTCCCATGCACCAACACCAGTTCTGGTCTGCAGCTTGATGAGCTTCCGGTCGAAGATGTCGGCAAACACACCGGCGCTCTGTCGAAGCTGGGTGGGGGCGAAGTAGTCTGTGAGGTCCAGGCGCTCTTGCGCCAGCAACGATACATCCTCTGTCTGGCCGCTGACATAGAGCCTCCGGTAAGTCGTATCCGCCGCCCGAACATCGTAGCCAGGGAAGAGCGAGGTCTTCAGCATCAACGATGCAAAAGGACCGAACCATGGGATGCCCGGGATATGGTAGAGGTAGCTCGATGTCAACTCAAAGTTATCCAAACTCTTTACGAACTCTTCCAATAGTGGCGTCTTGTTGTACGCAAGCTGCCACGATAGGGTGTTGGCCCACTCATGCCCGCTCTCTGCTAGGTAGCCCAGGCCGCCGTTGATCAGCGAGCCTATGGTCCAAGTGGAGCCGTCAGCGGAGCCGACCACATTGCTGTTATGCCCAAAAGCCACATTTGCCGATGCCTTGAGGAGAGGCTTCCAGCCGTAACTGGGCGCCTCTTCACCCTCGGCAACAGACTTCACCTCAGGGACATAGTCAGGCAGAGTCATGGCCCGCGCCGACGTGGACCAGGTAGCGGCCAACAGTGTCGAAATCGCAGCAAGCAGAATCGCAGCTCTCATCAGTCACCTTCCTTGTTCAATGTTTGTGGTTTGCCCCCTGGCCCCGGGGAACCCCGGCGCAGGCCGACCCTCTCGGGCAGATCCTGCGCACTGTCGTTCAGCAGAGGCCTGGCGGGGCGATGATAGGACGTTGGTGGGACCTTTTCAATACCGTTGGCGCCGAACATAGCTCTTTACATCTAAGGCCCTACTGAGGATACTCGCCTCGTCAACTGGAGAAGCCCGCTGTGAAAGATCAAGGGAAAGAGAGCGTCGGAAGCTGGGTTTTCAGGAACCACCGCTGGTGCTACGTTCCCCGAAGCATGGGCGAACTTGACATCACCGTGCCTACAGTTCACCCTGGGCGGATCTGGGACATGGTCGGAGAGGCAGGGCTGCTGGCAATGGTTGGCTCCGTCTCCAATCTCTCTCAGGTGCCCATGGTTGTCATGCTCACGGCATCGGACGGGCCTAAGGATGCTGGTCAAGCGGTAGCCTCCACCACGGGTATGACAAGGTTCTTCATGGGACGACTGGCAAGCCTCACGCATCTGCCTGCCGTTGAGCTGGCCCGCACCGACCTCTTTGATGCGGCCCACTCCACCGCCGCTGCTTTCGGGTTCAGGGCCGATGGTGACGCTCCACAGCCCAAAGGCACACTGGCTCACCACAGCCCCTTCGGCCTCAACAGCATCAAGAGCGTCCCCATACTGCTCCAACTGCAATCGGGGAGGGTCGTGCTTGGGGCCGTGGCCGTGCTCGTGGTAGACCGCAACGCCTTCGACTCCCGCACAGCCATGCAGGCAGAGCTCTCACTCTACGGCCCCCTCTCAGACCCCGACGGCGCCAAGCTCTGGGATACCCTGCCCGACCAACAGGCCGTCGCCAGCACCGTGCAACTCCTTGGTGACCTGGTGGGTAGCTACTGCACGGCCATGGAAAAGGAGGTGTCGCTACGCCTGGAACTCGCCTCGGAGCAGGCCCGAAGCAGGCAACTGCTCCTGAGAGTGGAGAACCTCGAACAACAGGTCGTCTCCGGCCGAAGCGAGATTGAAAACGTAAGCGATTTCGGCGACCTGCCTACCAGTCAGCTTGAGGCCATTCTCTCTATTCCCGAAATTGGCGTCATTATTGAAGACACCTCCTATCGTATCCGCTACCTGAACCCATACATGCGGAAGCACTTCGGAGATGCCATCGGCAGGCTCTGCTACGAAGCAATCAACGGACGAACCTCCGTCTGCGAAGTCTGCCCCATCAAGAAGCTCTGGGGCGAAGGAAAGCCCTCCTGGCGCTACTCCACCCGCTCCCCAGACTCGGGCGATGTCTTCGAAGTGGTCTCCGTTCCATTCATGAGCAAGCGGGGCGAGAAGATGGTCCTCGAGGTGGGGCTCAATATGACCCACCTCCACAAAGAGCTCAATGAGGTCAAGAGCCAGTTGGCCAGCTCCAAAGAGCGTAACACCCAGCTACAGGAACTCACTCGCTCCCTCAATATGGTGGTTTTCGACTACTTCCAGGAGATTCAAGAGGTTCTTGCAGCTACTAGCACTAATATGAACAGGGAGAAGAAACTCTTCGAAGAGCTCTTCCTGGACCAGTCTTTGCCCCTGGCAGGCTGGGATGCCCTGCTCACCAGCACCATCCAGCGCCTGCTGGCCCTCGTGGCCGAGTCTCGACGCCTCAGCCTCTCCCTGGGATCCGTCGGAATCGCTACCACCGTGGACGTGCGGGCCCTGCTCATGACCATGAGCGGCGGCACCGGAGGTCTCTGGAGAGGGCTCCCCGTTCCCGAAGTTGGCGCAATCCCCCCCATCGAAACCAACCGGGCGGCCCTGGCCATCCTCCTTGGCGTCTGGATTCGTTCCGCCATCGAACGCGCAGGCCCGGGCTCGTTCAAACCGCTCATCTGGCATCTCCACTCGGGCCACTCCGATGGCGTGACCCCGGGCGACGCCTTCCACATCCTGGCCCTGCGCATCGTTGAAGAGGGGCGTACACGCAGAACCGAACGCTACGCCAAGCGAGGCCAGGCGGGACAGCCTTTCGACGGCTCCCAGGCAGCACTGCTCGCCAGATACCTCGGTGGACATATCCGGGAGGAGGCTGGCCCCCACGGTAAGGTCAGCTATCTGACCCTGCCAAAGGTACCGCCCGCAGACATGCGCAGACTGTAGAGCAACGTACACATATTCGCATTGACCGTTTGCCAAACAGGTCAGAGCTGGCCTGTTTACTTTTGAAGGCTCCAAAGGCGGGAAATCTCTATCATAACCGCCACAGCCTTCTCCATGGAGCCAAGCGGGATCCACTCCTGGACGCTGTGGAAGTTCCTGCCGCCGGCAAACAGGTTCGGCGTCGGCAAGCCCATCTCACTGAGCCTGCTGCCATCGGTGCCCCCTCGAATCGCCACTAGCGAGGGCTCCATGCCGCAGTTTTTCACCGCTTCCATGGCCAGTTCTACAGCCCTGGGCTCCTTCTCGAGGTAATACTTCATGTTCTTGTAGGAGTGCGCAATCTTCATCTCGGTGACAAGACCGGGGAATGCAGCGGCGGTCTGCTGAAGAAGGCCTTGCAGCGTGGCCTCTCTTACCTGCAGCCCCTCCATGGTGAAGTCACGAACCAGAAAGGGGATAGTCACCTTGTTGACATCGCCCTGGATGGTCAGGGGGTGCAAGTAGCCCTGGTACCCCTCGGTGGTCTCAGGGATGCCGTGCTGCGGCAGAAGGCTGATCAGGTGCGATGCGGCCCTGATGGCGCTGATCATCTTGCCCTTGGCATAGCCAGGGTGAACGTCCCGGCCAAGGAGGGTCACCGTTGCCGTGTCGGCGCAGAAGGTCTCGTTCTCAACTTCGCCCTCGGGGCCGCCGTCCAGCGTGTAGGCCACGTGGGCGCCGAAGTCTGCCAGAGGGAAGTTCGCAGCGCCCTGGCCAATCTCCTCGTCGGGGGTGAAGGCAACCTTAACATCGCCGTGGATGAAGGGCCTGCTCTTTATCATGACCTCGAGGGCAGTCATGATGGCCGCCACTCCGGCCTTGTCGTCGGCCCCAAGCAGGGTCGTGCCGTCGGTGGTTATTACCGTATCGCCCACGAACTTCGCCAGCTCGGGGTTCTCAGCAACCCTCAAGAACTTCCCCGTGCCCGGCAGGCAGATGTCCTTGCCGTCGTAGTTCTGGTGCATTTGCGGCTTCACATCCTTGCCCGAGGTGCCGTGGTAGGTGTCCACGTGGGCCAGGAATCCGATGGTGGGAATTGCGTGTCCCGCAGGAGCAGTTGCAGGCAGAAGGGCAGTGAGCACCCCATGCTCCGACAGTATCACCTCGTGCATGCCCAGCTCTTTGAGCTCCCCCTCGAGCTTATGCAGCAGGTCCCACTGACCCGGCGTTGAGGGGTTGCCGCTTCCCTCCTCCGTTGACTGAGTGTCGATGACCACATATTCCAAGAACCGCTTCAGAACGCCTTCTCGCACGTTTTGGCTCACAGTATCCTCCTCTAAACAACGGGCCCAACGGTATCAGAGACCAGGACGCCACGCAACGAAAGTCGGGCGCCACAGCACACCAACCGAATTCACAGCAGGACGGTCAATCTCAAACAGGCTCCCAGGGGCCGGCATCTACTCTTCGGCCACGAAGAACAGGCTGGGGCCGTTGAGGAAACGGCCACCGTCTCGGAAGAAGACAGCGACTCCGTTGTCGTGGGAGCGCAACGTCAAGGTAAGCGTCTCTCCGACATCGTGGACTCCAAGATCGTAGGTGCTGGCGAACCCGTACCTGCCTCGCAGCGCATCCTGATGCCTGGAGAGCGATACCACCCCCCGGTGGTCGGCCGGAGAGTCTGGAATCAGCGCCCCCATCACCCCCTCGTCGTTGAGGCGCAGCTCTAGCGAGGTCATCCTCCAGAGCGAGTCGGTCTGGGGCACATCGGGGTCGAAAGAGGCCAGTTCGCCCTCGAAGACCAGGCGATATCGCCCCGGCCCCGGGGTCACCACCAGAAAATCGAGGTCGCACCACCCCGCACACTGACAGGCCGCATCGGCAATACACGTCACTTCGGGAGAAAGCCCCACGCTCAACGAGGTGAGCTCGAAGGGGGCCAGAGGCTCCGGCTGGTCAACTATGAGATAGAGGCCGTTCTTCACCGTGCCCCCCTCATAGTGGGCCTGCACCGTCAGAACGTAGACTCCGGGCTCTCCGGGCGCCACCATGGCCAGCCCCTCCAGGCCGCAGTAGCCCGCTGCGCACGAAGCAGCGCCCCGGCTCAACGACTCCACGGTTGTCCCCCCCTGACTGCGCAGCTCAACGTCCACCGATGTCAAAGCCAGAGGCGCCGACCCAGAGATCCCCAACTCAAACTGCAACGGTGCCCCTGGTGCTGCCTCCACTATGGGGTTGGGGCCAAGAACCAGATAAGGATCCCCGGTAAGGTCGCTGAGCGTCAGGCACATCTCCTCCAGCCCCAACTCCTTGGGGTCTCGGTAGTAGGTCATAAGACCGTTCTTCTCCCACTCCACGTCGTAGGCCTGGGTGAAAACATACCCCTGAAGCTTCTCGTGGCGATGAAGCTCGTTGAGCCACGCATGAAGCAGATAGCCCCCGTCGCCCCTGGTGTCGTCGGCGGCCAGCCCCCCGAACTCGCTGTTGAACAGCGGCTCACCACCTTGCACCCGTCCGCCGAAAAAGTGGCCCGTGAGGCCGGGCGCGAATCCGGCTACCACCTCGGCCAGCCGCTTCGCCATCCAGCCAAGGTCAGAAGCATAAAGATGAAACGACATGAGGTCCGACTCGACGTGAGGGAAGGCGCCCATGCTCAGAAAGTCGCTGAGACCCCCCGGCGAATGGTCCTCTACGGGCCGTCCGGGGTCCAGCGCCTTGACCGTGGCAACCAGCGTTCGCACGAACTCCTGACCCTCGGAGTTGTTCCAGAAGGGTGGGTTGGCAACTCCCCACGCCTCGTTGAACAGCACCCACCAGAGAATAGACGGGTGGCCTCCGTCCCTGGCGACGAGGTGCTTCATCAGGGCAACATAGGGCTCACGCCACGCTGCCCCGGCCCCGCTTGCAGTCTCTTGTGCCGGGCAGGGCATGTCGTACACAACCCACAGGCCCAGCAGGTCTGCCATGGCGTAGAACCAAGGGCCCTCGGGCTTGATATGCTGCCTCAGCCCGTTAAATCCCTGAGACTTAATGAAGAGAAGGTCATCCTTTCTGGCATCCCGGCTCGGGTACTGGAGGATGCCCAAGGGGTGGTAGCCCTGGTCAAGCACCGAACGCAGGTAGACGGGCTTCTTGCCTGCATAGATGGCCTTGAACTGCCTATCCGCCTCGCCCTGCTCGTGGGGCGAGTGGCCGGGGAACCACTCTATGCTCAGCTCTCGCCGCGCCAGATAGCCATGAACCTCGTCCAGCACGACCCCGGTTCCATCGCCTTCGGTTTGGTCACCCCCAGTTCGGTTAGCCTCGGCTCGGTCAGCCCCAGTTCCATCGCCCCCGGTTGGACCCAGCCAAGTGTTTCTGGCTCCAAGCTGGGCCACGAAAGTCAGCAGGCATGGCGACTCGGGGGTCCAGACGGGCACCTGGCTGAGGTCCAGAGTCATGGTAGCCACTCCTCCCTCAACCTCTGCCTCTGCCGCACCATCCTGGCATTGGCCGAGACACCCCGCCGACAGGCATCGGGCCGCAAGCCTCACTTTTAGGCCATCCAACCCCTGGGCTTCGGGCGACACGGCTATCTTCACCGCAGTGAGACCGTCGTTCGACATCCCTGTGATAACGGTGCGGATGTGTGCTTTGGCAACTCTCTCCAGCGTAACGGTCTGCCAGATTCCTCCGGCGCAGGTGTACCAGATACCTCCCTGTTTCCCCAGCAGCGCCTCGGGGGCTCCGTCACACAGGTCCGTCACCTTGAGGGCCACGTTGATGCTGCTGCGGCCCGAGGCCCAGGGGGTGAGGTCCACCTGGAAATCTACGAAGCCGCCGACGAACTCACCGGCCTCGTCGCCCTCGACGTAGACCGAGGCCTTCCAGTCCACGGCCCCGAAACGCAGCATCAGCATCTCGTCGGGCCCGAAATCGGCAGGAACGGGCACCTCGGTGGCATACCAGGCGTCGCCCTTGTAGCTCTGAACCTCCCGCTCAGAGCCGAACTTGGCCCAGCTCTCAGGCGGCTCGGGGCCCACTCCCGACAAGAGCGAACTCCAGGGGAATGGGACCTCTATCGTCCGGTCGTACTTCTCTTGTGTATAAGGAGGCTGATGCATGCCACGCTCCAAGCCGTCACCCTCGGGGTCGAAGGCGAAGAGCCACTGCCCATCCAGCGACACCTCTGAGGGCCGGAAGAGGCGAGGATTCCAGCGGGAAAGGTCCAACTCCGGGGCCGCCTCGGGCAGAGGAGATGGCCACAGCCAAGGCGAGTCAGGCCCATCCTGGTCCGTCTCATCCAGGCCCGTCTTGTCCAGGCCCGAATCAAGGAGGTCCAACTTCCCATCGCCGGCATCGAGCATGGCCGCATCGGCATCCCCCAGGCCGGCCCCTTGCGAACCAGCGCCCCCGCAACCCACCAGCAGCACCATGCCCCAGAGGCCCGCCAGCAAGGCCGCCACGCTGCCAGGCTTGACCAAGCCAATCCACCAATTCGGTCTCCCCACGGAATCTACCTCCCGGCCACAATGTTTCTTCACGATGCCCCCCCGCCCAACCCCATGTGTCCGCCCAATCCGACGTGTCCGCCCGACCGACGTGTCCGCCCGACCGACGTGTCCGCCCGACCGATGTGTCCGCCCGACGTCCAACACACACGTTCGCCCGTCGTCACCCGTAGGGGCGGACCGATGTGTCCGCCCGACCGATGTGTCCGCCCGACCGATGTGTCCGCCCGACCGATGTGTCCGCCCGCCCAAT
>Ga0302238_1002928_pt1 | contig 11388 bp, 8 predicted proteins | sample AAG_UR_Asn_MG_FD_193527 | JGI IMG/M metagenome (GOLD analysis project Ga0302238, IMG submission 193527) | Enriched activated sludge microbial communities from anaerobic digester in WTTP, New Holstein, Wisconsin, United States - AAG_UR_Asn | ecosystem: Engineered > Bioreactor > Anaerobic >...
AGCCGGAATCGAAATCTTCCATCATCACGTCGAGGACGACTATGTCGGGGCTGATCCTGGTAAGCAGGTCGCGGGCTTCGGCGCCGCTATGGGCGTGCGAAACCTGGTGCTTGTTGGCTGAGAGGACTATCGTGTTGGCCTCCAGGAGTTGTATATCGTCGTCGACCAGCAGAACATGGGCCATGGGGGTTTACCGCCGTTTCATAAAGGATCGCTGAGAGCCTGCATATATAAGGATAAATCCTTAGCCCCCCCCTTGTCAATGCCGGGGGCCGCGGCGGGCAAAAGAAAAACCGCCGGCTTCGGGCCGGCGGTTCTCTTTTGGTTCGTTAAGTCTTAGAAGCCCTGCAGCAGCTGGTCCGCGGAGCGGCTGGCGCCGTCGGTGAGCGGGGCCAGGGGCACCGAGACGTCCATGCCGTAGAAGACGGGGATCTCGGTGCGGTCCACGTCCTTGCCGGGGGCACCGGGGATGGTCTGCGTCACGCAGTGTATGGAGCCGCCGGCGACTATGCTGTCGTCGGAAGGCACCGGCACCACGCGGTAGCCGGCCTGCTCGTAGGCGGCCTTGGCGTTGGCCTCCTCGGAAGAGGAGGAGTAGGAAGGGACGATGGCCACGCCGTTGACCAGCGTGGAGTTGGTATAGGTGTACCAGGCGTCGCCGGACCAGCCCTTGACGGTGATGATCTTGTAGGGCTGGCCGTTGGGGGCCTTATTGGCCTTGAACCAGGCCATGGCCTTGTCGCAGGCGGCCTTGAAAGGCTGGTCCTCGGTCACCGCCAGCAGCACGGTATTGTCGTTGAGCAGCTTGATGAACATGTCGATGTGGCCGGTGCCGTCGGCGGGCTCGCCCGGGTAGCCGGCATAGTCGAAGGTCACGATCTTCTTGACCTTCAGGTAATTCTTCAGGTGCGCGTCCACCTGCTCGCGGCTCATGCCGGCGTTCCAGATATAGGTGCGGTTGGTGTGGTACAGGGTGCCCTGGCTGTCCACCATCAGGTTGCCGCCGTCCATGATTATGGGCATGGCGTAAACGCCGATATTCTTGGCCTGGCCCAGCACGCCGGGCACGGCGTCGTCGTTGCGGCGGTACTGGTAGTGGCGGTAAACGGAGTCCACTATGCCGGGCTTGCCGTTGGACACGCCGAAGGGGCCGTAGTCGCGCATCCACACGGTGTCGAGGCGGGCGGAGATGCGGGAATATTTCTCGGCGGGCACGCCGGAGATGGAGGTGGGGCCGCCCACCACCCAGACCTGCGCCTTGCCGGGGCCGGTCACGGCGCGGGCGATGGAGGAGAGCATGGAGGTATAGCCGGCCCAGCCCAGGGTCACGGCGGACACCGGCTCATACTCGGCCGGCATGCGGAAATCGGAAGGCGTGGGACCGCGGCGGCTGGGCGCCAGCTCCGGCGCGCGGCCGTCGGATTTTTCACGGCTGTGGTCTATCCAGTTAGGAAGGGGCTTGTTCAGGTCCAGGGCGTAAGCGCCGGTGGACAGGGCGGAGAGCAGAAGCAGGGTGAGAAAGCCGTTCTTTTTTGCCATGCCTATATTTAACCTATAAAAGAAGGGCGCCGCATGGGCTCTTGGTCCCTGCGGCGCCTGGGTCCTTTGGGCAATTTTGCCCTTTTACCTTATATGCAGCGCGTCCACGTACTTGTCGAAACGCGAGCAGATCTGCGGCTTGGTGATGGTGCCCACCCGCTTGGTGCTGAAATCCTCAACGGAGAAGGAGCTCATCACCGTGCCATAGCTCATGGCGCGGCGGATCACGTCGAAATTCTTCCAGTCCGGGGCGGCGGCGAGGTAGCCCATGAAGCCGCCGGCGAAGGTATCCCCCGCGCCGGTAGGGTCCACCACCTTCTCGATGGGGTGGGCCGGGACGGAAAGCACATTGTCCTTGAAGAAGAGCATGGCGCCGGCGTCGCCGCGCTTCACCACTATGCCGCGCGGGCCCATCTTCATGATGAGCCGCGCCGCCTTGATGAGGTTGTACTCGCCGGTGAGCTGGCGGGATTCCTCCTCGTTGACGAAAAGCATGTCCACTTTCTTGAGGAGCTTCAGCAGGGACGGCTTCTTGAGCGAGATCCAGTAATTCATGGTGTCGGCCGCCACCAGGCGCGGCTTGCCCATCTGGTCCAGCACGCCGCGCTGCAGGTCGGGGTCGATATTGGCCAGGAACAGCACGCCGCAGCGCTTGTGGTCCTCGCTCAGCTTGGGCTTGAAATGCTCGAAAACGTTGAGGTGCGTGGCTATGGTCTCGGCGTTCTTGTAGTCGCGGTCGTAGCGGCCCACCCAGTGGAAGGTCTTGCCGGACATGACCTCGAGGCCTTCCAGGCAGACATTGCGGCGCTTGAGGTAGCCGCGGTACTTCTCGGGAAAGTCGTCGCCCACGCAGCCCACGATCTTGACCGGGGAGAACTGCGAGGCGGACAGCGAGAAATGCACGGCCGACCCGCCCAGCGCCCGCTTGGTCTTGCCGTGTATGGTTTCAACGGAGTCGAGAGCCACGGAACCTACTACCAGGATAGTTTTGTCCATAACCTTCCGCTTTTAAAAAGAATAAGCCCGGGGAACCGGACTTGCTCTATCATACCAAAATAACGGCAGGGCGCGCTTTGCGCTATAATATCCCCATGAAGAAGATACTGGTGACGGCTTTCGAACCTTTCGACGGGCGCTCCGAGAATCCCACGCTGGCGGTGCTGGCGCGGCTCAAGGCGCCCGCCGGCTGGCGGCTGCATAAGGCCCGCCTGCCGGTGAGCGGCCGGGCGGTGGGCAAAAAGATAGAGGCCTTGCTCGCCCGCGTTAAGCCGGACCTGGTGGTCTCGCTCGGCCTCGCCGCGGGGGAGGCGGCCCTGCGCGTGGAGCGCTTCGCGGTGAATATCGCCGATTACCGCGCCAAGGACAATGCCGGCTGGGCGCCCGAAGGTGAAAAGCTCGACGGGTCCGGCCCCGCCGCCTATTTTGTGACCGTGAACCCGCTTAAACTGGCCGCGGCCGCCCGCCGCGCCGGCGCGCCCGCCTATGTCAGCAATCACGCGGGCGGCTATGTCTGCAATACCCTCATGTACCGGGCGCTGCGCGCCATAGAGGAGTCCGGCAGGCCCGCGCGCTACGCTTTCATCCATATCCCGGTCAGCACGGAAATGGCGCTGAAAGAAAAGCAGGGGCCGCGGGTCTCCCCCTCCCTGCCGCTCGCCCTACTTACGGCCGCCGCCCAGGCGGCCATAAAAGAGGCCGCCAGGTAGGCGGCCTCGGGCGCGGTAAATCCCTTAAATTACTTCAGCAGCGGCTTTAGCGCCTTCAGGTCGGAGGCGAAGGCGGCGTTTCGGCCACCCGTTTAGAGCATCTACTCCACAATGTCCTTGAAGAGAGCGCCTAGTTATTAGATTTTCGCAGTTCTATCCACTCTGCGTGACCTTCTTTGAACCTGTTCAATCCCCCCAGAAGACCAAGAAAGACAAGGTAACCACCGATGATAGCGCGGTAACCCTCGGAGAAAAAATTTCCGGGGGAATGAATCATGCCGACTGCGCTATACCAAAGCGCACCAATTCTCCCAGTGAGTAGCCAGAAGAACCATATTGAAAACACAAGAAACGATGCCAGATAGCCGTAATGCAACACTCGTGCAAGGCGCTGTTTATGGAACTCAGAGTAAATATCTTTGTATAGCCAGTATCCGTCAGTCCGAAAGAATGGATTCAGGTTAAATAAAATTATTGCAGAAATCCACCGGCTCGCCTCTGCGAAAGAGGCATTACCGCTAAAAAAGCAAATCAGGAGAAGCGCCAGCAGGAACGTTCCCTGAAAAATGAACCCCCCACAGTCTATCAGTGCCCTTTCAGGGAGCCGCAATTTTTCTATTCCAGAAACATTCGTACAAAAAACCGGATAGACGAGATAAACAGAAACCCCAATAGGACGTAACCCTATCCCGGCCGACATGGCCGCTAACGAGTGACCCAACTCATGCACCAAGCTGCCAACTATCACCAATGCCATTACCGCGACTGCGTCGGGGGGGCCGGATAAGGAAAGATGCACTTTATCCGGGCCAGCGAGAATCAAAGAAATCCCCCAGAACAAACCCGCAGCAGATATAGGGGCCAACACACGTAAAATCCTGCCGGTTGATTCAGGTCTGGAACTGAATCGGACTAAAAACCGCTCCTGAAGTTGAGAAGACACCAATCCGATCTTAGGCGCCAGCAGCATCTTTAGCAGATTCGCCAGACTGTAGCCGCTTTTCTCGCGCAGTGCTCCTATGGAAAGCAGCTTATTGAATATTTTTTGCGGATTAGCTATCCCCAACTCCGACAAAGATTGCAGATACCTCTCCTTCGGAGCGATGGCCGGCAGACTAGAGGCCAGCCACGCGGTCTCTTGGGAAATATGGAAGCAGGATGTGTCTGTTATAGCAAGGATCTTGGTGTCAGATTTTATGGAGTAGGCCGCCTTAAGATAATTCTCGTATATCGTATCAGGCGTTCCCATTGTTTACTCGTGAGTGGACGGGACAGGAGCGACATCAGCCTCACACCCTCTATCCGGCAACCGGCGTTGCTTCTTTTGATAGGCCAATTTTAAACCGTCCAAAATGACTTGCTTGATGTCATGGCAGTGGGGCCGGAAAAGATCCCCCGTCTTGGCACGACACCTTACGCCACACTGACCACCGCAAGCCAAAGCGACAGAACACTTTAGGCAGTCGTCCATATTGGCCAGGTGCCGCGCCTTATACTGGTCGCGCAGCGGAAAGAATTCCACTCCACCGTCAGACACATGCCCCACCCGATACTCAGGGTAACCGGCCTCTTCAAAGCAGGCGTACAGATCGCCGAAAGGGTCTACCACTAATGTACGCTGCATGGTTTGCATACAGAAGCAGGTGTGCGTGAGCCCAATGCCCTTCTCCAGGCTGAACAAGTAACTCATTTCATTAGCACGGAGACTGACGGGATGCTCCAAATCTATTCCGAAAGCGAACACCTCTTTGGATAATTCGGCAAGATCCATAAAGTCAGAATCATCAACTTCCGCCAGATTGTCGTGCAGGGGACTGGCATAAATGCTCGCATATTTATGTCCCAGAATCCCCTTACCCCCCAACTCTTTCAGCAATTTTGGGATAGATTTCAACGCCTTTTTATCTAGGTTTAGCCGGATACTCACACGCGCCTTCCGCTCAAGCAAAAGCGAGATATTGTCTGTAATTTTATTAAAGGTGCCGTCGCCGGAAGACGAAACACGTGAGGCATCGTGAATTTCCTTGCTTCCGTCGAGTGAGACCTGGATTCTATTTACAAGGCCAGGTCCTGGGCCGAAGATATCCGGCATCATGTGCACCATTGTGGCGTTCGAAATGGCGTTCGTCTTGATGCCGTACTTCCTGGAATACTCAAGCGCCTTGCGAATGACGGCCTCATTGGCCGGCAAGAACGGCTCTCCTCCGTAAAATGATATCTCAAAATTCTTAAGACTCCCCCCAGGAAAAATCTCCGCCACCCGGCGCTCAAAAATATTCTCCAATAGACCCACACTCATAGTTGCGTTGGATTTATGTGGGCGATGTTTCTGTTGATAGCAGTACTTGCAGGAGAGATTGCAGTTATAGCTCATAAGCAGCATAAGGCTGCTATGCAGGGCGCGTCTTTCTAGTCTGCTATGGACTGCCGCAGCGAATTCTTTAAACCGCAGCAATTCCTCTTCGGGCGGCAACGCAGTAATATGGCCACGGTTAAGGAGGAATGCGATGCTTGTCGCGTCCAATTCCGTTAAGCGTTCGCTATCCCCTTGCCGCAAGATTTCCGCGGGAGTCCCAGAAACCTCATCAAGACACCCATTAACGCCATTAAAAAGCAGGACAGAACCACCCAGATTTATGGTATTTAGATATCGGCTTATGTAATGCCGGCTCATTTAAGCGGGGACACCCCGGAGCCAGGACATGGCTTGGGGCGCAACCCATTCTTTGCAAGGCTCCCACAAATGTAATCTTTATCCTCTGCCTTTTCGGCTACCAGGGGATTCAGTTTATATGCAAGGCCGAAAGCCTCGGCTGCGGCGTTATAATTTTTAAGTTTTATCAGGGCTCGGCATTTATTGAGCGGGATATACGCTTTAATAGTGGAATACTTGGGCAGAACAAGAGATTGCGCCTTATCCATGTCTGATACTGCTTCCAAGTACCTGCCGAGTTGCATCTGTGTGGCGCCACGCCCGAAATAGGCGTCGGACATAAAACTAGTGTTCGTTTCCGCGTATTTGCCGGCAGGGATGCCATTCGGATATTTGCGTTCAAGAGTCGTCACAAGCAAGTTTAACTCACTATATGCCGTGCGAAAATCCCTCTTCCAGAACGCGATATTCCCTTGATGATACTTAATGGCAAAAGGTTGCTGTTTCAGGACCTCCGGAAAATCTTTTATTAGACCATCCAGCGCAGACTGTGCCGCTGTCGCGTCGTGGCGCGCCAAGGCACGGTTTATTTCTTTACCATATTTATCCCGCTTTGACTCGAGCAGCAGACGGCGTATTTTATCCCAGGCATCATCTACATCCTCCTCGAAACTTGTGGCGGGCATTTCCATGGGCACAGCAGTCTCTGGTGTCTTAGGCTGCGGTTCAGCAGCAAAAATTGGAGACCCCACAAGCAGAATTATCACAATAATTTTCATAGCACTCTCCTAAAATTACAACCAGGCATATCCTAACTCACCGGTCGGCAATTATTTGACGGACAATTCGTGAAGGGATGGCAATCTTGGTATCCAACTGGGCCTTTGCACTCGCAGGGAGTAAGGCCATTAAATGCACAGTCAGGAATATTTGCGCCGCAAGGTTTATCCACACCGCAAGTTGAATATGTGGATCCCCCGTGGCACTCGCAATCCGTTAATGTCCCCCCGCCTTTGCAACAGTCCTCTGGGAAGAAATTGGGGATACAAGATGCAAGCACCTGACCTTCCCCCGTTTACTGGACCACTGCTAGGTTGTTAAATTCTACTCTTCCAGCTGCCTTCGCCGCAAACTCCAGCGGCGTTAAATCTCCCAGCGAACTGTGCGGTCTGAACCCATTGTACTCTTCCCGCCAGGCTTCAATTACTTCCCTGGCCTCGCCCAGTGTGTCGAACCAGTTCTCGTTCAGGCATTCATTCCGGAACTTCCCGTTGAAGCTTTCGATGAACGCATTCTGCGTGGGCTTGCCCGGCGCTATGAAGTCCAACTTCACGCCGTTCTTGTGCGCCCAGTCGTCCATCGCCCGGGACGTGAATTCCGGCCCGTTATCCAGCCTAATCGCTTCCGGCTTTCCGCGCAGGTCGCAAAGCATTTCCAGCACCCGCACTACCCTGACGCCGCCTATCGAGGTGTCCGTTTCGATGGTCAGGCATTCCCGCGTGTATTCGTCCACCACGTTCAGGTTCTTGAACTTCCTGCTGTTGCTTAACGTGTCGTGAACGAAGTCTATCGTCCAGCACTGGTTCGCCATCGTCGGGGCCGGCAGCGGTACCCGCGGCGCCGAACGGAACTTCTTGCGCGGCCGCCGGCGCAGGCTTAACTTCAAGACCCGGTAATAGATCCTTTCGGTCCGCTTGTGGTTCTTCACCAGTCCTTCGCGGCTAACAACGCCGTGTATCAGCGGCGCGCCCCAGCGCTTCTTCTGTCTGGCCAGTTCAAGTATCCTGGTCGCAAGCGGCAGGTCGTCGCGCTGCTTGCCCTTGTAGTAAAGCGTGGAGCGATAAAGCCCTACCAGCCTTGCGGCCCGTCGTTTTGTGAACCCGAAGGCTTCCCTGATGAACTTCAGGGCGGCCTTTTTAGCCCCGGGTCCTACCAGTTTTTTGAGTTTATCGCCTTAAGGGCCTGGTTATCCAGGGTCAGGTCGGCAACTATCTGCTTCAGCCGCCTGTTTTCGTCTTCGAGGGCCTTGAGGCGCTTCATTTCGCTGATTTCCATACCGCCGTAGCGCTGACGCCACTTGTAGAAAGTGTTAGCGCTGACGTTGTACTTGCGGCAGAGGTCTTCGGTCTTAATGCCCGCCTGCGATTCTTTGAGGATGTTTACGATCTGTTCCTCGGTGTATTTCCTGTTTGCCATACCAGTTGCCCTCCATGGGTTATTTTAACAACTTTCAACTGGGCCAGTTTTCGGGGGGAAGGTCACGAGGTGCCGGTGCCGGCCGGCCTTAAGGCCTCGGGGGTGGTCCTTTCCGACCAGGTAAAAAGCCTGGACTGGCGCGCCAGGGGCGCCAGGTTCTGCTGCCGGCTGCCGGCCGCCGCCGTGGCCGAAGTGCTCGAAAAGCTCTCCACTCTGATCGGGGACTAATCCGGGCGCGGCGCGGGTTCCTGCCGCCGCCTATTTATTTATATAATTAAAGAGCGCGGGTTTTTGGGCCGCGGCTGGTTTCGCTTTTCCGGGATAAGATGCAAACGAAGTTCGTACACCTCCATAACCACTCCGAGTACTCGCTGCTCGACGGGATGCTGCGCATCACCGACGGGCACGGCGGGCCGTCGGAGTTCCTCAAAGGCCTGGCCGCCGTGCCCGGCAACGCCATCGCCGTCACCGACCACGGCAATATGTACGGGGCCATGGAGTTCTATTTCACCGCGCAGGCGCTGGGCCTCAAGCCCATCATCGGCTGCGAATGCTACATCACCCGCGGCTCCCGCAAGGAGAAGAGCGGCACCCGCCGCGACAACGGCCACATCACGGTCCTGGCTAAGAACGAGACCGGCTACCGCAACCTGATGAAGATGGTCTCGGCCGCGTACCTCGAGGGCTTCTACCACGACCCCCGCATAGACAGCGAACTGCTGGCGAAGCACGCCGAAGGCCTGGTCTGCCTCTCCGGCTGCCTCAAATCCCACGTGGCGCGCAACTGCGCCGAGGGCAAGCTCGACGAGGCCGCCAAGATCGCCGCCGAGTACGGCGACATCCTGGGCAAGGGCAATTTCTTCATCGAGCTGATGGACCACAATATCCCCGAGGAGACCGCCGCGATGGCCGGCCTGCTCGAGGTCTCCAAGCGCACCGGCATCCCGGTGGTGGCCACCAACGACTGCCATTACCAGAAGAAGGACGACTGGGAGGCGCACGACGCGCATATCTGCATCTCCACGGGCTCGCTGATGGACGACCCCGACCGCATGCGCATGACCACGCACGAGCTCTATTACAAGAGCCCGGACGAGATGATCAAGCTTTTCTCCCATACGCCCGACGCCGTCAAGAACACCCTGGCCATAGCCGAAATGTGCAACGTCAAGGTGGACAATAGCAAGCTGCACCTGCCCGCCTTCGACATCCCGCAGCGCTACAAGGACGAGCACCCGCAGGGCGACGGCGATTTCTACTACCTCAGGGACCTCTGCGAGGAGGGGCTGAAGAAGAAGGTGCCCGGCGCCGGCCCCGAGTACCATAAGCGCCTGGAGTTCGAGCTCGAGACCATCCGCAAGATGGGCTTCTCCAGCTACTTCCTGATAGTGATGGATTTCATAAAGCACGGCCGCTCCATAGGAGTGCCGGTGGGGCCGGGCCGCGGCTCCGGCGCCGGAGCCCTGGTGGCCTACACCCTCGACATCACCCGCGTGGACCCGTTGCCCAACTCCCTGCTCTTCGAGCGGTTCCTGAACCCGGGCCGCAAGAGCATGCCGGACCTCGACATCGACTTTTCCGACGACGGCCGCGAGAAGGTGGTGCAGTACGTGCGCGAGAAGTACGGCTCCAGCCGCGTCGCCAACATCATCACCTACGGCACCATCAAGGCCAAGAGCGCCATCCGCGACGTGGGCCGCGTCATGAACATCCCGCTCGCCGAGGTCAACGCCATCGCCAAGCTCATCCCCGGCGACCCCAAGGCCACCCTGTTCAAGGCGATGAACGAGGTGGGAGAGCTTAAAGACTACATGCGCGACCCCAAGCTCAAGAAGATGTTCGACATCGCGCTGAAGGTGGAGGGCCTGCGCCGCCAGACCGGCGTGCACGCCGCGGGCGTGGTCATCTCCAAGGACGACGTCACCGATTACGTGCCGCTCGCGAACCGCAACAACAAGGACGTCATCACCACGCAGTACGACGGCAATATGCTGGGGTCGCTCGGCATGCTGAAGGTGGACTTCCTCGGCCTGCGCACCCTGACCATCATCGAGACCGCTTCCGAGTTCATCCGCCGCCTCCCCGGGCAGGAGAAGTTCGACATCTACTCCATCCCGATGGACGATAAGAAGACCTTCGACCTGCTCTGCGAGGGCCGCACCACCGGCGTGTTCCAGCTGGAAAGCGAGGGCATGAAGAAGCTGGTGAAAGGGCTCAAGCCCACCGTTTTCAGCGACATCTCGGCCCTCGTGGCCCTGTACCGCCCCGGCCCCATCGAGTCGGGCATGCTCGAGACCTTTGTGGAGCGCAAGCACGGCCGCAAGAAGATCGTCTACGACCACCCGCTGCTGGAGCCCATCCTGAAGGACACCTACGGCACCATGGTGTACCAGGAACAGGTCATGGAGATCGCCAAGAGCATGGCCAAGTTCACGCCGAGCGAAGCCGACGACTTCCGCAAGGCGATGGGCAAGAAGAAGATGGACGTGATGGAGAAGCTGCGGACCAAGTTCATGGACCAGGCCAAGCAGCACTACAACGTCACCCCCAAGCTTTCCGGCAAGATCTTCGACGACATGGCCAAGTTCGCCGGCTACGGTTTCAACAAGTCCCACTCCGTGGCCTACGCCCTGGTGGCCTACCAGACCGCGTGGCTGAAGGCCAACTACCCGGTGGAGTTCATGGCCGCGCTCCTTACGAGCGAGATCGGCAAGAGCGCGGTCAACTCCGAGGACAAGGAGAACAAGCTCGTCACCTATATCGGCGAGGCCCAGGACATGGAGATCCAGATAGGCGGGCCCAGCGTCAACAAGTCCCAGAAGAAGTTCTCCATCGAAACGCACGACGGCCGCCCGGTGATCCGCTTCGCGCTGACGGCCATCAAGAACGTGGGCGAGGGCGTGGTGGAGGCGATGGTCGCCGAGCGCGAGAAGAACGGCCCCTACCGCTCCTTCGAGGAATTCACCCTGCGCGCCGATTCCAAACAGCTCAATAAGCGCGTGGTCGAGTCGCTCGCCAAGGGCGGCGCCTTCGACTGCTTCTACCCCGCCGAAAAGGCCGAGATTTCCCGCAGCCGCGCCATGGAGGCCGTAGAGCTGTTCTGCGGCGGCAAGGGGCGCGACTGCAACCAGGCCATGCTCTTCGGGGAGGAGAAGAAGGAATCGTCCGCCCTGAGCGAGCACACCATCCTCAAGAACGAGCAGGAAGTGCTGGGCTTCTATTTCTCCGGCCACCCGCTCAACAGCTACCGCCGGCACCTGTCCATGGTCAGCAACGCCCAGGCCGACAAGGTCC
>Ga0302238_1002932_pt1 | contig 11371 bp, 7 predicted proteins | sample AAG_UR_Asn_MG_FD_193527 | JGI IMG/M metagenome (GOLD analysis project Ga0302238, IMG submission 193527) | Enriched activated sludge microbial communities from anaerobic digester in WTTP, New Holstein, Wisconsin, United States - AAG_UR_Asn | ecosystem: Engineered > Bioreactor > Anaerobic >...
AGCGCGGCCGTCCCACGGCGGCCGTGATCTTCTTCACGGACGGCGTAACCACGGAAGGCAAGACGATCGCGGAGGCCGCCGGCGACGCGCGTCGCAAAGCCGTGCCGCTGTTCTTGGTCGGCCTGGGCAACAGTCGGCCGCCCCGCGACGTGCGGCTGGCCGATCTGCTGGTGGACGACGTGGTCTTCGTGGGCGATCTCGTCCACTTCGACTTCAAGGTGTTCGCCACCGGTTACGCGGGTCAGCGAGCGACGGTGCGTTTGACGATCAAGGGGGAGGAAGGCGGATCGCTCGCCGAGCAACCGATCACGCTCGCCCAGGATGGTGTGCCGCAAAGTGTCCGTTTGTCGCACCGCCCGGAGAAAAAGGGCGATTTCGAGTTCGTCATCGAGGTGGAGCCCTTGTCAGGGGAAGCCGATGCCGAAAACAATCGCCAGACGCGGGTCGTCAAAGTCCGCGACGATGCCCTCCGCGTGCTGTACGTGCAAGCCTATCCCAGCTACGACTTCCGTTACTTGAAGACGGTGCTCGGCCGCGGCCTGAAGCCGGACTCGAAAGACAAGGCCGTGGAGTTGACCACGGTCTTGCAGGACGCCGACCTGGAGTACACCGAGCAAGACGAGACGGCCGCGCGGGTGTTCCCGGTCAACCGCGAGGAATTGTTCGCCTTCGACGTGCTGATCTTCGGCGACGTCAATCCGTCGTTCCTCAGCCGTTCGATCATGGAGAACATCGTCGCTTTTGTCGAGCAGCGCGGCGGCGGGCTGGTGGTGCTGGCCGGGCCGCGTCATACGCCATTGGCCTACCGCGACACGCCGCTGGCCGCGCTGCTGCCCGTAAACCTGGACACGGCTGCCGTGCCGATGCCGGGGGCCGTCTTGGACCAGGGATTCGCGCCGCAGCCGACGCGGTTGGGCATCACGAGTCCCCAGATGCAGTTGGCCGACTCGTTGCCCGCCAGTCTCGCGGTGTGGCGGGAGATGCCCGATTGGTATTGGTCGTTGACGGCGCCCGACTTGCGGCCCGGGGCCCGCGTCCTGGCGTCGGATCCTTCGCGTCTGGGCTCCGGAGGCGAGCATCTCCCGCTGATCTCGATGCAATTCGTGGGCGCCGGCAAGGTGATCTTCCACGCGACGGACGAGACCTATCGCTGGGCGCGGCATTCCGGCGGGGAAGGCTACTACGCGCGGTATTGGATCCAGACGCTGCGCTACCTCAGCCGGGCCAAACTCCTCGAAGGCGGCCGGTTGGCGGAGCTTACGGCCGACCGCAGCGAATACCGCCGAGGTGAGACGGTCCGGTTGCGAGCGCGATTCTTCGACGACCGGCTGGCCCCCTCCAGCGATGACGGCGTCACGGTGCTGCTGGAATCGGATGGCAGCAAACGGCGGCAACTGACACTGCACCGCGACGCCGTCAATCGAGGCGTGTTCGAATGCCTGGCGGGCAATTTGCCGGACGGCAAGTACCGGGCCTGGATCGCCACGCCGGCGCTCAACGGTCAGCCGCCGTCGCAGCGGTTTACCGTGGTGGCGCCGCCGGGCGAACAGGCCCGATTGGAGATGGACGCCGCCGATCTGCGGGCGGCGGCGAAAACGTCACAGGGCCGTTTCTACACCATCCAGCAGGCGGGCGGCCTGCTGCGCGACTTGCCGCGCGGCCGCCAAGTGCGGATCGAATCGCTGCCGCCAGTGCCGATTTGGAATTCGTCGCTGTGGGCGGCGTTGTTCGTGGTGCTGATTACCAGCGAGTGGCTGCTCCGCAAGCGCGCGGGACTGCTATAATCGTTTGCCCGCGCGGGTAGACCTTCATGCCACACAGAGTCGCAGGAATTTCGCATCGTATGAATCGTTCGCTGATCAAGAAATCCATCGCCGAATCGCGGGGCCTGTTGTTGGCCTGCATGGCGGCACTGTTCGGCTTCTGCTGGACGCGCGTCTGGCTGGTCGGCCAGTTCGAGATGAGCCGGTTCATGACGATCGTAGAGCAGTTTCGCCAATTCGAGCGATTCGCGGCGGTGCCGTTCGAGCAATTGTTCACGTACGCGGGCCGCATCGCGCTGGCTTTTGATGAACCGATCGCAATCCTCTGCGTCTCGCTCTGGGCCATCGCCCGCGGCTCGGATTGCATCAGTGGAGAAATCGGGCGGGGGACCATGGAGATGCTGCTGGCACAGCCGGTCAGCCGCCTGCAGGTCATCTGGTCGCAGTCCGCCGTGACGGTGATGGGCACCGCGCTGCTGGCCGTGGCGGCCTGGCTGGGCGTGTACGCCGGCATCCAGACCACGACGGTGGAAGAACCGGCGCCGGCCGCCAGCCTGACCGTCCCGTGGTTCGGAATCGAACTGCCCAACCCGCTGGCCAAGCAGGAAATGCAGCGGGTCCCGATACGCGACCGCGTGGAGACCGCCTGGTTCATCCCTGCCGCCTTCAATCTGTTCTCGCTGGGTTTGTTTGGCGCCGGTTTGAGTACGCTGCTGTCTGCGTGCGACCGCTATCGCGGGCGGACCATCGGCGTCGTGGTGGGCTTCTACATCGTGGAAATGATGCTGAAAATCGTGGGACGTGCCGCGGACCATCTGGCCTGGCTGCGTCATTGCACGTTCTTCACAGCGTATGAACCCGAGAGATTCGTCAGCGTGGCCATCCGCAACCCGGAACTGGCGTGGGCGGTCTGGACGAGCGATCCACAGGGCGTCTGGACGTTGGGGCCCCTGGGCTACAATTTGATCCTGATCAGCCTGGGACTGGCCGCTTACGCCGGTGCCGCAGCGGTGTTCCGCGCTCGCGACCTCCCGGCGCCGCTGTGAGCAGCGTTCGAGAAACAACTGTCGCCTCGGCAAAGTAGCCATCACACTCCGTGTGATGATCGGCAAGAAACACTGGACAGTTATTTCTCGAACGCTGCCAAGGCGAGCGGCGGACCGGGAATCGCTCCACGTCGGCGCGTCACCCCGTCAGGCGAGAATGCCGCTGCGCCCGCTTCCTTGCTCCCAGGCGGCACAACGCCGCCAAAGCCCGGACCTTCGGCCAAGAAACGGGCCTCACCTCGCACCCCCCCGGTCCAACGAGAACGCCGCCGCGGTCTCGGTTCCATCTTGACCGGAGCTGCCCGGAAAGTCACGATATGAATGGAGTTTGAGATCTCTCCGCTCGGCTGGCTGCCCAACACGTTCCGCGGCGGCCGACGGCATTCCGACGAAAAGGGCTCTTGCTATGCTGACGAAAATCAAATCGCGTCGCGTTTTTTGCGGCATCCCGTTGGTCCTGGCGATGACCGCCGCCGGTTGCGGCAAGAGCGTCAGCGACCTGGCCTCGTCGGTCAAAGACGCCGCTTCTGAAGGCATGCAGTCCGTGAAGGACACGGCGCAACAAGTCGGTCAGGACGTCGCAGACAAGGCCCGGGGCGTGACGGACAAGGCGGCCGAAACCCTGGAGATGGCGGGCACGATGCAGCTGAAGATCGATCAGCCGCTGCAGGTTTCCGCCTGCTACGCCAGTTTCTCCCGTGTCCAGACCGCCGGCGCCGGCGTGCTGCAATTGCAGAGCTATCGGGACGCGCAGCAGGAGGCATTCCCGTCCGTGTTCGTGCGCGCCTCCTGTTCGTCCGCCACGTTGGCCGAGTTGGCAGGCCAAACGCTCGCCGCGCAAATGTTCGTTCAGGCACAGGAGAACGGCCCCGTCTGGTCGGCCACCGACCAGACGGTCCAACTGAAGATCACCGCCGTGGAAAAGCAACAGCTCAAGGCGGAAATCGTAAGCGGCAGCCTCGCCAACAGCGGCACGGGAGCGACACAGGCCGTGACCGGAACATTCGAGGGAGTGCTGCAGTAAATTCGGGGACCGGGATGCGGGATACGGGATACGGGGCACGGGATGCGGGATGCGGGATACGGGATCAGAGGGTAGATGCACGCGTGGCCATCGACTCAAAAAAGCACAACCACAGTCTCGCCCGTCGATTTCTGGTGTCAGCCGTGAATCCTCGCAACTCGCAACCCGCATCGCGTGCCCCGCATCCCGCATCCGGTGCCCCGCAACTCGCAACCCGCATCTTTCTTCTTCGTTTCTTTTTCGGTCGGAGTCATCCCATGCCTTCTTGCCTCTTGCGAAACGTCACTGTCCGCTCGATCGCCAGCGGTGCGCTGCTGGCGATCGGCTTGTGCCGCGCGGCCGCCGGGGCCAATCCGAATCCTCGCGAGCCGATGAATCCGATGGATCTTCACGATCTGATCCGCGTGGAGAAGACGGACGCCGCCGAGGGGGCGGTTGTCGTCGCTGGTCCCGGCGTCGTCGTTGTCGCGACCGCCGCGGAAACGCGCGCCGTCGCAGACGGCCTGTTCACCTCGGTGCTGAAGGACATTCAGGCGATCAGCGCTAACCCCACGCGGGTCGCGGGGAAGAAGTTGAGTGATTTGTACGCCCAGGTTCGGCAATTGCGGCGGGCCGCTCTGGACCTGCAAATGATGGGCGAAACTGCCGGCGTCGACTATAGCCTCCGGGCCCTGGTCCTCAGCAGGCAACTAGGCAAGCTCGTGCAGGCATTCAAGGGAACGCCCGCCGGACAAACGTACCTGAACCAGGCCCGGCAGTACCTGTCCAGTGGCAAAGCGACCGCAGCCAGAAAGGCGGCGGCCCAGAAGCTGCAGAGACTGCTGCAGGACAAGAAACTGGACGAAGCCTATAAGGCCGCCTGTCAGGAACTCGATCAACTGAGGTCCGTGACGATGCTCCTGGAGCCCCGCGAAGAAGAGATCTTCTTGATGGAGTTGGCCTCTGCCGAAGGGCTGATCGCCAGCGATCGGAACACGGCATTCCGCCAGCAGACCCAGGCGGCGCTCGACCGGCTGGCCGTTTCGCTGCTGCCCAAAACCCAGGAACTGCTGCAGAGCATCGCAGCCACCGCCGGCATCTTGCGGACCGCGCCGCAAGCCACCGTTGCCGGCCAGACGCTGGCCGGCCCTCAATGCCTTGAATCGTTCGCCGCGGCCTGGAAGCAAGTGCACCTGTCCGCGCTCCGCGGCCGCGCCGTCGACTGGGCTTACATGACCAGCATTCCCGACTTGTCCCACTTGCAGCAGAAGGGGACGCCTCGCTTCGTGGAGGCCGACTACGCGCGGTTCTGTGACGATGTAGTAAAAGCCCTGGCTTCGCTGATCGAAGCCGATGCTCAGCGGGCCGCCGAAAGCGAGGTCCCGACGTTGTACCTGCAGTACCTGCAAGTACTCGCGCCGCTGGTCGCGGCCGCGGGCGACGACAAATTGGAATTGGCGGTGCAGCCGGCCCTGGACAAGTTGGCTGCCAAGAGCACGGCGTTTGCGCAAGAGGTCAAGGCTTACGTCACCGCCACGCACGAATTGCTCCGCTGGCGAGAACGCCTGGCCCAGGCCAGCGCCGCCTCGGCCGCGACTGCGTTTCCCCCGAGCGACCAGGCCCTCGTCAAGTTCTTTGTCGGCGAAGGCGAGTACCGTGGGCTGTGGGCCCCCTCCCTCCCCGATCCCGCCAGCGCCCACCTGCTGGCCTCGTGCCCGGAGGTCATTCCGACCGCCAGCCAGCGCGCCCTGGAACAGCCCGTCCTTGTCAAGAACATCGCCGGCCTGAGCGGTGGCAAGATCGGAGTCGCTCGCTACGCCACTCGGCATTACACCACGTTGCCCCTGCCGGACGTTAGCGCCGAACTGGTCAAGCTGCAGCAGGATCTGCTCGTCACCGCACAGCAACCGGCACTGTCTTTGGAGGCTGCGGCAGCGGTCGACGCCGCTCAGCGCGGCAGGTACCTCGCTGCAGGTGGTGTCGTGAAAGGATTCTACTTGGAGGGGCTAATTCCGAGATTTGCCGCGTTGCGTCCCGAGGCCCAGCAGATGGTCGCGCTCGGACTCTTGCCCGTCGAGAAGCCCCCCCTGGGCTTCGTCAGCCATGTCCTGGTCCGCTTTGATGTGGCTCCCGCATGGGTGCAGCACAAGCACTTCTTCCTGCCGCTGGCCGCAGCGCCGGCTTCCGGCGATTCCCGGTAGCCAGCGTTGGAGTGGCCGTTGAGGGACAGTCCGCTCGTACAGTCTGTGTCGATTGCGCATTCGCCCTGGTCTTACAAAATTACCTCGACGCTAAATCCTGCTCAATCCGCATCAAATCACTTCCGATGCTAGTCTGTGATCGCTGGGGGTCTTGCACAATCTAGGCAGGTTCCTCCGACAGGGAAGTTGTCGTCGACCGATACGCGCCGCGCGCGGCCTTCGTTGGTTGCTGGTGGCGTCGGTGTCGCAGACTGAACGAACTCGCTGCCCAGACAGGTGATGCCGTGACTCGAAAGACCGCAACCCACTTGCGCCTGCACGTCGAAGAATGCGCCAGGGCCGACCACCCGCAACTGGACGAAATCCGCAGTCTTCAGGGCCTGTGCGACGCGTTCCAGCGTGCCACCGGTTGGTCCTTGAAGTTTCGGCAAGGCGGTGCCAAAGCCGCGCATGCCATTTGGTCCCGGTCGATCGGCGGGGCGACCGGTGGCGAGCCATGTGTCGTTTCGCTGGATGGCGTTGATGAGTTCAGGGCTGGAACGTGCTTGTTGTCCGAGGAAGGCTGCGACCAGGAGACGGCTCAGGAGTTGGCCGAGTCGATCGCGGAGATGCTGCAGGAATTGCAGCAGACCAGATGCGCGCTGTGGCAACGGGAAGCCGAGTTGGCGGTGGGGATTCCGGTGACACCTCATCCGGACGAGCAAGCCCATTTAGCGGAGCGGTTGGAGGCCGTGTTGAAGTCCGGGGCGCAAGCGGTGGGCTGCCAAGCGGCGGCGGTCTACTTGCTGGACGACGCGACGCGCAAGCTCAAGCTCCGTTCCTGCTGGGGCCTGCCGAGATCGCGGTTCCTTGATCCGCCGCGGTCGCTGCGCGGTGCGGCGGCGGACTTGGAGGCATTGGTCGGGCATGCCGTGATCTTGCGGGATTCCGAACTGCTTCCGCATTGGAAAATCCCGGAGGAATTCCGCTCTGCCGTCTGCGTGCCGGTATCGAGTCCCACGACGCCCCTCGGGACGCTGTGGATGTTCTGCGACCGTCGTCGTGATTTCGCCGTCGACGAAACGAACCTGATCGAGATCGTGGCCGGACGGATCGCGGCGGACCTGGAGCGAGCGGTGCTCTTGAGTCAGACGCTGCAGCTGCGCAGCTTGGCCCGGCAATTGACCCATGCGGCCCAATGGCAGCACCATCGGCTGCCGCGGATCAAGCCGCTGCTGCCGGGTTGGGACCTGTCCGGCTGGACGGCGCAAGCGGGTGCCCTGGGTGGCGACTTTCACGACTGGTTCGTCCTGTGCGGCGGGCAATTGGCCGTCGCGGTGGGGGATTCCCAGGGGAAGATGTTCGAATCGGGGCTGACGACCGCGACGTTGCACACGTCGCTGCGTTCGCACGCCGCTTATCCGCACACCGCGCCCCAGTTGGCGGAACGTATCAACGAGACGCTGTGGACCGCCTCCGTCGGGGACCAATTCGCGTCGCTCTTTTACGGGACCGTCCAGCCGGAGACGGGCGCCGTCGAGTCGGTGGCGGCTGGGCACGTCTATGCGGCGATCGTGGGCGAATCGCTGCGCACGCTGGCCGCTGCCGAGACGCTGCCGCTGGGAACGCAGCCGGACAGCGACTATACCGCCGTCACGGATCGCCTCCAGCGCGGCGAAACCCTGGTGGTAGTCAGCGAAGGCGTGCACCGAGCGCTGCGCGGCACCCGAGAACGGGTCCTGTGGCGGTTCTTCCAGGCCAACCGCGGCCTGGAAGCCGACGACCTGATACGTAAAGCCCGTGCGTTCCTGGACCGCCAATCCCACGAAGACGTCGACGATCAGACGATCCTCGTCGTCAAGCGTTTGCCCACGTCTTGACGCGACACCGATTTTGCCTAGACTTTCAACTGGTAACTCACCAGCCGCGGGAATGGCGGAATTGGCAGACGCACTAGGTTGAGGGCCTAGTCCCAGCAATGGGGTGCAGGTTCAAGTCCTGTTTCCCGCACTTTAGTGCAACGCAATGCAAAAACACGCCGAAGCCCGTAAAACACGGGCTTCGTCGCGTTTCTTGGGGCCTCACAACGCCTCCCCCGGCTCCGCGTCTTCCCTGCCGTCCAATGCACCGGAATGCCCCTTCCGGCTCCTCTGTGGACTAGACGGCGGACTAGACGGACTAGCTTTCTCCACCGCTTGGGCCAGTTGCATCTGCTCCAGGTGGGTGTAGTAATTCATCGTCAAGCCGATATTGGAGTGACGAGCACACTCCTGCGCCTCCTTGGGATGGACACCCGCCAGCGAGAACGCCGTAATATACGAATGCCGCAGGGAGTGAAAATCGAACGTCTCCCCCCGCTCGTTCGTTAGCTCGATCTTGGCCGCTTCTAGGTCGTCAACCAGCATTTCGGCAGCACGACGGAACCAGCGACCAGGAAAAAGCCTCTGGTCGCGTGGTCTCCCGTCCAGCCACGCCCGCAGTTCTGGCACGAAGGACGGAGCCAAAACCTGGTGGTCAGGTTTTCCACTCTTACTGACCTTCGCATCGAGCACTGCCACCGCCACCGGACCAGAAAAATCGAAGCTACTCGGCGTTAGACTAGCGAGTTCCGCAGCACGAAAGCCAGTCTCGCGAGCCATCCGGTAAAGCCAGACGCGAATTTCTGGCGACAGGCTCCGCTTGGATTTCCGCTTGGCCGTCGCCTTCAACAACCGGGCAAATTGCTCGTCGTCCATCGCCCGTCGCCGTATGCGAATGTCCTCCTTGTCATTCAGTAGCTCGATATCCGCAAGCGGATTATGAGCCAGATAGCCTTCCTTTACGAGCCAATCGCACCACGTCCGGTATGCTGACAGGTACTCGTTGCTGGTCTTTCGAGCTAGATTCTTGTCACCATCGCGGAGCGATTTCATGTAGACTTCGACCTTACCAGTTTCGATGCTTCGGGGATTCGTGAATTCGCAGCCCTCGTTGATCCGCGAGACCCTGGTACAAAAGTGGTCGATGTATTCCTTGCTCCGTTCCCGCGCTTCCAGCAGCCTGCGATACTGCTGGACCAGGACATCCATATCGCCCGTACGTCGTGCTTTCAAGATGCCGATTTTCGGCTCTGACAGGATCTCGACAGCCCGATCCAGTAAGCGTTCGGTATGAATCGGGCTGTTCGTCTCGTGCAACTCGATGACCTCCTGCACTTGGCAGAGCAGCTGGTAGCTCTTCTTCGCATCACGAAACGCAGTCCGATTGTGTTTCTTCTTGCGATACCGGAATGACACCGTGTAAGCGTAGTCCTTGTCGGTACGCCAGACGTTGGAGAATGGTCGCTGGTACATGTCTTTGTTCCTTTCTACTAGGGGTAAAGCTGGGTGACTCAACCCCCAGTTGAACCAGGCGCTAGGTTGGCCACAATTCTTGCAGCCCGCAATTCATCGCCGCTTAGCGAGCCAAGCCTCGATGTCCTTGCGTCGCCACTTCGCCAGCCGACCAACATGAATCGGTTTCGGGATCTCACCAGACGACGCTTTCGCCCACACCGTACGCACGCCAATGCCCAGTAGCTCGGCAACGTGGTAGTCACGCAGGAGCACCAGATCTGGCGTAAGCGGTTCTCTGGGTTTCGTGATTTCACGCCGCGACTCGGCACCAGCGTAGTAGCCGTCGCTCTCGAAGATTTCCGCAGCCTCGACCTCGATTTGTTGCCATCTATTCACGACAAGTCGTCCTCCGTTTCTTGAATGATCTGAAGTACCTCTTCCCCACCATCGTCAGAGCACCCGGCTACGACCCGACCCTTAGACCGCTTAGTCTGCACCCGCCCTGTGGCAGTCACCGACGCTGCGGTAATGCTCCCGTTCTCGATGTCCGTAATTCGCTGACGGAGCCGATCTAGCTCCGCCTTCTTCTTCGAGACCTGAAGCTGCAAGTCTCCAAGCTCTTCATTCAGGTCTGTGATATTCAACTGCTTTGGCGGTTTCTCGCCCTCTTGCCAACGCACACGGAGCCAATATCGCCCCCGTTTCAAGCCACGCCGCACCCGTGCATACTCGCTATCGAGGCACCGAAGCATTTCAGCTTTCAGCACGGATAGCTTCTCCTGCCGATAGCCGTTCACCGAGCACCAGGCAGCGAACAGACCGAGCATCTGATCACCAGGAATGAAATCATCGTCGTCACCCTGCTCCAGCTTCTCGCTGATGAACTGCCGCGCCGCATTCACTTCGGCATGACACTCCAGCACGTTCTGACGGACGACCTGTGGGATGTCGAATCGCTTCTGATAAATGAGCAACGGAATAGGCTCCAACAGCCAATTCAGGATGCCCGACGCCTCTGTCTTCAGCCGATCTTCCAATGTCGGGTCAGGCTCGGATGGCTTCTGCTCGCACTTGATAAGCAGCAACCGTCGCCAGAAAGCGTCACTGGCATCGTCCACAATCGGCAGCTGATTGCTTGCGAAGAAGCAGGCAGTGTAGGGCCGTACTGTCACCTGCTTTTGCATCTTCCGATTGACGCTGATCGGATCATGACTCACGAACGAATTCAGATTGGCGACAGACCGCAGCTTGTCAGGATCTGCTTCTGCACAGAAGACCGCAATCTTGTGGAGCACTGGCCACAGCCGGAAATCCGACGCTCCGCTGAAGGCATCAATCTTCAGGGCCGTCGTCGAATCCTCACCAAGGACGTAATTCACGATCTTCAGGAAGGTCGATTTGCCGTTATTCCCAGAACCGACCATCCACAGCATGTACTCCAGCGGCAGACGCGGAATTATCAGCGACCAAGCACAAAACTGTTGCAGCAAACGAGCCTGTTGCTCGTCACCACCAACCATCCAGAGCACGAACGCTTCCCAATTCGGACAGGCAGCTATCGGACTGTAGACGAACGGAACGCCAGCCAGAGCGAACAGGTCAGGACTATGGGAGCGAACACGCACCCAGCCACGAGCATCCAACTCAAGGACGCAATTCGCCGTGACGATCACATCAGCGACCGAGCCGCTTGACCGCCAAAAGGGAGGTTGCACCGATTCATCGAGATACGCAGAAGTCTGAACTAGCTTGGCCACTCCCTCAATGTCACGCCACGAGTAAGCAAGCTCGTACCTTCTTGCGAGTCTCTGCACTTTGTTGCACAACCACTGCTCAGAACGCCTAGTCCACAGACCACGAGCGTACTCGTAAACGTCTTCCGCATAGCAGACGACGCTCCGCCCTCTTTTTTGAGTCACCTTCAAGAATTCTTTCGCAAGTGTCTCAGCAGGAAATCTTGCCATTAAGAACCTCCGAAAAAGAAAAGGGCCAGCCGACCATACGGCCGACTGGCCCTTTGGGATTGAAACCCGCTACAAGCAGGACACTACTTGACGCTTGGCTG
>Ga0302238_1002933_pt1 | contig 11362 bp, 4 predicted proteins | sample AAG_UR_Asn_MG_FD_193527 | JGI IMG/M metagenome (GOLD analysis project Ga0302238, IMG submission 193527) | Enriched activated sludge microbial communities from anaerobic digester in WTTP, New Holstein, Wisconsin, United States - AAG_UR_Asn | ecosystem: Engineered > Bioreactor > Anaerobic >...
CATTTCGATCACTGGCTCCTCGACGAGTTCCAAGACACAAGCTCAGCACAGTGGAATGTGATCTCAAACCTTATAATGGAGATCGTGCAGGACGACAGTGGAAGAAGGAGCTTTTTCTATGTTGGAGACGTCAAGCAATCTATTTACCAGTGGCGCGGCGGCGAACCGGGGCTTTTCGATTATGTAAGGGAGAGCTACGGAGACATCGAAACTACGCCGCTCAATGCCTCCTACCGGTCTTCCGGACAGATCATTGCCGTCGTAAACGGAGTTTTTGACAAAGTGTCTTCAGGGGAGGCACTGGGGCTTCCGAAGGAGATTCCGCGAGAGGTTTCTGAAAGGCTTCACTGGAATAAGCATTCCTTCAAGAAGAAACATCAGGGATTTGCAGCGCTCATCGATGTTCCAGCATCGGAATCGGATGAGGAACCAATGGAGATCGACAGGAAGGCGGACGTGATCATCTCGGAGATCAGGCGGATCAGGCCTTTTGAGAGGGGGTTGTCGGTGGGAATACTTGTCAGGGACAATAAGATGGGGTCATCCCTGGCGGATGCGCTGAAGCTTAGACAGAAGGAAGTTGACGTGACCCTGGAAGGGATCAGGAATCCCTGCGACAACATGATCGTATCCGCGATGCTTGCCATAGTCAAGCTTTCGGCTCATCCCGGGGATAAGTTCTGCAGGGAATACCTGGGGATGACGCCTCTTGCCGGAATAATAGGAGGGAACACAGCGGAATTTGCGGTGACGCAGCTTGAAACCATACAGAGGATCGGATTCTCCGAATTCATCGACGGCTGGAAGATGCTGATGCTTTCGAAGAACATCCTGCGGAAGGACGACATATTCCATATAAGGCGGATGGACCAGCTTGCGGCCATTGGCGAGGAATTTGACGCCTCCGGGAACAAGTCCTGCGATGATTTCATAAGCGCGGTCGAGAATTTTGAGATCCCTTCGGCGTCGCTCGCGAACTCCATACAGATAATGACCATCCACAAGGCGAAAGGTCTTGAATTCGACATAGTATTCCTCCCTCAGCTGAAATCATCGAGGGGCGGGATCTTTTCCTCTTCAAGGAGAGGTGTCAGGATGAAGAAGAATGAAAGACATGAGGCGGAATGGTGCCTTGAAATGCCACCCAGGGACATTGCCGGGAAGATACCAGCCTTCGATGAATTCTACAGTCAGGAGGAGAGCAATGCGGCTTATGAGAACCTCTGCCTCCTTTATGTTGCTATGACCAGGGCGAGGAGGGCGCTCTACATGTTTGCAGACCAGCCAGGACGAAGCAGCGTGCATCTTTGCGACATCGTCAGGAGAACACTTGCATCCGATGAAGAAAGGATTGACAGGTCATGGCTCGATGAGAAGGTTGCAGGTGTCAGGATCCTGTATGCCGACGGCATCAAGGACTGGTTTGAATCTGAACCGAGGAGGAAGAGTACCGAAATCGGACATCACTCGAATTTCAAATTCTCCTTTGACAAGAACATTTCGCATCGGACCCCATCCGGCTCTGAAACATGGAAGCATTCCGCATCTGAGCTCTTCAGGTTTAATACGGCGTTGGAACTTGGAAGTGCAGTGCATGAACTCTTCAGCAGGATCGAATGGACGGATTCAGGCAGTCCTGCCGTAATTGAATCAGAATGGACAAGATCTCTGCCACCGTATTCAGCAGATACGATCAGGAGGGCGACAGAAATATTCAGGAAGGCGCTAAAATCCGGTGAGACCGCAAAGGTCTTCTCGAGACCTGAAGGAAAGAATGTCGAACTCTGGCGCGAACGGAGATTCGAGATGATGCTTGAGAACAGGCATGTGAGCGGTGCATTTGACAGAGTAGTGATCGTCCGCGATAAAGCAGGTGCAAAGATCATTTCTGCTGAAATAATTGATTTCAAGACGGGCATGCCCGGCAACATTGAGAAGGCGGTGGAGAGCTATGCCCCACAGCTTGAGATGTACCAGCAGATACTTTCCAGAATGCTCGGAATCCCGGCTTCTTCCATTGGCAAAACCATCCTATTCGTGGAACTGGGTGAGTGCAGGAGACTGTAGGTTAATCAATCTTTTTTCTTTGGTGCTTTTTCAGGGACGACGGACCTCTGCTTCAACAGCTCCTCCATCTCCTCGGCGGTGATCTCCTCGACCTTGATATTGTCGAAGTAATATGTGCCGGCAGGCCAGTAGGCATATATCCTAACTTTCATCTTGATCACATCCTGCAACTTTGCCGTGGGATTGAAGCCGATTGAATAAGTCTTCCAGTTGTCCTTGTCGGGATTTTCCGGGACAAGCCTTGTCTGATACCTGTCGGAAAGCTCCTTCCTGAGCGGGTGCATCATGAATCCTTTTATGAATACTATTGGCGCTGAAGGACCCTTATAGTCCACTGTAAGCTTGTAGTTCTGTCCGGGCTTCACGTCGATAAGATCGGAGTCAAGCATGACTCCCTCCTGAGAGCCGATCGATCCCAGATCGTTCTTCGGGTATTCCGGCTTAGGCGGTACGGCATCCGGATCCTCCTTAAATTTCTTCATCCAGTCCAGAGCCTGCTTGCGGTCGACCTTTGAATCCATCTTTACGATGCGTCCCCGGCCTTCCTCATTGATATAAAACGAAGTGAGGCCGTTCGCCTTTTCCCAGTTGTCGGGAGTCTTCTCTCCCTTGTCAAAGTTGCCGTTCTTGATAAGATTCTCATGCTCTGCGGCGATGAGCGCAGACATGACAAGAAAAGCAGTTGCAAAAAGAAAAGCGATATTTAATATGTAATTTGATTTTTTCATATCTAACTCCAGAACATGTCTTACGACATTAACTACAAACATATTCCCAATTCCAGGAATTGAATAAGCTTGTAGTCAAGCCCGTAAGGGCTGTTCTTGCTTTTTCTGACTTATACTTGCTGGCCACTTATTACTGGTTACTGATTACTCTTCCCCGCCATCCATTCCCTATTCCTCTCCTTCCGCCAGGGACTTGAAATACGCTTCAACGGTATCCTCATAACCGGACGGAGTACTCTCATTTCCATTATATTTGAAGAAATTCCCCTTCTTCTTCCTCTGGTTGTTCTTGTCAACATCGGACTTGACGGCTGCGCTGACCGCGGTCTTCGCATCTATAAGGGAGGACATTATGTCATCCCTGACCTGTTTGAATTCAAGTCCCTTGCCCTGGGCGGCGTACTTTGAAAGCTGTTCCATCTTCGAGATCGCCTCCTCGAGATCGCCGGTAGGAAGGTTCTGGACGGTCAGTTTTCTCACGAGAGCTTCGGCCTTCTGTCTCATCTCAACTTGGTTTGGCAAGCGTTGTTCAAGATCCCTGTTATTGTCCGGGGTCTTGCCCCGCAGTCCTTCATGGCCTATTCCGGACTGTTTCCCTCCACCGGTGGAACCTCCCTGAGGTTCCTTTGAAGTATCCTTGATAGTCCCTTGTTCGAAGGGGGATTCCGTAAGGCGTGTAGGTGTCTCCCTGCCACCTTTGCCGATCGCCGTGTCGCCGACGAACTGCCCTGAGGATTTTCCGGTACGTCCCTCTCCGGAACGGCCCTGCACCTCATTGCTGTTCGGGAGGACGTTTCCGGTAATACCCTTGGCCTGGTAGCTGTTGATGTTTCCATCGCTTACGCCCCAACCCAGCCCTTCGTCCTTGTCCCAAGCCGAGGAGTTTGTGGAGTCTTGCGAGTCCTCAGTCATGTCCTTTTCTGATTCTATCAGGTCACCCATTATGTCGGTCAGTTCCTCCGGCAGGTCGGTCAAGTTGACATCAGGAGAGCCTTCTCCCTGTTCGGCGTTCCATTTGATGTTGTCCGGAGTGTCCGCAAGCCAGCGTTCAAGGTTCTGTTCAACGGATTCCGATGAAGTAAGCGCACCTTCCTCGTTCAACGTGGCGATCTCTATGGTCTGCTTCTTCTGGAGGGCCTCTCCGGCCTTCTGCAGTTCCTCGTACATTCCGATGATGTCCTGTGCCATCTTCGAATTGGAGAAATCCTGTCTTCCAAGCTTTGACAGGTCGTTGAATTCAGCCTTGAAGAACTTGGATAGATCAAGCTCCTTCGCGGCAAGGTTTCCAAGCAGTTCCTCGTCGCCCTTCGTCCAGTCCTCGGGATTCTTCTTGTCCAGTTCCTCGGTCTTTTCGATCAGGGCCTTCTGTTCGTCCTGGAACTTGTCGATATCCTTCTTCAATGTCTTCAGCTTGTCGAGCATCGCAAGATCCTGCTGGTCCTCCTTCGACTCCTCCTTCTTCGCCTCCATCTCCTTCCTGCCGAGTGCCATGAGGTTCAGGAGCTCCTCGAGCTTCGCGATGAGCTGTCCCTGCATGAGTATGACCTTGTTCAGGATTATCCTTGCCTCACCCTTCTTCTCATTGAAGGCATCCTTTAGCTCAGCGAGGATCTGCTTTGAAATGCCGTTCTTGACTTCATCGATGCCGGTCTGCATCGCTGGAGAGATCCTGTTGCTCTTCCTGAGTTCAGCGGCGGTGGCCGATGCCGATTCAATGAGCTTGTGGACATTATCCTGTCCGCTTTCCACCTGTGCAAGCTCGTTCTTCACCTTTATGTTCTTTATCCTGCCGCCAAGCAGGTTCTGAACCTCCTTCTGTTTTGTGAGCGCCCTCATCAGGAACGAATAGAGCTTCCCTTCTGCATCGTTCCTGCTTATTTCCGACAGGATCTTGGAATTGTCCACGATATGGACGTTGAGCGGGACCTGTGTGACTCCGACATGGCCGCCGGGGAAGTTGTCGGTCACCCTTGCGACTATCTTGTATGATGCATTGGTCGCGAAGACCGACTTGTCGGCGCTGAGAACCCAGACCTCGCGCAAGCTCTTCCTGTTCTGATCATATTTGAAGGTCTTGAGGATCTTTTCTTCAGGCTGGGTCTCCATGCAGATGTCGATCGACTTGACAGCGATATCGTCCTCGGCCAGGATCTGGATAGGCATCTTTTCACCGGGCAGGAGTTCGATATTTGTGCTGGTGTTGAGGAATCTTATCTCGGGCACCTTGTCTTCGACAGCGGTGAACTCCGCCAGCCAGGCCTCCTTGTTCTCGATCCCCCGTGGGTTCTTCACCCATTCCGAAAGTGTTGCAGATGAAGAGAGCCTGTATTCGAAGCTGCTCGATTCCGAGACAGGTTTGCCGTTAACGCAGAAGCCTGACTTATATCCCTTGGAGACAGAGGATGAGATCTTCAGCAGTGAATCCTTCAGGAGCTCGTTGTTGCGTTTCAGCTGGGTAAGCGGATATTCCTTTTCGCCTGTATATGCTGGAGGTTTTACGGAAACGGAGATGTTCTCCAGCCTGGGTTTCTTTATGACGTCTATCGCAAACCATCTGCTTGATTCGTGCCTGCTCCTTACGGAATATTTCATCGAGGATGCAATGTTCTTGAGCTCCATGGAGAATCCGGTGTTCTCCCTCTGCATCTCATAGGAATCCACTGAATCCTGGTTCTTCACGACAAGTGAAAGCTCCCTTGCGGGTTCACCAGCCCTCATTGCATTGGAGGATATCCTGCAGGTGTCGCCTTCGACGATGCTGATGTCTCCTGGCATGACATTGAACTGCGTGTAGTTCAGGGACGCAAGCTGCGAATACGGATTGATGAAGCGGAGCAGGGCGTTCTCCGCGTGCCTGTGGAATGCTGCCGCATATATTCCAAACAGCAGGCCGGCGACTATCAGGATCCTGGAAAGGACGATGAAATTCCTGTTCTTGAAAATGTTTGAGATGTGCAGGCTGATCAACCTGCACCGTTCCGTGGCCCTGCCGATGAAATGATCCTTCAGCGAATCCTGTATCTCGGCGCTTTCATTGAAGCAGACCGCGTTGATTATGCTGTTGTCCTCTATGCCGTTCTCCTTCTCGAATCCTGTCGCCAGCTTCCTGGGATTGTCCTTCCTGAACGCAAATAGATGTACTATCCAGACAATCGCGGAAATGTTGGATATGGCAATGACAGCCAGGAAGATGAGCCGGACATATGTATTGAAATTCAGGATGTTGTCGAGTGAGAAAAGACAGAACAGCACAAGGATGTCCGCCGACAGTACAGCCGTCAGCAGGATCACCGCCTGACGGAGCTTCCCGACAAGCTCGAACCTACTCAAGGTTCTGTATAAATCCTTTGTCGCCATTTATCAATTCCTCGTTTATTTTCAGTTCTGTCCCCGGTTTCACGCCCCCAAGAGATGGCGCTATGAAAAGCTTCCTGTTCTTCTCTGAAGCCTCCTGCTGTTTGTGGCGTATCATTATAAAACGCTTGTCCAACTGCCATTCGCTTTCCGGCACATGCCATGTCATCACTTCAAGGTGCCATACGCGGACGTTGTGCACAGGTTTTCCCATGTCATCGACATAATCCGCCCTGCGCTTGTATGCGAGAGTCTTTGCGTAATCCTTCGAGCCGTCAAGCTTCAGAAGCCATCTCTCATTCACCTTGAAAAAGTCGTCAGTCTTCGGGAACACCTTCTTTATAGCTTCGAAATCGCCGTCCTGCAAGGGGCGCTTTTCCTTGATGTTCGACGGGATGTCTCCGGAAAATCCGGCAAGGACATGGGTGTCAGTGAAGACATAGATGTCATATCTCCCGGGTAGCAGGTTGCCGAAATCGAACTTATTTCCCTCGGAAACTTTTGCAGCCAATACGAGCTCCCTGTCCACATCCAGAGCTGAAACTTTCAGGAGTCTGCCAAGACCTTCGACCGTTCCCTTGAGTTGGGCGGCATCCTTCGCCTTGTTGCCCGGGAACTGTATCATTGAGGGATATGTCACATCCTTCATCTCCTGTCCTTTGTCCCCCTTGAGTTGGCGCTGGAGGAAGATCTTCTGTTTTCCTTCGCTTGTCTTGAAGTTGAACGCCGCAGAGATGATATGACCAGTCACAACCGAACCGTCAACCAAGGTTATCCTGGTCAGGAAATTGATGAATGGATATTCCTTCTCGTCAAAATAATACTTCTCGGTCTTTCCTGCTTCCTTGTATACCCAGGGCTTCAGCATCTCCGAGGTCTCGACCTTGTTCTCTATAGAGACGATGTCCTGGAAAAGGAACTGTTTCTGGCGTTTCTCCTTCTGGGGAGATATGGTCAGTGGATTCGAGCCGATGATGGTCAGGGTTCCGGAAAGGGCCGTCCCGTCGTTCATAGTGACGATAGCTTCCGCGCTCTCCGGCTCCTTCTCCGCTCCGGCAAGCGAAAACGCCAAAATCATCATCAGTCCAAGAAATATGTTAAGATGTGTTTTCATGCCAAATTCCTACATATAATACGTCATTCGAACCATCTGTTTATGTCTTTCCATGCCTGCATATGCCCATAAATGTCTGTGGCGGAATATTTTGATCATGTAAGGTTGTACCTCCGTCTCAGGAGCCATTCAACGATGAGGAGGAAGAGCAATATGAAGAAGAACCAGGGCGTCTCGAATACAAGCCGTTCCTCCTTCTCGATCTTGTTCTTGGACATGCTGGCGAGTATGTCATTCTCAAGTGTTCCCCGGTCCTCTGTGCTGTAGATGTGTTTTCCAGTGGAATAGTCGAGGAACTTTGACATCTCGGAACTGACATCCTGCGCCTCCTTTATGGTCTCCCCGCAAAGAATAAGCTTGAACCTCTGGCGCAGTATCTTGTCCTTGCCTGCGCACGTGACCTTCAACATGTATCTGCCGGGCTTGATGGAGCTGAACGAGCTCTTGTAGAAGCCGCCCCTTTTCTGCATCTGCGAAGATGAGACTGCTGTACCTGTTAAGGGATCAAGCAGGTCTGCATTCAGCTTTACCCCGGCATCCTTTCCCTCCGGCAGGCTGACTGTCGCTTCGACATCGAGGCTGTCTCCGGGGACAAGCTCCGTCTTGTTCACCGATATCTTGAGTATGTCGCTTTCATTCCCGGTCTGGGCGAAATTCACAAGCTGCTTCCAGAAGTCGTTGAAGTTGTCGTTCCTCGAGGAAATCCCTCCCCAGAGATAGAAGGAGTTTGAAAGCACTCCGATGACCATGCCTTTCCCGAAGTTCTGAACGGCGACAAGGGGGATGCGCGAACCCTGCGAGTCCGCCCACAGCAGGACCTTTGCACCGCTCTTGACCTGTTTCACCGCATTCACGGATTTCAGGAGGAATTCCGGATCCTTAGCATTCCGATCTATTATCTCGCGGATCCTGTCGGTGAAACTGTTCTTCTCCGCGTCATTCACGGAGACCTTGAAGCTGCCGGAGATGAAGTTTTCATCGGCATGGACGAATGGGGACAGCCTTTTCAGAGGAGAACTTTCAGGCAGGTTGCCGAAGGAATCCTTTCCCCCGAGAAGTATGAGGGTTCCGCCTGCGCTCGTGAATTTCTCAAGTACGCTTTCCTCAATGTCGCTGAGAGCAGGCCTGTTGTGGGAGCCGAGTATGAAAGTTCCGACATGGGACATCTTCTCCTGTGTATTCGGCAGGCCGTTCCTGAATGCCTGGTCCGGTTCGATGCCGCGGATTACAAATTTTCCGTCTGCCACCTTGTAGAACGCCGTGAACTTCTCCTGTCCCTGCTCAAGATACCTCATCAAAGGCCTGTAGCTGTTCGAGAGTTCCGGGAAATACAGGACTATTTCAGTGTCGTCCTTGACGACCTCGAATGCGATCTCCCTTGAATTGTTGAGATAAGTTACCTCGTCCTTCAGCTTGTTGAGCTGGAACTTCAATACGTGCATGCCTTCGGTCTTGAAGACGTGCTTCACTGATTCCATGGAAGTACCATCGGCAAGGTTCAAGTTCCTCTTTTCCTTGAGAACGCCATCCTCGAAGATGCTGAACTCGACAGCCTGCTTGCCGCCATAACCATGGAGCGTGAGCGGAACCTTCAATTCGACCTCCTCGTCTATCCGTACCTTGTCCGGGCATTTGAACGTATCTAATCCCAGATCCCTGCTCCTGCGCAAATCTGTTCCCGTCCTGACGCAGAATATCGGCACCTGTATGTCCGAGCCCCTGAATCCGGAATTATCGATGCCATCGGTCACGAAAACGATGGCGGCTGTTTCCGAGAGGCCGATGTCCTTGTCGACCTGCTTGACCGCTCCTGTGAAGTTAGTGCCGCCGGAAACCTTTGTCTTGTCGGCTGATGAAATGTCGGGGATCTTCTCCATGTTGTCGTTGAACTTGTAGAAGCTCAGGGGATATCCTGCGAGTTTCGCAAATTTCCGCTCCCTGAGGAAATCGACGGCTGCGGCATATCTTGTCCTGCCGTCCTTTTCATCCGGGCATCCCATCGAGAGCGAGGAGTCCACCAGGAATACGACGTTTGAAGTTTTCTTGTTCTCCTCCATCCTGTTCAGGACCGGAGAAAGCAGCATGATCGCAATGCATAGGAAGATCGATGCACGCAGGATAAGAAGCACCCGTTTCCTTCCCGGAGAGAGATGTCCTGTGCCGGACCGGATTGAAAGGAAGAGCACAAACGCGGCGGTGATCAGCAGCAGGCAGAACAGCCATATCTGGATTAGAGGGAAGAAATAGATCATGTTTTCACCCCTCCTTTCAAGGACGTGACGGACGGATTGAAATATGGTATGTGCCCGTCGGCGATCAGGAATTCAAGTATTGCAATGATGAAAAGAAGGATGAAGAACAGTCCGGCGAGACTGCTTCCTTTCCTGCTGGAATCGACCTGGTCCATTACGGCAGATGAGGACGAGAGCAATGTGACTTCGTGGTCAATGACAAGGGAGCCCATCCTTCCCTGGACCATGATCTCCGGTTTGCTTTCCTCTGGATCGCCGTTCAGGGATGCGGCCTTTATGTCGGCCCCGTCGAAAGTGATCACTCCCGGAATCCAGGTGTCCTCGTATACGCCGGCCCTCCCTTTGACCGTATTTATCTTTGTCGAACCTGAAGCCTCGGATACATCTATCGAATTCGAAGTGGAATTAAGCCTGATCTTGTTCCCGCAGATGATATCCTTGACATCAGGGATCCCGTTTGCCGCATGGTCGATCAGGTGCACCATCACAACCGGGAAGGATTTGAGCTCCGGCCAGTTGCAGTAGTCGTTCCTGGCTGAACAAGCTACAGCGATCCAGCGCCCCGCACCTATCTTACGTTCGACAATCACATCCTTTCCGCCCGTTGAAGCGAGGACTTTCCCGGATGTGTCCGTCCTCATGTCCTGCAGGTTCTTCCATTCAAGATAGTCGAGCTGGAGAAGATTGTTCATGACCGAAAGATCATTGGCGAAGGTAATCCCTTTCGCCTTGAATGAGATTTTTGTGCCATAGATGTTGACAGCCGATATGCCGTCCTTCTTCAATGCGTCCATGATACCGGACATGCTGGAAGATGTGGTTCTTGCTCCTGGGAACGAGATTATCGTCCCGCCACGTTTAAGGTATGCTGATAGCAGGGAGGCGCACTTCTCCGGAACGACATCGATATCCGCAAGGATGACGACATGTGAAGCATTGAGGATTTCAACGTTAACCTCCTTCAATGTCGAGGTCTGTACCCCTATGCCGTTTGATGCGGAACCGTCAGGATCCAATGCGTGTCTGATGAAGAAATAAGGATCAGGTCTGACAAGCTCGTCCTGGTACAGGGCCAGCACCTTCACATTCTTGGATACCATCACCGCGAAATGCCGCTTGTTGTCCATGCTGTACAGGTCGTCCTTTATGCAGACAGAGCCCGAGACCATGCCTTCGGAGACGGGAACGAATATGAATTCGCCTGACTGCTTCTCGCCGGCGGGAATGGATATCTCGCGAGTTTCTATCGCCTTTCCGTTCACTTCAAGGCTTAACTCGGTCTTCCGCTCGCTTCTGCCAAAGTTCTCGACATCATATTCGATCTTCATGGCCTTGTTGACCATCTTCGGCTTCGACCCCGCAGACACCCTCGTGACGGAAAGGTTCTCCTCTGTGCCGGAGACGGGGACGAAATAGACCTTTACATCCTCGAGCGATCCGTCCCTGTAGGGCTGTGATGGAGCCTGGCATGACTGGAAATCGGAGATCAGGTAGATCTCGCGGTTTGGATTGTCGGAAGAGTTCTTGAACTGTTCTGCAGCCTGTTTCAATGCCGCCGAATATGAGCCGCTGGAACCTGCTGGGAAAGAGCTCTTCAATGCTTCGTCAACCTTTCGCAGGTTCCTTGTCAGGTTCGCCCCTTTTCTTCCTGAAAGGAAAATTATTCCGACCGAATCTCCTCCGTCGAACGCTCCGAGTATCTCCTGCGCCTTCTTTCGTCCGGTGTCAAATGCGGAATCGCCGGAGGAATTCTTCCTGCACATTGAAAGAGTGTCATCGAGGATTATGATTGCGTCCGTGCCTCCGCCGGTAAGATAGCTGAAACCTCCCGCGATCGGGCGTGACAG
>Ga0302238_1002941_pt1 | contig 11346 bp, 9 predicted proteins | sample AAG_UR_Asn_MG_FD_193527 | JGI IMG/M metagenome (GOLD analysis project Ga0302238, IMG submission 193527) | Enriched activated sludge microbial communities from anaerobic digester in WTTP, New Holstein, Wisconsin, United States - AAG_UR_Asn | ecosystem: Engineered > Bioreactor > Anaerobic >...
CTTTCAACATCAACAGGCGTATCAGTCACTTCCTGCGGAGTATTGTCTTCCGGAGGCGGAGGTGGTGGCTCGGGTAGCTTCTCGAGCTCCTTGTTGTCGATCTCCATCACAGTAACCTGAACTTCCTTCACCTCTGGCTTGTCGTTGTATACCATCAACGAGCAAAGAAGGGAAATAACTACAATATGAGCAATGAAAGAGATGACTGGTCCTGTGAGATGTGCCTTGATGTCCTCGAAGGTTATCTTCTGGGCTGCCATGATCTCCTCATAGCTGGGACCGCTGAGGATCTGCTGTTCCTGCGGAACCTGATCCATCATCTGCTGGTCTTCTGGCAACTGCTGATATTCTTGGTTCATATATTTCCCCTCCTAAATATTTTTCTCTTTACCTTTAATATTAATGCTCAATAATAAATGTCAAGTAAAATTATGAATATTATTAAATACTATTAATTTATACTAATATATATAAGCTTTTCATCATTAACTTATATTCATAAATTAAAATATTTCCGAAGGCATCACTTTTGATAAACACCGATATTAATGCATATTTCCTATTGAACCTTATCATGAAAACTGAAATAACAATTGTCCTTGACAGGCTTCGGAGCGCATACAATACTGGTAACATTTTCAGGATTGCCGACGCCATCGGCGCAAAAGAGATCATCTGTTGCGGTTATACTCCATTTCCTCCGCATCCAAAACTTGCGAAGACAGCGATGGGTTCCGATGAGATGGTGCGTTCCCGTCATTTTGAGAATTCAACTTTGGCGGTTGATATGCTTCACACAGAAGGAATCCGTCAGATACTTGCAGTTGAAACTGGACTCGACGGGGTCTGCGCCTGGGAGAAGAAATATGAATTCCCTCTTGCCCTGGTGTTCGGAAACGAAGCTCTTGGTATCCTGCCTGACACCATCTCAAAGTGTGATGGCATTGTGAATCTGCCAATGTTCGGCATTAAAAGTTCGATAAATGTAGGAAATTGCGCCGCTGCAGTATTATATTCAGTGCTGGCGCAAGCTTCGAAAACTCGGAGAGGACATTCATGAGAGTTATTCTATGTGGAAGATTCCTGGAGGACATACAGCCTTTCCTGAAACCGGCTGGCATAAATGTTGTTAAAAAGAATCCCGATGTCATCATCGTGCATGGTGGCGATGGAGCACTTCTCGGAGCAGAACGTCTGCATCCCGGCATACCCAAGATTCCGATAAGGGACATCCGTACAGCCCCACTCTGCAATGCGCATACCTCCTACAGAAAGATATTTGGTCTTATCAAACACAATAAGCTCAAAAAGTCCGAACTCATAAAGCTTTCAGCTGTTTGTGGTAAATTCAGCACAAAAGCAATCAACGACATATTCATCCACAATCTGAACCGCGTAAGCGCCATACGATATAAGGTCTTCATCAACGGCAAGCTATATGGCGAAGAGATCGTCGGTGATGGAGCCGGCGTATCCACAGTTCATGGCAGCACAGCATACTACCGTAGTATCACACACAGTATTTTCAGGATCGGCATTGGACTTGCATTCAGCAACAGTATGGAACTCACTAACCATCTCGTCCTTCCAGAGGATACTGTCATTGAGATCGTTCTGACGCGCGGCCCGGGCGTCCTTGTCGCCGACAATTCTCCCGAATCGCATGAAGTAAGGACAGGCGAAAGGGTAATCATGAAAAAGACTGATGACAAGGCCGTAATATATGGACTTGATATTTTCATGTGCCCGAAATGCCGTAAGCTCAGACACCCGAGAGAATAGCACCAGTATACCTGGATGGGGCTGATGGATTCTAATAAAAAAATCAATCTCTACTTCTTTTCCGGTACCGGCAATACATTCTGGATATCAAGACAATTCGCCGAGGAAATGCAGAAGTCAGGCATCGAGACAAAGCTCATCCCACTGCCATGCCCAGTTCCTGAGAAAATTGACGATGACACATTGTTGGCGATAGCATTTCCTGTATATGCGCAGACAGCACCACCATTCGTCTGCGACTGGATCCGCAGTCTTCCTGAAACAAAGAAGGATACACAAGTCATCCTAATCTCGACACTTGCCGGGATGTCAGGTCTTGTGAAGGTCCCATTCTTCCATATTCTCAAGAGAAAAGGCTATAGCCCACTTTCAGTGAAAGAATTCATAATGCCTCCAAACTATTTCCATAAATATGGTGCAGCAAAGAATTTCCAGATAATGGATCGCGCCAAAGATGCTGTTGCTGATTTCGCAAGGGAGATATCAGAAGGAAAATCCAATTGGCCGTCCAGGCCTGCTTTCCTCAATTTCCTGCAGTCAGCTGCCGAAAAATTCTTCAAGTACGGTGGAATCGGCTTCCTCGGGAAAGGATTCCGGGCTGATCACAGGAAATGCACGAAGTGCGGATTGTGCGTCAAACTTTGTCCTGTAAACAATATCGCTCCTGGAAATGAAGGCTTTCCACTTTGGTCAGGCAAATGCCAGCAGTGCCTCAGATGCATCACATACTGCCCAACAACCGCCATATCCAATTTTAGGATGAAATTCGTTGCCTATCCCGGCTACAGGTGCCCGGAAGTCCTTCCAAGCGATCTTCTGCAACCCTCAGCAAACCAGAAAGCTCCCAAAGATTAGAATTTCTTAATTCCCACCATTATTCCTTGATGTTCGTCCCTGTTGAATTAAATTTTTCGAAATTACTTAAATAAAAAGAAGTCATAAAGGGGGAGAGGGAAAATGAAAACAGCATTAAAACTCGTGATGGCGGTAAGCATTCTGGCTATTGCTGTATCTGCAATGGCGGAAGAGAAGGTGGTATGGAACGCAAAGGACAAGATCGGGAAGAACCAGATGTGGAAGACAAAGGCCACGGCAGAAGTAGCAGATGATGTCCTCAAGATCTCGCTTACCGAATCTGAATGGAGCGGGGTCGGTTTGAATTGGGAAGGCTACTGGCCGGAAGATGCAGGCATCAAGGTTTCCGACTATAAGTTCCTCGTTCTCGAACTCAAGGCTGAAGGGAATCCCGACAACCTCCAGATTGCGCTCAAGGACAACAAGCACAAGCCAAGCGGCAGCGTAGAGGTCAAGAAGTATTGTCCAGACAACAAACTGCCGTCCGACTTTAAGACGATCAAGATTCCGATCGCGGATCTCCTGACTGACAAATCCGAATTCATATCCGGAATTGCCTGGGAATTAATGGTTCACATGTGGTCACAGGACCCGAAGAAGATGGATGTCAGCATCCGCAAGATCGCATTCAGCAACGAATAGCAGAGCCTCGGGATATACCGGTAGTCGCATTCAGGCAGGATTAATTGATTCCAGATATCTTTTGGTCTTCCTGTATCCTCCTTTTTTGCCGTTAATCCTTGATGCCCTCGCCTTAGCCTCAGAAGTCTTTAATCCTCCGAGCCTGCCCAATATCCGGGCATGGATGTTCTTCATGCTACCACCTTGACTTTTTCACCTTTGATCTTGCAGATGTAATACCCGTGCGCCCTGATCATCGCCTGGGCAATCACCTTCAGCACCCCTTTGCATTCCGCCAGCTTTATTGTCTTCATGTTTCCTCCTTTTTATGTATTTAATATAACCTAAGCGCTTAGGTTGTCAAGTACAAAATCAATAATAATTTGAATCTTCAGAAAAGTTGAAATAAGGATTGCCACACCTGTAAGCATGGATCTTAAAAGCAAGTATTAAAGTTTTTCATGTGAACGGGTTGATTTTATCCATTAGGAGATTAATGATGAAGAAATGAATTGAGCATGACATAAGGCGGAAAGCAGATTGACGATGCTTAGGAAATACACTTGTCGAGGTTGCAAAATAGAAGAATCTTCAGTCGCAAACCGCAAATACATTGGGCCATTCCAATGCTTTGCCAATGAACAAAAAAGGATATCGACATGAACTATTATTCCAAGATTAGGCGGGTTGTAATGCTTATCGCATTATTCCTTGCAACATTTACCATTCCTCTCCTGGCTCAGAATATGGCTCTCAAGGATGCTCAAGATCTTCGCAAGGATGCAGACATCGCGGCAAACGCGGTCAACAGCGTCATGCAGAATACTGATCCGAAGGAGGTTGACAGGAATGCGAAGATTGCCAAGGATGCCCTCGGTCGCGTCACCGAAAAACTCGATAAATATATTGAAAGCCTCAAAAGTACCGGAACTTCACAAACGTCGACTGATATTTACAATGGTGGCAAAAAATATCCTCCGGCCGCAAAAGTCCAGATCAAAAATTTTGAAGTCCCTGTAGGAACCACTGTCGTTCATGTTCCTGTCACTCTCGACAAGCCTACCCCGAATACCGTCATTGCTCATGTGCGAGTTTTTAACGGGAAAGGCGGCCGTGCCAATCCTGACGCAACCAAGTCAGTCATCTTCCGGCCAGGAGATCCACTCACCAAGACGGTCAGTTTCAATGTCAGCAATATGGGTGATGGCAACAGCGTCAGTGCCGTTCAGCCCTCGGATGCTGACGGTGGAATCCGCGATAGTGGGACTATCCAGATCACGGCCAAGGCGGGAGCCGTCAATGAACCTGTCGTAGGCGGGCGCGAACCTCTTACGTTCAAACCTCTTGGGGAACTTGCATATTCTGAAACCGGCAAGACGATCCAATTTGACGACAAAGGAGGTCCTAAAAGTTTTTCAACTGCGCTCTCCCATGGGCGCACCCAGCCAGGAAATGGCGAGACCGGCTATTATGGCACGGTAGCCATGGGGGGATTCGTTCGCAATTCCGATGATCTTGTGCTCTCCTCCCGTCGGCTTGAAAAACCCGTCAAGGAAGGCACCCCTGCTACCGAATATCCCTTCCTTGCTGTAAATCTCTCAGGACATCGGACGCCAGAGACGCAGTTCAAGCATGGTAGCGTTGAATGGGATGTGAAGATGCCAAACAGGTTCGCTTCCTGGCCGGCGCTATGGCTCCTGCCGACCCAGGGATGGCCACCCGAGATCGATGTCTATGAGGGATTCGGATACAACGGATCCTGGAAATTCCCGTCCTGCCTCTCGACAAACATCCATGGGGGTGAAAAGGGAACTCGAACGTTTACTCGTCCCGCCATGTATATGAAAATGCAAACGTTCGGACTGCCCAATACGCTTGACAGCGAATTCCACAAATTTGCGGTCACGGTCGAACCGGAATGGATCACTATGTTCATTGACGGTGTCGAGACGATGCGCTATGCGAACCCCTTTGACGGCAGGACTTGGTATCCAGTCACAAATGTTGCGGTCAAGGCGAAGGTTGATTCGCTTTATAATGAAGGCTCCGGTGATATGACCATCCGCTCGATAAAGATCTGGCGGGCTGACTGACTCATGGTTTCTAGCTTCGCCCCCACCCAGGAGGTCTCATCCCTCTACAGGACCAAGAGTGGATTTGCGATTCAAACCATGTTGAGAATCGCCAGGCAGACTGTCCTTGGACAGTAGCGGAGAGGGAGGGATTAACGTTCCTCATGTATTCGTCACTACCGTGCTAGCGCACGGTTTCTCGCTACGCTCTCGAACCCAAGGGTTCTCATCCCTCTGATTCAAGACGTGGAATTGCGATTCAAACCATGTTGAGAATCGCCAGGCAGACTGTCCTTGGACAGTGGCGGAGAGGGAGGGAAACGCAACCCCGCAATTCATAACGCGTTGCAAGTCAATAATAATGAATCCGATAAGCCATAAAGCAACAAAAACAATTTAGCACGACAAATGACGCTTTCAAGCGAATTTATGTCGCGAATATGACACTGATTCCCTTGTTCGCAATAACCCCTTATTTTTGATAAGATTTTTTTTCGTTAGAAGAAATATAGCCATTTACATCAATAGAAGACTCATCGATGATCCGTTCAACCTGACGAACTGAGGTTCGAAGAATTCCTGATTCAGAGCTGTTCTGGATTATCTCTAAAAGCGGAATTAACATGTCAAATGATTTTGATCTGGAAATGGCTTCGATTAATTCTCGTCTGGCTTCTACAGACAATTTTTCATCATGAATATGATTAAGAACAAAGCTGAACGATTCTTTTGGAAATTCTGAAATTTTATCAGACACATTTGAAAGCCCATTCTTCTTATTATCAGAATACGCTTTCAGCATTTCTTCAACTGATTTATCAACTTGTTTTTTTAGCTCTTCAAGTTTTTCTTTTGAAAGGCTGCTTTCGGGTTGTTTATATTTTATCAATGATCGTGCAATATCAAGCATGGCTGTCCTCGTTTTTGTGTCAGATTCGTCCTTGGCAAGATTAACAAGACCAGTAAAATAGAATTTTTGCAATTCAGGAAGCTCTTTTTTATCCGCCTTGATTATTTTCTTCTCAATATCATTAAGAGCGATTATTCTAGCATATGGCTCCGAAGCAACCTTTTGTATATTATGGATGCTCTTCAATTCATTTTTTAGTGATTCTTTGTCAAAGGGATTACCTGCTATTTCTTCATTTTCAGCATAATCCTTTTGAAGTTTTATTAATTCACTGTCATCGATTTCTATCTTGCCTCCTGTTTCAATGATTTTTCTTTTTAATTCCATTAAATCATTAGACCAAGAAGCTGGTAAGGGAATATTTTTCCTGGCTTTCCCAGTCCTAGATAAAATTAAAAATGAAGTTTCTACCTTCATTCTTTCAATACAACCAACAAGAGCAATACGATATTGTTTTTGCGCTTGACTATTTTGCGAATTGTCAAGATAAAGATCTCCAAGCATTTTATTTAATTGCCAATAAAAACCATCATCTGATATTGCATCAACAAGGTTTTGTAGCGAGGAAATAGCATTATCTGTTTTCCCCAACGACCTAAGTTCGTGAATCATATATATATTGGCAATTATTTCAGGGCGCATTATCCCCCATAATTTTACACCATATGGTTCAACTGCTACCTTTTTATCATGAATTTTGGTGTCTCTCATCTTTACAAGCGTATGTCGACTTATAATTTTTCCTATCGCTTGCATAGCTTCTTTCTTCTTTCCTGAATTTTGCAAATTTAGATAAATAAAGAAATCAGCAATATCAATTGTGAGAAAAGCATATTCTTCTAGATGGGAAACATATCTTTCTGTGGATTTATCGTTGGATAGAGTTTCATGTGACAAGGGATATTTTCTTGTTTTATATAAGATGTTTGATATAAATAGTTGCTTGTTTTTATCCATTCTTATTGGACAAAAAGGATCCATTATATTAACATCAAGAATGCTCTTCGAACTAGAATATTTATTTTCAATTTCGCCAATTCCATCTAAAATGGATTCGATTTTAGCTTGCTCAAAACATAATAACCCACAAGAATAGACCGTTATTGCATCTGCACTTCTCTTGTTATTGCCATGTATAACTTTCAAGAGTTTAGATTTTACTCCTTCCCACTGTTTTTTTGTTTGTTCGTTAACAATTAGAGTTATCAAGTTCGAATTAGGATTTAATCCATCAATAGAATAAAACTCAATAAAAGGCTCCAGGGTTTCTCTATCATTCAAAATGCTGGTTTCTATTTCTTTCATCTTCAGATCATGTGTGTCTATCGCAGGCATATTGTTAGCCAGAAAGATAACGAGAAAAGCATTTAATGTTATTGTTAGAACTTTCATAAATAATCTCTTTTAAATATATGTATTTTAATACCCAAATGGTGGACCTTTAAAATCAGGGATAGGCCAAGTGTCTCCATCTATGTGTATGCGATGAGAATCACTTTCGCAACCGACAGATTGTCCCTTTTGATTTTTCTGCTCCTCAAAAGTAAGGAGGGGCGCGGCTGTTTTTAATTTATAATAATGGTCAAAGCATTTATCTTCGTATTTTCCCCAACTACCGGGTTGCTTAACACCTGCGCTCGGATCAAAGATTATTCCATTAGCCTCCACCCATTCATGATACCCCCATCCATGATGCCATAAAGAGCCATCTCCGGCAGATGCTTGCCATAGAGCCCAAGTTAACGGCCCTACTGGTTCAAAGCGATTAGGATACATTGTAACCATATCACCAATATTAGAAGGAGTTGCTAATCTAGACCATTTATGTAATTTTGATTCTATTCCTAATGCTTTGCTTGCATGATCGAATTCTTTAGCAAGATACCAGCAATTGCCTCCTGTAGTGTAGTGATATTCCCCTTCAAAACCAAGGCTTAAAATAGCATTTAAAATAGGATTTTCCGAGCTTTCTCCCTTTGCCCATTTACATGCATAATCTAAGGTCAACTTTTTAAAATCAGCGTCGTCATTAAACTTATGGTCATCATAGATGGTATATAACCCATACGTTCTTCCTCCAGCGGTTTCTTTATGTTCTGTTTTTTGACTATAACCGGTTTCTTCTTCATAAGCATTTACCCAATCGCCTGAAGAGCGTTTTACTTTAAATGTCCAATGCATTTCAAAATCTTCGTATTCGAATACCTTCTTGGGAAGATTGTCATCGGATTCTAATGATATCTCATCATAATCTTCAGTTGACCACTTATCAGTATTGTCTTCAAAAGTTGTTTCATCAAATTTGTTTGAGATACCCCCGTATGTTGCAACGGTAGTGATACGGATTGGGGTTTTTACTGAAAGATTATTGGTAGAATCACTTGTTTTATCACCGGCCACATCTACTTCTGTCTCCATCCCGCATTTCATAATATAGCAGACAGGGGAATTCTTTCCTGCAATGGCATCAAATTCGGGATTTGCTTCTGCTCCCGCGCCGTCAGCAATTTGTTGTTCCTCATCAAAGAAATAGGTGTCGTCAACAAATCTCACTCTTACAACATATGGTCGAATTGTCTTCAGCTTTACTTTCTTAGTGCGGATAACAGGTCCGGCGTCAGACCCCATTATTTCAAGTGTCAATGTAACATCTGTCTTATGCCCGTCAGGAGCGTCCCATTTTACTTCAAGATGATCGTCGCCTGCGCCCTCTGGGTCAATTAATGTTCCTCCAGTAGAGCTCCATTTAAAATACAGCTTGTCGGCCGGCTCTATATCTGTTTCAAACTTCATGTAGCCGGAAGCCACTACATTGGCAGGATCAGGAAGGTTTTGCATATCTGCAATCTCTCGGCTTGATTCACCATAAACATAACCATTTATGGGGGCATCTTTTACCAGCAGAACTTGTATTGTGAATTTGACTTCGTCGGAATCCAAACCCCCGTCGGAATTCTTATCGCAACCTGCTTTCACCGTGAACTCACGGTTATCTCCCCAAATACTATATGGATCAAGAGTGACTTCCACTTCTTTGCTACTGAAATTTCCTTCACTGGGAGTTGCGTAGTCTCCGTCTATTTCCCATAGTATTTTTTCACCATATCCTTCGGGAACAATCTCAGCTCCAAGTTTAATTTTTGCGTTTTTTGCAGACGTTTCGCAAACATACAGAAGCTTGTCGGGGGCAGGATTACTTTCATCAGCGATAACCTTGTTCGATTCATTTCCAGTTTCAGATACAGTTAAAGACTTAATATCCGGAATCACCAGCGACATTTCGTCGGATGCGCCGTGATCGTCCTTTGCAGTGAGCTTATAAATACCCGGGGGGATGGGATTTGCACCAGTGAAATCACCTTCCGATATCTGGAACGATGTCCCGGATACCTCTCTAACGGTCTGACCGAGACGGTCTACCAGTTTCCACTGGATTGTGCGGGAAAGTGTTCCGCCCACATGGGATGGAGCACTGGTTCCTCCTTCAGTTTCGAAGGATACTGCGGCACCCCACGGAGAGATTACCATAACGTATTCATCGTCGGAATGAATGTTGATCCGATCACCAACAACTTCCCAGGGCGGAGGAGTTCCAGGTTTAGTTCCTGGTTTTGTTATATTTCCATAGACCGCTTTCCCAAAGAATCCCGGGGATTTGAGAGGGTCGGAAGCGCCATAAAACTTCGCTGTCGCCTCGTCTTCAGTCAGAGTTATTCCCGTCCAACCGTTGCCAGTATCAGGATTTTTAACAAATTTACAGCCTGAAGCCGGTGTTGCGGTGACAGAGTATTCCGTAGCGTCGTGATTGAAGTTACTGTAGAATGTCCCTCCGCCGGAGGGGATATTGACAGTCTCAGCAAAAGCGTTTAACGCCAAGCAGAGCCCGAATACAAGCAAAAATATTTTTTTCATAATTTGGCTCCTGTTTATTTTGATATTTTTAATTTTTTGCTTCTGTGTTTGACACTTTCCCACCGAAAAATGAAAGCAAATTTATAGTAAACCTAGAATCCGGATATTCTTTTTTGAATTTTTCGAATAATTTTTCGGAGCTACTACGCTGTCCAAGTTTGAGATTTATGCGAATTTCATGGAATTGCAATTCTTCGGAGAAAACGCAATCTGGAGAGATCTGGAGGCATTCTCGTATGCATTTCTGGGCTTCCCCGTCGGCTCCAGGCCAGTTTACACTCATGTAGACGATGGCTTTGTGATGGAGCGCCGTGGCTTGTATTGAATTGGATTTTGTCAGCTTCAATGCCATGTCGCATTCTTCAATCTGGGCTTTCTTGTGTTCTTTTAGTCCGGGCCATTCAAAATCCATGCAAGCGGCCCGTCCTATACGTGCGACAGACTTTTCGTCATTTGACGAAGTGGGATCGTTGAGAACATCGTTGAACAAGGCTTTTGCATCTTGGAACTTCTCGCAGATAAAATCAAGCTCTCCCAGAGCTATGCGAAGTTTATTTCTGCCTTTGAGATACTCTTTGTTCTTTGCGGGAAAAAGCATATATTTTACGTTGCAGGCGGAAATCAAGCGCCAGTAGACATTTGGCCAGTTAAGCCCGATAAGCTTTGCAACATTAGGATCGACTTCTTTCACCTGTTCAAAGTATTTCTTAGCTTCGTCGTATTTCCCATCTATAAAGAAAAAGAATCCTACCATGAAAAGACAGTTCTTCTCGTTCTCGGAGATATACCATTCAGGAGCAGTTTGATGATTGATAACCTCCTTGATATCAGGCTTTCTGTATTTGGTAAGTTTCCATTCATCAAGGGATGAAATGGGGCCCCTGGGGGCGGCAACCGCCTTCACGTTGTCCGGAAGGGCGTATAGACCGATTAAATTTTTCTGATCCCTAACCGCCCTGAACCATTCAAGCGCCTTGTTATAATAAAAGGCCGATTTCTTCTCATCCCATTTATATTCAAGGAAATGTCTGCCGAGTTCCATCCATGCTTCACCCCTGTAGAGACCATATGGATTGTCTGAGATGAATTTTTCAAGCTCCTTTACTCCTGATGGAAGCGATTTGTCCCCCATTTCCTCTGCCATGTCATTGCCGAGAAGCATCCTGCACCAGTAAAACCTTCCCGCCTCCCCAT
>Ga0302238_1002943_pt1 | contig 11344 bp, 14 predicted proteins | sample AAG_UR_Asn_MG_FD_193527 | JGI IMG/M metagenome (GOLD analysis project Ga0302238, IMG submission 193527) | Enriched activated sludge microbial communities from anaerobic digester in WTTP, New Holstein, Wisconsin, United States - AAG_UR_Asn | ecosystem: Engineered > Bioreactor > Anaerobic >...
AAAATACAGGGACACCATACCTATTTAGCATCCTTTTTCTTGCGACCTGCTTTTCTCGGTTTCACCATTCGCTGCAAAGAATTCTCAAGTGAGTCGAGAAAGGTGTCTCCTCCCAGTGCCCTACCGGTCCGCTCATGACAGCGGATTTTCTTCGCATCATCTTCGTCAACTTCTTCCAGGAACAGTCGCCAATCACCAACCATTTCCAGTAACGGCGCTACCGTGACTAGCACATCATCCTCCCCGGCGGCATGGGCACTGGCGCTGCTCCATTGCCACGAAAAGGGATCGGTGACGAGTCGCGCACGCACCGGATTCATTTCAACGTATTTCGCTGCTGCGAACAAATAGCTTTCATCCATGGGAAAAGATGAGAACCTCCCCTGCCACAGATGACCTGTCCATTTCTGGCGACGGTTGATCATGGCAGAGTAGCGGCGATGGGCCTCACCGATTGCCAGGCGCAAACTTTCTTCCGTCTCGGGTACGGCAATGAGGTGAACATGATTTGGCATCAGGCAGTAGGCCCAAATTGCAACGTTGTATTTCCGGCACCATTCGGCCATCAAGGCAAGATACGCTTGATAGTCTTCATCCCGGAAGAACGTTTCCATTCTGCGATTACCACGTTGGGTAACGTGATGTGGTATACCGGGTGCAATGATGCGGGCTATTCGTGGCATGCGATAAAATCATCCTCCTGCCTTTACAGCGTCAACCATTAATGGGTATGGTGTCCCTGTATTTCTTTTCGGCACCATTCGGCCATCAAGGCAAGATACGCTTGATAGTCTTCATCCCGGAAGTATGTTTCCATTCTGCGATTACCACGTTGGGTAACGTGATGTGGTATACCGGGTGCAATGATGCGGGCTATTCGTGGCATGCGATAAAATCATCCTCCTGCCTTTACAGCGTCAACCATTAATGGGTATGGTGTCCCTGTATTTTTCCCCAAGGCAAGGGCACGGGGCTACCGAAATCCCAAAAACATGATTACCGTGGCATACCTGATCGCTGGAAAGCTCAGCTTGATAGGTACTGCCATCAACCCACGTGAAATGACGAAGAACCTTTTAGGCCGGTCTTGGCGCTAGTTGAACATTTGATTTTCTTCGTCAATTTGCCCAAATATGTGATTACCTTTTGTAATAAATCTCAGCACTACCTGCTTTGATTGCTTTAGAGTACTTTTCAAATGCTCTATTTTTGGTTTCAAGCGCAAAAAATAGGAAAGAATATTTTCTGTTTCCTTTAAGCCAGAGCATCATTTTATCAGCAAACGTATAAAGAGCGAAACTTGGCATTAATACGCTTAAGGACGCAATAACTGATTCTTTGGTAATATCTTTACCCAAATACTTTAATGACTTGTCTTTCGCCAGTTCTGTTATAAGAGAATTCAATTCTAAAATTATGTCATCGCACTCTGTTTTTATGGAATCCTCACAAGGTGGCATTTCAATCATTTTAGAGTTAATTGGCTCTGCTAATCTTGCTCTTAATGCCTCTGATTTACCGCGAATTTCTTTGATATCTTTACATGACAAAAATCCTAAAGGAGGCATTTCAAGCTGCTCAAATATATTCTCAGTATACTGTTTATTTATTATTTCGTATTTATAGTAGCTTGAATAATTACCCTTCATTCTGGTTGGTGATTTGTCATAACATATAGAACTAATATCAAGTAGACTTGCTAGTCCTATATTCCATAATTCGTGTCTGTATTGTATTATTTTTGATGTTACTTCAGCACCTTCGAGCTCTTGACCAGATAGTGTGCCCATAGCAGAATAATTTTCTATTTGGTAATTTACATTAGAATAGAGTGTTTTGATGTCTTCATTATGCAGTGTCTTTAAATGATACCCTGATGGATTATTTGAATATTCGTAGTCCCATGTACATATCAATCGATCCTCTTTCAATTCATCAAAAGTGTGACTTATAAGTCGTCTTAGTTCACTGGGAATATGTTTTGAGATAGACACGCTAGTGTGTAGCCATATCCTTTCTCCGTAAGTGATTAAGGCATGAATAATTTTTTCCCAAGATTCTAAGGTAATCTCTGAAGAACCGGTATACATGATGTCAAATGATTCAGAACTTTGTTTCATGGTGTACCTACTTTGCAAAAGTTACTTGCGGTTAGATAATCCATTTCATAAAGGTGATAACTTACCGATAATTGGCTATAACTACCGACGTCTATTTTCAGTTTATTTGCAATATGAGACTGCAGATTTGTTAGCGCTAACATGTCTACAGGAGCAGCAAGCCAAGCATCATTGCTCCTAAGAACTGTTGTTAAATTAAGCTTCTCTTCGCGTACCAATAATTGCAGGTAGATCGTACATGGCGGATGAGTGTTTTGTGAATCTACAGCAGGATCCCATGTTGTTAATACTGCTCTTCGGCTAGACCATGAACTGATTAATTGATCACACACAGCAGAAACCTGATCGAGACCTTTTGATCCGAAGCTATATAGTCTGTTGTACACAGATTCAGTACTTACAACCTCAGAAATTAATGAATTGGCATATTCTTCTATAAATTTGGTTGGGAAAGGATAATGAGCAGGTGTTCTTGGTTGAGTAAGAGGCTCTGTAACATGCAATTGCATGTTACAGAGCTCAAGCGCTCTTAGACCGCGATCAGTAGGAACCCATTTACCTTCAGATAATAACTTAGTAATACTTTGACTCCATACTTCTGCGATGGTAGTCCCTTTTACTTCCATAGCTATATATTCCTATTTATTTTCAAGATATTTTTTATAATTTCTGAGTGCAACTGAGGTTGTCATGGTGACGTTGCTTGGCAGATTGTTAATAGGGAACCAGTTTAGGTCTGAATGAGAATGTGGTTCCATATTTCGTGGTTCACCACCCGTAATGCGTACCAAGAAAGCAGGTGAAACCCAGTGCGTCTTTTCTTCTGCTAAAATATGGTTGGTTACGCCTAGTAATGCAATAATTTCACTTTTGACACCCAGCTCCTCTTCAATTTCGCGAATTATGGTGTCCTCAACCTTCTCTCCGAACTCAACCGTACCACCTGGTATTGTCCAACTCCCGATTTCTGGCGCTTTGTTTCTACACAATAGCAATATTTCATCTTTGCCATTTACAATAACAGCGCCAACACCCACACCAATGTAATCTTTACCTCGTTTCATTTGTTAACCTCCTTGTAATTGACAAGATCGTGAAACCAATTCTCAGCTTCTTCTATCAACAATGGGATATTGAGTGATCTAGGACATGTTGTTAAACAATCGCCACAACGATCACATTTGAGAGTGTAGCATTTTGTAAATCCAGTTAAAGCCCAGCGGTGAAAACCTGACAAGGCGTAAGCTCTATACCTCAATAATTTAGAGATATTTATGCCTTTAGTACAAATACAGCTTTGGCATCTGTTGCACTCTGAATGAGGTAGTAAGATTGTATTTTCATTATTTATGGTGTGTTCATAAGCTTGTCGTAGTTCTGATAATTGGTAGAAATTACCTATGCCTACTAGAGCCGATACTGGTTTTTCCTTTAATGCAAAATGAAGCAAGCTACTGATAGAGCATAGTGCAGGCAACATGCCACCACCAAGTATTTTATGAAACACCACTTTGTTTTTGTCTAAGCCAGCAGTAAGAGCTGAATCATATAGTCCATACTCTAGTGGATTGTAAGGTAATTGCACCATATCAATATCTGTAAACTTACTACATTCAGCTGCAATATCAGCGTGATGTGTACCTACTGTTATTGATCTAATAGTTCCTTTTGCCTTTGCTTCCCTAAGGGCACATATGGCACCATAATCTGGATTCATAGCAGTTTCATAATTAGTTGGTGATATTTGATGTATTCCGTATAGATCAACATAATTTGTATCTAAGTTCTTTAAACTGCTCAGCATTGCCTTTTCCATATCACTTTTTGTATACGCACGTGCTTTGCTAGAAATAACGATCCTGTCGCGCAGTTTGTTGAATGCATGACCAATTTTAATTTCCGAATCACCATATTCCGTATGTATAGCTGTGTCATAAAAATTTATTCCGAAATTATATGCCTCCAGCAGAAGCCGTTTTGAGTCTTCTTTGTCAAGGTTGAAATGTGGTGGCATTATATCAAGACCACCTGATAACATCGCTATTCCGCCAAAACTCACTTCAGATACCTTTATGCAATCGCCAATTTCATTGTATTTCAAAGTCAGCTTCCTTTTCTTTGTCGTGATTTGTTTTGTTGTTCAACTCCTTATTGACCAGCTTAGGCTGGCATATAATAGTATATGCCAGTATCTAATATTGTATGCTGGCATCCAATATTAGATACTGCGTAGGTATATAACATTAGATGCTTTTCTGCTTTGATTGGGCATCTAATAATATATGCTTTTCCGGTTCCGTACCGGCAATGCAACCGTACGGGTAATTTCAGGGACAATATACTTAATTATCATTCAGCCTTTTCACCAAACTCACTCAACCACAGCATTCCACCACTATCCAGGCATAGCTCTGCGTAGTTCGTATCGCCTTCAAGACGCGCAACCACGGTGGCATCCTGCTCCAGCCGGGCGGTGTTGCGGTTTGCTGCGCCCAGGAAGGTTTGGGCTGCCAGCAAGTACTGCTGCACAGCCTGCGCCGTGGTGGAAGAGGCGGTAGTCGGAAAGCCCGTATGACGCGCCACCTGCTGGACTGCGCGGGCTACGCTGCTGAAACCAAGCAGCTTCTGTTGTGCGTTCAAAGAGCTGATGACCGCTCGTATTTCCGCTGGCGAAGCACTGCCACTGAGCTGTGGGCAATCAAGCGCGCCAAAAACGAGTGGACTCAGGGTGGTGAACACTGCCAGCGCCTTTTGGCTGCGTGCTGCGGGGGTGGTGTCAGTGGTATCTGCTGCGGCAAGGTCCAGGTAAAAGCGGCAGTAGTCGCAGAACTCGCGTGGCGTGGTTGCCTGTTGCACGGCAAAGTCGGCAGCCTCTTGCATCTGGTCCAGAGTTGTGTCGTTCTCTCCAACCAGCAGCTGATGCAGCGCTAGGCTGTCGCTTAGGTCCGGGGCCTGGAACAACGGCAGGGTGGACACCCCAAGCTCTTCCAGGCAGGTGCGGACCAGGGCGAGGTCGTCACGGGTCAGCAAGCCATGCGCTGCCAGCAGTGCCCGGGCCTTGATGATGCTTACTGCGCTCTCATCCCCTGCCTCTACGGCTGCCAGCACCTGCAGATCATTCAGCCCTAACGACAGCAGGGTGACCGGGCTGATCAGCAGTTGCAGCCGTGGCAGCAGCATGAAGCCCGAGGCGTGCAGCCTCTGTTGGAGCTGGCTGAGCAGGTCGGCCTCGTCAGCAAAGTTGTAACGCTCTGTTGGGCTGGTAGCGGCCCAGGCAAACCATTGGATGCCGCCTTCGAGCAAACCAAGCACAAGCTGGCAAGCGTGGCTAAGCTGGGTCTGGTGCGTGATGAGTTGTCCGCCAAGGCTCAGGCTCATGCTGTTTTCTCCTGTAAAAATTTGTAAAGATTACCAGTCGTTAGCGAGAAGTGTAAAATTTTTTTACACCCTGAAAATGCGAAGACCCCGCCTGGTGGGGCGGGGTCTTTGAGTGGTGCGTGCTGTACGCAGTGTATGGGCCGGGTTCGCATGGGCGATCCTTATGCATGGTTGAATGGGGTTGGTATAGAACAGCCGGGCTGGGGCTGTCCAGCAAAAAAAATATTGAGACTCATTTTGCACGAGGCTTATGGAATAAGCAAATCTGGCATATTGATTCAGTCAATGCATTGACCGATACCAATAAATATTATAATTTGTGATTGAGTCAGTGTTTACGGAGGTTGTGCCATGTCAAAGAATACCAGTGTTACCCTTGGCCCCCACTATGAACAGTTTATCTCACAGCAGGTATTGCACGGGCATTACGGTTCTGCCAGCGAGGCGATTCGCGCCGGTTTACGGTTGCTGGAAGAGCGTGAAACCAAACTGTCGCTGTTGCGGCGTGCCCTGGTTGAAGGGGAGGAGAGCGGTGCGGCAGAGTATAGTCTGGATGCCCTTAATGCAGAGCTTGATGGCGAGATGATTCACTGATGCCGGACTTTATCCTTACGAATGCGGCAAAGGCCGATTTGAAGGAGATCGGTCAGTATACGCAGGAGGTTTGGGGCCGAGAGCAACGTGTGGTGTACCTGACCATGCTTGACGGCTGTTTTCGCCGCTTGGCGGTAAATCCACTGCTCGGTAAGGATTGCAGCGACATTCGAGCCGGCTACCGGAAATTCAGCGCTGGCAGCCACATGATTTTTTACCGCCAAACATCGCTTGATCTGATTGAGATCGTCCGTGTACTGCACTGCCGCATGGAGATGGAGATGCGCTTCTCTATGCCGTAGGTCTGCGCATCAAGGCTGCACGAGATATCTCAGCCGGTTTCAGTGCAAGGATGATCTCAAGGCGGCGAGGAATGCGGCGACGCAGGCGTACACGCAGTACGTCGAAGAGACGCTGACGAGCCAACGCTGAGAGCGCCTTGCAATGGAAGCGGCCTCAATCGAACAGGATGCTTGAAAGATACTCACCATAATAGGCCCGATTTTGGGCCTCGTACTGCTTGGCCAGGGCCTTGAAACGGGCAATGCGGGCGTCAAGCAGACGATACGGAAACAGCACGGTCATGATCCGTTGATAGAGCGTCATGGCTGCCCCCACTCACCGTACTTCCTTTGCCAGCAGAAACACACCGCTCATCTTGAACAGCATGCTGTTGATCTGGTTCAGCCCCCGCACCAGCACAATGGTCTGCTGCTCGCTGCTTAAGCGCTTGAAACAGCGCAGCAGCAGGGCAATGCCCATGGAGTTGATCCGGCCGACACTGCCGAAGTCAAAGATCACGCTTTGGCTGGCAATCCGGTTGGCAAGCTCGTCAAAGCCGGTCTCAGCCTGCATATCGATAATGCCCGCAAGCAGGACAACCTCTTGCTGGGCCTCTTTGGTCAGGGTGATGCTACAGGTTGCAGACATAGGGTCTTCCTCACTAATTGATAATCCAAAAACAACTCATTGGCCACAGAGGCGCAGAGACTCAGAGACAACAAAAGCGCTTGTTCGGGGGTACTTCCAAAACAGGTTCACCCGGTGCTTGGTGCGGCCTTGCTCTGGGATCTCTGTGGCAAAACCTTGTTTAGGTCATGCCTCCTGCAGCAGCAGGCTGCCTCCCACCACGGTCTCGCGGCCGGGATAGATCCGCACATAGAACTGGTCGAACAGCCACCACATGAAGAACAGGCCCCGCCCGGTGCGGTCAGGGTCCGGTGCTTGCTCTTTGGTATTGACCGCCAGATAGGAGAAGACCTGGCCCTGGGTCAGGGTGCCCCAGGAGTCCCGTACCTCAAGCAGCAGCCGGTCGCCGTCAAAGCGGTAGCGCAACAGGATGCTTTCAGTGGGCAGCAGACTGCGCGGCTGGCGGTCGCTGAACAGCGGGGTGCCATCGTCCTGACGCGGGGCGGCATAGAGGGCGTTCTCCAGCATCTCATCCAGCATCAGGGCCGCCTTTTGCCCCAATAACTGGTGCTGTTCGTCCTGCTCACCGATCAGGGCGGTCAGCTCTTCGATCAGGGCCGGTTTGTCGGCTGAACCGTTTACGTAGCGCTCGATGGTGTCCAGGCTGTCGGGAAACAGGCCGTTCAGATCCGGTGTTGCCGTATCACAATTGCCCGCAAAGACCATGGTGGCGGGGCCTGATTTGTCATGGTTCAACATGCTGATGCTCTCCTTGATCTGCTGCAAGCAGCAGGGTCACGTCATCCTCGAACAGCTCGTGGCCGGTGAAGCTGCGGGCCTCGGCCAGCAGCCGGTCTTTAAGGGCCTCCGGTTCCAGGTCGCAGCCTTGCTGCAATACCTGCTGGAAGCGGACCGCGCCGAACGGCTCGCCTGCGCTGTTTTCCGCCTCAATGATCCCGTCGCTGAATAGCAGCAGCCGGTCGCCGGGCAAAAAGGCCAGCTCTGCCTCGCAATAGGCGGCCTGTTCGTCAAAGCCGAGCGGAAAGCCCGGTTCAAGCGGCAGTTCATGCCAGGTCCGGCTGGCTGCCCGGTACTGCCGGGGAAACGGGTGGCCGGCCGATGCCAGCCGCAAACAGCCACGCTCCTGATCAAACAGGGCGATCAGGGCGGTCATCATCAACTGCTGGCGGGCCGTGGCCAGGATGCTGCGGTTGATGCCGCAGAGCAGCTCGGCAGGACGGGTAACGCCGTTGTCCAGCAGGGTCTGCAGCCCGGCCTTGGCAGCGGTGGTGACCAGTCCGGCCTGGACCCCGTGGCCGGTCACATCGGCCACCAGCAAGCCGGTCTGACCGGGCGTGGGGAAGAACAGGTCAAAGAAATCGCCGCTGATCTCGGTGGAGTTGACCAGATCCCCCACCAGCAGCAGGTTGTTGCGCGTAAGCGGGGTAACCGGCAGCAGGTCGTTCTGAATCCGGCGGGCCATCTCCACCTCGCTGCGGATACGGCGGCTGAGCTGCTCCAGGGTCTCCAGCAGGCCGGCCTGCATACGGGAGATGGTCATCATCAGGTCGGCCACGGCCACAATTCCGATGCAGCGCCCCTGGTCGGTGACGGCAAAGCAGTCGTGGGACAGGGCCGGGTCGTGCTGCAGCAGCGCTTCCAGGCCCTGGTGGATGTTCCAGTCGGCCGGCAGCACCAGCGGGCGGCTGTCCAAAAGCTGGCTGATCGGCTTCTTGCTGTAGAGGTCGCGGGCAAATGGCTTGGCCAGGTGCTGGAAAAACAGATCCTTGCGGCTGCTGATCCCCGCAAAACTGCCATCGCTTGCCACCGGCACCGCCAGCAGGGCGCTGTCACGCTGGAAGCGTTCAACCACCTGGCTGACCAGGGCGCTGCCCGGTACCGGCTCGATGGTCTGGGCAACGGCCTTTAAAAGTGGGATCTCACTACTGTACACGGAGCTGTCCTTGCAAATAGGTCTGTCCTGCAACCACAGGAACAGCCTACCGTAGCAGTAAAAGATGACAATTGCGTGACGGGTGGGGGAAAAACTGGTTACATCTCAAATGGATCTCAGGCGGCTCAGGGTATCGGCCGGCAGGGCTTGCTTGACGCAGTACTGCTCCTCCAGCTCTTCCAGGTAGAACAGGTCGAGGCCGGAGCTGGCAATGAACTCCTGCCGCAAGGTGCGATTGCCCCGCAGCACCTGCGGCAGTACCACGTTGGTGTAGATCGCCTCCAGCTTGACCAGGTCAAAGGCCTTCTGGAACAGGCTGTCAGGGATATCCCCCTCTACGGCGTGTCTGCGGCGCAGTTCAATGGTGGTGAGCCGTTTGAGCAGTTCCCGCCCCTGGGGGGTGGTCAGGGTATGTTGCTGCTGTTTGACCTGCTCGGCCATGATCTCGGCCAGCTGCATGAACAGGCGCTCTTCCTTTTCCAGGGTCTCCAGTTGCCGGATGATGGCCTGCACCGCCTGCAGGTCAAAGCAGGTTACCTCCTGCTTCTGGGTTTTGACGGCGCCGACCTGGGCCAGCCCCTCCACCAGCAGCTTGACCCGGCGGCGTCCGTAACTGTCCAGAAGCGGGCTTTTCAGCAGGTCGTCCACCACCAGCCGCTGAAAAAAACCGGCCTGCAGCGACTCGAACCACTCCATGTCCTGCTTGAGTTCCACCAGTTGCGCCAGATCCATCCTGCCGCCGCCCATGAAGGCCAGATGGCTCAAATGCCTGATACCCAGTTCCAGCTTGTGAAAGCAGTCGGTTAAGAGGTCAAAGCGTTTCTTGACCGCAGCAGGTGCACCATCCCTGATCTGCTCGTCCAGCAGCTTGCCCAGATCGAACAGCAGGGCATCGATGCTGCGGTCGTCTTCGGCCAGGGTCCGTTTGCGGGCGCAGAGCAGTTGCATGAGCTGTTGTCGGGACAGGCTGGTGGAGCCTTCGCCGTTTAACAGCACGGCATGGCGCAACAGAGTCAGTGCCTCTTCAGTGGTCAATGGGGCGGGCTGACTGCTCATGGCGCAGAGACGGGCTTCAGGGCAGTTCGGGCAGGCTGGCGCGGTTCCAGCGGGCCCCCCTGCTTGCGGTTGCCAGCAGGTAGCCGAGCACCAAGAGCGGCGGTACGGCACACAGCCAGGCCCCCAGGGCCTTGAGGTTCAGCAGCAGTAGCAGCAGCAGGCGGTTATCGGCATGGCGGTGCAGTAAGCTGAAAAGTCCGTCAGCCGGAAGGGCGGGGCCCCAGGGGAACAGCCGCATCCCCAGGCTGCAGAACGGCAGCAACAGGGAGAGTTGCAGCGGGTACAGCAGGTAGTTGAGCGATTGCAGTACCAGGTGGTTCAGTTGCAGCCGTTTGGCGATCAGCAGGCAGAGCAGGGAGCTGCCCCACAAAAGCGGCAGCGTACCCACGCCGATCCCGATGCAACTGGTCAGCAGCAACTGCTGCGGTCTCAGGCCGCTGGAGAGGATGCTCGTCAAGCGTGTTGAGAGCGATTCAGGCAGCCGGGCCAACGCAGAGAGCGCCCTGAAATGGAAGCGGTGCTTAGACTCGGTCATGGTGGACATGGTAGCTGACAACGGCCCCGGTCACGCTGCTGCGGCCGGTGTAGTAGAAGATGGCCAGCCAGATCCCCTGCAGAAACAGCAGCAGGGCCGGGTGCCAGATACCGGTCAGGCCGCGGACCAGGTCGGCCGGGGATACGGCTTCATGCCCCAGCAGCAGGGCCATGCCCAGGGCATACAGCACCCCGATGATCCCCATGATCTGGTAGGCCGAGATCCTGCCGCTGCCGCGGTAATCGGCCCGCAGGGTCTCGGACCAGGAACGCCAGCCCTGGGTCACGCTGGTGGCCAGCAAAAAGGCGCTGGTGTGGTGGCCGGTCAGGAACAGCCCGCTTGCCAGCAGGCCGCAGCTGCAGTAGAGCACCGCAGTCAGGGCCTGGACCGGGATCAGCTCCACCGCCTCCAGGTTGTCGGCATAGACGGCCTTCTTGGTGCTGCCAAAGAAGCGGAAGCCCCTCCCGCTGAAGAGCCGCACCAACAGGCGGTTGCTTGTGGCCACCGGTTTGCCGTAGCAGCAGCCGAAGCTGATGCAGGCCAGCCGTCCCAGCCCCTCGCCAAAGGCATAGGCAATCGCAATGGCAGCACAGGCCGCCATGACCGGGATGCTGAAGCCCAGGCGCGGACCTGCCAGGCGGTTCACCAGGAGGATGATGAAGGGGGTCAGCAGGATGCCGACAAAGACCGCCCCGCCCACGGTGAAGGTGTGGGCCTTTTTCTCTACCAGCCGCGCCACCAGGCGTGAGGCCGGTACGCAGCAGAGCAGCATGGCCAGGGCCAGCAGGGCCGTGGCCG
>Ga0302238_1002946_pt1 | contig 11337 bp, 7 predicted proteins | sample AAG_UR_Asn_MG_FD_193527 | JGI IMG/M metagenome (GOLD analysis project Ga0302238, IMG submission 193527) | Enriched activated sludge microbial communities from anaerobic digester in WTTP, New Holstein, Wisconsin, United States - AAG_UR_Asn | ecosystem: Engineered > Bioreactor > Anaerobic >...
CCACCGACCTTGGCCTGGCTGAACTGCCCGTGGAGGATGTGACGCTCTCCCTTTGCGATGGTGAGGGTGGCCCAATGTGCCCCTGCGAAACCGGCGCCGACTGCACCTACGGATGGTGCGTCGAGAGCGCTGAGGGTACCGTCTGCGCGCCCCTCTGCCTCGATGAGTGTCCCGCCGGTTGGACCTGCGTGGCTACCTCGGGAAGCCCCGACCCGGCATTCATCTGCGTCCCGTTGCACGCCTGGCTCTGCCGCCCCTGCCTCGCCAGTACCGAGTGCAGCACTGGAATGCAGGCCGATAGCTTCGCCCGGTGCATACCCCATGGCGACAGCGGTGCATACTGCGGAGGGAAGTGCGAGACCAATGAGACATGCCCTGCTGGCTACGAGTGCAAAGACGTCGTCACCGTCGAAGGGGCCGATAGCCGCCAGTGCTTCCCCTCCTCCGGCCAATGCGCATGTAATGAACGCCTTGCCATATCCCAGGGCACAACCTGGTGCAAGGTCTCCAACGAACACGGTACCTGCCAGGGCTCCTGGTACTGCCTCACCAACGCCATGAGCCAATGCTCCGCACCGGCACCCAAACCGGAGGAGTGCAACGCCGTCGACGACGACTGCGATGGCTCCACTGACGAAGACTGGGTCGGCGGCGAATGCCTTGTCTCTACAGAACTGGGCGCATGCCCTGGCGTCTCCGTCTGCAACAATGGGAAGGTCGAGTGTCAGGGGGCCCTGCCCGCACCAGAACAGTGCAACGGCCTCGATGATGACTGCGATGGCGTCGCAGACAATGGATTCCCCGACAATGACCAGGACGGAATCGCCGACTGCGTTGACGATGACGACGATAACGATGGGGTAGGGGACCAGTTCGACTGCGAGCCACTCAATCCCCTGGTCCCCTCATGCCTCAACAAAGTCTGCGGCGATGATGGCTGCGGTGGAGCCTGCGGCGATTGCCTCGCCGGCTTCGGCTGCCAGAACGGACAGTGCGTCTGTCTGCCTAAGTGCGATGGAAAACAGTGCGGTCCCGATGGCTGCGGTACCGGTGGCACCTGCGGCGATTGCCTCGCCGGCTACGGCTGCCAGGGCGGCCAGTGTATCTGCATCCCACAATGTGACGGCAAGTCATGTGGCTCCGACTCCTGCGGCGGCTCCTGCGGGGAGTGCCTGCCCGGATACGCATGCCAGAGCGGCCAGTGCGTTTGTGTCCCCCAGTGCACCGGCAAGGTCTGTGGCAACGATGGCTGCGGTGGAACCTGCGGCGACTGCCTGCCAGGGTACGGCTGCCAGAGCGGCCAGTGCATCTGCATACCGCAATGCTCCAATAAAGAGTGCGGCAGCGATGGGTGCGGGGGCTCCTGTGGCACCTGCTCACAAGGCTTCGTATGTCAGAGTGGCCAGTGCGCCTGCTCCCCCAATTGCGCCGGTAAGGACTGCGGCAACGATGGCTGCGGTGGTTCTTGTGGCAGTTGTTCCGCCGGATACGTATGTCAGGGGGGACTGTGCGTTTGTGCCCCGAACTGCGCAGGAAAAACTTGCGGAGGCGATGGCTGCGGCGGAACCTGCGGAACCTGCGGCCCCGGTTCCGTCTGCCAGAACGGACAGTGCATATGCGCTCCTGACTGCACGGGCAAAGACTGTGGCAGCGATGGCTGCGGCGGAACCTGTGGAACCTGCGCTCCAGGCTTCCAATGCCAGAGCGGTAAATGCGTGTGCATTCCAAATTGTGCGGGAAAAGTCTGCGGCAACGATGGTTGCGGCGGCTCCTGTGGCACCTGCCAGGCAGGCTACACCTGCTCAGCCGCTGGCGAATGCCTGCCTCCGAACCCCTGCGGTGACCTCTCCTGGAATGGCGAGTGCGACGGCGAAGAACTGCGTTACTGCCACCAACCCGGGGACCCCTCTGAACCGTGCGCAAACCCGCCGTACTGCGAAGTGGCCGAACTGGACTGCTTCCTCTCCTGCTTCTTGTCAGGCTACTTCTTCGGTACCTGCTCGTGCAGCATGGGTGTGTGCGATTGCCTCTGCATCTGACGGGCTCGCCAACACAACGCCTCGAGCCATCCGCTGGCGGCCTTGGCTGCGGTTCTGTTGCCGGGGACCCGTACGTCCGCCGGGTGCGTTTCGTGGCCGTAGCCCCGCCAAAGGCGGGTTGACGTCGCCGTCGCCGTCGCCGAACTGTCTACCAGCGTGACAGAGTCCATTTGCTCCCCGGCTTGGGATCCGCCCCCGGCGTCCTTCTCCCCTTGCCCAGCCACGGCCCGGTTACTATATACTCAACCCGTGACAACTGCTCCCGTCCAAACGGAGGTTCCAATGTCAAAGGTCGATATCGTTAACCCAGCCAATGAAAAACTTGTTGCCTCATATGAAGAATACGATGATGCGACTATACAAGTTATAGTTGCATCCACCGCAGCAGCACAACGGGACTGGCGCAAAGTGCCCTTCGAGACCCGCTCACTCCTCATGACAAAAGCAGCGGCTCTGCTTCGGGAGAGGAAGGATGAGTTGGCCAGGCTCATGGCCCTGGAGATGGGTAAGCCCGTTGCACAAGGGCGAGCTGAGGTAGAGAAGTCCGCAGGCGTCTGTGACTACTACTCCCAGAACGCCCATCGCCTTCTTGCCCCGGAAATGGTCGACACCGAGGCATCCTCCTCCTACGTCACCTTCAACCCCCTCGGCGTCGTTCTGGCCATCATGCCCTGGAACTTCCCCTTCTGGCAGGTGCTCCGCTTCGCTGCCCCCGCCCTCATGGCCGGCAACGGCGGACTTCTCAAACACGCGTCCAATGTCACCGGCTCGGCCCTGGCAATCGAGGCAGTATTCAGCGACGCAGGCTTCCCCCAGGACCTCTTTCGAACGATCGTTGTGGGCAACGTCCGGGTCAAGCCAGTCATTGAGAACCCACTCGTCGCCGCTGTAACCCTCACAGGAAGTACCCCCGCAGGCCAGAAGGTGGCGGCCGTGGCCGGCAGTGTGCTCAAGAAGTGCGTGCTCGAGCTTGGTGGTAGTGACCCATACCTTGTATTGGCAGATGCTGATGTGGAAGAGGCTGCCAAAATATGCGCCTCGTCTCGAATGATCAATGGTGGACAGTCATGTATTGCAGCTAAGAGATTCATCGTGGATAAGAAGGTGGTGAAGGAGTTTGAACACTATTTTGTAGAAGCAATGAAGGCCTACAAAATGGGTGACCCGTTGGATGATAATACGAACCTCGGCCCCATGGCCAGGCTCGACCTCAGAGACGGACTACATGAGCAGGTCTCGTCCAGCGTGGCCCAAGGAGCCACACTCCTCCTGGGCGGCGTGGTACCCGATGGTCCCGGTGCTTACTATCCCGCTACCGTCCTCTCCGACGTCAAGAAGGGCATGACCGTCTACCACGAAGAAACCTTTGGCCCCGTTGCAACCATAATCCCGGTCGAGAATGACCAAGAGGCCGTGGCAGTGGCCAATGACAGCGAGTTCGGCCTCGGCTCCGCCGTCTTCAGCAAAGATGTGGCCCGGGCCGAACACATCGCCTCACAACTCCTCGATGCCGGCAGTGCCTTCGTTAATACTTTTGTCAGGTCAGATTCACGCCTTCCGTTTGGTGGAATTAAGATGTCAGGGTATGGTCGTGAACTGGCCGACTACGGAATCAAGGAATTTGTCAACATCAAGACCGTGTATGTCAAATAGGGCATCCTTGCAGGGCTCCCACCCGGGCTTGGATAACTTGCTCAAGGCCTCAGCTCAGCAAGAGCCTCGCTGAGGGCCGCATAGTCGTCTGCGCTATTGTATAATTGAGCGCTGATTCGTATTAGACGCCCCGATACGCCGGAGTGTTTTATTACCGGCACCTCAATCCTGTGCTCCTGCCACAGCCACAGCGCCAACGGGTCGAATCGTCCGCCATCCCCCTCCCTCCGCACCCACGGAGGCAGTGGCACCGCTGCCATGGAACCAAGCATCCCCTCAGGGCAAGGCGCAGGAGCCTCGAACAGCTCCAGCAGCATCTGGCGTCCCCTTAACACAAGGTCGTGATTCCTTACCATGCGCTCCTCATGGCTCATCAGGCTTTTCAGAAACGCCAAGGCCGTGGGAATGGAGAGTATCGCCGTCGGGTCCCATGTGCCGGGCCAGTCAAACTCCAGATGAAACCTCGACCGGTCCCTTCGGCTACTGTTAGCGCCGTGGCTGATTACCGGCGGCCGTATAGCCCCCTGGTGCTCACCCCTCACGTGCAGAAACGCCGCCCCCTTGGGAGCACAGAGCCACTTGTGGCAGTTCCCAGTGTAGAAATCGGCTCCAATTAGATCCAGGTTCAGGGGAAGTTGACCCGGAGCGTGTGCACCGTCCACAAGGACAACCACCCCCATCTCACGCATAGGCCCGACCAACCGCTCAACCGGCATCACCAGCGCCGTGGGGCTCGTGATGTGGTCCAGCATCGCCAACCTCGTGCGCTGCGTCACGGCACCAAGCCAGCGCCCCACAACGGCATCTTCGTTAGAACCGGGAAAAGGAGTAGGAACCAGCACGGGCCTGGCTCCACTTCGCCTGCAAGCCTCAATAACCACATTGTAACACGCGTTATAGGCGTGCTCGCTCAGGAGCACCTCGTCCCCATCCCTCAGCGCCGTTGAGTTGAAGACGGCATTTACCGCCGTCGTAGCGTTGGGAACGAACACCAGGTCCTCAGCCCTTGCCCCCAGGAACTCCCCCAGACAGCCCCGCACCTCGTCCAGAAGCCCCTCTAGCTCACGGTCAAGAAAGAGCAGTGGCTGCCTCTCCATCCGCTGCCGCAACTCCCACTGCCGCTCCATCACGGGGATAGGAGTGGCCCCAAAGGAGCCGTGATTAATGAATACAGCACCTGGGTCCAACTGCCAGTGCACTCCATGGTCGCTTCTGCCCATTACTGCCCTCCGTTCAACTGACCCTGGCCATCATCCAACAACCCATCCCTAAGCAACTCCCGCCACGGCCCGCAAACACTATCCCGTGCAGCGTCCCTCCACAAGTGCCACTGTAAAGACCAGACCTTCTCCCTCTCGACTCCCTCACGGCCCTGCTGGTGGGCAGCGTTGCATTGAGGATGGAGATACCGGGCTGACTCGAAGGGCGCAAAAAGGATTGACCCGCCTGGCGATTCCTGCTAAATAGGCCGCACTCTAGGACTGGGGAGGTAAGCGTGTCCTGGTTACACAACATTTTGTTCTTTTTACAGGCTGATGGCGCTGGAACGGCGTCTGGAACGGGAGCGGCTACTGAAGGCGCTGCGTCTGGAACAGCACCAGCCGCTTGCGGCGGCGGTGGGATGGGAATCGAATTCCTGCTCTGGATGGTCTTCCTTTTTGGTCTTATGTACTTCCTGCTGATAAGGCCTCAGAAGAAGCAGCAGCAGAAGCACCAGGAGATGCTCAAGTCCCTGAAGAAGGGCGACCGCGTTTTGACCTCGGGAGGAATCCTGGGGACAATCAAGGCCATCTCCGACCCCATCATCTATCTGGACGTTGCTGACGGCGTGACCATCAAGATCCGAAAGGAGCATGTTGGGGGCCTGCAGACCGATACCAGAGTGGACGACAAGAAAGACGAAGCCGACAAAAAGTAGCTATTCAGTGATAGCGCCCGCATTTGGTATCGTCACGGAGTAAGATATGGATAAGAAGAGATTCTGGAAGGCGTTGTTCGTTGGGATTATGTTCGTATTCTCGGTGCTGTATATTCTGCCGACAGTGATGCCGGCTGATACGCTGCCCAAGTGGTACCCCTTCGAGAAGCAGCTGAACTTCGGCCTCGACATCAAGGGCGGTCTCGAACTGCGCTACACCGTCGACTATAAGAAGGCTGTTCTGGAAAACTCCCGGGACCTCATGTTCCGCACTGAGGAACTTCTCGCTCGCGCCATGAGAGAGGAGAACCAGGGCAAGGATATCGAGGAGTGGGACGAGGGCGAGAACAACAAGCCCACCCCCGAGGAACTCGAGGCTGTCCAGAAGCTGGTCACCTTCAGCGTGCCCACCTTCGATACGGTGAGACTGGTCACCAGCGACAGCACCGTCCTCGACATCCTCAGCAAGGACTTCCTGGAGACCAACCTCGACGCCAGATACGTTAAGGTTGATGCGGCGGAAGGCGACGGCATCGAGTTTCACATGAAGGCCGAAGAGATCAAGCGCCTCAAGACCGAGGTCGTTGACCAGACCCTCTCCATCATCCGCAAGCGAATCGATGCCTTCGGCCTCGTTGAGCCGGACGTTCGCGTCAGTGGCGAAAGCGACATCGATGTGCAGCTTCCCGGCGTCTCCGCCGACCAGATGGATATGGTAAGAGACCGAATCGGGCAGACCGCCAGGCTTACCTTCCGTATCGTCGATACCAAAACAGACTTCGCCAACCTCCGTGGGGAACTCGAAGGCTTCAAGGCCCGCTTCCCGGACAAGGCAGAGGGCATTGAGTTTGCCTCCTTTGGTGAAGACAACAGAGTCCAGGCCAAGAGCCCTAAGAAGTCCAACCTCGTGGCCTTCATGAACTACCTCCAGGCCGAAGGCAAGTTGGGCGAAAGGAAGACCGTGGGCTACTTCTTCGTTGAAGAACGTGAGAAAGGCCAGGTCGTCCGCAGCTACTACCGCACAGAGATTCTTGACGCCGAGGCTAGAGTCTCGGGCGAGCACCTCTCCAGGTCCCGCGTTGGCTTCGATGAGAAGGGCAGCCCCTACGTCAGCCTCAACTTCACCTCCAACGGTGGACGCCTCTTTGGCGAACTCACCGAAGAGCATGTGGGTGAGTTCCTGGCAATCCTCCTGGACGATGACATCAACTCGGCTCCGGTCATCAAAGAGAAGATCGCCGGCGGCAGCGCTCAGATAACCCTGGGTGCGGGGAATCCCTCAGAGCAGCTCAAAGAGGCCCAGAGCCTTGTCACCGTGCTCACACACGGCGCCTATAAGGCCCCCGTGCACAAGGTCCAGGATCATGTGGTCGGACCGAGCCTCGGTAAGGATGCCATCGATGCAGGCGTCTTCTCCTTTGCCCTGGGCGCCATCCTCGTTCTCCTGTTCATGGGGTTCTACTACAGGCAGGCCGGTATCGTCGCTGACCTCGCCCTTATTGCCAACATGATCTTCATCCTGGCAACCCTCATCGGCTTCAATTCGGCGCTAACACTGCCGGGTCTCGCCGGTATCGTGCTGACCCTGGGTATGGCCGTTGATGCCAACGTGCTCATCTATGAGCGCATCCGTGAAGAAATCCGAGCCGGAAAGCCGCCGCGGGCCGCTATCGAAACGGGCTTCCAGAAGTCCACCTGGACCATCCTTGACTCCCAACTCACCACGGCCCTGGCTGGACTCATCCTCCTTAACTTCACAACCGGCCCGATCTATGGCTTCGCCGTTGTCCTTCTCATCGGCATCATCTGGTCGGTCTTCACCGCCCTGGTTATCTGCAGGATGGCCTACGGCTGGATGCTTGACAGAAAGATTATCAAAGACCAGGTGAGCATCTAAGGTATATCAGGAGCGGAGGACATAATAATGAAATTCAATCAGCTTATAAAGCCGAATACAACGATCGAGTTCGTGGCAAACAGGCGCACCTTCGCCATCGTCAGCGGGGTGCTCATCGTCCTGAGCATAGTTGCCCTGCTCGCCAGAGGTCTCAATCTCGGCGTTGACTTCAAGGGTGGTACCAAAATGGTCCTCTCCTTCAAGCCGGGCGAGCCCATTGACCGTGAACTCATCAGAAAGGCCGTCTCCGACATGATCGTCGCCGAGACCAAAGGCGCCGCCCCACAGGTCGAGGTCCAGGACTTTGTCGCCGGCTCCGGTGACGATGAGCACCTGCGCTACGTGATCTACACCGACGTGGTAACCTTGCTTTCCGAGGAGCAGAAAAGCTCCATCGTGGCCGCAGTGAAAGAGAAGTATGGCGACACCGCAGTGGTGAATCCTCCCGAAGAGGGCGGCGACACCTTCTTCGTCTCTTTCCCCGTTGAATCCAACATCAAGGCCAGAACCGGCGAACTCAACGACCTCTTCATTGCCCAAGGCCTCAAGAAGGTCAACGTCGAGTCCGACAAGGTCCGTGACCTCAATATGGAGATCTACAGAGAAGCTAACCTGGTCGAGCAGGAAGGCTCCAGCGAAGAGGCCAAGAAGGCAGCAGAAGAGAGTAGAGCCGCACAGATCAAGCGAATCGAAGAGTTCAAAGAGACCAACGCTGAGAACTCCTTCACCGTGCGCATCGAGGAACTCACCGGAAAACTCGAGGAGTCCATCAAGGCATCCGCCGGACTGGCCGAAAGATTCGAGGCCGTTGAATCCTCCGCTTCGGTGAGCCCCAGCGTCGGTGCCGATTTGATGGCCCAGGGCCTCATTGCCCTGCTTTTCGCCTGCCTTGGCATCCTTCTCTACATCGCCCTTCGCTTCGACTTCAAGTTCGGCCCGGCTGCTGTTGCTGCTCTGGTTCATGACTCAATTATCACCATTGGCTTCTTCGCTCTGTTCCAGGTCCAGTTCTCTATGCCTATTATTGCTGCTATTATGACAATTATCGGTTATTCGGTCAATGATACCATCGTGGTGTTCGACCGTATTCGTGAGAATATCGGCAAATACCGTGGAAATGCATTTGACCGCATCATTAACAAGTCTATAAATGAGACTCTGTCAAGAACCCTGCTGACGGTTGGTACTACGCTGCTTACGGTCATCTCTATCTTTATCCTCGGTGGCGGATTGATCAAAGACTTCGCCTTTGCACTTATTATTGGCTTCGTTGTTGGGACGTACTCCTCCATATTCATTGCTTCACCCATGGTCCTCTGGCTTGACGGGCTCGTGGCCAAGAAGGGTACCACCCGCTCCGCTGCCCCCACCGGCGCATAGCCAAGCTGCGATGGCCGATGCGATGGTCCCTCCTGCCGGCGCCTGACAGCGCCTCCGTTGAAACACTTCGAAAATCTCTCGATAGCGACCCGGAGTTGTTGGCTTTCTTGCTGGCTCAACGAGGAATCGTGGAGCCAACTCAGGTGCAACGCTTTCTGAACCCCATGCTCCAACACTTCGGGAACCCCTCCTTGCGACCCACTGTGGCCAAGGCGGCCAGGCGCATCATGGCGGCCTTGGAAGCCGGGCAGACCATTGCCGTCTTCGGCGACTACGATGTGGACGGCATGACCTCAACGGCCCTGGTCGTCTCAGCCCTCAGGCTTTTGGGGGGCAATGTGGTCTGGCGACTGCCCCATCGCCTCAATGGAGGCTATGGCCTCAACCTCGAAAGGGCATCGGAACTGGCCGATCTGGGAGCATCCCTGGTCATCACCGTTGACTGTGGCATCTCCGCCGTGGATGAGGTCTCCTACCTGGCTGGCCGGGGCATTGATGTCATCGTCACCGACCATCATCAACTCCACGGCGACATGCCCAACGCACTAGCGGTTATCAACCCCCAGATATGGGATGCCGACGACGAGTTCAGAGACCTGGCCGGGGTAGGGGTAGCATTCCTGCTTATTTGCGCCGTCTCCGTGGAGGCTCGCACCAGACCCTCGCTGGCCGGACAGCAGATTGACCCCAAGAGCTTCCTGGACCTCGTGGCCATGGGTACTGTGGCAGACATGGTGCCCCTTCGAGGCCATAACCGCCTCCTGGTGGTCAAAGGTCTGGAGGTGCTTGCAAAGGATGCCTCTCGAGCAGGCCTCGCAGCTTTGAAAGAGAGAGCCAAATGTAACGGCCCCATTTTGGATGCCGGCAGCATTGCCTGGAACATCGCCCCACGGTTGAACGCAGCAGGTAGACTGGGCGACGCTTCCATCGGAGTAGAATTGTTGCTGGCCTCCGAGCGACATAAGGCCCTTGAACTCACCAACGCCGTAGAGGAACTCAACAGCAAACGCCGCCTCCTGGAACAGGCTATCCTCGACTCGGCAGTGAATCAGGTACTCGATGCCGGCGAAGAGCCCACGGGCCCGCTGGTCCTGGCAAGCCCCGATTGGCACCTTGGTGTGGTTGGCATAGTAGCGGCCCGCGTCGCCGAGCGCTTCCGCCTCCCCGCCATTCTGCTCGTCCAGGACGGCAACATGGTCACAGGCTCCGCCCGCAGCATCGCAGGGTTCGACATCGCCGCAGCCCTTGCTATGCACCCCGAACTGTTCCTTCGCTTCGGTGGGCACTCACAGGCCGCCGGCCTCACTATGGACGTCGGCAACGTCGATGCCCTCAGGGAGTACCTCAAAGTGGCCTACACCGACCACATTGGCAGAGTCGGCTCAGAGCCTGAACTCACCATAGATGTGCTCCTGCAGCTAAGCGCCCTCTCCGCTGATCACGTCAAGGTCATGGAACGCCTGGCGCCCTTCGGGACAGGTAACCCCGAGCCCGTGCTGGCATCCACCGCAGTAAGAGTCGTTGACAAGCGAATAATCAAGAACGATAGCCTCAAACTCACCTTCGAACAGGCCGGCCGCCGAGTAGAGGGGCTCTGGTGGCGTGCACCGGAATTGGGCGTGCGTGTCGGCGATGTCGTCGATGTCGCTTATGTCCCCGAGATGAGGAGCTTCCAGGGGCTCACAACCCTGGGAATCAAGATTAAAGACATGAGGCCGGCCGCCTGACCCACTGGAGGTCCTTGTGCCACTTTACGTCGGTATTGACTACGGCGACAGACGGATAGGCGTCGCTATCAGCGACCCCGGCGGGCGCATGGCCTTCCCTCGCGAGACCATCGTTCACAACGGGCCCATGCCCAAGGCCGTGGAACTCGTGGCTCAATGCATCCGAAGGCTCGAAGCCCAGGTAGTGGTCGTGGGAATCGCCTTGTCGCTGGATGGCTCTCGGGGAAAGCAGGCAGACAGACTTGCCTCCTTCGCCGGAATGCTTCGGAAGATGCTTGGGGATACTGTTACGGTCCGGCTTGCCGACGAGAGCCTCACTACTGCCGAGGCCTCCTGGCTCCTCAGTGAGGCCGGCTGCCGACCCAAGAAGCAGAAAGACCGCATAGATCAGGCAGCGGCGTCAGTGCTGCTCCAATCTTATCTTGACTCCCTGCCCAGGCAGCATACAACAGATAGCGAGGAAGGAGGTGTACAATGAAAAAGGGGTTTTGGTGGGCTATTCTAAGTGTCATCATATTCTTTGGGGTCGCTGGACTCGTCTATTGGGACTACCATACCTCCATGTTCGAACCCCTCGCCGAAGAGGAGGGGCCCGCTGCCAAAGTCGTGATTCCCCAAGGTACCAGCGTCTCCCAGGTCATTGCAATGCTGGAAGATGCGGAATTCGAGATAAGTCCGACATACTTTCGATTATATTTATGGAGTAATGATATCGCTGGGAGC
>Ga0302238_1002951_pt1 | contig 11313 bp, 11 predicted proteins | sample AAG_UR_Asn_MG_FD_193527 | JGI IMG/M metagenome (GOLD analysis project Ga0302238, IMG submission 193527) | Enriched activated sludge microbial communities from anaerobic digester in WTTP, New Holstein, Wisconsin, United States - AAG_UR_Asn | ecosystem: Engineered > Bioreactor > Anaerobic >...
CCCACCATCGTCCCGGCAACGAATCCGTTTACCAACCAGGACGTGCAGTTGATCTCCAGTGGTTGCTCCCCGCTTCCCAAGATGGCGACCAGTAGCTACAAGGATGATGTCACGGCACAGCAGCAGATTACCTGTGATCCGGAGCAGAACAGCACCGACACGGTCTTTAATCTGGACCCGACCTGTACCGGTCCTGACTGCAAAAAGATTCAGTGTCATCCCTGGCCGGCCTACTACAAGGAGTACCTTACCCGGCTCAACAAGCCCGAGTATTGCGGCGGCAAAGGGCAAGGGGTCTATACCTGGCAGTATCGCGATGATGCCGGGTTGTTCAAGTGCGGCCTTGATGCCACTGACGGCAGCGACCCGCTCGGCTTTACCATCACCCTGACCAAGCGGTTGCCCAACGACACCGCAACCACCCGGGCGACCAAAATCACCTTTGCCCCGTCGGACAAGACCGCTACCGATCCTGCTGTGAGTGGTCTGATCTGGAAACGGCTAACAACGACAGACGGTTTTACCTCAAAGCTGTATCAGTTCAAAGGGCCCCAGCCGGTCAGTGTTGAGGCAAAGGATGGCGATCTCTTCTCACTGCTGCTGAATTGTCGCGATCAAGGGTTTACGATGGGCTGCAATTTCATCTACAAGGATGGTCAGGGATTTGTGGTAAATACCGATCCCGCATTGCCGAAGAGTGCGCCCGCCTGTTCAACCAAGGCCCCCTATGACTGGAGCAGCAAACAGATCGGGCTGGGATTCCCTGCCAATAATTCCTGTGTGAGCGATTCCCGTTACAAACTGCATATTGGCCCGGGTGAGGGGGTGAACGGCTTTGCCTGTGTCGGGACGGGGGCAAACACAGAGCCGGTTGTTTTTGCCGGTCCCAAGCCGCCGGACGATTTTACCCTGGCTGATGGCGATACCATTCTGGTTGTTGAGGATTGCGGCAAAAAGGATGGTAAGCAGATGGTCCGTGCCTGTAGCGCTACTTTCGCTATGACAAGTGGCGTGCCGAGTTTTACCGTAAATCCGAAAAGTGCGCCGGAATATGACTGCGCCTCCTTTGGGTTCGGGGCCATTGTAAATAACAGCAACACGCTCGGACTGGGTGCGCCGACGCACTGTGCCCAGGGGACCTATGATCCTACGGTCTGTCCGGCCGCCTATACGGCACAGGACGCGAAGACAGGCCTTTTGTTGCATCAGAAACGTACGGCAGATCACAGTGACCCGGTGAAGCTTGATACCAACGGAGACGGCAAGATCGATCTGATCGATTCGATTATTATGCTGCGTCGCAGCATGGGGCTGTAAGGCCGGGAGGTATGCTCATGAGACTAGTACGGGTTATGGCGCTGCTACTGCTGGGGGTGCTGGTGGTCGGCTGCAGTTCCGATCCGCCGCCGCAGACGCGTCTGGTGGTGACCACCAGCGGCACACTTCCGGCGGGGAAGTCGCTTGCCGGTATCGGCATGACCATCACGTTACCGAACGGGGTTGTGCCTCCCCTTGATGCTGCCGGCCAGGTGGACGGCAACCGGCTGGTGACGGCGTCCGGTGTTGCCGCAAGCGGCGGTTTGGCTGTTGCGGCGGTTCATCTGACTTCCGACAGTGGCCAGCCTGCTCAGCTTTCGTTGGCAGTGGCCAGCAAGGCCTCCGGCGGTTTTGGTGTCGGTGCGACCATGGTGCTTAATCTGAACCTGACCCGTGGCATTATACCGAAATCAAGCGATTTTAGCGTTGCCGAGTTCCAGGCCGTTGATCTTGACGGTCAGGCGGTCAGCGGCATTCAGGCGGCACTGGCGCGCTAAAACGCGGTAGTTATGCCGTAGACAGGCCGTCTGTATCGAGTGCTGTTTGTATGGAGAGGGGCAGGAAACTGCTCCTCTCCATCATTTTTGGTACGACTACTCCCTGAAGTTTACAAACTGCATCTCCACCTCCAGGTCTTTGCCCTTGAGCAGTTGGATGGTTGCCTGCAGGTCGTCGCGGTTCTTGCCGGTAACCCGCACCTGATCATCCTGGATCTGGGCCTGCACCTTGAGCTTGCTTTCCTTGATTGCGGCAATGATCTCTTTGCCCTTTTCCTTGGAGATGCCTTGCTGGATGGTGATGCTCTGGCGTACCATGCCGCCGGAGGCCGGTTCGACCTTGCCGTACTGCAATGCCTTGATCGAGATGTTGCGCTTGAGGAACTTGGACTGCAGGACGTCGATGACCGCTTTCAGCTTGTAGTCGTCGTCAGCCAGGATCTTGATGCTTTCCTTTTCCTGGGTGATCTCGCTCTTTGAACCCTTGAAGTCGTAACGTTGGCCGATCTCCTTGACGGTCTGATTGACGGCGTTGTCTACTTCCTGCATCTCTACTTTGGAAACAATGTCAAACGACGGCATCTGTCTTCCTCCTACGGTTTGATTATCTCGACGCCTTGCGGCACTTTGAAGGTGAATTTGGCTGCAGAAAGACCGCTGTTGGTCTTGATCCGGCTGTAGCTGATCCTGGTCTCGGTGCCGCTGGCGTCGGTCACCGTCGAGGCTGCCACGGGAAAGTGCTCCTTGGCCTGGCCGGTGGTCTGGTAGGCGGTGACCGCCTCATCCCTGATGGCCAGGCGCAGCAGCCTGAGTAGCGGGGTGGGCTTGCGTGGAATCAACTCCAACAGGTAGTTGCCCTGTTTGTCGCGGCTCGGTTTGGCAAAGCTGACCGTGAAATCCCGGGAAACATGGCCGAGCCCGGTCAGGTAGGCCATGGCAATGCTGTTGCCTCCTTTTAGCATCGATTCAAGCGATGAAACCACGACCTGGTGGTTTTCCGGCTGGTAAAACCAGACCTGTCTGCCGTTTGAAATGATCTGCTGCCTGGGGACGCTATAGTCAAAACGAAACTGGGCCGCCCCCTTGGCGGGACGACGCAGCGCCAATTCACCGGCGCCTTTTTGGGGTTTGGGAAAACCGGCCAGTTGGGTTGACTGGCTGAAGGCTGCCTGCAGGTCCTGCAGTGAGGCGTAGCCCTGTTCCAGGGTCGTCACTACCTCCTGCAGGCTTGCCTCGGCTGCCAGGACAGAGCTTGCGCAGCTGCACAACAGAACTACCATACTGACGATAGGGATAAGCGTTTTCATGGGTAGCCTCACAGATACGTCGTGTGGCCGCTGCCCCGGTGCGGGCTAACGGCTGAAAAGAGGAACGGCGCAGGCCGCCGGATCAATGACAAAGATGATCTGGCCGTCCCCGGTCAGGCAGGCGCCGGACAGACCCCGCAACGCCGACAGAGGACGACTGAGCGGTCGGGTAAAGATCTCCTGCTGCCCGAACAGACGGTCAACCAGCAGGCCAACCGGTTGTTTGTTCAACTCCGTCAGCACCACCGGCAGCAGATTGGCGGCCGGCACCGCCGCCTCTGGTCGCCGGCAAAACGGCATCAGGTGACGCAACGGAATCTCGCGGTCGTTGTGCATGAGGAACTGCTGGCCTGCCCTGTGAACGATCTCATGTGCTGTTATCTCGCGGGTGCTGGTGACAGCGCTGATCGGCAGCGCCAGCGTCAGCTTGTCGCATCCGACCAGCAGGGCGTGGATGATCGCAACGCTGATCGGCAGATGCAGGGTCATGCTGGTACCCTGACCAAGGGTTGAGTCGATGGTCAGGGTGCCGCCAATTTCCTGTACGGCATGCTGCACAACATCCATGCCCACGCCGCGTCCCGAGATCTCGGTGACGGTAGCCGCGGTGGAGAAACCGGGGGTACAGATCAACAACAGCAGCTCTTCCCGTGTCAACAGTTCTGCCTGCTGTCGATCCAGCAGGCCGCAGGCCACCGCCCTGGCACGAATCAGCTGCGGATCCATGCCGCGGCCATCGTCCCGTATCTCCAGCTGGACCTGATCTGTTTGGCGCGTAATCGTTACCTGCAGGGTGCCGGTGGCCGGTTTGCCTTTGGCAATCCGTTCGGCTGGCGGCTCAAGCCCGTGATCGACGGCGTTGCGCAGCAGATGCACCAATGGTTCGCCAATCCGCTCCAGTACGCCGCGGTCAAGTTCGATCTCGGCCCCTTCGATCCGAAAGGCAACCTCTTTGCCGCCAGTCTTGGCCAGATCGCGCACCATGCGGGGATAGCGCTCAATAATGCTTGAGAACGGCACCATTCTGGCCTGAAAGACCTCCTGCTGCAACTGCCGCAGCAACGTTGAAAGCTCTTTAAGCGGGGGGGCCAGGGCCTTGGTCTGGTACTGTTCTGCCAGATTTTCAAGGGAGTGCCGCACGGTCAACAGTTCACCGGACAGATTGACCAGGCGGTCCAGCAGACTTGTCCTGATCCTGGTGGTTGCACCTTCGCTGCCCTGCTGCGGCAGGGCAGCGAAGGATGCTGCCGGGGCAGGGGGGGGGCACGGTGGAGCGACAGTTGCAGGCGTCGCCTGGTCATCAGGGGTATAAGCACGGATTCTATCGGTCAACGACTGCGTGTCGGGAAGCTCTGCGCCGAGCTCTACCAGCCCCACCAACTGCTCAAGGGTGTCGATGGCGCTAAACAGCAGCTCGATCACGCCGCGAAAGATGGTGAGCTTGTTGTCCCGGAGCTGGCTCAGAAGGTCTTCGGCGGCGTGGGCAAGGGCGGCAATGGACTGAAACCGCATGGTGGACGCCATGCCCTTCAGCGAGTGGGCGTGACGGAACATCTCGTTGATGCAGTCATTGTCCGCGCTTCCCTCGTCCAGACGCATGCCGGCATTGGCAAGGGCCGAGAGATGCTCCCTGGCTTCGCTGACAAACAGCTCACGATAGCGGCCAATATCCATGGCTAAGCGATGGGTTGCGGCATATGCTGCTCCAACGGGTTATCCAGCCAGTTTTTGTTTCAGAAGGTCGTTGACCACGGCCGGGTTGGCCTTGCCTTTCATGGCCTTCATGACTTGTCCCACAAAGAAACCGAAGACCTTTTCCTTGCCGCCGCGGTACTCCTCAACCTGCCCCATGTTGGCTGCCATAATCTGGTCGATGGCTGCCTCGATGGCACCGCTGTCCGAGACCTGGGCCAGCCCTTGTTGCTCTACGATGGTGGCGGCATCACCGCCGTTTTTCCAGAGTTCTTCAAAGACCTTCTTGGCGATGGTCCCGGAGATGGTGCCCTTGTCGATCAAACCGATCAGTCCGGCCAGCTGCGCCGGTGAAACCGGACTGTTTTCTATGGTGACGCTGTTGTCGTTCAAGGAACGGGTCAGTTCGCCCATCACCCAGTTGGCGGCTGATTTGGCGTTTCCACAGGCTTGTGCGCACTGTTCAAAGTAATCGGCCAGGGTACGGGATGCCGTTACTACCTCGGCATCGTATTCCGGCAGGCCGTACTGGCTCAGAAAACGCTGGTATTTGGTCTCGGGCAGTTCCGGCAGTCCGTTTTTGACGCGGTCGACCCATTCATCCGAGATCACCACCGGCACCAGGTCGGGATCAGGGAAGTAACGGTAGTCGTGGGCCTCTTCCTTACCCCGCATAGAGCGGGTAATCCCCTTGGCGGGATCGAACAGGCGGGTTTCCTGTACCACCGTGCCGCCGTCCTCGATCAGTTCAATCTGGCGGGATATCTCGTATTCAATGGCCGCCTTGACGAACTTGAAGGAGTTGACATTCTTGATCTCCGCCCTGGTGCCAAACTTGTCGGACCCCATCGGCATGACCGAGACGTTGGCGTCACAGCGGAAGGACCCTTCTTCCATGTTGCCGTCGCAGATCCCCAGGTAGGTCACGATCTGGTACAGCTTCTTCAGGTAGGCCACGGCCTCGTCCGCCGTGCGCATGTCCGGTTCGGAGACCACCTCTAAAAGCGGGGTGCCGGCCCGGTTCAGGTCCACTCCTGAGCCGCCTCCCTGGCCGTGTACCAGCTTGCCGGCATCCTCTTCCATGTGGATGCGGGTGATGCCGATCCGCTTGGTCTGCTCTCCCACGGCGATATCCAGGTGCCCGGCCAGGCAGATCGGCAGGTCAAACTGGCTGATCTGGTACCCCTTGGGCAGGTCGGGGTAGAAGTAGTTCTTACGGGCAAAGATGTTGGTCGGTGTGATGCTGCAGTTGGTGGCCAGGCCGGCCATGATGGCAAACTCCACCACCTGGCGGTTCAGCACCGGCAGGGCGCCGGGCAGTCCCAGGCAGACCGGGCAGGTGTTCAGGTTGGGCTCGGCCCCGAAACGGGTGGAGCAGCCGCAGAAGATCTTGCTGTCGGTCTTCAGTTGTACGTGGACCTCAAGTCCGATAACCGGTTGATATCTCATAATGCTGCCTTCTTGGTATGCCAGTCGGTGGCTTGTTCAAAGCTGTAGGCTGCCTGCAGGATTGTTTCTTCGCCAAAGGGCCGACCCAAAAGCTGCAGGCCGATCGGCAGACCTGCGTCGCTGATGCCGGCCGGTACCGAAATACCGCAAATCCCTGCCAGGTTGACCGGGATGGTGAAGATATCGGACAGGTACATCTGCAGCGGGTCGGCGGTTTTTTCGCCGATCCGGAAGGCCGGTGTCGGGGCCACCGGCGTGAGCAGCAGGTCGACCTTTTCAAAGGCGTTCGTGAAATCCTGCTGGATCAGGGTGCGCACCTTCTGGGCCTTGAGGTAATAGGCATCGTAGTAGCCGGAAGACAGGGCATAGGTGCCCAGCATGATGCGGCGCTTGACTTCGGCTCCGAACCCTTCGGAGCGTGACCGCATCATCAGGTCGATCAGGCCGGCGGTGTCCTTGGCGCGGTGCCCGAAGCGCACTCCTTCGTAACGGGCCAGGTTCGAGCTGGCCTCGGCGGTGGCAATCAGGTAGTAGGTTGCCACGGCGTAGGAGGTGTGGGGCAGGGAGACCTCGACAAACTCGGCGCCTAATCGGCGGTAGGTCTCGATTGCCTGTTGCATGGCCTGCTGTACCTCAGGGTCAAGGCCTTCAATGAAATATTCCTTGGGCAGGCCGATGGTACGGCCCTTGAGATCCAGGGTGAGTGCGGCGGTATAGTCCGGCACCGGGCAGTTGACGCTGGTGGAGTCTTTGGGGTCATGACCGGCGATGGCCCCCAGCAGCAGGGCGGCGTCGGTCACATCGCGGGTCAGCGGTCCAACCTGATCCAGTGACGAGGCATAGGCAATCACCCCGTAGCGCGAGACCCGTCCATAGGTTGGCTTGAGGCCGACGCAACCGCAGTGGGAGGCCGGCTGGCGGATGGAGCCGCCGGTATCGGTGCCCAGGGTGGCGATGGCCTGTTGGGCGGCGATGGCGGCCGCCGAACCACCGGAGGACCCCCCCGGGATATGGTCGCGGTTCCAAGGGTTGTGGACAGGGCCAAAGGCGCTGTTTTCGTTGGAAGAGCCCATGGCAAACTCATCCTGGTTCAGTTTGCCCAGCAGCACGGCCCCCTGGGCCTTTAACCTGGCCCAGGCCGTCGCATCGTAGGGGGCGATGAAGTTTTCCAGCATCCGTGAGGCACAGGTGGTGCGGATACCCTCGGTAAGAAAGATATCTTTCAGTGCAACCGGGATGCCGGTCAGGGGGGCGCAGTCACCCCGTGCAATCCGCGCATCCGCAGCTGCGGCGTCGGCAAGGGCCTGCTCGCTGGTAACCGTGATAAAGGCGTTGACACTGGGGTCGGTTGCCGCGATCCTTGCCAACAACGCCTTGGTCAGTTCAACGGAGGAAACCTGCCGCAACTTGAGTTGCTGATGCAGGGTGTGAATGGTGTGTTCGTAAAGTTCCATGGCAGTTCTCGTCTATTCGATAACGGGGGGCACCCTGAAATAGGTTTCGTTTTTGTCCGGCGCATTGGCCAGGGCACGGTCATGCCCGATGGAGGCGGCGACCTGATCGGGGCGAAAGGCGTTGGCCATCGGTACGGCGTGGGCGGTTGGCTGGATGCCGTCGGTGGAGAGCTCGTTCAGGGTTTCGACATAACTCAGGATCGCGCCCATCTGGCTCGTAAAGAGCTGTTGCTCTTCGTCGCTTAGCGCCAGTCGGGCGAGGGCGGCCACATGCTCGATATCCTGCCGGGTTATACTCATGACAGATTCCTTCGGGCTGTTAAATTGGTAAAAAGTCTGGTCTCTGTACCATAAAAACGACTATCCTGGCAACTCTGTTCGGGAAAAAACATATATTTTTTGCTTGACACACCCCTAGCGGTCACGTATGGTACACCTCTTCGTAAAACTAAGGCGGCATTCCGGCTTGCCGATGTGAGGTTCAAGAATGAGAACAGAAGTTGCCAAGAAAGAAACCGTCAACCACCAGTGGTTTGTGGTCGATGCTGAAAACGTCGTGCTGGGCCGTCTGGCTACCCAGGTTGCCAATGTCCTGCGCGGCAAGCATAAGCCGGTCTATACCCCCAGTGTCGACACCGGTGATTTTGTCGTTATCGTGAACGCTGAAAAGATCGCGCTGACCGGCAAAAAGGTCGCCGACAAGGTGTATTACAGCCATACCGGATTCCCCGGTGGGATCAAGTCGGCCACTGCCGGCGAGATGCTGTCCAAGAAGCCGGAAGAGCTGATCCGTAAGGCTGTCAAAGGCATGTTGCCGAAAAACAAGCTGGCTCGCCATATGCTGAAGAAGCTGAAGATCTACAGCGGCAGCAGTCATCCCCATGAGGCGCAGCAGCCGGCACAGCTGTCCTTGTAATCCAGTTTACTTTTTATCGTTTAATTGAGGAGATAGAGATATGGCAGCAGTCAGCTTCTACGGCACAGGCAAGAGAAAGAGTTCGGTTGCCCGCGTGTGGCTTAAGCCCGGCGCCGGCCGCATTGTCGTGAACAACAAGACCCTGGACGAGTATTTTGGTCGTGAGACCTCAAAGATGGTGGTACGTCAGCCGCTGGAACTGACTGAAAACGTCGGCAAGTTTGACGTGTATGTCAACGTATGCGGCGGTGGCGACTCCGGTCAGGCCGGCGCCATTAAGCACGGCATCACCAAGGCGCTGCTTGAGGCAGATCCTGAGCTGCGAGCCGAGCTGAAGAAGGCCGGCTTCATTACCCGCGACTCACGTGTCAAGGAGCGGAAGAAGTACGGCAGGGCAGCTGCTCGTAAGCGCTTCCAGTACTCCAAGCGTTAATCCGAATCTGGTCATACGCTGCGAAGTATGCTACAGGGGGAAGGTCCTTACGGACCTTCCCTTTTTTTATCGCACCAGAGAGGTGGTGGCCATGGACCGCGCACTGCTGAAGACACTGCTTGTCTATACCTTGCTGCTGGCGGGGGGCTGGGTGTTATTCAAGATCCTGCAACCATTCTTTACCTCAATTGCCTGGGCCATGATCATCGGTATCATTACGACGCCGTTGTACCGCCACTTGCGTGCGCTGCTGAACCAGCGCACAGGCCGGGCCGCCACCTTGATGACCCTTGCCGTTACGCTCGTGTTTGTGCTGCCGGCTATCAGTCTCTTGACTGTGCTGGCCCAGGAGGTTGCCCAGGTCTATACGTGGCTGAGCAGTTCGGTTACCGGTGGGTCCGCAAATGCCGTGCTGCACCAGTGGCTGGATACTTCGCAAGCAGCACCGTATCTTGCACGTTTTAAGGCATTCAGCGGCGGCAGCTTTGACCTGACTGACAGTCTGATGGCTAATTCACAGCAAGGCCTGGCAAAACTGCTCGGCTTTTTAACCTCGCTGTTGGCAAACTCCTTCAGTTTTTTGATGGATATGGTGCTGATGTTGTTTATCCTGTTTTTCGTCTACCACGATGGTGAGCGGGTGTTGGTCTGGTTGCGGCGGATGCTGCCGCTGGAGGCCGGCCTGCAGGAAAAGCTGGGCCGGGTGACCCAGGATGTCTTGGCCGGCTTCATCTTTGGAACCCTTTTGACCAGCCTTGTTCAAGGGGTCCTGGCCGGTGCCGCCTATGGCCTCTTTGGCGTGCCGTCGCCTCTGTTGCTGGCCGTCTTGACCGCTATCGGCGGGCTCATCCCCATAGTGGGGACCGCCATCATCTGGCTACCGGCTGCCGTGTATCTCTACCTGCAGGGGGCTACGGTCAAGGCACTCATTTTGGTTGTCTGGGGGCTGCTTGTCGTTGGTATGGCCGACAATGTAGTCAAGCCGGTCTTTATGAGCAGTCGCGTGACCCTGCCGTTCTTGCCGTTGATGCTGGGGGCACTGGGCGGCCTGTCGGCCTTTGGGGTACTTGGCGCTATCTTGGGGCCGCTCTTGCTGGCGATTCTGTATGAGCTGTATGTGGTTGGGCCGTCAACAGATAGGACCGTATTGATACCGGAAGAGTAAGGAGTGGGTGTGATGCTTAAGGTTGCCGTTGTAGGAGCCAGTGGGTATACCGGCGTGGAATTGATCAGGCTGCTGGATCGTCATCCCGGTGTTGTGATTAGCTGTGTGACCTCGGAACAAAGCGCGGGAAAGCCGCTGTCTTCGATCTTTCCGTCGTTGCGCGGACGGTGTGACCTGATTCTGGAAGCGCTCGACCCTGCGGCCATTGCGGCCAAGTCCGATCTGGTTTTCACTGCCTTGCCCCATCAGGCCGCTATGGCGGTGGTGCCTGCGTTGCTCGGGGCGGGCAAAAAGGTGGTGGATCTCTCTGCTGATTATCGTCTGCACGATCCGGCGGTGTACGGGGCATGGTATGCACCGCATCAAAACCCTGAACTGCTTGCGGAGGCTGTTTTCGGGCTACCCGAGGTGCGGCGTGAGACGATCAAAACCGCACGGCTGGTGGCAAACCCCGGTTGCTATCCGACCAGTATCATTCTTGGTTTGAAACCCTTGCTGGAGCAGGGATTGATTGATCTGAAAAGCGTTATTGCCGATTCCAAATCCGGTACCAGTGGGGCCGGGCGGAGCGCCAAGGTGGAATCACTCTATTGCGAGGTAAATGATTCTTTTAAGGCATATGGTGTCGGCGGCGTCCATCGCCACACGCCGGAGATAGAGCAGGAGTTGTCCGCCTTGGCGGGCCAAGCGCTGACCATTACCTTTACGCCCCATCTGGTGCCGATGGACCGCGGCATCCTTTCAACAATCTATGCCACACCGTTGCGGCGGCTTTCGACCGAAGAGCTGCTTGAACGGTATGGAGCGGCCTATCGGGACGAACCGTTCGTGCGGGTGCTGCCCAAGGGGCAGCTGCCTGCAACCGGCTTCGTGAAAGGCTCGAATTTCTGCGATATCGGTGTGGTGCTTGATGAACGCGCCAATCGGATCGTGATCGTTTCGGCCATCGACAATCTGGTCAAGGGAGCCTCCGGTCAGGCGATCCAGAACATGAACCTGATCTGCGGTTTCCCTGAGACCGCAGGTCTTGAAGGGCTTGCGATCTACCCTTGAGCCGCCATCTGCCCATAACGCTGACTGAGG
>Ga0302238_1002953_pt1 | contig 11308 bp, 8 predicted proteins | sample AAG_UR_Asn_MG_FD_193527 | JGI IMG/M metagenome (GOLD analysis project Ga0302238, IMG submission 193527) | Enriched activated sludge microbial communities from anaerobic digester in WTTP, New Holstein, Wisconsin, United States - AAG_UR_Asn | ecosystem: Engineered > Bioreactor > Anaerobic >...
CGAACTGGTTCGCGACGAGGCTGTGGTGGAGCAGATTCGGGCGTTGTTCGCCCGGCGTGGCCGCCAGATGCCGGAGCGAAACGTGGTGCAAGCGATGTTCCCGCGAGGCAGCAACGTCATCGCGAACCCTAACGGCACGGCGCCGGGGATCGACATCGAGGTGTCCAGGGCCGGCCGAAACCCGGCGCGCATCTTCGCCTTGCCCGGCGTCCCGGCCGAGATGCGCGACATGTGGGCGGCGACCGTCCGGCCTGCCTTGGCCGCCATGACCGGCGGCCACCGCCGCGTGATCTGTCATCGGTCGATCCATTGCTTTGGCGCGGGCGAAAGCGCGATCGAGGCCATGTTGCCCGACCTGGTCCGCCGCGGTCGCGTGCCCGCCGTCGGGATTACGGCCAGTCAAGCGACGATTACGCTGAGAATCGCCTCGGAAGGCCCGACGGCGGAAGCGTGCCGGGCGGCCATGCAACCCACGGCGGACACGATCTACCAGTGCTTGGGCGATCTGGTTTTCGGCGAGGACGGGGACACGCTGCAGGACGTCGTGATCCGGATTCTGGCCCAGCGGCGTCAGACGCTGGCGATCGTCGAGTGCACTTCCGGCGGCATCCTGGCCGCGTGGCTGAGTTCGGCCGACACGGAGCGAAGGGTGTTCCGAGGCGGATGCGTCCTTCGCGATCCGGCCGCCCAGGCGGGCATCCTCGGAGCTGCCGGGATGGCAGCCGCGGAACTTCGTCCGTTGACAGAGGTCGATGTGGGGACGCTCGCCGTGCGCTGCCGAGCTGTCTTCGAGGCTGATTACGCCCTGGCCTTGGGGCCTTTTCCGCCGCTTGACGCTTTGCCAGGCGGCCCACCACCGGTTCAGCTGGCAGTGGCCGACTCGACCGCTGTGCACCGCCACCCGACGCCGTTCGCAGGCCACCCGGAGATGCTGTTGGCGCGGACCGTCAAGGAGGCACTGAACTTTCTGCGTCTGACGCTACTGGGCTTGAATCGCCGGCGGCAACCGACATCGAGTGCGCCGGATCCTGCGTGATCGAAGCTTCAACGATGCGGATCTCGTCCTCCGTCAAACCGTAGAGTTCGTAGACGATCCGGTCAATCTGTGCGTCGGTCGAAGCGATTTGACGTTCCAAGATGGCGTCGTTAAGGCCGGCGCCAACGGTGCCACGGCGCTGCTTGAGCGACGTCATTCGCCCGGCGAGGGCCACGATCTCGTCATGCTTTCTCCGCTGTTCCGCAACCGCAAAGTCAATGACCCGAATCGGCAGCCTGGCCAGTTGGCCCTTGTTGATCGCCAGAAATCCGCCGGACAGGTGTTTGGCGTGGAACCGGATTCGGAACAGGTGCGACAGGAGTCTGGAATTCAGCAACCCCAGCAGGTAACGCGAATCGTCGATCATGTCGGCCGCCGCGTAGACCGAGACTCCCAGCGCCAGCCCGCCCCGGTCATCGAGGGCGACTTCCAGTCGCCTGGTCATGCCGGCGATGATCAGCTTTCTCTCGCGAAACAGCCTCTGCTTGTTGGGTGTCAAGTGCCGGTAATCCGCGGGCAGAACCGGTCTGGCGAATTGGCGGTGCATGAACCGCACGTTGCCCAGGCCAACGAAATAACGGTCGATGTTGCCGCTGGCGACGAACTCGAAACACTCGCCGCCGGGGGCATCTGCCTTCTCGTACAACGCATCGGCCAGGCGCTGCGCGGCAAAGCCGGTCGTGCCGCTGTGCAATGCCGCGCGCCGTGCCAAAGGCTGCGTTGGGACTCGCGATTCCACATCGAGCGTTCCGTGAATCGCCAGCCCTGAGGCCGCGGTCAAGTCTTGCTGCCGGACCCATCTCAGCGCCTCGGTTGATTGCAGGTCCTGCTCGCTGCCGGCGTGCAGTACGCGGATCAAGTGATTCGCATCTGGCGGCGTCTTCTGCCAGACCATGAGGTAGGGATAAACGCACGCCGTCGGAAACACGCGCACAGCGGAAACATCGGTAATGCTCTCGATCCTGGTCCGCTCCAGAAGCAGCGCCCGGCAGGCTTCCGCATAATCCTGCGCCGCGATCTTGTTGGGAAGAATCAGCCCGCATCGGCCGCCGTCCCTTAGCAATTCCAGCGACTTCTCCACAAACAAGACGTACAAGTCGTAACCGCGGCGGGCGGTTTGGTAGCGCCGTGCGAAGTACTGCTTGATCGCTTCGCCCTGCTGCTGAAACACGATCCGGGCGTTCACGTAAGGCGGGTTTCCGATGATCGCGTCGAATCCGCCGGATGTCAAAACGTCGGGGAAATCGGTTTGCCAATCAAGGACGTTGATTTCCGGCCGTTTTTTCCCCTCGAACAGCCCGCGTTGGTGATCGGCATCGAAGTCTGGTCCGATCAGGGCGTCGCCGCATTGGATGTTCTGGTCCAGGTCGGGCAGGATACGATCAGAGGACAGCGTGCCCTGGCTTGACAGCCCGGCATCCTCCTGGCCCTCCAGTGCCTTCAGCAGCAGCGACAGCTTGGTCACTTCGATGGCTCGCGGATCGACGCCCACGCCGAACACGTGCGTCGTCAGGAGGCGGTTCTTTTCCTCGATGGTCAGCCGCCACGAGCCGTTGCGAGGGTCTTGAAAGACCGGCTCGGCAGTGGCCCGAGGCCGGTGACTGCGGTGCCAATTCAGGCAGTGATCGAGCAGGCACTGGTAAGCCTCCAGAAGAAACGAACCGCTGCCGCAGGCCATGTCCAGAATGCGGAACGGCGGCTTGCCGTTTCCGCCGGCCAACTCGACCGGACTCCTGCCGGCAATCTGCGCGCCTACGGCCCGTTGAACGAGGTACTGCACGATGCAGGGGGGCGTGTAGTAGACTCCGCCGGCCTTGCGGATTCCGGGCTTGTCTTCGATTTCAAGTTGACGTCCCGGTGCCAGGCGGATGAACTTGCCCAAGAGCCGTTCGTAGACCGTGCCCAGGATCTCGACGGGTAAGCCACGTGAGCCGCAGCCAGACCCCTGAGCGGGAGCAAGACTCAGAAGAATTGGTCCGAACACCTCATCGTCTACGGCGAGCGAGGGCGGGACGTAAGCCTGGGATGCTGGTCTGTCCGGTTGGTATCCAAAATCGAAGCGGCCGGAATGGTACTTCGCATCGACCTGGCGACAGATGCTCCCCGCAAAGCGGATGTAAATGCCGGGCCCCTCGCAGAGTTTTCGAAGTTGTCCCACCGGCTCGAGCCCGCGGTCTTCGGCCAGACGCAGAAAGACCATGCGCGTGATGATGCCTTGAACGGCGGCGTTCAGATCATCGGCAGACAGACCCTGGTTGTGGAGCGCGATGTTCCGCGCCAAAGACGCCCGCCAGGCTTCCACTTGCTTCAAGAACCGCGCCGCCACTTCGACGTCAAAGCGTTTCCGCGGGGAAACGTCGTTCGAGTCGAACATGTTGCTCATGCGTCCATTCTCCACGCGATTGGCGACCGTGCGACACGAACGTGTTCGGCGGTCGCAAACCGGTTGGTGCCGGCGCAGCGGCCGGGCCGTTGCCGCCTATCCTGCGTATTCGTGGGCCGGCAGGCCGACCACGCCGGGCGTGGCGGCGAACAGGCTGCCGGCGTGCGGCTGGTCGCGGAGTTGATCTTCCGTCAGACCGGTCCGGGCCGTCGTGATGTACAGCCGGTCCAAGCTTCGGCCGCCGAAGCAGCAGGAAGTCACTCGCGCCACGGGCAAACGGATCTCCTGCAACAAACGGCCCTCGGCCGGCTTCCAGCGGCTGACGCGGCCGCCGTCCCAATGCGCGATCCACAGCATGCCTTCGGCGTCCACGGTCATGCCGTCCGGACGCCCGATGCCCTCCGGAAACGTGATGATCGCGCGGCGGCCGGAGATCTTGCCCGACTCGGCGTCATAGTCAAAGGCCGCGACCTGCATCGTCGGCGTATCGATGTAGTACATGGTCTGCTGGTCCGGGCTCCAGTCGAGGCCATTGGAGGTGGTCACCCCGCCGAACACGTGGCGCAGCGTGCCGTCCGTGTCCAAGCAGTACAGGTTGCCGGTCCCCGCCTTGCGGATCAAGCTCATCGTGCCGGCCCAAAATCGTCCTCGCGGGTCGCATTTGCCGTCGTTGAAGCGGTTGTCGGGCAGGTCCTTCTCCGGCGCCGCCACGAGCGTGAATGTCCGGCTCGACAGGTCAAACTCGCCCAGTCCGGCTTGGGTTGCCAGCATCAGCCCGCCGGAGCGGCGCGGGACGGCCGCGCCGACCTTCTGGCCGACGCGATAAACCACGTCCGGCTCGCCGCAGGGGTCGTGGACGTGTACCAGGCCGGCGTTGATATCCACCCAGTACAATCGTTGTTGGCGGGGATGCCAAACCGGGCCTTCCCCGAGTTCGGCTCGGACATCCAAAACCAGATCTGCGTTCATTGGATTACCTTTCTCCATCAATCGACGTTGTTGGTTCCGCTTGCCCGCTCCGCATCGCGTTGGAAAGTCGTGTAGGCGGCGACCACCACTAACACGGCGCTGGCCACGTACACCACAGCCAAAGAGGCGACCGCACCGTCCAGGCCGAGGTTCTTGGCCAGCCGGGCCAGCACGATCGGCGCAAAGGCCCCCATGAGGAACGCGAACGACAGCATCACCCCCAGCGCACTGGAACGCAAGCGCGCCGGAATCACCTCGAAGGGCGCCGCGAACAGATTGGAATCGTACACGCCGCGGAACAAGCCGAACACCGACAACCCCAGGCAACACAGCCAGAACTGGCTCGCAGCACCCATCAGGTAGATGAACGGCGCCGCCAGCAACAGCCCCAGGTACTCGAACTCCATGCGGACGATCCGCCGCCTCCGGGCCAGCAAATCGGAGATCCGCCCGCCGAGCACCACTCCCACAAAGGCGAACGCGTGATGGAACGACAAGGCGGCCAGCCCGGCATACGTCACCGACAAATCGAACTTGCGGTGCAGCAGCGTCGGCATCCACGTCAGATAGCCGACATTCACAAACACTTGCCCGGCAAAGGCCAGGCTGAGCATCAACACCGTCGGACGCAAAAAGACCTCGCGCATGACGTCCGCCACGGGCGGACGACTCGATGCCGCCTCGCTCGCCGCCTGGCCGGGTTGACCGCTGTCCTCGACCCGCCAAATCATGACGGCGGCCCAGACGATGCCGAACCCGCCAAAAACGAAAAACGCGGAACGCCACCCGTACAGTTCCCCAACGTAGCCCGCCGCAAAGCTGGCGATGATGCCCACGTACAACGCCGTCTGGTGCAACGACATGGCCAAGGCGCGCGTCTTGTCATGGAACTGCGTAATCAGCGAGTTGGCCGACGGAGCGTAGTAAGCCTCACCGGCCCCCGACGCAATGCTGCGGAACAGAAGCAGGCCGAGCAGACCGGCGCTGATGCCGGTCAGCAGCGTCCCGGCGCTCCACACCAGCAAGCTGATCACCAGGATCCACTTCCGCCGCAGCACGTCACCCGCGTAACCGGCCAGAGGCACCATCAGGCCGTACACCCAGGTGAAGACCGAGGCCACCAGACCCAGCTGTTCGTCGCTCAAGCGCAAATCGGCCTGGATCAGCGGGATCAAGTTGCCGTAGATCTGACGATCGGCCTGATGGAGGAAGAAGGCGATCCACAGCAGAGCGAGCAATTCCCAGCGGTACGGAAGCCATCGCCGGCTCGACGCATCTGCATCCTTGTCGGAGGACGGATCATAACGGGTCATGTTTCGCTCTCCACCTGTCGCTGAACTTATCCGGCTCCGCCAGGACCTGAGACCCTAATTTTTCACCTAATCTCTTCCTGCTCCAAGGCGGTAGGAAGTGGGAAGCGGGAAGGGATTAGGTGAAAGATTGGGTGAAAGATAAAGGTGCTCACGGGTTCGCCGCGTGCTGCAGAATAAACTCGACGATGGGCGTCGAGTCATCCCGTATCGTTCCATGACCAGTTTCCAGTCGCGCGGGCTGCCCTTCCCTTTTCCTTTGCCGCCCGGCCAACTCTTGAAATCGCACACGGCCGCGTCGGCGTAAATGCAGGCCACTTTGTCCGGGTTCGCCGCGGCCCAGTTGTAGACGTACAGTCCGCCGCGACTGAGCCCGACCAGCGCCGCCTTCTTGCCAAAGCCGTACTTGCCGGTCAACTCCGCGTACAGCGCATTCCAAGCGGCCACCGCGTCCGGGCAGCCGAACATGTCCGACACGCGCAGATAGACGACATGGAAACCTTTGCCCAGCAAGGCGATGTCGGGAGCCGGTTTATGGCCGAAGAACTCGCCGTGCCAGACCCACGGCTTGCCCGGTGCGGTTTGTTGCGGCACCACGACCGAGGCGGTTTTCCCCTGCACGGGGAACTCGTAACGGTCGAACCCGTGCCAATCGCTCTTGGTGCCTGGAAAAGGCGAAACGCCTTCCGCACCGGCGGCGGGCGACGGAGCATGGGTGATCGAAATCACCCAACAAACGGCGCAGGCGAGCAGGGCTCGCCACTTGGCAGGGTGCAGGTCAAGCATGGATTCGCCTTTCGTGATCGTTGCCAAGCGAAGTCATGATCGCGCAGTTGCGATTGTGACCCATATCGTGGCACGTTCCGCATCCCAAAGCAACCTACCGCGGCAAAGCCGCAACCAAAGTAGCATGGCTCTCCGAGCCGTGCAGCGAATCCTGCACGGCTCGGAGAGCGCGTGCTACGAAGATGCGGTCCTTCGTCGGTCGGCACAGAACCGAAGGTGCTTGGCGGTCGTCGCTTCCCTCCTTGTCCTCCGGCACCGAACGCACACCTGGCACCTGCCCTTTGGAGCGCAGAAAGGCTCGCCTCACCTTGACCGCTGATTTCACTTCAGTACAATGGCGGTTGTGAATGAGCGATGATCCGGACCGTCGGCTTCGGACAAAGGCAGCCGGTTCTTTTGGTGCGCGTCCGGGTGATTGCGAACGGCATTTGGGGCAACGTGGTTTAACCCGCGAGGGATATGTACGTTCGTCGTCGCGGCACGTTGGTCGAGGTCCAGGCCCCGGCCAAGGTGAACCTTTTTCTGGAGGTCTTGTCTCGACGCGCTGACGGCTTTCATGAGATTGAAACGCTCATGGCGCCCGTCGGTCTGTTTGACCGTGTCTCGTTGGCGGCGAACTCGACAGGGACTTTGAGTTTGACGTGTCGTTGGTCGTGCGGCGTGGAGAGTCATCGCTGCCGCCGCGGCTCAGCGGACACCAGCGTCTGGGAGGCGATTCCCGCTGGCGAGGACAACCTTCTAATCAAGAGCGTCCGGCGCCTGCAGGAACTCTCTGGCGTACAGCAGGGGGCCGACATTGCGCTGGTGAAATGTATCCCCGCGGCGGCGGGACTGGGCGGGGCGTCCAGCGACGCCGCGGCGGGACTGGTGGCCGCCAACCTCGCTTGGCGCCTGGGCTGGAGTCGCCGGCGACTGGCGGAGGTGGCGGCAGAACTCGGCAGCGACGTGCCGTTTTTCCTGCAGGGCGGTCCGTGCCTGTGCCGGGGCCGTGGCGAACAGATTGAATGCGTGAGCGGTTGGAAGCCGCTGCACCTGGTTATCGTGAGGCCGCCAACCGGGCTCTCGGCGGCCCAAGTGTACCGGGCTTGCCGGCCGGCGGAGCAGCCTCGACACGCCGGCGCGATCGTGGCGGCAGGCCGTTGGGGCGGCGCGGCACACGTAGGACGACTGCTGTTCAACCGGCTGGAGGAAGCGGCCGGGCGGCTGTCACCGTGGATTGAACGTCTACGGATCGCCTTCGGGCGACTCGATTGCCTGGGGCACCAGATGAGCGGCAGCGGAACGAGTTTTGTCGGGATTTGCCGGCACGCGGACCACGCGCGACGTGTCGCGGCGCGGTTGCGGGCGGCAGGCTTGGGGGCAGTGTTCGCAGTGCGGACGCTCGATGGGGCGTGTCGTTGCGAGTGACGGTTCGAGGCCTGAGGAGGAGCGGCTATGGAGATCACCGAGGTTCGCGTTAAGCTCATGGAAGACTCAGACGACCGGCTGCGGGCGTTTTGTTCGATTACCTTCGACGACAGCTTTGTGGTGCGGGACCTGAAGATCATCGATGGCACCAGCGGTCCGTTTGTGGCGATGCCCAGCCGGAAGCTGACGTCGCATTGCCCGAAATGCCACGCCAAGAATCATTTGCGAGCCCGCTACTGCAATCAGTGCGGCGCGGCGCAGCCCCAGGAACGGGCCGTGCGCGACCCCGAGGGGCGAGCCAAGTTGTACGCGGACATCGCCCATCCCATCAACTCGGCGTGCCGCGAAACGATCCAAGCGCGGGTCATCGCCGAGTACCAGGGCGAGTTGGAACGCGCCAAGGAACCCGGCTACACTTCCCGCTACGACGACGACTACGGCGAAGACGATTTCGACGCCGAGTTCCTGCCGGAACCGGCCGAGCGAGCCTCGACCAAGCAGATTCAGCCGGCCGAGTCCACGCCCCCGCCGCCGCACCATCCGCCGGCGCAACAGACCGCCACGCCGGCGCCCAAGTCCCGCCGCGGCGAATTCGGCGCGGGAGTCTTCGACGACTGAGGACATCCACGTGGATTCGCCGCTCGTCAAGCACGTCTGCGGGAGAGGACTCGCGACTGGCTCGGTCGATGCGCGCGGGCATATCTGGCCGGCAAGCCGCGACTTCGACCGCATCGGCCGTTATCTTGCGAACAGGACGGATTGAAATCTGCTATCATGAAGTCTCCGTTTGCCGGCCGAGCGGAATGCGGTGACTGCAGTTTTCTTCAGGAGCAAATCCATGCACGACGGAAAAAAGCGATGCTCGCGGCGTAGCGTTTTGAAAGCGGCGGCGGCCGCGGCCTTGGCTCCGGCGATCGTACCGGCCCGTGTCTTTGGGGCCAGTGCGCCCAGCCGGCGCGTGACCCTGGGTTTCATCGGCGTGGGATTACATGGCACCGGCTGGAACCTGAAGGGCTTTCTCGAGTTCGACGACGCTCAGGTCCTGGCGGTCTGCGACGTGATGAAATCACGCTGCGAGAACGCGCAAGCGATGGTACACCAGGCGTACGGGAACCGAGATTGTGTTGCGTATTCCGATTGGCGCGACATCATCGCCAGAAAAGACATCGACGCCGTCATGATATCCACGCCGGATCACTGGCACGTGCCGATGGCCTTGGCCGCGATTCGAGCCGGAAAGGACGTCTGCTGCGAGAAACCCACCTATACGATCGAACAAGGCCGCGTGCTGAGCGACGCGGTCAAGAAGTACAAGGCCGTCTTTCAGACGTCGACGGAAGATCGCTCGATTCCCGTCTATCACCGCATGGCCGAACTCGTTCGCAACGGCCGCATTGGCCGCTTGCGGGCGATTCATGTCACGCTGCCCGCCGGGACGGTCAAACCGCAACCGCCTCAATTCGCGCCGATCCCGGACGGCTTCGATTACGACATGTGGCTCGGTCCCGCTCCCGATGCGCCGTACGCCTCGAATCGCTGCGGCAATCAGGAGTGGCGCAACATCTTTGATTACTCCGGCGGCAAATTCACCGATTGGGGCATGCACCAAGTCGATACGGCGCAATGCGCGAACGATACGGAGCACACGGGGCCGATCGAAGTCCTGGGTGAAGGCGTGTTTCCCGACCCGAGCAGTCTGTACAACACGGCGATGACCTACAAGGTGCAGTACAAGTATGCCAACGGCGTCGAACTGTACGTCGAATCGGGTGGCACCAGCCTGCGGTTTGAAGGCACGGACGGCTGGATTGGCAATGACGCCTGGAGAAAACCATTGAAAGCCAGTTCGCAGAAGATCCTGGATAGCGTCATCGGCCCCGAAGAGACGCATCTGTACACCTGTGCCGGCGGCGAGCATCGGAATTTCCTGGACTGCGTCCGCTCGCGAAAACTGCCGTATTTCCCGGCCGAAGTGGGACACCGCTGCGCGACGGTGCTCCACATCGGCAATATCTCGATGCGTCTGGGGCGAAAGCTGAAGTGGAATCCGGACAAAGAAGAATTCGTCGCCGACGCCCAGGCCAACGCCATGCGCTCGGAACCGATGCGCAAGCCGTGGACCCTGTGAGCCGGCTAACTGCCGACGCCGGCAGGCTTGCGGTTTCTCTCACAGGGGATCTTCCACAAAATTGTGCGTGGGTGCTATTGCTGGGCATCGGAGAAATCATCGCGACGCTCCATCTGGGATCGTAGTACGAAGATGTACGCCAGGTGCTTCAACTCAGTCCAAACCGCGGCAACAACGCGGCGTACAGGTGCAGGACCGTCGCCGCGACGACCGCCAGGCCGGCATAGCGGTGGATGTCCAACAGCAGTGTCAAGCCCTCGGTGCCGAACACCGGCAGCATGCTCAGGATCATCGTGCCGATCACGATCAGGCCGGCGACCAGGATGACCCAGAACATGGATTTCGCCAGCCGCAGGAAGCGCGCTGATTGTTCCCGGCCTTCGGCGCCGGCCGGTTGCGGCGGGCGACCGAAACGGTTCGCCTCGCACCAGGTCACCGCCAACAAGGGCAGCACGAACGTAAACACGCCGGCCCCGAACATGTGGAAGAACAGCCACCATCCGCCCAGGATCCCAAATCGAATCATCGCCGCGAACGAGGTGATGCCCAACACGGCGACGCTGGCCAGGGTGCCCAGATAAACCAGGCATGCCCACCAGCCCCAAGACGACCGCGGCACGGCTCCGCGGCGCCGGACGACCACCCAAATCAGATGCACCAAGGCCACCACCAGTACACCCAGCAGCGCCAAGGGCAAGATGCCCAGAAAGATCCCGCTTGCGTTTCCAGCCATTCCGATCGTCGCCAAGTTCAACTCCGCTAACATCGAACTGCTCCCAGAGATTGGTTGTTCAAGTGTTTCTCTCGACTGTCTTGCTTCGGCCAGCGGTGGGCGTCAGCCCACCGGTTCTCTCGCTGCCGCCGAGCCAACGCGGTAAAAACCAGTGGGCTGACGCCCGCCGTTCGCCGCGTTTCGCCGGCTATCTCAACCGGTGCGGGACGGATTGAAATCCGTCCTACGGCTTAGCGGCGGGCCCATGCCGCCACACCGGCCAGGCCCCGCATCGCGTACCACAGCAACACCAGGCTGACAACGCCCATCGACGCGAATCCCAGCCACTTGAACAGGGTGCGGCCTTGGAACGACTGGTTCCAGGCGTCCAGCCTGAACTTGTCGAAGCCCGCCAGTTCGTACATCGCGTAGGTGCGGGGGCGTGTTTCCAGCACCGGACTGAGGGTCGTCACCTGGCCCTCGAAAATCGGCGTGCCGGCCTGATGGCAATCGAAACACCCGGTGGCCCCGACCGACGCGCGCGCCGGCCGCACATCGTGGGCCAGTTTCCAAGCGT
>Ga0302238_1002954_pt1 | contig 11307 bp, 9 predicted proteins | sample AAG_UR_Asn_MG_FD_193527 | JGI IMG/M metagenome (GOLD analysis project Ga0302238, IMG submission 193527) | Enriched activated sludge microbial communities from anaerobic digester in WTTP, New Holstein, Wisconsin, United States - AAG_UR_Asn | ecosystem: Engineered > Bioreactor > Anaerobic >...
CGGAATCTGCGACGCTGTCATCATCACTACTCCTCATTTCTTTCATCCGGAAATGTCCATAGAAGCATTCAAGGCCGGATGCCATGTCTTCTGCGAGAAACCCGCCGGAGTATTCACTGAAAACGTCAAGGAGATGAACAAAGCCGCGGCAAAGAGCGGTAAGGTGTTCGCGATGCATTTCAACCGCAGGCTTGAACCAATATATGCAAAACTCAGAGAGATGATCAAATCCGGCGAAACAGGTCCGGTGAAACGGATAAGCTGGACCGCCACCAACTGGTTCAGGTCCGACGCATATTTCGCCTCCGGCGCCTGGAGAGGCACCTGGAAGGGTGAAGGTGGAGGACTCCTTCTCAACCAGTGCATCCATGACCTCGACATCTGGCAGAATCTTTTCGGGATGCCGGACAAGGTCAGATCCTCCTGTTATTTCGGCAAATTCCACGACAATATGGAGGTTGAGGACGAAGTCACTGCAATTTTAGAATATAAGAACGGCCAGAGCGGCGTCTATATCGCTTCCACAGGAGAGTCACCCGGAACCAACCGCCTGGAGATCTTCTGCGACAACGGGAAAATCATACTTGAGGATCACAAGCTCAAATTCCTCAGGACAGAAGGTCCTGTCGATGATTTCTGCAGGAAGAAAGGAAAAGGGTTCGGTGAACCCAAATTCACTGCAATTGACATTGGATTCGACGGAAGGGCTGATCTCTCCAAGGGACTGCTCAAGAACTTCATTGATGCCATCTCAGGGAAAGCAAAGCTCCTTGTGGACGGAAGTGAAGGGCTGAAGAGCCTTGAACTCGCCAACGCCATCATACTTTCAGCCTGGATCGACAAGACTGTATCCATACCGGTCGACGACAAGCTCTACAGGAAGGAACTCCAGAAGAGGATCGATTCCAGCACCCTCAAGAAGAAGGTCGACCACCAGGTGCTGGACCTGAAGGATTCATTCAAATGATCTCCCACAGGATATGGTAATTTTATTTCTTCGCTTCTTTCTCAAACGGCTCATAGCATGTTTTTCCTGTCATCAGGAATGGACCGAGTAGAAATACTAATACTCCGGAAGATATCCCGGCGATATGGGTCGTAACAACAGGGACGAAATTGACCGAGGACACAAACAGATTTGTTCCGCTGTTTATTTCAAAGATAGTCTTTGCTGCAAGGATAAGCATCAAGGACATTCCTGTAATAGCTATGTAGTAATTATTTTTCTTCAATGATGAATAAATGAATGATATGGCAAAATATGTGAACAGTGCTGAATCAATTCCTGACAATCCACGGTAAAGCTGCATCGACGGATGGATGAAGTAGACCGATGATGATATGGCGATAGAACTTAGGATAAGCAGTATTGGAAAATGCAGTTTGTCGCGGATGGAAACAATCATTCCCAGAAATGCAAAGACGAGAAGATCCCAGAATAGATGTTCTCCAGACCAATGTGCGAAATTGCCGGAGATCAGCCTCCATAATTCTCCCTTTTCCAGTCCGTTCCGGTCATACTGGCATAACTCAGTAAGCCAGTCTGATGAGAATATTACGACCGCCACAATGGAAAGGAAGACAGGAGCGGTGATGTTCCACCACTCCTGTCCTCCATTCATCCTTTCCTGTTTACTTTTCATTTTCCGTCTTTTTTGCGGATGCATATGCAGTTGCTCCAAGTCCGAATATCATCAGGATAAGAACTCCCGAGAAAGGATCGATCGCACCTCCACCTCCAATAGAAGGAGACGGAAGATTGAATGCTGGTTTGCTGTTGTCTACGCGGTAGCTTTTCACCGCCTGTCCTGATTTCCTGTTCTGGGCATCCTTCTCGATGGTAAGGCGGTCACGGTTCTTCCTCTCAATGCCGTTCTTTTCGAAGGTCTCGTCGGAAAGAACAAGCATTGAAGTTTCATCCGTTACAAGCTGGTACGCGACACCAAGGTCCCTTATCGCAGTATTGGCCTCTTTCTCCGGAGAAAGACCGCTGTTGGCCATGTCCTCGATCATCTCAATCCTGTTGAGGGCCCACAGCCTCTCAAGCTCAGGATTGTCTGTGTCGACGTCCGGGAATTCAAAGTCGGTGGAATAGGTCTTGTCCTGTCCGGTCAAATTGGCCTGCAGTTTTACATTCGCCTTGCCTCCATGGTTGTATCGGCCGAAAATCACAAGTTGCTGTCCATGGTATACCTTTCCAATATATTCGTCAGTTCCATCGAAGGTCTTGACACCGCTTATCTTCAGGGTAGCACCGTGTAGACATTCATAGGTTACTTTGCCCTTGGCTTTCAGTATCTGTCCGATGATGTCGTCACTGTTCGAAACTCCCGTATAAAAACCTCCGCTGGCGTTGCAGATCGTCCTCATCAGGGGCCAGTTTGAGTTGTTGCCCATCAGGAATCCGAATATCCTCACGTCCTTCTGCTTCATAAGCTTGTGGAATTCAGCAGGTGACACTACTCCTGTGTTTGTGACACCGTCGGTGACTAGTATCACGCTTGAGGCGCGATCGGCGTCAAGGTTGTCCAAGCAAAGCTTCATAGCATCGTAAAGGTTCGTAGAACCATTCGATTGGAGGGCTTCCACCTTTTCAATCCATTTCTTCACATTTCCCTCATTGGCGACTATCCATCCGCCGGTCAGTTCGCTGGCGGAACTTTCAAAAGTAATGATCCTGAACCGGTCCTCAGGTTTGAGTTTGCCAAGGGTTTTTGCGACACCTTGCGCCAAAGTGCCAATCTTTCCCTGCATGCTTCCGGAAACATCCAGCACAAAAACATAGTCCGCTCCATTGCTCAAAGGCTTTAAATCGAGTCCCGGAGTCACAACCATCATGAAAGTTCCTGTCTTGTCCTTGCCTGCCTTGTATGAAACAACTTCAATCCTGCCGGGAAGATTGTCCTGGAACCTGTAGTAGAAGACGAAATCCTTGTCCAATTTCGCCTGCGGAATCTCATATTTCGCCTTGTAGAGGCCTTTGGCAAGCTTGTTCTCCTCCTGTATAGCTGCATATCCCGGGGAACGCACTGAATCCAATGGAAATGAGGATTTCAATTCCATGCTTATGCTCAGATGCCCTTCAACCTTGGCGTTGCGGGTCCAGAAGTTCTCAGCCACCTCGTCAGTTCCTCCTTCCTCCAGCGGATAAAGGTAGCGTCCCATCCCAGTATCAATCTCGAGGGGTTGGTAATACACAAACTTGATGGTCACTCTGTCATTCGCCCTGACCTGCGATACCTTGAACCTGAAATCCTGATAACCGTTCTTGGAAGCAAGTCCGGCGTCATTGCCCTTGCTCTTCTCGTCCTCATATATCTTTTCCGCCGTGTCCTTTGGGACAACTTCTCCGTTGATCGTCTTTTCACCGCTTGTGATCTGGACTTCTGAGAGACTGGCACTCTTTGGAAGCGGAAAAGAATACTCCGCTTCAATATTAACATTGTTGGAATTGAAGAAGGTCTGGATGACCTCAGTCCTTGCGAATCCATTGTTGATGACGATCGATACATTGTGGTCTTCTATCTTGATCGGTTCATGTCCGGCTCCTATTGGCGTAAGAATTCCAGCACCATGCGCCGGAAACATAAATCCGATGCCCAGAAGAATTGCGAAAACCAATATGTTGGTTTTCCCGGTTTTTCTGACTTCTCTTTTCATCTCATCACCCTCCTTTTTTTCAACAGGGCTTCGTTCCCTGCTGGTTGGAGCGGATATTTAGCAATCCTGATGCCAGCTGTATTTTATATGATGTATCTATATGATTATAAACATTATATAAAAGTAGGATTATAATTAGCCAATAATTCAAGCTTAATATTTTATACATATTTTGTATATATTGATACATTAATTGCACATTATGTGTATATTTGTTCTTATTACAAAAGGGGAGAGCCTCATGGCATTGTTGAACAACGATGAGTTGAAGGTTGCAGAAGCTATTTCTTCCCTCAACTATGCGAATCCTTTTCTTCAGGAAAGACAGGCCCTTGAAAAGACAATACTGGGAAAGGATTATGTCGACGGAGGATCCGTATGGAGCCTGAGCACCACGGACCAACAGGATTTCAACGTAGAGAGGATCAGGGAAAAGACCGCTTGGATAGTCAAGAAGATGCACGATGCTTTCCGCAGGTATGAAAAGGAACAGGTTTCAAAGGATGCAAGGGATACTTATGCGAACCTTGTCATATATCACCTTTTTGAATATTTCCGTGCCCCCATGAGTGAATACATTGCAAATAAAAAAACTGAGCCGATCGGCTTCTACAGGGATTTCATAGCCGAAGTGGAAAGGCTTACAAGGATGGACAACCTCAATATCCAGCTTCCGTTCCCAGCCCCTCATATTTTCGCGATGTATTTCCAGATACATCGGGCCTTCCAATATATCTTTCGCTACATTGTGGGAGGATCAATGCCAACAGCCCGGCTGAGAGCTTCAGTATGGCAGTCCATATTCACCCATAACATGTTCAGGTACTGCCGGACTCTCTATCCCCGCATGAACGATATAACCACTCTCATAACAGGTCCTTCGGGCACGGGAAAGGAGTTGGTTGCGAGGGCTATCGCCTTTTGTCGATACATTCCCTTCGATCCGGACAAGCTCCAGTTCGAGGAGAATTATCTGGATCAGTTCTCCCCTCTTCACCTTTCGGCAATGCCTCAGAATCTGATTGAATCAGAACTTTTCGGACATAGGAAGGGCGCATTTACAGGGGCATTGGAAGACCGTGCAAGCTGGCTTGAAAACTCCTCCCTATACGGCACCGTATTCCTTGATGAGATAGGAGAGATAAACGAGGAAGTGCAGGTCAAACTCCTGCGTCTGCTCCAGGAGCGTAGATTCCACAGGATTGGCGAGACAAGGGAGAGGATGTTCAAGGGAAAAATAATCGCCGCCACTAACAGGAACCTTGTTTCCTCCATGAACAATGGCATGTTCCGCAAGGATCTTTACTACCGCATCTGCGCCGACATGATCACCACTCCGTCACTGCGCGAACAGTTGGATGACTCTCCGGATGAAATTGAAAACCTAGTGAAGTTTCTCTGTGCCAGAATACTCAGGAATGATGGTTCGGATTTTCTCGCAAAGGAAACCTTGTCGTGGATTAAAAAGGAGCTCGGATCTTCATATGAATGGCCGGGCAATGTCAGGGAGCTGGAACAGTGCATCTTCAACATACTTATCAGGGGCAGCTACCATCCTCCGGAGAGGAATGATGCGGACATAAGCCTTCAGGAAGCCGTTTCCGCAGGCGATATGACGGCCGATGAGCTCCTCAACAGGTACTGCCTTTCAATATATCGCAGAACCAGAAGCTTTTCTGAAACCGCAAAGATCGTTGATCTTGACAGGAGAACTGTGAAATCAAGGATTGATAGCGTATAAATTTTTCCGGATACGGAAAAATTTATTCCCCTTTTGGAGCGCCGGCATCTTGCCGGCAAATTTTCGCGAAGGCCTCGAGATCGTCGTAGTTGTTCTTCCAGGTCGTATACATGATACCGACAATTCCCTGCACTTTCTTTGCCGACTCGATCCATTTTTCAACTTCCTTGACCTGTCCATCGTAGTATCCGGCTATTACCTGGCGGTGTCCGCGATCGGCAAAGAACTTGAGCGATTCGTCTCTTTTCCCGAAATTCCAGTTAACAATAATAACTGACTTATCAAGTCCTTCCCATGAACCGGTGAAATCTCCTCTGACCAGATAATAATCCTTGTGCGCATTATGGAACGGATCGAACATGTCGCTCCAGACATAAACATCGGAACCTTTAAGCAGTTCCGTGCAGAACTTTGCGTTTTCTGCGAGAAGTTTTCCAGCATCAAGATTCCTGTCGGAGCATGCCTTGTCCCAGTTCATGGTCCGGAACTCGTCATGTGACATCATGTATCCTTTGGTCCCCCATGCTGATTTCATCCTGCTTGCTTCATCCTTGAGCAATTCGGCAGTCTGAGGTTCCGAGATGCAGCATGAAACCTGTCCATGATATATGATTGTTGGATGATAGTAAGAAATTGATAGCTTAGTACCTTCTGGAATTGTCGTCTTTATTACCGGTGGTTCATGCCAGGCGTTATATCCCCCTTTCCAGGGCTCATTTCCCATTTTCGGATCGACTATCCTGTCATAGTCCTTCCCTTCGGAGTATCCTTTCACCTCGACTGGGGTTCCAGGACGGCGGAGCACATTGACAAGTCCAGCTTCCTCTATCTTCCAATCCCTCCACTCGAGCTTGCCGTTCGATCCGCTCCAGATACCAAAATAGACGGCGACCTGTTCATTTTCCAAAGTATTGAAGACCACATGATATTCCTTCCAGTCCTGTGACGGCTTCACATCGAGATCCTGATATTGGAGCGAAAGTTTGCCTGCAAGCGCCTTTATCTCCGGCCTTCCCTTGAAATTGTCGGTCCTTATCCAGACGGATACATGGTAATAGCGGAATTTCGGAACCTTCAGTTTGAACGTCATCCTCGAATTCCCCTGAGTATTTTCAAGCCTGGCGACATTGCCGTCGATCTTCACGGAATCATCCTTCCAGTCGGGTTTACCCAGGGTGATCTTCGGATCGTTCGCCGGAATGATCTGGCCTTTGCTGACAATGAACGGGGCATCCTTGACTGGAAGACCTTCCGCCAGATTCGGATTGTGCCAGAGCATGCTGTTTGAATAACCGATATGGAACAGGCAGGGAACGATCGTAAGTTTGTTCTCAGCGGCGATCTTCTTCACCTTTTCGATGTTTCCAAAATATTTCTTCTCCATGGACCCGAGGTCACCCAGCTTTGCGAATTTCGAATCGGCGAGCATTACATGCGTATATCCGGCGTCGGCGGCCCGCTTCCATATCTTCTCAAGCTTAACGACATTGTCGTCAACCTGCAGGTTTGTCGGATAATAGAGCCAAAGCTGCATCTTCCCTTCGTCACCCGCCATGGATGCCAGAAAGGAAGCAAAAGCAACAGCTATGGAAATCAGGATCTTCATATGCTCCTCCAGCTTGGTGTTTGACAAAGACTATAATTCAGTCTTTATTATGGTCATTTAGAAAACATATAACTGTAAGGTGAGTTATGCAACTCCATAATACAGTCAAGTCCATCAGCTACGTTAAGACACATGCTTCGGAAATACTCAACAAGATATCCGATTCCCATGCGACTTACGTAATCACTCAGAACGGCGAGGCAAAGGCGGTAATACAGGATATCGAAGAATATGACAAGCTGCAGGAATCCCTCTCCATGCTCAAGCTGATAGCCCAGGGAAAGAAGGATATTGAAGATGGCAAGACCAGGCCTGTCAAAGAATCGTTCAAGTGCATCCGTAAAGTAATTTCTGAAAAGAAATCCAGGCTTAAATGAAGTACCATGTCAGAATATCTGATTCCGCTGAAAAGGACATTATAGATATCTGGTCATATATCGTACTAAACGACTGCCTTGAAAATGCCGACTATGTATTGAATGGGTTGGAAAAATCCATAAAATCCTTGGAATCCATCCCCCTCAAAGGTCATATCCCACCTGAACTCGAAAGAATTTCTGTTCTAAACTACTTTGAAATCCATTTCAAACCTTACAGGATTATTTACTCAGTGGATGTGAGAATGGTAACCATCTTCTGTGTCATCGACGGCAGAAGAAATGTACAGTCAATCATGCAGAGAAGATTCCTCCGCTGAACAATACAATTTGAATTTTCTCATCTATATTTCCTCTTCTCCTGCATTTTCCTGGTGGCATCAACGAGATCAATCGTATTCTTCCATTCCTGCGAGATGAACTCCTTAAATTGTTCTATACTCCTATGTTTTGGCAGCAGTTCACCGTTCCTTTCAAGCTTTCCAAGGGAAATTTGACTATTCCACAATATGTCTATATACTCCGCCCTTCTTTCAGGAGAGAGGACAATAGGTGGAAAACCAGATCTTAGGACTGGGATGTTTGCAAGCAGTCTTGCCATTCTTCCGTTCCCATCGAAGAAAGGATGTATCCTTACAAAAAGCATATGCGCCCAGGCATACGCATCTATCGCCTCATCCCTGTCACGACTATGGCGAGGAAGTCCATTAAAACCTTCCATCCATCTCTTCATTAGAAATGGCACATCAGCAGGTGCGGAATATTCCAAGTATTCAACTTTGTCTTTTATTACGCCTGTTGTTCCGTTGTATTCCCTCTTCCAATCTCCAACGGGATTTTGAACGTCCACTGGAACAGAAGGCATTACTGCCGTGTGCAGATCAAAGAGATGTTTTTCCCTAATTTCTCTGACATCAAGCATTTTTTGAATTAGATCTATTGCTTTTGCATGACCATATACTTCCTGATGATCCTTCAGAGGTTTGCCGTTTATTGTCAAACCCAGTTCCAATACCTTGGCCGTTTCCCCAAGTGTCAGAGTATTTCCCTCAATTGCAGTTGAATCATGTGTCCAGACAGCAATAATCTGTTTCATCAGCGAATCACGCAGGTCGGAATCCAACCCTTCATAGAACATTTTTTCAGGCTTTTTCTGAAGGCGAGACTTTGCTTTCACAAAGGAGAACAGGGCATTGTGGCTTATCCCAAGTTGATACTTATCGTTTAGGAATGAGCAGACCCCACGATATCCTCTGCCTTTCCGCAGAAGTTCGTAAATCTCCTTTTCATAAGGCTTCAATTTCGATTGATATGGCTTGCCTGGCATAATATTACTGTAACGACTTATTTGGCGTTTTCAAGAGCCTGTAACGACTTATTTAGCCGTTTTAACAAGAAAAAGTCGTTACAGTCTCATAAGTAGGGAGGTTTTTAAACCGCCAACTGTCGGATACTTTTTGGGTAAGTTCCATTTAATTAAACGGTAATGACTTCGATTTCGCCTTTGCAGATATTTCCCAGTGAATCCTTGGATTCCTTCGAGGAATCGGTTATGAGGGTGTGGATCCTGTCCAGGCTACAGACCTTCACGAGGCCCTGCCTGCCGATCTTGCTGTGGTCGGCCATGATGACAGTCCGGTCGGAATTATTAATCATCACCCTTTCCATATCGACTACAAGCTCGCTGTTGTTGTAGATGCCGTTGGCGTCGATTCCACTTACCGACAGGAATGCGATATTAGCATGGTATTGTGCAAGGCTGCTCTGGGCGTTGGGTCCGAGAAGGATCCCGGACTTGGAATAAAGGAACCCCCCGGTCAGATATATCTCCCAGCCGGCATCGGATTTTCTTTCTTCAAGCGCCGTGGCAAGACGGAGTGAATTCGTGATTATCCTGATGTTCATGTCGGGAAGATGAGATGCCATGTGGAAAGTGGTAGTTCCACCATCGATGAAAACGATGTCCCCGGTTTTGATCCGAGAAACTGCGGATTTCGCAATCTTTTCCTTTTCAAGGGAACAGAATTCTGCCCTTTCGGCAAATGGGAGAGTGGACGAAGCTTTCTTCGATCGTATTCCACCCCTGACCTTCTGGACCTGTCCGGACTCTGCAAGTTCAAGGAAATCCCTGCGGATAGTCGCCGGACTTGCCTTGAAGAGTTTTACCGCATCCTCAACAGAGAGGTAATCCCCTCCAGCTATACTTTCCAGTATCCTGTCCTGTCTTTGTTTCTGAAGCATTAGTTAATTGCTGGCATGACGCCAACGCTCCTTAATTAATCATTTATAGTCATGATGTATTTGCCATAGTAATTAACTCATATTTTTATACTTTCAAGGATGAATAAAATATTTTAATGATTATTTTTGATTATTATTGACATATAATGATTTCATGGTAGATTCCATGCAAAACAAGACGCGGTATTGAAGAACAATTTATGGGATGTCAATTACCAAATGTCCTTCAAAAAATAACGAATCCGGAGTTCAGATGCGAATAATAGTTCCAATAAAACAGGTGCCGGAAACAAAGTCCGTAAAAATGGACGAAAAGACCGGCACAGTCATAAGGGAAGGGGTTGAATCGATCATAAATCCCCTTGATCTCTACGCAATCGAAATAGCCGTACAGCTTAAGGAAAGCAATGGTGGCGAGGTCATCGCCCTTTCCATGGGACCGCCAAAAGCTCTTGAAGCCCTCAAGGAATCCATAGCCATGGGTGTTGATTCGGCAGTTCTTGTCAGTGACAGGGCATTCGCAGGTTCAGATACCTGGGCAACAAGTTATGTCCTGGCCGAAGCAGTAAAGAAAATAGGCGATTACGATCTAATTATTTGCGGTGAGAGGGCAACCGACGGTGACACGGGACAGGTTGGACCTGAAATGGCCTCATTCCTGAATCTTCCGGTCGTGTCATACGTAAACAAAGTCGTCAAAATAACGGAAGGTGACATCCACGCCCACAGGCTTGTCGAGGACGGATCTGAAAAGCTTGAATCCGAAATGCCATGCCTCCTGACCGTCGTCAAGGAAGTAAGTGATCCGCGTCTTCCAACCCTCAGGGGCAAACAGAAGGCCAGGAAGGCAAATATTCCCGTCTGGGGCATAAATGATCTGAAACTTGATCCTAAGAAAGTCGGTCTTGCCGGATCCCCCACCAAGGTCGTAAAGATTTTCAAGCCGAAGGTTGCCAGAGAATGTGAAAAACTGATCGCCAAGGATGAGGAGAGGGTACGCGAGGCCGTTGGGAAACTGGAAAATTTCCTAAAGAAAAAAGAAATACTTTAAAAACATTTTAACCACAGAACACACAAAACACACAGATGTTAATAAATAAAATAAACTTTAAATTTATTCTGTGTAATCTGTGTCTTCTGTGGTGATAATCTTAAGGTGAAATTATGAACTGTTCAGATGTCTGGATATTGGCGGAACAGCAGGAAGGAAGAATCCTGCGAATCTCGCATGAACTCATAACACGCGGTATCGCTCTTTCCCAGAAACGCGGCTGCAAACTGTGCGCAATGGTTTTCGGGTCAAAGATAAACGAAGCCGACCTGCAGGATCTGATTGACAGGGGTGTTGACAAGGTGGTCGCGGTCGAAGCTCCGGAGCTCCAGCATTTCCTGGTAGAACCCTATTCTGCCTGCATGCATGACATCCTTTCAAAATACAAACCGGAAATCATTCTCGGTGGAGCAACTTCAACAGGCAGGACTTTGCTTCCTTATGTGGCCATGTCAGCATATACTGGGCTCACGGCCGACTGCACAGGTCTCGACATAGAAGAAGGTACCAACAACCTTCTCCAGACACGTCCCGCAATCGGTGGAAACATCATGGCGACTATCAAGACTCCTGATTTCCGCCCACAGATGTCGACAGTCCGTCCTCGTTCCACAAAACCTGCTCCTGTTCA
>Ga0302238_1002955_pt1 | contig 11303 bp, 10 predicted proteins | sample AAG_UR_Asn_MG_FD_193527 | JGI IMG/M metagenome (GOLD analysis project Ga0302238, IMG submission 193527) | Enriched activated sludge microbial communities from anaerobic digester in WTTP, New Holstein, Wisconsin, United States - AAG_UR_Asn | ecosystem: Engineered > Bioreactor > Anaerobic >...
AAAAAGTAGGGCCAAAAGCGGCATCAATCCCAGCGAGGTATCAAACGACAGGGCCGAGGCCCGTAAGGTGCCCTGATGACGCTGAAAGGAGCTCCAGAGCCCATGCGCAAGCCGGGAAAGACGTGCGGACAGCTGCCGTTGCGGCGCAGCCGTTGTCATGGCATGTAAGCCCTCAACAGTGGCACAGGACCGCCTCGGTGTTCAGTGGTGTCGGCGCGACATCGCGCAAGAAGGTCACCAGTTCGCGGTTCAACTCACCGGGGCGCTCAAGGTTGACCAGGTGGGCCGCATCCTGAATCAGGGTAAAACGGCAGCCCGCGATGCCGTCGTTGATCATCCGCACAAGCTCCTGGGGACAGGCCGGATCACGCTCTGCCGCAATCGCCAGGCAGGGCAGGCGCAGGGAGCCCAGCAGGGGCGTTGCGTCGGGCCGTTCCCGCATTGCCAGTAACGCCCCGGTAAGGCCGCTGGTGCCGGTCGCGACCATCCAGGCGTACACCTCCTCTGCCAGTTTGGGACGCCGGGTACGAGTCTCATCGGTCAGCATCAGCGGGATAAAGGCGTCTGCCACAGCCTGAGGTCCCAGCTGCCGGACGGTATCTGCCAGCTGCAGCCGGCGCTGGCGTGCCGCTGCATCGTCGGGCAGGGCACGGGTCACCAGAAAGACTGCTGCCGACAACCGCTCGGGAAAACGAGCCAAGAGGTTGAACAGGACATAGCCCCCCATGGACATACCGACTCCCACCACCCGCTCGACCCCTAGATGCTCCAGCAACTCCAACAGATCGTCGGCATAGTCATCCATGCTGCAGGCGCCGAGCGGTGCGTCGCTTTGGCCGAAACCGCGCAGATCTGGAGCGATTACCCGGTACCCGGCCGCAACCAGACAGGCAAGCTGGGGACGCCACATCTCCCGGCAGAGAGGAAAACCATGGATCAACAGGATGGCCGGACCTTCACCAACATCATCCCACGCCATCATGATGCCGTTGATGAAGGCCGTTTTGGAAACCATTTACAGCAGCGCCTTGACTGCCGTCATCACAGCGGCGTAATCCGGCTCACTGGTCACCTCCGGCACCTGCTGGATATAACGGATGATCCCCTCCCCATCCACCACGAAGATGCAGCGGGCAAGCAGCAACAACTCCTTGATCAGGACGCCGTACTGCTGCCCGAAGGAACGGTCGCGGTAATCGGACAGGGTGATCACCCGCTCGATCCCGGCAGCGCCGCACCAGCGTTTCTGGGCAAAGGGCAGGTCGAGACTGATGGTCAGCACCACCACATTGTCGGGCAGTGCGGCAGCTTCCTGATTAAAACGGCGGGTCTCGGTGTCGCAGACCGGGGTGTCCAGTGACGGGACGGCGCTGATGACCCGGATCTTGCCGGTATGCGTCGCAATGCCGACCGGCGACAGAGCAGTATCGACGGCACAAAAATCAGGGGCCTTATCCCCCACCTTGAGTTCAGGACCCACCAGGGTCATGGGATTGCCTTTAAAGGTGATGACACCTTGACGTTCTTGCATAGCGTATTATCCTTTCGCATGTGGGAATAGCGTAAGCATACGGCGGCTGGACCACATGTCAAGCAAAACAGGACAAAATCTAGCTCTTTGACCTGCATCAAGGTTTGCGGCACACACGTGGTGCTAAGCTGGTTCCATCAGCACAGAACGAAACCACTGAAAGGAAACAGACCATGACACACGGCCAGCCCTTTACCCTCAATGAACAGGTTGTCTATCAGACCGATGCGGTAGTCAGCAAGACCCTGCTCGACAAAAAGATCGGCACCATCACGCTGTTCTCGTTTGATGCCGGCCAGGGGCTTTCTGAACACACCGCCCCCTTTGATGCCGTGGTGCAGATACTTGACGGCACCGCTGCCATCACCATCGACGGTACCACCCAGCAGGTATCCGCCGGCCAGATGATCATCATGCCGGCCAACCTGCCGCACGCACTCAAGGCCGAGGTGCCGTTCAAGATGCTGCTGGTGATGATCAGGGCCTGAAGATGCTGACCGGCGCAGAGCCCCGCACAAGGATTTCAAGGTCTATTTCACCAGCTTCGAGAGCTTCTTGAATGAGTCGGTGCCGGCGAGTTTCAGCCATTGAAATAAAACGGATTCCGTGCAGGTTATCACGGCACCGGCCTGACGCATCAACTCCAGGGCGGTATCGCGGTTTGCACTTGCGCGGCTCATGACGGCATCCCGTACCACATGCACGCTGTAGCCGGCGTCCAGCAGTTCGATCACGGTCTGCAGCACGCAGACGTGGGTCTCCATGCCGGTGATGACAATCTGACGTCTGTTGCTGGTTCTGAGCTGTTCAACAAATGCCGATGAGCCGCAACAACTGAAGCTCATCTTTTCCAGGCGGGGGGCAGCGGCCATCTTCTCACGCAGCTCCGGCACGGTTTCCCCCAGCCCTTTCACGTACTGCTCGGTCGCCACAACCGGCAGCTGCAACTCAGCCGCAGCATCCAGCAGGATGCCGCAGTTTGCCGTCAGGCGTGCCAATTCCGCTTCATCCATTGCCTTGCAAAGCCGTTCCTGGATATCAATCACCACCACTACCGAATCCTCTGCATCCAGAAAGAATCGTTGCCGTGTCGTTGTCATGGGCCTCTCCATTTTAAAACCATATTATACACTACGTATATTTACTTAACATACTCAACCAGCAGCATCAAGCCCATACAAAGCAAAACTCTTGTTTTACTTTACAAAACATCCGGCTCCTGAATCAGCACAAACGGACTGACCACCAGCATTCGAAAGGATTTCGACTGCTCATGGTTCCAGCACTCCAACTGTTCAGCAGTCGGCTTCGCCAACAGCTGCGAAGCAAGCCAGGACTGCACCTGAACACCGTCATCGGCAGCAAGGCAAGCGCCGACCTCTGCCAGATCCAACATGCTGTCCACCAGTATCAAGGCGCCGCGTTCATTATGGGGCTGCAGCCAGTGCCACAGCGCCACATCAACCTGCAGTGCAAGCTCGGCACGCACGGTTTCGTCCATCTATACCTCCCCCAAGGCAAAAAGCGCCCCTAGCGTTTATTTGGGCTTGAATCATGGCGTTTTTCTGCTTAAATGTGAAGACAAACCTTTCAAGGAGCCCTTCCATGGCTTTTTCCGGTGACCTGGAGCACATCTCCATCGTTGATGTGATCCAGCTGCTGCACACGTCCCGCAAGACCGGCATCCTCAAGGTGCAGGGACGTAAGGGAGAAATATCCGTCGCCTTCAGTGATGGCTATATCACCGGGGCCAGCCATTATTCACGCGGGGCCCTGATTGGCTCGATTCTGGTGGAAGCAGGCGTGATCGGCAAGGATGCCCTTGACAAGGCCCTGCTCATTCAGCAACAGGCCGGAAGCGAGCGCAAGCCGCTGATCGGCACCTTGCTAGAAAACAACCTGGCCGACCGGGATGCTGCTTACCGCGGCCTTGAGGCCCTGATCGAGCTGTCGATCGTCGAGATCCTGACCTGGAAAAAAGGCAGTTTTGCCCTGCAGGTCGATGAGGTGCTGGCCTGCGACGAATTCCGTTATTTTCCCGAAAAACTGAATGAAGAGATCACCCTCCCGACAGAGCATGTCCTGATGGATGCCCTGCGCATCTTTGATGAAAAGATGCGAGACGGCCTGTTGCAGATGGAAGAGGACCTCCCCGAAACACCTCCGCCGCCTGTAGCCCCGGAGGGCGGCCTGACGTTATCGGCCGACGACCTGGGACTGGGCGACCTGGACAGTCTCCAGCGCAAGCGGCCGTCCTTCCACGAGGCCATCAAGGATGAACCGCCCCTTGCCCACACCCCAAGCCAGTGGGCGGCTGAGGTAACCCGCCGGGCCATGGAACGTCTGAAGCAGGTCACCACCCTGCCGGAAACCTCCCTGATACTGCTTGAGGCGGTTGCGGCCCTGTTTCCGCGTGCCCTGACCCTGGTGGCCTGGGACAAGGAACTGGTGGCCGAACGGGGAATCGGCATCACCACGCCGCGGGAGCAGGGTGCAGGGCCGGTCATGGGCTTCAAAATCCCGTTGACCTCGGCCTTCCTGTTCAGCTTTGTGCTTGACAAGGGGCTGTTGTTTTACGGTAAATCCGATGACCAAGCCCTGCTGGAACACCTCTATCCGGTGATCGGCAAACCGGCTCAGCCGACGGTACTCTTGTTGCCGCTCAAGCTGGGCAAACGCGTGGTCGCCATGATTTACGCCGATTTTGGCGGTCAGGACGCCGAAGACGTCCCCACGGTGCAACTAGAAAGCTGTGCGGAATTTGCCGGCATGGCCGTTGAGAGCGCCCTGCTGAAGCGGCAAACACCAGCGAAACCAGCCTGAACAGGAGAACCGGTATGGACATGAACCTGCTCAATCAAATTCTGGGCATTGCCTTTGAAAAACGGGTCTCGGATCTACACTTCGAGGTAGACAATCCACCGTTTTTCAGGGCCCACGGCCAGTTGATCCGCTCGAAGCTCCCCTCCCTGACCCCGCAGGACACCGAGTTTATTGCCCGCGTTGTGCTGGAACAGAGCAACCGCACCCTGCCGGATGACCTGCGGGAGCTGGACGCGGCCTATGCGTTGCCCAACGGCGGGCGTTTCAGGGTCAGCATCTTCCGCCAGCGTGGCCATATCGGGATCGTCATGCGGGTCATCCCGCCCTATATCGCCGCCTTTACCGAACTTAACCTGCCGGCTGTCCTGGGTGAGATCTGCCAGGCCCCCAACGGCCTGATCCTGGTCACCGGGCCCACCGGCAACGGCAAATCGACCACATTGGCCTCGATGCTGCAATTCATCAACAGAACCGACAACTTCAACATCATCACCATTGAAGACCCGATCGAATTCCTGTTTGCCTCGGAAAAAAGCTGCATCATCCAGCGCGAGGTCGGCGTCGATACCGGCAGCTTCAGCGCCGCCCTGAAGGCCGCGCTGCGGATGGACCCCGATGTGGTAATGGTGGGCGAGATGCGCGATCTTGAGACCATCGACGCCTGCATCAAGGCAGCCGAAACCGGCCATCTGGTCTTTTCGACCCTGCACACCCAGAGTGCCGCCTCAACCATCAACCGCTTGGTGGGCCACTTCCCGCCCGACGCCCAGGAGGTCATCCGCCAGCGCCTGGCCGATATCCTGGTGGCCACCATCTCGTTGCGCCTGATCAGCGACAAGACCGGCGAAAAGATCCTGCCGGTGGTCGAAATCATGCGCACGACCACCACTATCCAGGCCTGCATCCGTGAAGGACGCTTCGACGAGATCGAGAAGCATATCGAAAACGGCCGCACCCAGTACCAGATGCAGACCCTTGACCAGCACTTGGTACAGCTCTGCCAGCAGGACCTGATCACCTTTGAACAGGCCAAGCGTATTACCCGCTCCATGGACCTGGAGCGTAAGCTGACGTTTGGAGAGTAACCCTTCCCACGAAAGGAGTGTCCCATGAGCCTTCTACTGAGACTGTTGTCTGTTGTGGTCTGCGCCGGCATTCTTGCCGCGCCGCTTGCGTTTGCCGAAAGTGACGAGATCGAGGTGTTGCAGCCGCAGGTCTATGACCTGGGCGACACCCCGGCTCCCCGTCCCAAGATCAAGAAGCCGGTTCCGCCTCCCAAACCGGCACCGCGCCAGGAGGCGGAAAAGTTCGTGCCTGCCCCACCTCCGCCGCCCCGCTACGAGGCGCCGCAGCGGCCCGTTCCGCCACCGCTGCCGGCTGAGGACGGCCACTATATCCAGGCTGACGACTACTTCATTCAGCGCCACAGCCTGGAAGGACACACCTGGATCTGGGTCGAGCTGGCCAAGATGGTCAATGCCCCGGCTGCCAACACCAAGGGCGAGGCAGAATTCATGAAGGTGCGTGACGGCAAGAACTACTGGACCAACCACTTCTGGCGCACACGCCGGGCAAGCCAGGACGAACTGCGCCTGGGACTGGTGGTCGTCGCCTTTAACGACCATCGCCGCAACGATGTCTACGGCGCACCGGAGAAAAAGGACCGGGCCCGTGGGGGCGGCTGGTTCATGGCCCGCATCACCGACACGTCCGATCTGTATAAAGGCTATGTCACCGTTTCCGGCAACTACAAGGTTGGCCTGGATAACCTGCGAGTCATCCTGCCTTAACTGCTTCGACCGCATGCCGTACAAAGAAAGGGGCTCCTGACGAGGAGCCCCTTTCGCATGTGCAAATCACCTTTAACTTAGTAATTATGCGCCTAAAAAAAAATAAATACCAGTCTGGAAAAAACGAACGTAAGTGACGATAGTATAAGTAACGGTAGCGCTAACCGGAGTTGCAGTACGCAGTACGTTGGAGGCAGTACGATGCACCACTTCATGCAGTAGGAAAGGTGAGCAGCATCGAGGTAGTCGCAGAAGACATACTGAGGTATGCAGCACTGTTCCGGTGGAAATGACCACCGGGATATCCCGTGAAACAGGGAAAAGTGAAACCCGAGGCCCGCTCAAGACTGCGCGGGCCTTTCACGTTGCCGTAACTAGCAGGTTGTTAAAAAACGTCGCGAGGAAGCATAGCTACAAGGCGCACGGAGCGCAGCAACTGAGACATAACAAACAGTTAGGCGAAGGAGCTGCTACCTTTGCAACGCCATAGATAGGCTCCGTAGCAGTTTTTTAACAGGCTGCCTGACGCATCCGTTCCAGCGCTCGTTGCAGCAGACTGCGGGGGCACCCGAAGTTCAGCCTGACAAAGCCGGGCGCCCCAAACGGCACCCCATCCGACAGACCAACGCCCCCTTGCTCGAACAGCCCGGCCGGGTCTTCCCCCCCAAGCGACCGGGCGTCAATCCAGGCCAGATAGGTGGCCTCCACCAGCCAGGTTCGCAGCCCGGGCAGCCCGGCCACCGCCTGCATGACCAGCGTATGATTGCCGCGCAGGTACGCAAGCAGCGCCTGCCGCCACGGCTCGCCATCACGGTAGGCTGCCAGGGTGGCCGCATAGCCCAGCAGGTTGACGTGGGGCACGATGCCGTTCATGACCGCCTTGAAGGCCCTGCGCAGCCCGGGGTCAGGGATCACGGCAAAGGAACAGCCCAGCCCCGGTATGTTGTAGGTCTTGCTGGGGGCCAAAAGGGTCATGGTGCGTCGCGCCAGCTCCTGCCCCAAGGTGGCAAACGGGTGGTGTTGCCTGGACGGTTCAAGCACCAGGCCGGCATGGATCTCATCGGAGCAGACTACCAGATCATGCTCCAGCACCACCTCCGCCAGGGCAAGCAGCTCGTCCTGCGACCAGACCCGCCCCACCGGGTTATGGGGGCTACAGAGCAACAGCAGCCGTGTCCGCGGGGTTAAGGCATGTTTCAGGGCCGCAAGGTCCATCTCCCAGCGGCCCGCCTGCTCAACCAGCGGCACCGTCAGCAGTTCGCGCTGCGCCAGGGCCGGGGCGGTCAGAAACGGGGGATAGACCGGGGTGAAGGTTGCAATTGCATCGCCGTTGTTTCCCACGGCCCGGCAGGCCACATTCAAGCCGCAGACCAGGCCGGGCAGCCAGACCAGCCATTCAGGTGAGACCTGCCAGTTGTACTCCCGTTCCAGCATGCCGCAGACAACCTCGGTCAGCTCACCAGGCGGATGGGTATAGCCAAAAACGCCATGCGCGACCCGCTTTTGCAGCGCCGTAAGTACCGCCGGCGGGGAGCGGAAATCCATATCCGCCACCCAGAGCGGCAGGATGTCGCGTCCGGCATAGCGATCCCATTTTTCACTGGCAGTCCCGCCCCGCTCTATCTCTGCGTCAAAATCGAACATCAGCGCCGCTCCCAGATGGTCAGTTCGGCCACGCTGTGCTGAAACTTCCGCTTGGTCTCCCGGATCACAAACGGCAGGTCCTGCGGCTCCCCCAGCAACCTGAAGTACGGTGCCAACACCGCCTTCAGGCCGTCAAGCCCCCAGACCGGCTCGCCGGCCTCGCGATAGCCCCCCAACCACTCTTCCTTCTGGGTAAACTCCTCAAGCCAGGTATAGGGCGAGGTCAGCACCAGCAGACCGCCGGGGTTGATCCGCTCATGGATCATGGCCAGGAAGCGGCGGGGCGAGTAGAGCCGGTCAATCAGGTTGGCTGCCAGCACCAGGTCATAACCGCTGAATTTATCCGGCAGATTGCAGGCATCGGCCTGGAAAAACTGCACCCGCTCACGCACCGCTGCCAGTCCGTATTCCTCCAGCGAGACCTCATGGAAAGAAACGATCTCCCCTTCTTCAGGAAAGGCATAGCGCAGGTGTCCCCCCTCCTGCATCCGGGTAGCCAGCCGGAAAAAACGGGTTGAAAAGTCCAGGCCGGTTACCCGGGCAAAGCCGCCCCGTGCCAACTCAAAGCTGGCGCGCCCCACGGCACAGCCCAGGTCAAGGGCGTGCCCCAGTTTGCGCCCCTGCATCGCTTCAAGACAGAGCTGGGCGCACCGTGCGGGAAAATTGGGTACGCCGAACTGTTCCGGCCCATAGTGGGCCTCACAGTGCCGGACCGCCGCCAGATCATACTCGTATGGTTCGTCTACAAGCGTAAGTGGCGCATCCGTTTCGACATACCTGAAACCGGCATGCTGGAAGAAATGCCGTCTGAAGGCGTAGCGCGCATCACGGGTGGCCTCATTGCCGGTCGAGATCCAGGAGCCGCCCTTGATCAGGTTGTGGCGGGTATCGAAGGTCGGGGTTGAAAAGTCATCATACCAGGGGTGCACGCCAAAACCGTGAAAGGGATAGATCGGTGTCTCGGTCCATTGCCAGACATTGCCGATCAGGTCGAAAAACGCACCGGTCCGGAAGCGGTCAACCGGGCAGGAAGAACACCAGTACTCAAGGTTGAGGTTGCCCGGCGCCCGGTCCCAGTACGGCTGATCCGGCAGCCCTGCGGTCTCATACAGGCGGTACCATTCGTCCTCGCTGGGAAGCCGGATCGGACGGCCGCTTTGGGCTGTTTTCCAGGCACAGAAGGCCTTGGCCTCAAGGTAGTTGACCTCAACCGGCCAGTTCCAAGGCATGGCGATCTCCGAGGCCATGGTACGCAGCTTCCAGCCGCCATCGGCCTTGATCCAGAACAGCGGATAGTCCGCCTGCCTGAAGCTGCGCCAGCTCCAGCCCTCCTCGCTCCACCACACCTGGTCCCGGTACCCGCCGGCCTCAACAAACTCAAGGAATTCCCGGTTGGAGACCAGGTACTGCGCAGCCTTGAAATCAGCCACGTCGGCCGTATGGCTGCCGTACTCGTTATCCCAGCCGTAGAGCGGGTGGGTCCGGTGTTTACCCAGCTGAACCCTGCCACCCGCCACCGGCAGTAGCGCATTGACCGGCGGCTCATCCTGTTCGGGACAGATCTGCCAGAACGGCAGCTGCACGACCTGCTCGATCGGCAACTGACGGATCAGCACCGACGAGGTCTCCAGGTGAATCCGTTCATGCTCGATCCCCATCATGATCGCCCACCAGGGTGAATCCCAGCCGATCGGCAAGGTAAGCGGCAGGCTCGCGATCAGGCTGTCGACGGTCTCGCGTACGTGATCACGGTACTGCTTGACCTCTTGTGGCGTGGGCCAGTCATAGTGGGCCTCGTTCAGATCGTCCCAGGACATCTCATCCACACCCACGGCAAACATGGCCTCATAGCGCGGGTTGATGCGCTGATTGAGTACCCGTCCAATCACCAGTTTGTTGATGAAAAAGGCGGCGGTGTGACCATAATAAAAGATCAGCGGATGCCGCAGGCGGTCTGCCCGCAGAGAGAAGGTAGCGTCATGACGCAAGGTTTCGTACAAGCGTTCATCGATGCTGAAGGTGGCATGGAAATAATCGCGAATCTCCTGCCGTTTCTGCTCCGGATCCCCTTGGTTCAGGATGATGGTACGCGTCTGTTTCAGTTCCATGACACCCCCCTTTTGCGGTTTTATCGCCTTCAGTATACCGTAAAGACTGGCCACCACAACCGTGCAGCCGTGCCCAGATTTATTAGCTTTATCTAACTATAAAAATATAGTAAACACTATATAAATTCGTCGGTTTTCCCGGCCCGAGCCGGAGTGAGAATCAAGTTATGAGTCCATCAAACATCCCCTATAAGCTGGTCTTTGCCTCCCTGCCGGCTCCGGTCATCATGCTGGACCCGCAGGGCCACTTTGCCTTTGCCAACAAGGCGGCCTATCGCATTCTGCCGGAATGCGTCCCCCAGGACCGGCAGAGCTTCTGTACGCCTCCGCCCTGGCTGGGGGAGGAGATCAGGCTGTTCCAGTCCCACCAGCAGGACGAACGTACCTTTGAACACTGCCTGCGCTACGGCAGCACCGAACGCTATATCCAGTTTATGTTGACCCGGCTCTGCCACGACGGCCGCCAGGATGGCATCCTGATCACGCTGCACGATATCAGCCGTCACAAGCATACCGAGCGGGCCCTGCGCCTTAGTGAGGAGCGCTACCGCATCCTGGTTGACCACCAGAGCGACCTGGTGGTCAAGATCGACACCGACGGCAGGTTGCAGTTTGCCAGCCCCTCGTTCTGCATGCTGTTCGGCATCGATGAAGAGCACCTGGTGGGCCGGGAACTCTGCCCGATCATCAACACCAATGGACCGGCGGTGTTGAAAGACGCCCTGCGGCGTCTGGACTGCCACCCCAAGGCCTGCTATCACGAGATCTGCTCGCAGACCTTGGATGGGCCACGCTGGATCGGCTGGGCCATGAAAGGGGTGACCGATGAGCAGGGCCGCATCAGCGCCGTGGTCGGGATCGGCCGGGATGTGACCGACCGGAAGATGGCCGAGCAGGAGATTCGAAAGCTGGCCCACTTCGACTCACTCACCGGCCTGCCAAACCGCAGCCTGCTGTATGACCGGCTCTCCCAGACCCTGGCCCTGGCCAAGCGCAATAGCGGCTCGGCCGCGGTGCTCTTTATCGACCTGGATCGTTTCAAGCAGATCAACGACGTCTTTGGCCACCAGTTGGGCGACCGCTTCCTGCAAGAGGCCAGTCGCCGTCTGACCGGCAGTGTGCGGGCCTCGGATACCGTTGCCCGGCTGGGCGGCGACGAATTCGTCGTGATCCTGAGTGACATCATGCAATGCAGCCAGGCCGGTGCGATCGCCTCCAAGATCATCGGCAGCATGCACCAGCCGTTCTACCTGGACGGCCACGAGCTGCACAGCGGGGCCAGTATCGGTGTTGCCCTCTACCCTGCCGATGGTGATGACGTCGATACCCTGCTCAAGCATGCCGATATTGCCATGTACCAGGCCAAAGAAAGTGGGCGGGGCCTGTTCAAGTTCTACTCGCCCGACC
>Ga0302238_1002960_pt1 | contig 11254 bp, 6 predicted proteins | sample AAG_UR_Asn_MG_FD_193527 | JGI IMG/M metagenome (GOLD analysis project Ga0302238, IMG submission 193527) | Enriched activated sludge microbial communities from anaerobic digester in WTTP, New Holstein, Wisconsin, United States - AAG_UR_Asn | ecosystem: Engineered > Bioreactor > Anaerobic >...
CGCGCTTTTATTTTTCTGTTCCCAACAACTTTCACGACATTTTCGTCCAAATAACCTCGATTTATGGCTTGTGAAAGAGTGTTCTCGGAAATATGGCCTCTTTTCCCTCGGCCAGATGAGAAGATGTACCCTTTCCCTTGTCCGATCAGTTCCAGAGCAGTGTCAGTCAAGTACACTCTGTGCTCACGCTCATTTTTGCCAGCAACCTCTGCAGGGATAGTCCACCATCTGTCCTTGATCTGATCACGGTGAATTTGTGCAACCTCTCCTGGGCGCTGAGCGGTTACTAGAATCAATTTAAGAGCACGCTTGACCTCGGCAGAGCTTGGCCCGTTGCTGATCTCTTCCCACGCTTTCACGATTTCGTCGTCGTCAAGATGCCGGTCATCAGTTTTTGGGGCGATCTTTGGTACAGATGCTGTGATTTCTTGGAATGGTTGAATTTCAGCCCACTCCTGCCGGCAGGCATATTTGTACATCTGCCTGCCGAATTTCATAACGTTCCGAGCCGATCCCGGGACCTTCGATGCAATTTGCTCGATGAGAGAAACAGCGTGCTTATGTTTGACGGAGGAAATTTCCATTTTGCCAATGCCGGGAATGATGTGAGTTTTGATAGCGCTGAAGATCGTTTCACGCCATCTGTCAGAATGGTTCTCCTTCGAGTATTTGACATACCATACCGCGGCAAGCTGCTCGACGGTTACTGGAACGTAGTTTTCAGGAATTTCCTCCGAAGTCAGGGCGTCAAAGGTGTCTCTTTCTAACTGAACAGCCGCGAGGGCAATTGCCTCCGCCTGAAGCTTAGCCTCGTTGGCCAAGCGAGTCTGTTCCTCGATAGCGGTTCTTTTTTCCTCACGTGGATCAATGCCATTCTTGACGAGTTTATATGCGTCGTTGTAAGCTATCCGGGCATCACCCAAGGACATGGCGGGATAATTGCCGAGCAGTAGGTACCCCTTCTGCTTGTTCAGTTCAAAGATATACATAAATGTCTTTGTTCCTGAAGGCAGTACCTGGATCGCGAATCCTCGGCCCTCTCTTACGACATATTTTTTATCTTGCGGTTTGAGAGAGGTGAGGTAACGGTCGGTAAATTGTTTCATCGTTTTCCCCATTTTCTTTGCATCCGTTTTGCATCCGTTTTGAGTGTCGCTTGACCCCTTTGCATCCGTTTTGCATCCGTTTTATGGCTGGCAAACAGGGAGGCAGACTGAAACATCTGGAAATACAAAATAGGGTAAAACATGAAACATGTCAATAGTATAGAGTTGTGTGGTGATAAAGACAGAAGCTTTTTGAAAGACGCTGAAACAACAAAATGTCAGCTTCCCAAGCTGAAGGTCGCGGGTTCGAATCCCGTTTCCCGCTCCATTAAAGAGCAAGAGGAATTAAGTAGTTAGGCTTAAAGACCTCATGACTGTACCCGGTACTGTTCCCAAACGGTGCCGGGTTTTTCTTTTTATTGACACTAATGAAGTCGTCCACGAAGTATTCCTGATTGCATCGCGCAAAATGCTTTACGCAGTAATTATGAACGGTTTGGAAGTAAAGAAGTATATTATACCGGGGGTGAAAGTGTAGTTTTAAGACCTGTTTAGCTCTTCCACAAGGCACTTGCCGGCATGGGACGGGCATACAGATATCCCTGCCCTTCAGAGCAGCCAAACCCCTTCAAGATTTTTTCCTGCGCAGCATATTCAACACCTTCCGCAACTACCCCGATGTGCAGCGTATCAGCCATGGATATAATGGCAGCCAGAAATTTTGCATCATTATCCGACTCATGTACCCTAAGCAGGAAGGATCGATCAATTTTCAGGACATCTATAGGCAGGTTTCGCAAGGTACTCAGCGAAGAGTAGCCGGTGCCGAAGTCATCAAGGCTTATCTTGACACCGATCTGCCGCAGCTCCTGCAGCATGGTAATCGACTTTTCCATGTCACGCATAAGTGCACTTTCCGTAATTTCCACCTCAAAGCAGCCAGGCTCAAGCCGGTTTCGCGACAACGCTCCCTGAATGGTTGCCGAAAGATCCTGACGCTGCAGTTGCAAGGGCGATACATTGACAGAAAGCCGGGATATCGGCCCTCCGCCAGCTTGCCAGCGGCTTAACTGACGACAGGCCTCACCGATCACCCATTCACCAATGGGAAGTATCAGACCGGTCTCTTCCGCAAGTGGTATAAACTTATCAGGCGGTATCATTCCCTGCTCTGGATGATGCCAGCGCAACAACGCCTCTGCTCCAACCCAAGATTTATCGTGCAGACAAACACGCGGTTGAAAGTAGAGTTCCAGCTCTCCACGCTGCAGAGCACCGCGTAGGTCGTTAGCAAGACTCAGGCGTTCTGAAACCAGCTGATGCAGGCCGTTGTTGAACAGTTCAACATGGTTCTTGCCCATCTCCTTTGCCAGATACATGGCAGTATCAGCATGTTTCAGCAGTAGTTCCGTTGTGGCTCCGTGATCAGGAAACAGAGCCACACCAATACTGGCGGATATATACAGGGTATTACCTTCAACAATGTACGGTTCAAGAAGGTTTTTCAGATGTTTACGGGCCACAAGCAGTGCGTTGTCAATGGACTGAAGGTTGTGTAAAAAAAGGGTAAACTCATCCCCTCCCAGCCGCGCAAGGGTGTCATCAGCGCGGGTCAGCTCCGCAAGACGATGGGCCACCGCCTGCAACAACAGATCGCCAGTCCTGTGGCCATGGGTATCATTAATCAGCTTAAAGTCATCCAGATCAACAAATAGTACGGCAAGCTGTTCTCCGGTTCTGGCTGCATGCAGCAGAGCCTGGTCCAGACGATCTAAAAAGAGTGCCCGATTCGGCAGACCGGTCAGGAGATCATAATTAGCCATCCAGTGCAGCTCATCCTGACGTTTAAGCAGCATGCCGTCACGCTGGGCGATCTCTGACAACATCTCATTGAAGCAGTTGGACAGCAGATTCATTTCTTTGTTGTAATCCCCTAAAACCCGGATTGAAAAATCCTTGGTCCGGCTTACCTCCTGCATGGTTTCTGTCAGGCTTGCTATCTGAGCCGTTGTTTTCCGCTGAAACCGGCCGGCCAGCAGGTAGCTGACAATCAGCAACAACAGTATGAAAAAGGTCCCAAGCGTCAGCGCGATCGTCATCTTGTTAATGATAATCTGTGCATTCTGTTCGAGAACGACGGTTCCCAAATGCAACGTATCCTTCATAACAGGACGCTGAACAGCTATGTTTAACGCAAACAGACCCCCACCAGACCTGGTCCTGACGGTTTCAAGGCTGCACTGTAATGACCGATCATCATGCAATTGATCTGTCTGATGATAGCAGGCCCGCGGATGACCGTCGGCATCCAAAACGATTATCCGCCAAATCGAGGGATCAGCCTTAAAGGCGGCAAGTGCCTGCGTTATGGACTGGTAGTCACCAAAAGCCAGAGCCGCTCCAATATCTGTAGCAATGATATCGCCAGTGGCGCTCAGTCGGGCACGACTTTCATGGGTATATGAAAACCAGCTGAACAGCACAAAGCAGGACAAGCCCATAACCAGCGTAACCGTGCTGATCAGCATAATCCTGCTGCGAAAGCCAGCATCAGGTAGCAAGTGCAGTTGCCAGAAGCGTGACAAAAACTTAGTTGCTGACATCATTTGCCAACCTCAGAAGTTGCGTTCCAAAAGATATGAATGCACTGCGGGCTACGGCCTGATTCAGGTCAAAGCTGATCTTGTTGTTAACCAGCACCAGATTGATCATGCCCCCCTGTTTCACAAAACCGCGCATGTCGCTGACGGTCAGAATTCCCCGCCGATTTGCCACAGCCAGCAGTTTTTGAAGACGGTACTGCTCGGATGAGGCGATGAACAGCACCTGACAGCAGCCCATCCGGTCCGGTTCATGAACCCTGGCCACAGCCAGAGGGCGTCCTTTGATCCGTTTTCCTTTTGAGGCATCCAGCAGATCCGCCAAAGGAGTGTCGCCAATAGTGCAAATGGTAAACGAAGAACAACCAGAGGGATGGGGCGGCAACTCAACAAATAGCGGCAGTGTCAGCAGATAGTTTGCCTTAACCCGATATTCAAGCGGCTGTTCATCCGCAGCCTGAGCAACGACCGGAAAGACCAACAACACCACCACTGGCAACACCTTATTCCAATTCCAAATCAAGGATGAGATCAAGGCGGCGATGAATTCGGCGACGCAGGCGTACACGCAGTACGTTGAGGAGCCGAAGACAAGCCAACGAAGATATCGCCTTGAGTTTGAATTGGAAAATAGCATAGCGTCAGAATCTCCAGCTTGCCTTGATGCGGAAGGCAATGCCGTCCTGTCTGATCCCCTGTAGAGACTCACCAAGGCTATTGATCTGCTCCGGTCCGGCAGGCAGCGAATAACGCGTATCAAACAGGTTATAGAGCGATGCCGACAGGTCCAGCCCCTTCACCAGTTCGCGGCTGAGCAGGGTCAGATTGACAATGGCGGCTCCGGCAACGCTTGCTCCTGAGGCGTTCAGACGTGAACTGCCGTAACAGGTCTCAATGGTGGCAAAGTGCTGCTTCAACAACGGCAACGGAACGGTCAGCGCTGCCTTTGCAACAGCGCGGGGCGCGTTTTCCAGGGGCTTGCCGGTGTCAAGATTGCGGGCATCCTGGTAACTGTAACTCAGGCGTCCGCTCACGCCGTTCTCCCATTTGCCTTCAACCTGCAGTTCCCCCCCTTTTAATTCAACCTTACTCTTGTTCATGAACACCAGCATGCCGTCTGCAGGATCGCTTGCCTGCACTAACAGATCAGAAATCCTGCTATAGAAGCCGGTAACCGTGGCCTTGATGTTGTTGCCGATAAACTGATCCCAGCCCAGTTCAAAAGAGCGGATCTTTTCCGGTTTCAAGCTGGTGTTTCCCTTGGCGGTTGAACCATCGCCATAATAAAGCTCATAGGCATTGGGAGCACGAAATGCCTCACCATAACCAAGCCTCAACACACTGTTAGTGTAAGGTTTCCACACCAGGGCGGCTCGGGGATTTGCGGTTGTGCCAAAGCTGTCATAAATATCAACTCGTATTCCTGCATTAAGGATCAAACCGGGAAGAAGATGATATTCATCCTGCAGATAATACCCCTGAATCAGACTACGGTGGTTATCATCAAGGTACATGGAGGCGGTTGGCGCAACATCGAAATTCTGTTGTTGCTGGGTAAACTGCCAGCGATGCTCCATCCCTGCTGTCAGCAGGTGATCTGCGATGTTCTTTGAAGCAAACAGGTCGCTGCCGATCCATTCTCCCACCACCGCATCGCGATTCAAGGTTCGCACACCTGAGTTGTCCTGCGGGTAATCGCCATCATATTCATAACGGTTATAACTCAGACGGGCATTCAGATCGGCAAAACTGCCGCGACGGCTGTATAGAATTCCAGCCAGAGTATGGCGATCAGCAATATGTTGCCCGGGGTCATTAAAGATTGTGCCATAGGGAGCGGTAGGAACATCCTTGTCTCTGGTCTGGTGCAGCAAAAGCAACGAGATATCCTTCCAGCTTGCCTTTGCCAGCAGATCCCAGGACCGTTCTCCATCCAGCCTCTCTGCAATGCCGCCATTGCTGGCCGCGTATTCAGGAAACCAGAGCCGCTGCTTACCTGCACTGTCACGATAGCTGCCCGAAACCAGTAGATCAACGCCGTTTGTGGTCTTACCGCCAACGGTTGTCCTGCCGCTCCAGGCATTATAGCTACCACCGGAACTTGAAAGTTCCCCCCCCTTTACCTGCTTGCCTTCTTTGGTAACCACGTTGATAACCGCCATAAAGGCATTGGTGCCGTACAACGACGATCCTGGCCCCCGAATAACCTCGATCCGGTCAATCAGATCAAGGTCAACAGGGAAGTCCCCTCCCAGCGGGGCCTGTTCATAAACCGCATCGTTCAGGCGGTACCCATCCACCAGCAGCAGGATGCGGGTATTGTAGTCTCCCAAAGGGCTGAAACCACGCATACCCACAAAGTGGTAGCTACGGTTATAGAGCGCATAAAACCCGCACACACTGTTCAAGGCCTCGGCAAGATTGCGGTAGCCCCCCTTAAGGATATCATCACTGGTGATCACGGTGACCGAGGCAGGAGCATCGGTGATATCCTGCTGGTACTTGCTGGCACTGGTAACCGTGGTCACCTCAATGTTCATCAATTGATCAATACTGGTTACGTCCACCTGTTCTTGCTCAGCCGCAAACGCCGGAGACACAGCCGCCAGCAACGCCACTAACATACTAAAAGCACTAGCATACCTAATCATGACAGCTTCCTTGTCCTTCAAAACAAGCTGATATCAAAAATCAGCGGCCAACTTCCACCTTTACCTTGTCAAGCAGATCAATAATCCTGACTGAAAGCTGTTCCACCTCCTGCATGACCTCACGAGCTACCACTGTTTCACCCCGGTTATGCAGCGCCACAGCCTCCTTGGCCAGCCGGTGAAACCGTTCATGGGGCTCTTGGATAACGTTAAAGCTGTTTGAACCGCCACACAAACGCTTGCCTTCACCGAGATACCACTTACCGAAACCGCAGGTTGAATGGTCGGACAGGCTCTCCGGCCTGATACTCTCTTTGCCGTTCAGGCAGGCCATGATACGGTTAATGAACATGACATGGTCATACTTGGCACTATCAAGTACCAGATACGGACTGACATCTGCCTTGAAGCGCGTTGTGGCTTTTTTGAGATCATCCGACAATGTCTGAAGCTGCTGAACCTTGCTGCTGACCGCCTGGGCTGTCGCGTTAAAGGCGGTTGAGGCATCAGAGACCATGCTGATATTCTTCACGATCTCGTTGGTGGTGGTGGTCTGCTGCTCTGCGGCCATAGCTATCTGATTGACCTGCAGGGTTACGTCATTTACCTGATCAATGATATTTGCCAGCGATTCACCTGAGTCGGCTGACTCACTGACTCCTGCCCTCACCTCAGTGGCGCTGTGGGCCATAGCGGCAACAGCCTGTGAGGTCTCAGACCGGATCGACTGAGTCATGGCAGCTATCTCCCTGGTAGCCCTGGCGGTGCGTTCTGCCAGCGCCCGCACCTCATCGGCAACCACGGCAAATCCTCTACCCTGCTCCCCTGCCCTGGCAGCCTCAATGGCGGCGTTCAGAGCCAGCAGATTGGTCTGGTCAGCGATATCCTGAATGGTCCGCGCTATCTCGGCAATCTTTTCAGAATTTGTCCCCAACCGCGCAATCACTGTTGATGAACTCTCCACTTCGTGGCTGATGGCCTGCATCCGGTTAATGGTGCGCTGCACGGTTTCTCTCCCGTTATCAGCCACCTCATGGGCCCTGTTTGACGTATTAGCTGCCATAGAACAGTTTTGGGCAATCGCATTGGATGTCGCTGCCATCTCCTCAGAGGCGGTGGCAACGTTTCCGGCCTGCTCCGCAATCTGATGGGAGCCCCTGACGATCTTCTGGGATTCCAGCATCAACTGCGCTGCATAGGTGCCTACAACCGTTGCATGGACCACCACATCGGCCACCATCCGGTCCAGTTTTTCCCAGGCCCTGTTAAACAGCCCCCCCATCTCGCCCAGTTCATCCTGACTATCAACGCTAATCCGCCTAGTCAGATCCCCTTCACCATCTGACATGTCATGCAGACAGTCCAGCAGATGCCCCATCTGCCGTTTGATATTGCGGGCCAGAATGGTCAGCGAGACCACAACAAAAACAAGCATCACCCCGAAGAAGGTCAGGCTGCGGCGGAAGGTCTGATTCCTGTGGGCGTCGACAATGGCAGCCTGCTCTTTCATCACCTTACCCATCTCCTGCTGAAGCGTCAGGATGGCATCCTTGAAGGCTCTCCAGGCTGGCGTCTCTTCCTGTACCAGCAACACTGATGCCCCGCTCACATCCCCTCCCCGCGCCATCTCACTGATGCGGCGTTTCAGCTCAACACCCCTGTCCCAGACAGGACGGATTTTCTCAAGCTTCCCTGCCTCTTCCCCCCCCTTGGCAACAGCCAGGGATTTGGCAAACCCTTCGTCAAACTCCTTCAGGGCCTTGTTGAAGTTGTTCAGCGCCTTTTCATCCTTCGGGTTCAGCAGGATGTTACGCACCGCCTGCTCTGTCTGCAGCCCCTGGGCATACATCATGGTCAGGCCCAACGAAAAGACAACATGCCGCTCGCTGTACTGACGCATCATTTCTCTATCAGTCTTTTCAGCCAGATAATAGCCTCCCAGGAAGAACAGCACTAAGGCTGTCAGTAGAATGTTTACCAACTGCACCTTCTGCACAATTTTCAGATTTTTCAGCATTGATGTTCCCTTTCAAACAGGTGGGTTCAGTATACTTCGCACCTCACTGGTTTCACGGACAACCGGTCTCCATAACTACTTGAAATGCCGCCTTCGGCATCGGTTTGCCAAAGAGATAGCCCTGAATCAAACGACAGCCGATACCATGCAGATGTTCAGCCTGTTCACGGGTCTCCACCCCCTCTGCTACCACCTGCATACGCAGGGCATGGGCCATGGAAACAATTGCCGCAACCAGCACGGCACTGCCTTGATTCGTAGTGATATCACGAATAAACGAGCGATCTATCTTGATGGTATGGATCGGAAAGCGGGCAAGATACCCCAGCCCGGAATAGCCGGTGCCGAAGTCATCAATGGCTATGGTGAAGCCCATATCACGCAAGGCTTCAAGGGTTGTACGGATAGCAGCGTTACCATCCAGCAACAGGCTTTCGGTAATCTCCAGCTCAATCCATTCCGGGCGGCAACCGGTTTCCGCCAGAAGCGAACGAGCGGTTTCAATCAGGTTTTTTACAAAAAACTGCCGTGCAGAAAGGTTGACTGCTATCTTCAATTGCCGTTCCTGACCGTCATTCCATTCGCGGGCTGCCGTAAAGGCGCTGCGCAGCACCCACTCACCCAACTCGATAATCATGCCGGTATCTTCGGCAACCGGGATAAACTGAACCGGCGGCACCAAGCCCAATTCCGGATGATGCCAGCGCACCAACGCCTCTGCCCCCACCAAAGTACCGGTTGCCTGATCAACCTTTGGCTGGTAATACAGCTCAAACTCCTCACTCTTCACTGCCTGACGCAAGGACGCCTCAAGGGACAACCGCTCGGTTGCACTGGCAGTCAGCTCAACCGAATAGAATTGGAAACAGTTCTTGCCCTGGGCCTTGGCGTGATACATGGCAGAATCGGCAAACTGCATCAGTTCGGCAATATCCTGGCTGTCACCCGGGCAGGAAACAATGCCGATACTGGTGGTCACGCTGAGAGACCTGCCCATCACTTCAAACGGCTCGCTAAAGGCTGCCAATACCTTGCGGGCAATGGTACCCAGGTCCACATCCTGCCGCACATCCTGCAGAATCACGGCAAATTCATCCCCTCCCAGACGAGCCACGGTATCATAGTCTCGCACCGCTCTTTTCAGGCGCTCCCCAACTTGGCAGAGCAAGCTGTCACCGGCGGAATGTCCCAAAGAATCATTCACCGCCTTGAAACGGTCCAAATCCAGCAACATCAGGCCACTTACCTTCAGGTGATTGCGTCTTGCATTGCCTACCGCCTGCTGCATCCGGTCATAAAACAGAGACCGGTTTGGCAGACCGGTCAGGGGATCAAAAAAGGCAAGATTATGAAGTTGCCGCTGATAATTTCTGAGCATGCTGATATCATGGGCAATACTTAAGACGCCGCTGATGGCACCTTCTTGATCTAACTCAGGTACAAAACGGATCTGGAAATAACGCTGCGTGCCGTCTTGCAGTTCCCAGGACACCTCGGTTTCAGTGGCAACTCCTTCAACAAGCACATAACGGATCGCCTCAACGGCGATATCACCGACTGCGGGGCTTCCCACCGGCAATTCATCGGGCCGTTTATGCAACAACAGAGAATCCGGCATGCCGGCAATCCTTTCGAAGGCGGCATTGACGTAGATCCTCCGGGCCTCACGGTCGTAACGGGAGATCGGATCAGGGGCGTTTTCCACCAACAGGACAAAATCCTGCCTGCTCTTGTGCAGCATCAAATCCATCCGCCTGCGTTCGCTGATATCCCAGCCAATAACCACCACGCCGCTCACCCGACCGCCGGCATCACGATCCGGCGCCATGCGAATCTGATAACCGGCCTGTTCCTCCGGCGGTTTCAGATCAAGGATAAACTCAAATTCCGTTGTCTGGCCGGTGGCCATGACCTCCTGCAGGGAATAACGGTAAAACGGCAACATGGATGAGACCATTGCAACACCGTCCTCACCCGGCGCTTTGCCCAACAGCTGTCTCATAGGGTGCCCGAGCATCTTCTCAGCAGCCTGGTTCAGATAACGGCGGCGTCCAGCTTCATCATAACGAATCACCGGACCGGGCAGGTTTTCCAGCAGGGTGCAGTACTCCTGATCCATCCGTTTGCGCTCAGTAATATCCCTGGTTATGACAATAACCTGCACCGGCTTCGTGCCGGCTACCACACTGACCGCCAGCTCATACTCGCGTCGTTCGCCGTTTGCCAGCAGCACACCGCTTTCATAGAGTGCCGGGGCTGTTTCCCCGGAAATTCGGCGGTGATACAGATCCATAATCCGTTCCCGGTCATCGGGATGCACAGCCTTGATGAATTCCGGTTTCTGTGCCAGGACTTCGTCGGAAAAGCCGACCCGGTGGGCCAGTTTTTTATCAAGGACATACACAATTCTGCCCTGTTCCAGCACCAGCATATTCAGTCCGGCATCGTCCAACCCCTTTAGCAGGGTCTTCTGAAATTCGGTCTTGCGTTGCAGCTCCGACTCGCGCAGCACCAGTGCATCCTCAATCCGCTTGCGCTCGGTGATATCGCGTCCGATAGCCAGCACGCCGGTCACCTCACCCTGCACCACACGTTCAGCCACTAAACGGACCAGACAGGTGGCCAGACGCCCGGATGCCTCCAGGTGTACCACCTCAATCTCTTCAGACACACCATGAGCCAGCACTCTGTTGACCGCATCCTCAAGTTCCCGGCACTGCTCGCCAAGCAGTTCAACTGGGGTTTTCCCAAGCATATCCGAATAGCTAACCTCATACTTCTCCAGCATAACTCTGTTAGCGTACACGGTCCGCCCCTGACGGTCATAACGCGAGACCGCATCAGGCAGATTTTCAAGCAGGGTACGGTACTCCTCTTCCCGCGCCGCAAGGGTTTCCTGCATCCGGCGGTGATCCTGAACCAGTTCCCATTCGCGTATGA
>Ga0302238_1002963_pt1 | contig 11237 bp, 10 predicted proteins | sample AAG_UR_Asn_MG_FD_193527 | JGI IMG/M metagenome (GOLD analysis project Ga0302238, IMG submission 193527) | Enriched activated sludge microbial communities from anaerobic digester in WTTP, New Holstein, Wisconsin, United States - AAG_UR_Asn | ecosystem: Engineered > Bioreactor > Anaerobic >...
GCAGAAATGTGCAAGGCAGACACTTGAACTTTACAAATCTGCTGCCCAATCATAAATTGATAAGTTTTCTATACACTTCATATGTCTTTTCAGTCATAATTTCCCAGGTAAAGGCCATAGCTCTAATTTTTGACTTATCTTCAAGCTCTTTTCTGTAGGCAATTGATACAGTTATAGCCTCAATTCCTTCAGATATCTCATTAATGTTTTCAGGATCTACCATGTGAGCATATCCCTCGGCAATTTCTTTTAAGGAGGTCGAAGCGGAAGTCAAAATTGCCTTTCCATTTCCCATCGCTTCAACTACTGGCATACCAAAACCTTCATATAGGGAAGGATAAGCAACGAAAAGAGAACCCTGATATAGTGCATTCCTTTCGTCATCAGTATTCCACTTGACAAATACTATGTTTCCACTTGAAATATGATTGCCAAGCCAGGAACGTTCACCCACCCCTGAGATTACCAGTCTCAATCCCAATAATTTACCATTGAGTCTGTTGAACGCTGAGACTGTCCTCTCTATATTCTTTCTTGGCTCAAACGTTCCCGCAGGAAAATATATATACTGATACCCATCAATCCCCAATCCTTTCAGAATTCGTGAAAGGTTGTCCGCTTCAAGCTGATTTGGGATATCGCACCCAATGTGGACAACGGATATCTTATCGTCAGAAATCTTGAAATAGTCCATAATATCATTCTTTGTAAACTGAGAAATCGCAATCAGTTTATTTGCCCTCTTGACATTAACAGGAAGTAGTTTTTTATATCCATAATCATTGAGGGTTTTTCCGGACTCAGAATAATATTCAGGTTGTCTCAAGTATGCTATATCATTAACAGTCAATACCTTTTTCGCTTTTGACATGACAGGTAGTGAAAAATGCGGGGAGTGGATGATATCAACATCCTTATAGAACCATGACATATCAGGGATTCCAAAAGATGTCCAAAGAAAATTAAGAGCTTTTACTGGAAAACGGAATTCCTTCAAGTTAGCTTCATTTATAAATTCCGGCTGATTTGCCTTTTCTCGAAAGTAAAATCTTAGGAAATCCAGATTGCCACCTTGAGACTTTACCTTCTTTTCGAGGGCAGGTAGGAATTTTATAAGATAATTATAAACACCTCCTCCCCTATTGGCATGGAAAAGAACTGAGCTGTCAAACATAACTTTCATTTTCATTCACCTTTTCCAAGCCATGCATGAAATCCTGTCTCCAGGGATGGATGGCATTCTTTCGCCAGGTCTCTCCAAACAATATATAACCTTGATTGTCTGGAACCATAAAAGCCTTAAACCCCTTGAAATAATCTTCAATGGATTGAAGCTGAATGGAATAACTGGTTTTATCAGTTCAATTCGCCCATAACCGGCAGAATTCAAGACATATCTCAGGCTATTTTCGGTAAATATCGTCTTATGAGTGAAATCATCGTATAACGTGAATAATGAAGTAAATCCGCATATTTGTGGACATGACACAATTATAAAACCTTCTGGTTTCAAAGTCTCTTTGATATCCAAAAGGAATTCAACAAGGTATTCTTTATCGATATGCTCGATAACATCCTTTATATTAATGCAATCATACTTGTCTTTGTTGATCTCTTTAAAACCCAAAGTCTTTACAATTAATTGTATTGGGAAATGAACTCTTTCCGAAGCAATACGCACGCATTCTGAATTTATGTCTCCGCCCGATATGTTTTTATATCCCTTAAGAGAAAGATATTCTAAGAAATCACCATGACCACAACCATAATCATAAATGGTTGCGTTCTTATCTTTGGGAAGAACTTTGCCATACCAGACATCATATCCCGCTTTTATTAATTCTTTTGACCTAGAATGCCCAAGCCTATCCAGATGCTCGGAATATGCTCTATCCACATTTATTTCAGGCTCTTTGTTTATCATTTCTTTTCCTAAAATATTCAAGATCACTTCTAACCATACGTTCAATTAGTTCGTTAAATGGGATCTCAGGCTTCCATCCAAGCACTTTCTTGGCCTTCGAGCAGTCTCCAAGTAGGATATCGACTTCAGATGGGCGATAGAATGTTGGATTGACTTTGACATACTTTTTATAATCTAGACCGGCAACTGCAAATGCCCTTTCGCAGAATTCACGTACCGTATGGGCTTCTCCGGAACATACCACGTAATCATCCGGTTTGTCCTGCTGCATCATTAACCACATAGCTCTAACATAATCCTTGGAATGACCCCAGTCTCTCTTTGCATCAAGATTGCCAAGTTCAAGAGAGTCTTTAATCCCATTCTTAATCATCGCCACGTGGGATGTGATCTTACGAGTGACAAACTCAAAACCTCTTCTTTCTGATTCATGATTATATAGTATCCCGCTCAAAGCGAAGAGCTTATATGCCTCTCTGTAATTCCTAGTCAGCTCGAAACCAGCTACTTTTGATATACCGTAAGAGGATCTTGGATGGAATGGGGTGCTCTCATTCTGTGGTACTTGACGAACCTTTCCGAACATTTCGCTAGAACCTGCAAAATAAAACTTTGCTTCAGGAACAATGTCTTTATAGGCCGAAAGCATGAAATGTGTTCCATTTATATTCGTATTCAAAGTGGAAAATTCATCTTCGAAGCTGTAGCTGACATAGCTCTGGGCCGCCAGATGGTAGATCTCGTCCGGCTTTATCTGACTAAATATCTTATAAAGACTGGGATAGCTTTCAAGTGAACCTGGTATCAAGTTTATCTTATCCTGTATATGCTCTATCCTCTTCAACCTATTCCCGGGATCCTCTAGAGCAACTCTTCTAATAATGCCGTAAATGTCATATCCCTTTTCCAGAAGAAGCTCAGCCAGATAACTCCCATCTTGACCTGTTATGCCGGAAATAAGAGCTTTCTTTTTCATAAAAACCTCGCTTATATGAATGAGAAGGGCTGGTATGCAGTAGCATCATAACTTTCTACTATGACCTGATAGCCATTGTCGTTAAGAAGTTTCATTATAGCCTGCAGTTTATCCTTGTCCATAATTCTGTCCATGTACCCATGTTCAAATCTTAAAACGGAGGGTTTAATCCTTGAAAAATCAATTGCATTTATTATTTCTGCATCATATCCCTCAGTATCCATCTGGAGAAGATCAATTTTCTGGACATTATGCCTTGCAATCAGTTCTGCAAATGAAACACATTTAACTTTCTCCTCTATAATGAACTCCTTTGGAGTATGCGACAGCTCATGATGAGTACTGCTGAATGAGGCCATTCCACCTGACCACTTTTCAAGCTGACACCTCTTCTCAGGATCAACCTTGTATAGAGTCATTTCCTTGAGTTTATTATGTATTGCAAGATTTTCCATGATTATGCCAGGAAAGTCCTTGTAGTTCTCGACTAATTTGGAGTATGCATCTTTCATAGGTTCAAGAAGCACCCCCCGTACCCTTCCAGGATTTCCAATGATAAATTCCCGGATTGGATCGAAAGTCACACCATCATTTGCGCCTATCTGTACAAGGAAGCATTCTCCATTCCTTTCAAGATAATAATTAAGGAACTTGGTCAGATTAAAATATTCAGCATTGCAAGGTTTCTGGATCCTGGAAATGGCATATCCGCATGAAGTAAGAATTCTTTTGATATTGTTCTTGAGCATTGCCATATGCAAACAGTTTCCTAAAACTCATGGTTTAAACAATATGAATATGATATATAATATAACATATAATTTGCAACTTACATGAACTGATCTTTATATGCGGATTAAAAATAAAATAGCCATAGTATCATCTCTTATGTTCGGCGCAACAGGAGTAGGCATTACTACCATAAATATTGCTAAAATTTTGATTGCCAACGGACACGAGATTTATTTTATTACTTCCATGGACCCAGGCTACAGTTCTCCAAATTTACATCCCGTAGTCATAAAACCTAAAAAATGCCTTAAGAGCATACAATGGAGCATTGGCCACAGATTGCATCTGCCTTTTCTCCATAAAAATGCTACAGCCGCAGACATAGATGTTATAAAATTCTCCGCTTCTGTTTCTAAAACACTTGATCAGATTATCAGGGATAATAATATCGAACTTTTATATTTTATAGAAAGTTACTTGGAATACATCTTCTTTAAGCCTAGTCCTGGCTACCAAATACTTCTCAACCTCGCATGCCCAAGGTATATGTTCCAAAAACTTGGAATCATAAATGATCCTGTAAACAACTATCTCTTTGACAAAGACTCTTGTTTCATGAAGCACGTCAATAAATTCAGCACACCATCTAAAGCTATGGCTGCCCTCGCTGTAGATTATTATAAACTCTTTGACAGAAAAATTAAAGTTATCCCTAATCCAGTTGACATCTCAGTTTTTTTCCCAAAACAAACCAAAATATCCCAAGATTCAATCGGCCTATGTTTTTCTGGAAGATTCTCACGAGAGAAAGGTGCTGATTCGATAATAGAAATAATTCCCCCGTTGATGCGGGAATTCAAGAACCTTTCATTTTCAGTTGCAGGCAGTGATTCTATTGATTCACAAGGTCGTTCGAGAATAGAACGTCTGAAAAATCTACTTTCTGATTCCAATTGCATTGACAGATTTAAATGGTTTCCATTTATCAAATATATCGAAATGCCGGAATTTTATCATAACCACTCTATTTTTATAAGTCCAACAATGTTTGAAAGCTTTGGAAACACGCTTGCAGAAGCTCAAGCATGCGGGTTGCCAGTAGTATCATGCAAGGTAGGAGGAGTACCTGAAGTTGTACTTGATAAAACAACCGGGTTCCTTGAAGATGTATCTGATAACAAGGCTTTGTCTGACAGAGTAAGAGAACTGATTACTGATGGCGAACTGAGAGAAAGAATGGGGGCAAATGCAGCATCAAGGGCAAGGGATTTGTTTAGTTTTTCTACAATCGCCTCAAAATATGAGGATTTGGTATCATAGATAGTCTTTATTTCTGCAGAATACTGCGAAGGTCCCCATAGACCTTCGATGGATTATAGCATTTCTCAATAATTAACAACCCGCTAGATGAAAGATTTCTCCTGTATGACTCGTCTTTAAATACCCTTATAATCTCATCCGCTATAATTTCAGACCTATCAGATAGTTGCTCCTGTAAATAGTCTTCAATTTCAATTCCTCTTGCAGCTGTGGCTGACAATATTGTCGGTTTGCCGAAAGACATGCTTTCAAGAACTTTGATCTTTAGCCCAGTTCCAATCCTCAGTGGTATTACGACAATATCTGCAAGCAAATAAGCTTCCCTTACATTATTTAGATAAGAAAGCATCATTATGTCTTTCCGGCAGGAATATTCCTCTTTAAGCTCATCGCAAGCATTGGATATTATAAATTTCGCCTCTGGAATGTTTTTCTTCACAGATGGGAAAATTTCATTAACAAAATAATGAATCGCATCTACATTAGCATATCCACTTCCCGAAGCATAAAGAATGTTGGCTCCAGGAGGATTCCTTTCAGGCAAAGGTTCTGTTTTGAATGAAACAGGAACATGTATCGGATTGATACCATGTGAAACCATGAAATCCCGATCCCATAATGATATGGCAAGTACCAGATCCACGTTCTGATAAAGTTCCATCTCTCTTCCTAGATTCCTAAAATGAGTGAGAAGTTTTCCCTTTTTAATCTTCATGAATTCATAATAACGTTGATACCATATATCATGTGGATCAATAATACGGAACACGTTCCTAGGAAAGGCCTTCAGGGTTCTCGAAAGAAGTGGGGTATGTACCATGACTATGTCATATGCATTCTTCCTCTGCATTGCCGAAAGAAATTCTATAATATCGTCTCCTACGTATATGCTGCTGTCAAATAGGGGTCTAGTAATCTTCCTGAATATTTTCTGTAATATTTCATAGAAACAGTTCCCATGGACCGACACAGGAGCAAGGGAGATGGATTTAAACAATTCTTTGCCATCGAGTGGATTACTTCCTTTTATGGGATTGCAAACAAATAGGTGAATCTCAACAATATCGTTTATGTTCCTGCACATATCGCCAATTCGGACCGTCATTCCACATTTGCACGGGAATGGATATTCAGGAACTATCATTAGCATCTTTTTCATAAGTAACCCATTGTTAATGCATTCATTTATACTAATACTATTCTGAGCATATTTTTCTATTGTGAATTTCCCTTTTGATGATATAGTCACATTTATAGTTCATATAAACATTAGAGATCTCAAGGACAGCCTACAGACAAAGTACCAATGACCATAATGGACAGATTATTGTTGATGTTGGTTCCACTTGTTAGGCTGTGGATACGTTACTCCCCATTCCCTTTTCTGAAATCATTATTGTGGCGTAGGTTTGCTTGGAGGGGTAGGGAGTATACTGCCAGAACTAAACATGGCTTTATAATGTCTGGAAAATCGAATGATGTTATTCAGGGTTTCTTGTATTATTTTGGAATATGGGAACCCCATATAAGCAACTGGACATTATCACGAATTCACAATGACAAGGGGCGTATATTTGTCGATGTAGGTGCAAACGTTGGATATTATTCTCTTCTTGTTGCAAACTGCAATCGGGATTTCTCTGTCATTGCAATTGAAGCCTTGCCAGCAAATTTCAGCCTTTTAAAAAATAATATCCTCTCCAACAATTTGAAAAACATAAGAATGATATGTTGCGCTGCCATGTCGCATAGAGAAAAAATAACCTTACACAATCCTGTTGGCTCACACATGGGAGCAGCAACCATAATCCCTGGACCTTTCTGCGATAACACTACGCTTGAAGTTGAAGGGCTTCCTTTATCTGAAATAATATTGCCCGAAGAGATTGGTAGGATAAAATTGTTTAAGATAGATGTTGAAGGCGCTGAATGGGAAGTAATCCAAGGGCTTATACCAGTTTTTGACAAACTGCCAGAAGATGTTGAATTCTGCATGGAAATAACTCCAAAAAAGCTTGGGGTTGAGAATGAGAATGCCATTTTCAACTTCTTCTCAAGCAAGGGTTTCCATGCGTATTATATAAAGAATTCCTATAATCCCGATGACTATGTAACCTTCAAGGATTGTGAAAGTCCAATAAGGATTAGAGATAAGGTCCCTTCTGAATGCTTTGATGTAATATTCTCAAGGAAAGATTCAAATCGCCTATAATCTCAGGCTGTTATCTTTGGCTTGACTGCATATGCTGCAATCGTCAGCCCCGAATTCCTCCTCAACGAAAAGCCGTCTGATATCACTGACAGGGGATATGCAAGCAATGAATATAATATGAACAGGAAAGGCCATTTCATGATTTTAAAAGCCCATCTGCATATGACAGATGACAAAAAGGAAGTTAGTAATGGTTTAAGAACCTTTATTTCAAAACCTACATCTTCAAGCTCCCTACGAATTGTTTCAATTGTAAAATATTTTTGAACATGACAGAATTTCCTATGAAACTCGATAAATTCCCTCGAATTGATATTCTCAAGAGAATCTACTGTAATCAAAAGCTGACCTCCCGGTTTTAATATTCTTTTCATTTCTTTCAAAGCTTTACTTGAGTCCATGAAATGCTCTATCGCACATATTGAGACTACAATATCAAAAGAGCTGTCCGGATGAGATATTTCCTCCGCATTCCCACAATAAAAGAAAGCATTGTCCATCCTTATGCGATCGGCAATTACTATATTATCCAAGGATAAGTCAAAAGCAAATACATACTGAGCCTTGGTGGAGAGAAAATCAGCATAAACACCAATTCCACAGGCAACATCAAGAATCCTGTCCTCGTTCCGTATTTTAAGATGCTTCCTGAGAAATGACATCTCATGAAGTCTGAAAAGATTCGGTACCGTAACGAGATAGAAGTATGTCCTTCTCAAAAATTGCCGCATAGTTTGCATTTGTATACTAATTCACCAAGCTGATTCTTCAATTATTTTATACTTAGGCAATCATTTGTCTATTGTATATATTTCAATAATTCCTGGATTCCCCGATCCTTCAATGGATTCCACCTTAATATTCTGTATGCCAGTTATTGGCTGTGTCCAAGATAACGTTAAAATGTTTCCACTGCTAAAATTAGAAAATGGGAACTCATACTTAGAATTTATGATAACCTTACCTTTTCTTATGAAGTCATCCCCTTTTCTCCCCATAATCATCAATACCTTGATAGCGATGTTCTTCTTGAGCTGCATTTCGATAGAACCGATATTTCCTTTCAAGGCCCATTCTGTATCTTCTTTCCCATCACACGCAAAGTCAGATTTATACTTTTCATCATACGATGAAGTTGCAGACACTTTATCGACATGTTTGCTAATTGATTTCTTTTGTTTGGATGGAATTTCAGAAGGCGGTATCAGTTGGATTTTGGCGAATTTAATGCTTGATGAATTATTCTTTGCATCTGTCGATTCTTTACCACCTATTACAGTACCATACTCATCCTGTATATTTTCTATATAAGCCCTTATTTTCTTTGCGTTCTCAATCTTGCCAACTTTAACCTCTTCTGCCTGGACTCTTTGAAGTTCTATTAAATATTTTGACCTAAGAATTTCAATTTCTTTTCGGTATGTCTCCTGCCCTTTCTTCGCAGTAGGATTATTAAATTCAGTCCTGCTATCTACTATACTAGTGTCGCTCATGGCATCTATTTCCAACTTTAGTTCCTCAACTCCCTCAAGACTTCCCTTTTTCTGCTCAATATCCATAAGCGCTTTCAAGTTTCTTATGTATCTATCCTTGGATCCTTTCACACCTGAAATAAATGTCTCATGAACTTTTTTAACATTTTCTATCTCCAAAATAGTAGTCTTATCATTTTTAGGCTCTCCTATGTTTAAATTGAAATCCTCAGAACACAGGATGGCTGAAACTGACATAATGCAAGATAAAAGTAAAACACGCAAGATCTTTTTGACCATCATATCCTCCATTGGGCGTTATTCATATTCTAACCCTCATCTTCTTTTAAATTTAAGCGCCGGCATTCTTTCAATAACATATCTCATCTCTCCAACCATCAAAAGCTTGCAATATATAATATATGACACAAATCCAAGTGAAGAATCAATTAAAAGCTTATATGCTGGATGCATCCAAGGCGTGCTAAAAATCATTCTTGCCATTATTATAGTAAATGCCATTAGTATTCCGCAGGCAACAATCTTAAGGAGATAAATCAATGGTCCAGTAAAAGAGATGTCCTTGTGTTTGAGTTTAAGAACTATTCCAGACACGATATTTCCTAATATAGCCCCAAGGGCAGCTGCCGTTACAAGCCCATAAATCCCTAAAACTTTTGCGCCTATATAGTAGATTGGTATAAACAAACATACTGTCAGTATCATACAGTATGAAACCATCTTTGTGTCATGAAAAATAAAAAATATCCTTCCAGAGAGACTTAGGAAGCAGTTTGGAAGTATCACAAACGATAATATCATCAGTATTTTGGAGGTTAACTCGCCATCATTGACAGTAAATTTACCATATTCAAACAAGACCCCGACTATTTCCCTAGAATCGGTGAGCAATAACACATTGAACGGAACTGTCAGAAAAAAAATAACATTAAGAGACTTGAAAAAAGTCTGGAAGACCGTCTTCTCATCGTTCTCTATGCTTTGCTGGCCCATCAAAGGATACACAGCGGTAGAAACAGGACCTGATATGAAACCGACTATCGAGCCTATGACAAACAGGGACAGTTCAATAAGAGTAACTGCATTTTTCTCAGGAAGACCGGATGCTATGCTCTTATGGATGACAGGAACAATCCTCGAAAATACACTTTCAAGTAAAACTGGCCAAGATAAGATGAATGCAGACTTAATGATGGGATTTGACAGTTTCCAGTTCCAGCACCATTTGACTCTCTTGAAAATGAACACCAACATGATTACCAGGCCAATCAAGGAACCGGTCAAATTACCATATACAAGTCTTTCAATACCCCATGAATCCGGCAAGCACCATATTGACAGCAGTGAACTGACTGGAAAAACAAGCGCTGCTATCGATGGAACGAAGAATTCCCTGAAAGAATGATAGATAGAGGTATATATGAGAGACATCCCCATTAGAATGATCGACGGCGAGAATATCATTGAAAACCTAATTGTAAGTTCAAGCTTGTGTCCCTCAAAACCAGAAAATATGAACGGCATAATCAAAGGAACCAAAACACAATATAAGCCTGCAATCAATGTAAGTAGTAAAAGAGATACATTAAGCAGCGAAGAGAGATCCCTTGAAGCTTCATCCTGACCTACCTCTGCCATTCTTTTCTGGAAAACTGGTATAATTACAATAAAAAGTATTCCTCCAATGAAAAAGTCACTCAAGGTCTGGGGAATGGTAAATGCCGCGAAATACGCATCCGTCTCAATCCCAGCCCCGAAGCATGTAGTCATGGACGTCCTGACTGCAATGGCCAGGAGGCTTTTCGCCACATATATGAAAAGCAGAAATATCGACACATGTGATATTCTTTTCAGTTCAGCCATTGTTTTCCTGTTTCATATTATGGATAAATTCATTCATCTTTTCTACATGCTTCTTCCAGTTGAAGGTACTTCTGGCAGATTCCAAGGATTTGTTCCCAAGCTCTGACAATGTTTTCAAGAATGAGAACTTAAAGATCTTTTCAGAAACAGCTTCTTCGTTACAGCCTTTAATAATCAAGTCTTCAGACACAGGCAAGATGCCTGTATTACATTGTATTTCACGGAGAATTTCAGGTGTCCCTCCAATATCAGTACCTATCGCTGGGATACCACATGCCATGGCTTCCACAGTTGAAAGGCCGAATCCTTCCAATTCCCTTGTAGGCATGATGAATAGATCAGCTGCACGGTAACATGAAGGAAGTTTCGATTCCGGAACAAAGCCTGTAAAAATGACATTCTTCTCTAATCCAAGAGAGGCTGAAAGACTCTTCAGTTCGTCTAGTAGAATTCCTGTTCCAACTATCAAAAGCTTCATGTCTTTCACTGCCTTTGATTTCACCAAGGCAAACGCTCTGATCAGGACGTCCACTCCTGTCCTTGGAATCAGCCGGCGGGACGTCATCAGGACAAAACTGCCTTCGGCAATACCAAATTTTTCCCTTTCCGCCAGTTTTTCTTCTTTATTGGCGACAGGGAAAAATTTATCAGGATCTGCTCCTCCTGGGATAACAGTCATATTTTTCCCTTTGATACCTGGATGTATCTTCAACATCA
>Ga0302238_1002966_pt1 | contig 11230 bp, 10 predicted proteins | sample AAG_UR_Asn_MG_FD_193527 | JGI IMG/M metagenome (GOLD analysis project Ga0302238, IMG submission 193527) | Enriched activated sludge microbial communities from anaerobic digester in WTTP, New Holstein, Wisconsin, United States - AAG_UR_Asn | ecosystem: Engineered > Bioreactor > Anaerobic >...
AACCGAACTGAAAGTCGGCCGGGCTCTTCCGATCTGCGGAAACCACAAACTTGAACAGGAACTCGTTCCACCCGGTCGTGCCGCCGTGCGACAGGATTCCGCCGCCGAAATTCGCCAAGTTGTCGTCTGGGCTTCCCTCGGCTGGAGTGCGGTTGATCCAGAGCTTGTACGCGCAAGAGGCACGGAAACGGAGACTCACGGCCCGATGGCTGCCTGCGAACTTGGCCCAGCACACGGCGTAGTAGACCCCGACCCGACCCGCGGGCGGCGTCCGTCCGGCGGCATCCACCAGCACGACCTTGCCAGCAGCCTCAGGCGGCGCCTCGAATCGCCGCCAGCCGAGTTGGCCCTCAGTCGTATCGAAGCGGCGATTCACGTCGAACGGTTCCTTCTCGACAGCGTGCTCCGCGTCGTACGCTTCGTCACGCGAATCGTACAGGAACGGTCCGACGACCTGCCAGATGTCGAACTTGTCGCTCTGACGCACGTCGGCGGGGAGCCGGGCGCTGTCCTCTTGTGGTGTCCGGGGCGGTGGTGACGCCGATACCATTGCCGGCGTCGGCGGTGACGTTGGTTTCGACGTTTCTGCTGGTTTCGGAGCCGCTTGGGCAAGATCGGCATAACGCTCGCGCCGCATGTTCGCAGTGTCTCGCCGGACTTCTTCGGCCAGCTGCCCAAAATCGGCGTTGAAACCCTCGATTATGTCCTGGTTCTCGACCGGATCGGGCATGTTCCGCACAGGGGCGACGCCGCGTCCGCCGTAGCGTTGGCCCAGGAATGCCAACGCCACAGCAAGCAGAAGGAATCCCCCGAGCAGCAGGCCCCCGCGAGCAAGCCGTGGAAGCCGTCGCACGCTCCCGCCCCGAAACCGCGTTGGCCTCGTGAGTTGCTCCAGCGCCGCGGCGACATCGGCCGCCGTCTGGAACCGCTCGGCGGGCGACTTGGCGGTCATCCGCCCCAGAATCGTCACCAGGGCTTCGGGGATGTCACCGCGAATGGCCGTGATCGGTGGGATCGGCTGCTCCGCGTGCGCCACCACCTTCTCGGCGAACGTGCTGTGTTGGGGGCCGGCGAATGGTGCCCGCCCGGCCAGCAGGAAGTACAGCGTGCAGCCGAGCGAGTAGATGTCCGATCTGGCGTCGGCATTTCCTGCATCCTGGCCCTGCTCCGGCGCGATGTAATCGCCGGTACCCAGTACCTGGCCGGTCTCGGTCAACTGCTGAGTCGCCGGCTGATCGTTCAACAGCCGTGCCAAACCCAAGTCCAGGATCTTGACGACGCCGTCCGCCGTGCGCATCACGTTGGACGGCTTCACATCTCGATGGGCCAGCCCGTGCTGGTGGGCGTGGTGCAGGCCGATCGCCACCTGCCCGATGATTTCGCAGGCATCGGCAGCCGGCAACGGCCCTGACGAGCGGACCAGCCGGGCCAGGTCGATCCCGTCCAGGTACTCCATCACCAGGAAATGCAGTCCTTCGACTTCCCCCGCATCATGGGCGCGGACCAGATTGGGATGGTCCAACCGGCCTACCGCTTCCATCTCGGCCTGAAATCGGGCAACGGCTTGGGGATCGCGGGTTCGTCCCGTGCGCAGCAGTTTCACGGCCACCGTCCGTTTAAGGTGCGTGTGGCGGGCTTTGTACACGGTGCCCATGCCGCCCTGGCCGATACGTTCCACCAACTGGTACTGCCCGAAGGTCTCGGGGCGGTTTTCGTCCTGCACGGGCGGTTGTGTCGACTCGCCGACTGCCGCGGATTCCGGTAGGGTCTGCCAGAGTTCGTGGCTGAGGGCCTCGGCCCGCTGCAGCCTTCGTTCAAGGTCTGGGCTTGGCTGACCAGAAAACGACGATAACTGCTGTTTCAGATCGCCCACCACGGAGTCTTCCAGACTGTCGAGCGTTTGCAGGACGGCATTGCAGGTTGGGCAGGTCTCGACTTGCTTGGCGATCCGCTGCAGCTCGGCGTCCGGCAACCTGCCGAGCACAAAATCCGCCAGCACCTCGCGGGAATAGCAGACTTCGTGGTTGGGATTCGGTTCGCGTCTCATCACAATCTGCCGTCTTCAGGATAGGGTCAGCGACCTCGCATCAAATCAGCAACGTCAACATAGCTGGTCGGGCCACGTCGTCCCACGGCTACGGGGCAGACCCCGACGCCAGCAACACCTCTGCCACTGGAAATAACGCAGGCCCGCAACAGACGCCCGATGCCTTGCTCCAGCGCCTCGTCGCCGTGGCTCGTCCCCGTCACGGCTCCAGGTCGCCCAACTCCTCCCGCAACCGCCGCAGCACACGTGACTTCGCCAAGCGAACCGCGGACGGCGTGATGCCCTGATCCTGAGCTACCTCGGCTGTCGTGTGGCCTTCAACCGTGACTCGCCAGAACGCTTCCCATGTGCGCGGCTCGAACTGAGGTCGGATCAACTCCAACGCCCGTAACCGCACCTCTTGTATCTGACGGGCCTCTTCTGGACCATCAGCGCCGCTGGAGGCCGGGGCCTGGATGTTCTGCAGCCGCTGCTGGAACTCGGACCCTCCGACCGCCTGAAGACGCCCACGCGATCGCCGGAAATGATCCACGGCACGGCTATGCACAATCGTGCGCAGCCACCCCCGGAACGTATCGCCGGGGCGATCCTTGCGGAAATCCGCGATTCCCCGGGCGACCGTGGCAAACACGTCCTGAAACACGTCCTCAACATCCGCCCCTTCGAGTCCCTCGCGGCCCAGCCAGAAATCCACCAGCGGGCCGTACAGCCGCACGAACTTGGTCCAGGCATCAGCGTCCCGGGCCTTGATCCGTTGAATCAGGCTGGACGAGGTCGAGCCGATCGACGACGACGAGGTGGTCGCAGGGTTCATCAGTCGAGACTGCCGCAAAGGGATCAAGGATGGCAGATTAACGAAGCTGGCCCCAGCCTACCTATCCCGCATTGACGCGTAAAGCTAGGACCAAGCCGAAAGCCACCGCGTCATGCTCGGCAAACCTATCCGGCTTCCACGACGCGGAGTCGGTACTCCTCGAATCTCGACTTGCACTTGTACTGCGGCTTCACCATGACATAGCGACCGGCCCCTACCAGGAACATGAGCTTGTCGATGATCACCGGAGGATAATCTGGCCCCAAGACCTCGGCGGCCTTCCAGAAGGCACGTTGGATATCGAATTCGGATGCTCCCGTCCTGATCCAGCCAGCAGCCTCCATGCTGCGGTAAACCCACACGTCGGGTTTGCCCAACTGCTTGACGCCGATCTCTTTGAGGAAGTCTGCTGCCAGGGCGGCACCAAATCCGTCGAACCCGAGAGCAGCGAAGTACTGCGGGAGCATGGCGGCCATGTCGGGGTCATGCAGCCACTTGCCGATGAACTCGGTGAACTCGTACGGCTGGTCAAACCGGCTGAAGTACCTCGCGCCTGCGAGGAGCCCGTTGGCGTAACGCCGAAGTTGGGATCGCTGCCGCGTCATTTGCCATTCCGCTTGGTCTGGCCGCAGTTGTCGAGCGCCCAAGATCGCCCTCAAGAGTCGTTCGTCGTCGACGCCGTAGTCCTTCACGATTTCGCTGGGGCACCAGCCGTGAAGGACAGGTCGGTACCGCTCCATGATCGGACCGAAGTTGCGGTCGCCGCCGAAGACCAACGTGAACAACGACTGTCGGTTCGAGAGCGAGATCGCAAAACGCTCGAATATCTGGCTCATCGAAAGCTGGAGCAAGTCGAGGTTGTGGTAGTAGGCCAACTCCGAGTTCAGCCTTTGCACCGCTTGATCTTCGGACAGGCCGTGGTCTTCCCGAAGCGAGAGATGGCAAAGGCATTCCAGCGTGTCAACGACGCGTTGGGGAGCTACTTCCTGCATGGCACACTCGCCGTTCAAGTACGGGTGGTCCCAGACCGCGGTTATTCCAGAGCCAGGATTATAGAGCATCGTCGCGGCGCGTGGGGACGGTACACGATGATTCCTGCGGGGCGAGGCGTCGGGGCGAAGAGACGCAAGCTCTTCCGGGGAACTTCGGCCCTGCTGCTCAGTGCCACGATCCACGACAACAGAGGGACCGGCTCGCCCTTAGTTTCAAACCGGAGGGCTCGCCGAGCGACCCTCGCTCTGCCACCGCCCATAGCCGCGGCCGGATGTTGATCGCTGGGCAGCTCAGCCTGCGGTTCCGTGACGGGCGTTTCCACCCCAGGCAGCAACGTACACCCGCATCCCGGCTCCATTGCCGACCTTCGGGACCTCGCCATCACACCGACGAGCGCGGCAACTCAGTCACCTTTGCCCGCAACTGCCAACCGCACTTCACTCTATTTCGTGGCTTGGCGCCGTTTCGAGCGGCCCACGCCACACCTCTTTCGGCCAACGCACCGGTGGCCTGACGTCTGCGCTTTGGCGGTTTCGCCAGCGGACGCTGGATTCGACAAGGGTCTGTCCACGGGATGACCGGTCCGAGCGTCGGCCTCCGCCTTCGCCGCTCTCGACATTTGTTCCCGGAATCCGGCTAACTGGTCCTGGATCGTGCGCTCGAACAGCGCTGCGATATCCGCCCTGACGCTACGCTGCGGGACGTGGATCGCGTAGGCGTACTCGGCTGGCTGCTCCTCGATCTTCGAGCACAAGAGAAACTCAGTCCCTCCAAGCTTCAAATCGCGAACGCAGGTCCGGAGCTGACCGCGGAGCCGCCGAACATGCTTAGGAACTGGATCTTCTCGGGGACCCACACGAGTCGGTCCACGCCTCATCCGCTCGTCCGCCTCGCGCATAACGCCAGTCATGACGTCGGGGTCCGGCTGTATCTGGAATACGATCTGGCGACCATCCCGCCAGGCCACCAGGAAGTGCCTTAGGTTGGTTTGCCGGCGAAGGAACTTCGCGATGAATTCCGGGCTGTGGATTTCGCTGGGCTGCGGGGCACTGACGGTCAGTGTCATGATTGATTCCTTTTTAGGTTAATTGGGCGGAAGGGTATCCGGTCCGGCGTCTGCCGCTGAGCAGCCAACGCTCTCGGCATCGATGCCGCAATTATCATGAATGTGAATTCAATATGAAAGATCGGTCAGGAGAACCGTTCGGTCGGCCGACCGGTCGGGGCGTCAAATTGCTCGGTCAGGAAACGTACGATGAGAATGATGCCCAGGTCGACCGCCAGCCCAATAGGGCACCGCACTGCCTTTTCCTGGGTCGCCGAAGCGCGGTGACAGGTCCCAGATCGACGACTGTCGCTCATGCACCAACTCCCTGCCGTAAATGTGCGCCAAGCCGTACTGCGCGGGCGATGGCCCCGTGTGGGGGGCGGCAAAAACCATTGCCTTCCACTAGCTGGAGGGGGATTGTGCCCGCAACATCCCAAAAACGCGGGAAAAACGCGAAGGGCAATGACACGATTCCGCGGGAAATCGGCCGGGGTAAGGCCCACGGACAGCAGAATAAACCGATCCGCGGCACTCGCAGCGTGCATAAAAGCCCAAGTGATGCACCAAAAACCGGCGAAATCCTCCGTCGTAGTTTCCGCAAAACCACTTCCATTAAAGTCCACCCTGCGGCGCAGTAAGCCAGCCCTCCACCCCCCGAGACCGCCGTCTGATGGTCGCATGGCAGGCATGCGGATGACTTCGTGTTTGATGAATGCGAATTCAACTACGAAGACCAAGAGTGGACGACGTAGCCCGGAGAAGCACATGTAGAATGTGGATTCTTCATCGCGCCGCGGTTACATTGGGACGCACGAGAATCTCGGCGAGTATCCCCGAAGTCGCCCCAAGAACCCACAGGAAACGAGATGGCACGAAAGAAACTCGCGTCGGCTGAGATGCAGGCAGCAATCTCTAAACTGCGGACGTACCACCAGCTCGGCATGCAGTTGTTGAAAGAGCGCGAACCAGGCGTGACGCGATGGGCCGACATGCAAACCGTCTGCGAGCGATTCAACCTGGCCGCCCACACGATCCGCACGCTACGCAAGTTCGCGGCCTTGTACAGCGATGTCGATCTTGAACAACTATGCCACCAGTGTGAGCAGCACGACCGAGTCGTCGGGCTAACGGTCGTCAGACACCTGGTCAAGTTCGAGGACAGACGCAAACGGGCTCAGTTCCAGTCGAGACTGATCGCCGGGGCTTGGTGCAATTCGGAAATTGTTGCCCGGCTGAAACGCGAACTGCGGCCCGGCTGGAAGGGCGGAAGAAAGCCGCGCGTCGCCGGAGACGTGCCCGGCGTGCTGCTGCAGCTGCAGGGTTTCGCGGTCTCCTGGTGCCGCTGGTCCGAGCGGCTTGCGGACGCGGACGACGACGAGGTCAAGATACGGCGAGCGGATCTAGCTCCAGAAGTCCAAGCCGCGATGGCGAAGGTGAGTAAGGCGTTCAAGGCGGTCAACGCGGCGGTGTCGCAGCAGATGGATGAAGTGGACGGCGGAGATCACAGTACCGACCGAGGGCAGCAGTCGAAAGCTGGAATACCAGACAAACGGTCGCGAAGATCGTGAATGCAATAGCTCCGGTTATCCTCACTACCTCTGGGTTGATTCGGGCGGGCTCCAGGCGCAGATGCGGTCACCATCCTCGATCAATTCGGCTCGCTTTGACCAGCATGTCGAGACGGTGTACTCACAGCCCACCGGAATACCGTAGGTGACCTCTTCCATGCCCTCCCGCATGATGGACACGGCTCGCTCGACGACCGCACGACTGACAAAACCACCTTCGTCCCGCAGTTCGATCAGAGCCTCATCATGCACAAAACCGACCACTCGAAAGCCCGCAGTGACCAAGCCGGTAAGAGCGATCTTGGCGCCATCTGCGGCTAGACCCTGAAATTGAGTGTTCCGTTCCTCCGTGTACCTGACACCTCCTCGGAGGCGGCCTGTTAGCGTCGCCACGGAAGTGAAGAAGAGACGGTTGGCAAGCTCCTTGCTACCCAATCGCAACGAGAGCGGGGCCGCCAGCTCGGACACATGGTTCAGGTCGTTCAGGTTGTCCCAGACGCGATCCACAAAGGCATCGCTATACGGAGTCCCGTCCCGTTTGATCGGGCGCCCTTCGGCGATCTTTCGGATACTCCCAGCTACCCACGGAGCCATGCCGTCCGCGTTGCGAAACACCGCGTGAACAGCGTCCAGGTCAACTCCCAGGTTGTTCGCAAGCGATTTCAGGCTCGTGTCAGTCAAGTACCGTCCGAGTTCGGGGTACACATCCTGCACCAGTCGGCCCCGAAAATCCCGTGCCGCGTCAACGGTCAATTCGACGTGGTAATTGCGGCGAGCGTAGTCCACCAACGACTCGGCCCCCATGCCTCCCGGAACTCCGAAGTTGATCGGCTTGGCCATCTGGCGCCATTGCTTGAACTGTCCTAGATCGCGCTTTTTCAGCCGCAAAAACTCGTCGTAGCCCATGCCCAGCAACAAGGCAGCCGTGTAGCAGTGCGGGTCGACGCCATCCCGGATGATTTCGCCAAGCCTGGAGAAACCAAACCGCTGCTCACACGTGGCGGCAAGAGTCACCAGCTCGATGAACTTGTAGTCAACGGTCAGCAGCAAGTGACCCGCAGACGGAATCACGGTCTCGCGGAATTCGTCGCGACGGGGTATCTGTTGTACGTTTGGGGCCGAGCACGTCGTCCGACCAGTCCGGCACAGGACACTGTAACGAGGATGAATCACAGGCACGTTCAGTTTGTTGAGGAACTCGCACAGCTTGGTCGTCTTTTCGTAGTCGGCCCAGAGTCTCAGAAACGGTTCCTGGTCAAGCAGCGGCGCCCAGGCTTCCAAGGACTTGGCAATTTGCCCCTTAGGCGTATGTGGCGTCTCAATCGCCTGGCCGGATTCCTCCCGGATCTGAGCTACCGCCTGCAGCAAGTACTGGTCCAGAGCCTTGCTGGATTTGCTGGGAGCTCCGGTTTTCGCCGTTCGTATGATGCACCCGTCCTTGCCGACCTTAAAGAGCCCCGGATACCGAACGTTGATCGTCCGGATGAGTCTATCGAGTCGCTGACGATGGGTTTCGGCTGTCTGCTTCAACCGCTCCTGGTCAGTGGACATGCCGGTGCGACTGATGTGAGCCAAAGCAATCGCCGCTCCAACCTGAACACACTCGGTCAGCACGCCAAACTTCCGAATAGCAGCCGGGTCGATGCTGAAGGTAGTGGAAGCTTGGGGATCGTAACCGCAGCTGTCCATCAGCTGACGGGCAGCCTGATGCAGCACGGGGTAGATCCTGGCGGTGGCGATTGCATCGGGCACGGCATACTCGAAGAATCCCGGATCGGCGGCTAGCCAGTCTGCTCCGATTAGTTCGGCGAATCGTTCGCGATATGGACTTTCCTTGTCTAGTCGCAGGTCGAGAAGCTCCTCAGCCACACGACCGAGATCGCGGTAGAAGTCCTTCTTGGACACGTCACCACCTTGGGCCAGTCGAACGAGCAAGTCGAGCAGCATCGTGTCGTGAAGCCGCCGCTGACGCAGATGGTCAATCCACACAGCCTTGGCCGCCGTCAGCCTGGCCTTGGTCAGGTGATGGAGAACGACCCAATAATCAAACGCCGCGTGGTGGAAGACGATCCTGTTGTTCCGGTGCGCCAACACGAAGGCGGACAGATCATCTGGGTGAACCAAGTAGTGGGTCTGACCATCGCTGACCGATATCACGGCCAACGCAGGTATCCGCCCCTCGCGGATCAGTTCTGTTTCACAATCCATGGAGAACCGCTTCCGGAAGACGGTTCCCATGTCGGACACGTACCAGGTTACTACGACCTCCTCGCCGCTCAAGGTGAACTGGAAGTGAGTCTGATCAGACCAGTGCCCCCTAGCTGCCTGATTGGCGGGAGTGCCGACTGCTTCGTCACGATCCTCGCCGCGGATGATGCCCAGTAAGGTGGTCTTGTGACGACGGATCAGGTCGCAGTCCCTGGAAGTCAAGCGACTCCCCGGCTCGACGAACAGGCGATCATCCGCGCCGCAAGTCAGCGCGAAGCCTTTCCCGACCAACCGTTGATACAACTCGATTGTTTTCATCAGAACACCGCTACGTCCTGTTTGGGTTGGGTTGGACTAGGGGAGCTAGTTGGACTATTTTCCCCTGCTTTTCGTTTGATCTTCGTTTGGGATTTTGTAGACTTCGGTCCAGAATTCTTCGCCCGCGTACGGGGTAAATTAGTCCCACTAGCTCCACTAGTCCCACCCGCAACGTGTCGTACGAACCATGCCGAAGTCCCGTGCCGGTCCCGCTTGTCGAGGCACATCCCCTGACAAGGACGCTCGCGGAGGTGGTGGAGCGTCATCCCGATGCTCTGGGCGTTGGGCAACCCACCACTGGTCGTCCGACAGATCTGCAACAGCGCCTCGCGGATCATCTGCGCCGACTCCTTGCGGGATTTCTCCGGATCGGTCACGGTGGCCAGGATTTCACTGGCGGTAAGGCCAGATTGATCGGGATCGAGCAACTGCAGACCCATAAGCAGCGCGCTCAACCCCTGTCCCTCGATATCCGACCGCCGACGCAAGTCCTCGCGCGTCTCTGCGGGGTCAGGCAAACCCGCGTAAACAATCGCATTGCGAACCAAGTCCGACCATTCCTCGAACGATCCCCAGGCAGGGAGCCCGAGGTTGGGGCGGCCGGCTGCGATGTAGGCACGCAGAATCGTGAAGACGGCGCCCAACAGCGTAGGACGGTTCTCCGTAGCCCAGGCGATCAGGTTCGGGTGCCGAAAACCGGTGCGTTGTTCGGGGTTGTCTACTTCGGACCTGAGCCGGCTGTGGAGGACGCGACGCGCCAGGTCGCCCTTGAGGAACGCATTGTTGGCCGTTGACATCCAAGTCACCCTGAGTGGCATCTCTACTATCTCCGAGCGGCCTAGAAGGCGGTCCTTCCAGCTCGTTGCAGTCAGAGCGGCGTCCAACGCTGGACTGCCGAAGGCCCCTTCGACGTTGTCGATCAACACCAGGCTATCCCCCGCAATGGCCAATGATGTGATCAGCTTCCGGATTTCCTCGTCGCTGGGCGAATAGGCAAGTCGAGACGGTCTCCGACCAATGGCGATGGTGGTCGTCAGGTCCACCAGCAAGCCCTTGCCCGAAGCGGCGATGTTGGCATCGATCACCGTCAGTGGTGCTGGACCTGAGAACGCGTGTCGGGAGACGATGGTTAACAGCAGAGCGTACCACGCTGCTCGATGGCCAGGGGAGGCAAATGGGAAATCGTGGATGGCATCGTCAAGGATGGCGATTGCTTGTTTCAAGTCGGAAGCGGTAGGGTTCTCCGGTACACCTGCAAGCGAAACTGACGAGTACGACAACAGCCCGGTCTCCGCGTCGTAGCCTGGGCGGGCCAGGATCGTTCCGTCAGCTCGCAGGACCGGACCGAAGACGACTCCTTCAAGATGTCGCAGACCACTCCAGATGCCTCGCTGCAGGATTGCCTCGATTGACCACTTTGGCGGGTGAGCACTGACGAGTTCGTCTTTTGCTGAAAGGGCACACCATCTCGCCGCTTTGGACATTCTCTCCTGTAGCAACGCGCGGCGGATAGGCACGATGGTGGGCGTCCCATCTGGTCGACGGACTCCCTTGGGTTTTGCCGGTTGGGGAACCACATGCACCAAGATGGTCCCACGCTGGTAGATGTCTGGATCGTGGGCCAAGGCAGCGATAGCTTGATTGTTTACAGCGGTCTCATCGGTCGTAATGACGATTTCCGGCCCCATCGTGCCTGTGGCCTCGGTCTTTTCCGTGGCCGCGACAGTTTCGAGTTCGTCCGTAGTGAGGATGGTCTCGGTCCCCCATGTGAAGCGATGACGGAACCGGGCCGCTCGGCTGTGTGTGGTGTAGCCGGGAGGTCGCGGACCCGGTCCAGAAACGCTTCGAGCTTTTCGGGGCCAATTTGAGTAGGTTGATGTCCGGCAGCCAGGACGTCGTCGATCCCCTTGCCCAAGGTCGGCGTCCAGTACTCCACTACGACGGTGAATAATGCTCTGAGAAGATGAACCGCGCGCAGCAGGGCATCTCCGACCGTACGGTTTTGCTCGAAGTCCGAATCAAAAGCGACGAGTACGGTCTTCGCCCCGACCTGCTTCAGGATCGGTAGGGCCTTCTCGATGGCGGTGACGCCGGGGAGACCAAGCGTCAGAATCCCAGTGCGGGCCGTGGCGATATCCGCTTTGAGTTCGCCCTCGGTCACCCGCACCGTAGAAAAATCGGCGCAGTCGTCGTGAATGGGTACATGCAGGGGTGATCCGGGACTGGGACCTCCG
>Ga0302238_1002969_pt1 | contig 11218 bp, 6 predicted proteins | sample AAG_UR_Asn_MG_FD_193527 | JGI IMG/M metagenome (GOLD analysis project Ga0302238, IMG submission 193527) | Enriched activated sludge microbial communities from anaerobic digester in WTTP, New Holstein, Wisconsin, United States - AAG_UR_Asn | ecosystem: Engineered > Bioreactor > Anaerobic >...
ACTCCCGTTGCCGCCACATCAGAAATTGAATTCCCAGTTGTTCGGCCAGTCGGCGGACGGTCTTCTTGTCCAGCGTCACTCCCTGCCGTCGCAGTTCTTTCCGCGCCACCTCGATCGAAGGACTGAGGGCCACGATTCGCGCCACGGTCGCCTGCCGGGCCGGGCTACTGCCGTTGGGGATGCCCAAGGCGGCCAGTTCCGGAAACAAGCCTGCCGGATGCTCTGTTACCTCCTCGCGTTTCTTGCCGGCCGATTTAGGCGGGCAGTAGAGGGTGGTTACGAACAACACCAATCCTGATATTTCACGAAAGGCGCCCGGATTTTGCGTCAACGTTCACAACATGGTCGGAGACCGCTTTTTCTGACAAGATCAATTCACCAGCTTCGCCTTCGTACAAGTGCCAGCACTGACACGGTTTGGGATTTTCCTCGTACCACGCCCGCTCCGCGCCCAGCGCACGCTGGCGAACCTGGGGCCAGGTATCCCGGTTGAAGAACAGCCGCGGATGGTCGTCGCGGATCTTGGCGGTCCAATCGGGCAGTTCGCCACCCTCGGCCGCCTGAAGAGAGCCTGCCAGCAGCGCCAGTGCCAAGACAAATCGTCGGGACATCGGGAATCCTCCGGAGGGATGCGGCGAGCAGGAGCCACCAGCATAGCGAATCCCTGCGTGGAAGCCATCGGGTGCCCAGCCATCGCCCTCGGGCTCTTGGCGTCGTCCGAGGCATCGCGTAAAATCGTCTCCCGTTGCTCGGCCCCCTTTCTCAGACGAGGGCTTCGGGTCCAGTCGCAGGGAACCGCGTTGGTTTGGCAAGCAGGGATTGCGGAACCGTTCTCAGCAGGGGAGTGCACTCATGACCCTTGAACGCCTCGGACCGCCGCTTTATTCCGCCGGCGGAACCGTGTTTGAGCCGCAAGTTGCGACGATCTTTCCGGACACGCAAACGTTGGTCACGGAAGGGACGACGCACATGCGCCACCGTGAGGTTTACTGCGACCGCCTGGAGGCGGCACGGCTGGCTGCGCAGGCCGAGCCGCTGACTTCCGGCGAACGATCGAAGATCTGGCGATCGGGAGTCGATTTGATCGTTCAACGCGATGCGGTGCTGATCCGCCCTGATCCGGACCAGATTGATCGGGTGTTGCGCGCGGATGAACTGCTGCAGGAGATTGTCAACAAGCGCCGGATCCGTTTTCAGCTGGCGTCGAACGCCAAAGTGTTCGCGGCACTGACGAAGCGGGGGGAGCTGTGGCGCATCGCCTCGGACGCCGTCACGTCGAAGGAAATGAAGACCCGCATCCAGAATGCCCGCATGAAACTCGGCGGCCGGGCCATCTACTACTACAGCCCGCCCACCGGAACGCGTTTTCTGACCCTGAAGGAGCTTCGGCTTCTGGCCGAACTGAATGTCACCGAACTGCACCAGCACCTCACGGAAGCCCAGGCGTACTGCCAGCGGTACAGCAAGCGCGGCGGGCTGGAGGTCGATTTCTTTCTGGGCGGAGCCAACCTGCGTGCGGCTTTTCGCGACGCGCATTTCCCGGCCGGCGACGAGCGCGCGTTGCGTGCGGAGCATGGGCGGTTGTGCGGGCTGTTTGAGGAGAACGTTCTGCCCCACCTGCGGTCTGACGACCCCAATGTTCCGGCCTGGTTGCAGGAGATGTACGACGCCCTCTATCCGCTCCAAGAGTACGTTGCCGATCCGCAGGAATGGCTTGGACTGGCTGCGGAATTCCGCAAGCACGTTGAATGGCTGCCCGGTGGCCGGCTGAAACGAGGACATCTGGACTACGATCCCGTCTTTGATGAGGGCAGCGGTGCGGAACTGGCGGGACTCGAGCGGCAGGAGAACCGCCGAGCCAGAGCCATCATCCTGAACTTCGTCCGGGATTACGGCGATTTGGAGTACATCAACGTCGGCTGGATCAACGAATCGCTGTCGCGAGCCCATCGCGCGGAGCGCGGACGCCGGGATGTGTATGTGATCGCGATGAAGCGGGCCAGCGAGGACCGCGAACACGTTCTCATGCTGCGGATGCAGAAATGGGACATGACGTTCCGGTTGGACCAGGGCAAGACCCCGGAAGCAGCTATGTTCGAAACCGAGGAATACACGGAGTACACTCAGGACCGCTATCTCGGCTGCAGGCGGTTGGGCATGAACTTGTTCGGCCCCGTCCGGATCGGCAAGATCAGCGAACTGTACCAGGGCACGCAAAGAACACGCCGGGGCACGCCCATCTGGACTCCGTACTTCGAGCGGGACTACGTACACGGGATCGCCAGTGACAAGCTGACGAAGGACCATTGGAGCCGCCCCGGATATGCGGAACGCTTCGCCGAGTTGCTCGGTCAGGCGGCGGCGTCCAATATCATCGTCGGGCGCGGCGACGGCAACACGCGGGGGATTCGGGATGAAGATTTGATCGTCTTCTTCGACGATGGTGACGAGGTGATCATCGAACGCGAGGGAATGGTCGAGAGCCTGGTGGTCATGCACCATACCGGATCGTTCTGGCACTTCGATCAACCGCTTTGCCGGTTTGCCGCTGCCTACGCCCGGCCCGTGACGCGGCGCTGGGAGGACTTGCCCGACCCGCATGCTTTTGCCCGGATCTATCTGGATTCCCTGCTCGCCAGATTCACGAGCATTCAGGCCGAATACCGCGAGGACCGGCACGCCTTCGAGCATCTGTTCCATCTGCGGCACGTCCGCCACGAAGGCAATTTCGCCCATCGCTGGCAGTGCGTGCTGAAGCGGCTGGAGGAGACGGTTCCCGCCGAGCTGAAGGAGGCCATCGCCGCGTTTCTGAGGCGGGACGGCGCGTAGTCCCACGGTCCCGCTAAGCAGCGTTTGAGAAACAACGGTCCAGTGTCTCTTGCCGATCATCACACGGAGTGTGATGGCGACTTTGACGGGGCGACAGTTATTTCTCGAACGCTGCGCAGGCGTGCTGCCCCGGGCTTCGCAAAGGCTTTAGTCCAGGAAGTCCCCTTCCGCGAGCCGCTCCGGCACGTAGGTCTCCGTGACGTAGCTGATCCCTTTGTTGATCAACGCTTCGACTTCGAGCTTGAAGCCGTTCTTGAGCATCAGCTCGATTTCCTTCTGCCACGCCTTCTTGTTCTCGAACCAGGGGTACTGCGCGATCTGTTTGGCCCGTTTGACGTCCGCGTCGCTCAGCTCGATGGTCACGCTGGGGGTCAGCCCGCAGCGCTCGTAGTCTTTGCTGCGGAGCCCGATGTAGCGGGCCTCCGGGATGGCCATGCGCTTCGATTCGTAAGCCAGGTTGATCGAGCCCTGCTTGAGGACGCTGTAGATGTAGTATCCCCAGGGATCGTTATCCAGCAGGCAGTAGACCGGGAGCTTCCGCTCGTAGTGCAGCCGGTGCAGCAGCCGCCGGACGCCGCGCGACGGCTGGCCGCCGCCGTGCGTCAGAATACAGTTGTACTCTTTCCAGAACTTGTCCTCGTTGAACCGCCGCCAGACCGTGTCTTTTTCGACGTGCAGGACGAATTCGGCATCGCACTTCAGGAATTGAATCACCTCCGACTCGACGATCGACGGAATGCTGTAGCCGCCCGAACCCATGCGCGAGCAGTCGATTTCGTCGCCGCTGTCGTTCAGCACGATATTGCCGACCATCGAGCCGCGGTTCGAGGCGTAGACGTGCAATTCCTCGCGGAGTGCGTTCAGGGTGACCTCCACGTCCTCGATCACCGGATCGCACTCCGATTGGTCGTTGAACGTCTCTTCGCGGCAGCCTTCGATCGTGTGCTTCAGCAAATAAAACAGGCCGCGAATGCTGGCCGTCTTGCCTTCCTCGATCAACTGCTTGCAGCCGCTGCCGACCAGCAGCGTTTGCATGTAAACCTTGGCCTGGGACAGGTTGAACAGCTCCCGGCGGTTGGTGCCGCTGCCCATCTCGATGAACCGCTTGGCCTTGTTATAACGCACGTTGGACAGCGACCGCGACGGAACGTCCAACGTCGGCGCCCGGCCGCGATCGGCGGCCGCGGCCACGTCGTTGGCCATGCCGACCAGGGCGTTGAGGGTCTTGCGATCAGAGGGGTTGAGAGTGGGGTTCGTCTTGGTTGTTTCTTTCGCCGGTTTCTTGGCCATGATGCGGTTCACCTCGGTTATCTGCCATCGTAGCCCTCTCGCTCCGCGAGAGGATGGCTTGCCCTCTCGCGGAGCGAGAGGGCTACAGTGCACGCTCAGAAGATATCAAATCTGCCGCCGTCTCTCCCAGCCCACCTTCGGCGCCACAAACGGCTCGCGATACTTGCTCCGACCGCTCATGAAACCGCGACCAACTCGATGCCCTCGGCCGAACCGAGATTGCGCGAGTACTTCTTTTCCTGGGGGTTGTTCCAGTGTTCGTGGACGCCGAGGCTAGTCAGACGCGCGGCCGTGGTGGCGTGGTCGGGATCGTAGAACGTGCCGGAAGGCGGGTCGTCAGCCAGCGCGGCCTCGCGCAGATAATCGTCCACGCCGGCCTGCCGCGGGTAATCCGCCCACTCGGCCTGGAGGAAGTCGAGGGCCACCGAATCGATGGCCACGGGATCCTGCGAGGCGAACAGGCTGCAAGCCCAGTGGCCGTTGAACGGCGGCGTCGCCATGCGCTGCGGCGCCGGGTCCCGCGGATGGAGGCCGGAGAACAGCCCGTCGATCAAGTACAGCACCGTCTTGCCGCCGAGGTGCGCGTGGCCCATCAGGTCCACCAGCGGCCGGTAAATGCCGGTCTGTTTCGAAAAGCCGCCGGGGTGCATGTCGTAGTAGCCTTTCTGGACCGGCCAGCGCACCAGCGAGCCGAAATGGTTCTTGGCGCACAGGGTCACCCCGCTGCCCATGTGGGCCTTGAAGTTGGCGAAGTTGACCAGGTAATCCGCCTCGGCGAAACACGTGGGCAGGAAGTCCTGCGACTCGGTTTGCGGGCGGCAGCTCCAATACAGAGGCACCGTGGAACTGCTGACCTTGATGCGTCCGAACTCGCCCGCGTAGTCCTCGAAACGCACGCCGGGAAAGGCGCTGTGCAGCGGGCCGTGGAATTCGTTGACCGCATAGGCCAGCGTATCACAGACGGTGATGTCCGCCTGCTTCACCCCCGCGCCGGTCAGTTGTCCCAGCAGGGCGATGATCATCTGCGGCGCGGTGTTCATGTAGTCCTGTCGCCGGATGAACGTGTAGGTTTTCGGGTCTACATGGCCCTCGCGGTAGATCATGCCGACCCAGTTCGGCTTGATGGCGATCTTCTCGCCGGCGCGGTAGCCCACGTCGCCCTTGCCGCGCGCCTGGTTCAGGTGGCGGAACAGCTTGTCCCAAGCCTGCGCCGGCTTGGACTCGCCCGTCAGTTCGCAGACGGCGTGTGCCATCATGGCGTCCACACGATCCTGCTTGACGCGGTCGCCGTCCCACCAGAAGCCGTCGCCCGGCCCTTCCCAAGCGGTCACCCCCGGATCGTGGATCCAGACGACGCGGCCGGGATGGATGCCCCTGGGCCGGCCGATGGGCTTGAGCCCCTCCGGCTGCTCGGCCCCTGCCGCACGGGGAACAATGACGGCCGGAAGAGCCAACCCGGCTGCGGTGGTGGCCAAGAACTTTCGGCGGTTCACATCGGTGTTGCCCATGGTTTCTCTCCTGCGTTGGCAAAGTAGGTTGCTACCAGTGTACAACGCAAACCGGGGATCAAGAAGTCCCGGTAACGGCGTGCGAAGGTCGCGTGAGGCCGGCGAATCAATAACCGTCCAGTTCTTGTCTGCGATCATCACGCGGAGCGTGATGGCTACGGTGAAGCTGCGACAGTCATGGATTCGCTGATTCGGCTGTACCTCGACTGCGACGGCAGCGGTCAGACACGGGGCAAGTTCTTTTCCGGCGGCTGCCGCTTGCGGAGTTGAATGCGGCTGGTGAGCGTGCCGACCAGCAGAATCGCGAGGGTGCCGGCGACGGGAACCATGAATGCGTGGAAGGGACTGATCCACGCCGACGAGGCCTCCTGCAAAGCCAGCCCCCAATCGTGCGCAAGGCCTCCCGCAGATTGCGCGAGGAGGAAATCGACCAGCTTGGGAAAGGACATCCAGAGAATAATCAGCACTCCGGCGAGCACGCCCGCGACGGCCGCCGGATTCTTCGCCCGGCGGCTCATCATGCCCAGCAGGAACAGGCCGCACATTCCGCCGCCGAAGATGCCCGACAGGGTCCACCAGATGTCCAGCGCGCTCTCCGTCAGCTTGACCAGCAGCAGGGCCATGCCGGTTCCCAACGCTCCCCACACGATCGTGCTGCCGTACAGGGCCAGCAGGCATTGCCGTTCGCTTGCCCGCCGATTGACGAACCGCCGGTAGTAGTCGGTCATCAGCAGCGTGGCCGAGGAGTTGAGGCTGGTCGAGACGGTGCTCATCGCCGCCGCGAAGACCGCGGCGATCAGCAAGCCGGTCAACCCCGGCGGCAGGTGCTTGGCAATGAAATGCGGAAACACGCGGTCGCCGATGTCCGTCTCGCCCAGTTGGGCCGCCTGCTCGTCGAGCCGCCGCCGGTAATCGGCGGCCGGCGCCGAATCCGGGGAGTCGGAGGCGCCCGGAGGATAGACGCCCTGCTGCATCAGCCGCTGCCTGGCGACCAACTCCTTGACCTCCGGCAACTCACGCTCATACTGGTCCGAGTGGTAAAAGACAAATAGCGTTGTGCCGATCAGAAAGAAGACGGCCGAGACGGGGACGTACAGCACCGCGCCGAGCCAAAGGCTCTTGCGTGCTTCCTGGTCGCTGCTGGACGCGATGTAGCGTTGAATGTAGCTCTGATCGATGCCGAAATTCTGCAGGTTGATGAACAGCCCGTAGAGCAAGACCACCAGGAACGTGGCGCTTCCCGCGTCGAACCACACGGTCCCTTGGTCCACCCCCGCCCCGAACTCTCCCAAGCTGAACTTGCCTTGTGCCACGGCCACCCGGATCACCTCCGCCAGTCCGCCTTCCACACCGAACATCATCACGCCCAGACAGGTCACGGCGCCGGCCATCAGCACCAGGGCCTGGATCGCGTCGGTCCAGATCACGGCGATGATCCCTCCGGCGAACGAGTAGACCGTCACCGAGATTCCCGTGACCAGAATCACCAAGCGGATGTCCCAGCCGAAGATGACGGCCATGGGCAAGGCCATCAGGTACATGACGACGCCCATGCGGGCGATTTGCGTCAGCAGGTAGAACGCGCTGGCATACAGCCGCGCCCAAACGCCGAAGCGGTGTTCCAGCAGGGCGTAAGCCGAAACTTCCCCGCTGGCGCGATAGTAAGGCAGAAACCACCGCACGGCAATCCACGCGGCGATCGGAATCGCGAGACTGAAGACGAAGGGGTTCCAGTTGCCGGCAAAGGACTTGCCGGGCAACGCCAGGTAACTGATGCTGCTCAGGTAAGTGGCAAAGATCGACAACCCACAGATCCAGCCGGGCAGGGACCGGCTCGCGACGGTGAAGCCTTCCGTCGAGCGGCTCTTGCGCCAGAAGTAGAAGCCGACGGACATCGTGCCGGCAAAGTAGGCCAGCAGCACGGCCCAGTCCAGTTGCGTGAAGTGGCGGTTCATCGGGCGTCTGTCTCTTCTGGGCCCTTTTGCTTCATGGCCGCTCGATGGCAGCAGCAAGGGCCTTGCGCAGCCTGGCCGAGGAATACTAATCGCCCCTACGTCATCAACTGCTGTGCGGCACCCCAAAAATCCGAAATGCCGATCCACGATCAACGCAACTGTTCTCGCAGGATCGGCGCCAGCAGTTCCGCGATCAATTGATGTCCGGCGTCGTTGGGGTGCATGCCGTCCAGCAGGAGTTTGTCCGCGTTCTGGGCGGTGAACGCAGCGTGTACGTCCACCAGCGGCACGGCGAGTTCGGCGGCGAGTCGGCGCACGGCTTCGTTGTAGCTGGCAAGCACCGGGGCGTCGAACCCGTCGGGTTCGTCCGGCCGGTACGGCGGCTTGCCGTACAGGTCGCGCAGTTTGGACGTCCAACGCAAGGGGTTGGTCGTCATCAGCACGGGCTTGACGTTCTGCGCGCGCAGCGTGGCGATGATCCAGCGGATGTTCTGTTCATACTCGGTCAGCGGCACGCGCGATGCCGTCGCGGGCGACTCTTTCCACACATCCACGGCCGCGTCGTTCAGGCCGAACTGGATCACCACCACGCGCGGCTTGTGGGCCAGCACATCCCGCGCGAGCCGGTCGCGGGCGTTCTTCGTGGTGCTGCTCCCCACGCCGGCGTTGTAGACGGACAGGGTTGAACCGGTGCCCTGCAGCGCTTCCCGCACGCGGTCGGCATACACCTTTTCTATCGCTCCGGGACGTTCTGCGGTGGTCGAATCGCCGAACATGACGATCCCGCCCGGTTGTGGCGGCGGGACGACCGGCGGTTGGTAGACGGGAATCTCGCCGCGTCCGAGGTCGGACACCTCGATCTTCATCCGCAGGCCGCCTTGCATCGTCGTGATCCACAACTGGCCAGGTTTGCGTTCGTACAGATACGGATAGGAAACTCGGCCACGGCCGCCGTAATTGGCCGCGATCACTTGCGGCGGCGACCACGTGGCACACTCGTCCGACGAGAAGGCGATCGACAACTCCTCCCGGCTGCTGCCGCTGTCCGGACGGTGACGCGGCGGATGGTTCCACAGCAGGGCAATCCGGCCGTCCGCCAACCTCGCCAGCTGCGCGCAGCACGTCACGGACTTGATCTGCGATTGCCGGAAGTCCTCCCACAGCAATCCGCCGTCGCGCGAGACGGCCTCGTACAGCCAGCCGGTCTCGGTGCGGAGCAGTTGATACAGCGAACCGTCCCGGCGTTCGACCACGGTGCCTTCGATCGAGCCCGCGTGATCGTGCCGGCCCTGGCCGATGTCGAGCACGTTGCTGCGCTGCCACGTCCGCCCCTGGTCGTCGGAGACGAACACGACCGTTGCATGACGCCATGCGGGAATGACCTCCTGACCGACGAGCGCGATGCGGCCGGTCTTGGTCTCGATCAGCGAATGAATGCAGCCGCACCAGGGTTTGTTCAGGAAGACCGGTTCCTCCCACGTCTTTCCGTCGTCCAGGCTCCGGCACACGTAGGTGGGCAGCACGAAATCCTGCCAGTCCGCGTCCTTCTCGCCCCACTTCCAGCCCGGCGGCGATTTCTGTTCCTGCAGGTTCATCCAGGCGGCGATCACGGCGCCGTCAAGCGTGCGCAGCAAGGCTCGCTCGTTGCTGATGCGGTACTTCTGCTCGTCGCGGAAGATCGGCGTCGCGGTCCACGTCCGGCCTTCATCGCCGCTGTGCAGGGCCTGCTGCGCATCGACGCACAGCACCCCGCCGTCGCCGGCGGTCACAAACGGCCCCTGATGCGCAAACGGCAACGGCACCGCATGGGGATGCAGCGTCGGACCTCGATCCGCAGCGTGCCCTATCCCCGCGGCCAGCAAGATGGGCAGCAGAATGGTGGTGGAGAATACGAAAGTGGGTCTGGTTGTTCTGCGCACGAGTTTTCTCCTAATCTTCCACTTGATCTTTCACCTTCGTCTGAACACGGATGATAGCCGAGTTCTCTGTCGCATGGAACCAGCAGACGGCGGCGGCAAGCCGAGTGGTTCCCCGCCAGAGCCCGGCCGATCCGTCGCTGTCCTCCGTGGCGATGGTTGACAGGCCGCCGGGGGCGCTGAGAATGGGATTCGTGCGCGGGCCCGCCGTGGGCCGGCCGCAATCGAGAGGGACTTGTGGAGATGGTCATCATGAAACGAATTCTGATCGCGCTGTGCGTTGCGGGGTTGGTCGGCGCGGGGATGGTTACGGCGCCGGCCCAGGAGCCGACCGCCTGGAAGGCCGGCGCGGCGGCGGTGAAGATCACGCCGGAAGGGCCGATCTGGATGGCCGGTTACGCCAGCCGCAAGAAACCGTCGGAGGGCGTGGCGGCGGACCTGTTCGCCAAGGCGCTGGCGATCGAAGACCCCGCGGGGACGCGACTGGTCATCGTCACGTTGGACCTGATCAGCGTGCCCCGGACGCTGCGCGACTGGCTCGAAACCGCCGTGCAAGACAAGTACGGCCTGAAACGCGAGTCGCTGCTGATGAACTGCTCGCACACGCACTGCGGTCCGGAACTGCGCGCGTCGCGACTGGCGGACGACGAGGCCAAGGCCGCGCACGCTCCGGCCGCGGAACGCTACGTCGCCGATTTGCAGCAGAAGCTGGTCGTGCTGGTCGGCGACGCCATCCAGCGTCTGGCACCGGCGCGGCTGGATTTCCAACGGGGCCGGGCCGGGTTTGCCATGAACCGCCGCCGCCCGACGCTGAAAGGGTACAGCAACGCGCCGAATTTCGAGGGCCCGGTGGACCACGAAGTGCCCGTGCTCCGGGTGACCGATCCGCAAGGGAAGCTGACGGCTGTGATGTTCGGCTACGCCTGCCACAACACGACCATGGGCGACTACCTGATCCGCGGCGACTATGCCGGCTATGCCCAGCAGTACCTGGAAGAAGAGCACCCGGACATGACGGCCCTGTTCATGATCGGTTGCGGCGCCGACCAGAACCCGTATCCGCGAGGCAAAGAGGAACTGGCCAAGTACCATGGACGCACGCTGGCCCTGGCCGTCGAGGCCGCGCTGCAGACTCCGCCCCAGCCGCTGCGCGGTCCGCTTTGCCTGGCGTTTGAAGACGTGGCGCTCGACTTTGCGCCCATTCCGCCGCGCGAGGAACTGGAGAAGACCGCGGCGGCCGGCCGAGAACCCGATGCAGGGCACGCGAAACGATTGCTGAAGGAACTGCAAGAGACCGGCAAGATCCGCAGCACGTACGCTTGCCCGGTGCAGGTGGTGCGCTTCGGTCGCGATCTGACGCTGGTGGCGATCGGCGGCGAGACGGTGGTCGACTACGCCCTGCGTCTGAAACGCGAACTGGCCGGGCCGAGTGTCTGGGTGGCCGGCTACTCGAACGACGTGTTCACCTACCTGCCCTCGGCCCGCGTGCTCCGGGAGGGCGGCTACGAGGCGGGCGGGGCGACGGTTTGGGGCTCGCTGCCGGGGCCCTTTACTGCCGGCGTGGAAGAACGGATCGTGACGAAGGCGCTGGAACTGGCTCGCAAGCCGATCGAATCGCAGCCGGCCGCCGTGGATTTGAACGTCGGCCAGGAGGCCAAGGTCCAACTGATCAACGGCCGGACGGCCACGGTCAAGTTGCTGGAAGTGAAAGAGCAGCGCG
>Ga0302238_1002972_pt1 | contig 11210 bp, 11 predicted proteins | sample AAG_UR_Asn_MG_FD_193527 | JGI IMG/M metagenome (GOLD analysis project Ga0302238, IMG submission 193527) | Enriched activated sludge microbial communities from anaerobic digester in WTTP, New Holstein, Wisconsin, United States - AAG_UR_Asn | ecosystem: Engineered > Bioreactor > Anaerobic >...
AAAACGCACGACGATGAACTGCGGATCTCGTAGCGATTGTTCGTCGAAGCTCAGGCCGCGCCTGACTATGGCCGACGTGCGATGCATCATCCAGCCTCCGACCATCCAAAAAGCCCCCGCGGATACAAACAGAACCAGAAATGCCCCAATCTCGCGGGAACGCGGAACCTGCCCTTCCTCACGCGCCTGCTCAAGCCGTCTTGACGACGCAGGTTCGGTTCGTTCGAGATCGCTTTCTTCGGCCATCCGCAGCTTCCAATCAATTAGTTCGTATTATATAAAAAAACTTTAAAAAATAAAGATGTATGACACTTTATTTACCCCGTTTCTCGGATAGTCGCAAGAATGCAACAGATATTTCGAGCACAAAAAAACAGGGGGCCGAAGCCCCCTGCACAGTCGCATTTTTCTACGAAAAATCAGGCTGATAGCTCAAGTCTTTTCGAATGCTTGAGACCCGACTCCCGGTCAACATGGGCGTTCAGGTCCGCAAGCAATTCCTTCATATCCAGAATCAGAACGATCTGGCCGTTTGAAAGCGTCGTTACTCCAGCAACGCCACGCGGCCGGAAGTCATCCAGCGACTTGATTACCGCATCGTCACGCCCGGCAAAACTATCCACAGAGAGAATGAAGCTGCGTTCCGACGTCTGCATCAGAACGCCGTACTCGGGTGTCTGCAATTGAGGCCAACCAAGCAGACGGGAAAGCGCGACGACAGGCAAAACCTCGCCGCGCACGACCAGGGTTTCCTTGCCTCCCACTTCCTGCATCTTCTCTTTTTCAATCGGCAGAATTTCGCGAACCATGGAAAGCGGCAAGGCGAATGGCTGATCACCCAGGAGAACCAGCAGGACGGGGAGAATAGCCAGCGTCAGCGGTAGCGAAATAATGAAGACCGAGCCCTTTCCAGGCTCGGAGCGGATTTCGACGGACCCGTTGAGTTTCTGGATATTCGTCTTAACCACATCCATGCCGACACCACGACCCGATACGGCTGATGCCTGAGTCATGGTAGAGAATCCGGGCAGGAAAATCAGGTTGAGACTCTGCCGGTCATCCAGCGTATTGGCCTCTTCCTCCCTGATCAGCCCCTTTTCCACCGCCTTGGTACGGATACGTTCCGGACTCATCCCGCGGCCATCATCGGCAATGATCAGGACGATGTGGTCGCCTTCCTGGCGCGCCTCAAGCCGCACAACGCTCTTCGCCGGCTTGCCGGCGGCAAGACGTTCTTCCGGCGATTCGACGCCATGATCCACGGCGTTGCGCACCAGATGCACCAGTGGATCGGCAAGATCCTCGATCATGGTTTTGTCGACCTCGGTTTCCTCACCCACCAGAGCCAACTCGACGTCCTTACCAAGCTGACGCGCCAGATCGCGGGCAATCCGCGGATACTTCTGGAAAAGGCGCCCGATGGGCTGCATCCGCGTCTTCATTACCGAATTCTGCAAATCGGAAACCAGCAGATCGAGCTGGCTCACGGCCTGATCGAGCGCATGCAAGGTCTCCGAGTCATTTCGCCCCGCAAGAATATCCGCGCGAAGACTTGTCAGACGGTTCTTCGTCAGGCCAATTTCACCGGAGAGATTCAGAACTTGATCCAGGCGTGCCGTATCGACACGAATCGTCGATTCACGTGCCGCGATTTTTTCTTCGGTACGCCGACCTGTCGTTGCCCCCGACCCGACGAAACCGGGCTTGTCCGTAGCGCGCCGCCCTTCGGGCGGGAAGTGCGGGGTCAATTCCGCTTCCGGAGCGACCGCGTTGGTCGACACATTCTCCACACTGGTTGAAGACTTGGCCTCTGGAGCGGTAGAAACGGCAGGCATCTGCCCTGTAACGGCTGCGTGCAACGCCTGCCAATCAGGCCCTGCGTCCGATCCGACATCACTCGCCGTGCCTGAAGGAGCAGCCACTGAAGCGTTGACCTCCGGCGCGCCGGGAGCAGCAATAGCAACTACTTCCTCGGGTTCTTTCTCATGCAGGGCCAAACGCAGCGAATGGATCACGTCCGGCAACGCCGGACGTGGCTGGACTGCCTGAGCCAGTTCCCCGAACATGGTCCGGACACCTTGTGTCGCGGCCATGATGGTATCCATTAGCTCCGGCGTTAACTCCATTTCGGCGTTTCTGAGCTTGTCGAACAGGTTTTCCGTGAGATGGCAAAGTGTCACGAGTTCCGTGGCATTAAGGAAACCTGCACCTCCCTTGATCGTATGAAAACCACGGAAGATGTCGTTTAGCAGACGCCGATCCCCTGGGTCCTTTTCCAGGTCGACAAGCTTGTTATCAACGTCAGAAAGCAGATCGCTCGCTTCCTGCAGAAAATCCTGCAGAAGGTCTTCCATTCCGGAAAAGTCACTCATGTTGAACCTCCTAGAATCCCAAGCTATCGAGCAGATCGTCAACCTGCTGCTGGCTTACAACGACGTCCGAGCGCCCGCCCGCATTCACCACAGGTCCGTTGAGAAGTGAAGTCACCGACTCGGTGCGCTTTTCTCCCGGGATGGTTTCAATAAGGAGACTCATCAACTGGGTTTCAAGATCCTGGGCGAGGGCAACAACCTTCTTGATGACCTGCCCTGTGAGATCCTGGAAATCCTGGGCCATCATGATTTCCAGCAATTGCTCCTTGGTAGCCGTGGTCCGCTGGGGCACCGCAATATTGAGAAACGCCCGGGTCTCGCTGGCCAGCAACTTGAATTCATCGATTCCCATTTTATTGGCGTACAGGGCATCCCATTTTGCCGCCAACAAGGCCGCCCCTGTCTCGAGTTCTTCCTGCAGAGGATTGGCCACATCGGTCGCATTCAACACCTTGCAAGCCGCCTGTTCCGTGAGATTGGCAATGTAAGCCAGACGATCCTTCGCGTCGGGGAGCGCACTCACGGTTTTCTCGATCAGCTTGTCGTACCCCAACGCACCGAGCGTATCGTGAAGTTGCCGGGCCATTTGCCCCACCTGCGTAAAAACCTTTTTCTGGCTGGGCCATTCGTTCCCGGCATTTTCGCCAGTACTACCTTCCTCTGCAGGAACCGCATTCTTGGAGACAATCGAATCGAACAGCGCCTGCAAATCGCTTGAATCTTCAGTCAGGTCGTCACTTTCCTGCACCTGCCTGATAAGTGAAGGTTTCTTTTCATGCACAGGAGGTAACGGAGGATTCACCACTCCGCCAGCAATGCTGTCGAACAGAGCCTCGAGTTCGCTCGAGTCGCCTGAAGAATTCACATCACTCATTTCAGACACCCATTTTTTCGAAAATTTTCTGCAGCTTTTCTGCCAGTGTCGCGGCCGTAAAGGGTTTTACGATATAGCCGCTGGCCCCCGCCTGCGCGGCCGCGATGATGTTCTCTTTCTTGGCCTCCGCGGTAATCATCAGCACCGGCAAATGCGCCAGCGACGGCGTTGACCGGATTGCCTGAAGCAACTGCAACCCATCCATGTTCGGCATATTCCAGTCCGTCACCACGAATTCAAAGCCACCAGCCTGCAACTTCTGCAGGGCAATGGCTCCATCTTCGGCCTCATCCACATTGGCAAAGCCCAGTTCCTTGAGGAGATTCCTGACGATTCGCCGCATTGTCGAAAAATCATCCACCACAAGGATTCTCAATTTTGGATCAGCCATTCTTTACTCCTGAAGTTCTTCTTATCGCTCAAGTATCGGGCGCAACGTATCCGCGAGCACCTCTGCATCGAATTTTGCGATGTACGCATCAACGCCAACCGCCTGCCCCATTGCCCGGTTGGCTTCAGACGACAAGGAAGAATGCATGACAACCGGAATGCCGGCAAATCGCACATCCGCCTTGATGTGCTTCGTCAGCACGTAGCCATCCATTTCCGGCATTTCGGCATCCACAAGAATCAGGCGCACTTCATCGCGTAACGAACTTCCTGTTTGCTGTGAGTGCGCAGCAAGCCCTTGAAGTCGCGTCCAGGCCTCAGCGCCATTCGTGGCATGCTTGTGCTTGACGCCCAGTTTGTCGAACACTTCCGCAATTTTTTTCCGCGCGACGACCGAATCGTCGACGAAAAACACGCCGGTCTCTTCCGCAACCTGAGCGGGTGGCACATCCACAATAATTGCTTCCCCAAAGGCATTGGCGAGTATCTGCTCGACATCGAGCAGCGAGACCAGCGTGCCGTTTTCCAACTCAGTAATAGCGGTAATCAAACCTTGGTTCGAGGAAAGCACGCTCTCTGGAGCCCGAACCTTTTCCCAGTCAACACGGATGATCCGGTCAACCTCGTGGACCAGAAAACCCAACGTACGCTTGGAATACTCGGCGACCATCATGGTCTTGCCCCGCTCGATCGGCTGATCCTGATGCTCAAGGAAATTGACCAGTGAAAGAACAGGGATCACATTTCCACGCAGGGAGACCAGTCCCTCGACGCCTTTGGGCATATTCGGAGTCTTGGTGATATGGGGAGTACGTCCCACTTCACGCACCTTGAACACATTGATCCCGAACGTTTCCCGGGTTCCAAGGGAAAAGAGCAGAATCTCCATCTTGTTGGAACCAGCCAATCTGGTTCTGGCATCAACGCTATCGAGCAGGTTTTTCTTTTCAACCAGATCCGTTGCCATCGCCTAACTCCAATTCAGAAAAGCCTCAGTCATTCGCCTGAGCTACGGGAACCGTCCCAAGAAGACGACGGGTCAACGTTTCGGAAAGCTTCTGTGGCTCAAACTTGGGAACGTACTCATCAACTCCCACAGACCTGCCTAATTGTTGGTTGGACATACCGGAGAGCGACGAATGCATGATCACCGGCACTCCGACAAAACGCGGGTCGGTCTTGATCTTTTTGGTCAGGATGTAGCCGTCCATCTCCGGCATCTCGACGTCGGTCAGAACCAGGCTGATCAGATCGGAAACCTGCTGTCCCGAAGCTTGCGCATAAGCGGCGATCTTCTCCAGTTCCTCCCACGCCGCACGTCCGTTGATGGATTCCACATACTTCACATGCATTGCATTGAGCGTACGGATGATTTGTTTGCGCGCGACAATGGAGTCATCCGCAAAGAAAACCGTCAGCGATGGATCATTAAGCGGCTTGATGTTGCGGAACACCACCTCGTCGTCGTATTTTGTCGTTTCCGAGAGGACTTTCTCGACGTCCATCATCATCACCAAACGTCCATCCGGCAACTCCGTCACGGCAGTCACCAACCCACCCATCTCCGCCATCATCATATCCGGAGGGACTTTCATCTGACTCCAGTCGAGTCGCAAAATGGTATCCACGCCCTCGACCAGAAAACCCTGGGTATGCCCGGCGTATTCGGTGACGATCATGATCGACCGGGGCGAATCGGTGGCCACTCCCGCATACTTCGCCAAATCCACGACGGGAACGAGAGCACCGCGCAGACTGACCATACCTTCCACCGACGCGGGCATTTCCGGTGCCGCGGTAATCGGCGGTGTTCTCATTACTTCGCGAACCTTGAATACGTTGATACCGAAAGTCTCCCTGCGCCCCGTGGCCGAATTGGTTCCGAGGGTAAACAACAAAATTTCCAATTTGTTGGTGCCGGCGAGCTTGGTACGCGCATCTATACTTTTTAGCAGCTCTGACATGCCTGATCCCCTTTTATGGGCAAATAGCCATACAACCTTTATTCACATCTTAATCGAACACTTGGCATTTCACCATAACCCGTGGCAGGAAGCCCTCTCCAACGCCCGCATAGTCTCGGGAACTTCAATCAACAGCACGCCATTTCGGCTAATGTCCCAAATATCCAAGCACAGCAAGAACCCTCGGTGCCAAGTCATTCAGGCTCGCCGTTTCCTCGACCGCACCGATCAAAGCGGCTTCACGCGGCATGCCGTAGACAATGCAACTCGCCTCGTCCTGACCGAACGTCCGCGCACCTGCTTTCCGCATGCGCAGCAACCCCTGCGCACCGTCCTTCCCCATCCCAGTCAGAATGACGCCGATGGCGTTCCGGCCGACGACCTCCGCCGCTGAATCGAACAACACATCCACCGACGGGCGATGTCGATTGACCGGTGGAGTCTTGAGCAATTCCGTCACATACCCAATACCAGATCGCCGAATCCTCATATGGGAATGACCTGGCGAAACAAAAACAGTCCCGGGAGCAACGACCTCTCCCCCTTGCGCTTCTATCACCCGGGGCTGGCACAATCCGTTCAGCCGCGCGGCGAACGAACCGGTGAAGGACTCAGGCATATGCTGAACGATCATTATCGGCGGACAACTCTCCGGTATGCCCATCAAGAACGTCTTGACAGCTTCCGTCCCACCGGTCGACGCCCCGACGAAAATGATGCGCCCCTGGCCGATCAACGGCCGGGCCGCTAAGCCCGACGCGGCATTTTGCTTGTCCATCTCAGCGGGCCTTGGTGGTCAGCTCGTACACCGTTTTCCCTTGCGAGCGGAACAAGTCGGCTGCGTGAAGAAAACTTTCTGAATGCCCGGCGAAAAGCAACCCGTTGTTATCCATCAACGGTGCGAATCGCTTGAGTATCTTGTATTGCGTAGGCTTATCAAAATAGATCATCACATTGCGACAGAAAAGCGCGTCCACAGGACCGCGCACGCTCCAACTGGGTTCGAGCAAATTCAAGCGTTGAAAGGTAATAAGTCTCCGCAGTTCAGGACGCACTGTGAATGAAACATCGATTCCCGAGGGATTCTTGACGAAAAAGCGATTCAGGCGCTCAGGAGACAGCCTTTCCACGCGATCACGCGCATAACTCCCCTTGGCTGCCGTCGCCAGCACGTTGGTATCCAGGTCGGTGGCAATAATGGACACGGGAACGTTGAAACTGTTGAAGGTTTCCACCACCGTCATGGCAATACTGTAAGGCTCCTCTCCGGTCGAAGAGGCACAACACCATATTTTGATGGACGGTTTTCCTTGCAGTTTTTTCAACTGCTCGGCAAGGATAGGAAAATGATGCGGTTCGCGAAAGAAGGAGGTGAGATTGGTCGTCAACGAATTGACGAATTTCTCCCACTCGCCTTTGTCGCCACGCTCCAGCAGCGCCAGGTATTCACCAAACGATTTCAGGCGCGTCTCGCGCAAACGCCTCGCCAACCGGCTGTAGACCATATCCTGCTTGGCCGCGGAAAGGGAAATTCCGGCATGTTCATAGATCAGCTTACGGACCCGCTCAAAATCGGCCAGAGTGAACACAAATTCGCGCTCGCCCGTTTCGCGCTGAGGAAGCGGTTTTGCCCACAAGGAATTGTTATCGATCACGAATCACCTCGATTGTCACTTTCGCCCGGCGAAAACGCCTCGCACCCGGACGGTTCAGCTGCCGTTTCTGGGTTTTTCCGGCGACGACACCACGTCAGGTTCGCTATTGCTGTCGACAGTCACCGTGCCACTCCCATCCTCTAGCAGCATAGCTTCCTCGGTCCGCTTGTTCAGAACGACAATATTGATGCGCCGATTGGACGGACTCAACGGATCATTCTTGTCAAACAGGACGGTTGAAGAAAGGCCGACGACCCTCAACACCTTGTTTTCGTCCATTCCCCCGGCAATCATCTCACGACGCGACGCGTTCGCCCGATTCGCCGACAACTCCCAATTGGAAAACCCTTTTTCACCGCCGCCAAACTGCGCCGCATCGGTATGCCCCGAAAAACTGACCTTGTTCGGAACCGAATTCAGCGCCTTGCCGATCTCCCGCAGGATCACTTTCGAATATGGTTTCAGCTCGGCACTGCTGGAATCAAACATCGGACGGTTTTTCTCATCGATGATCTGAATACGCAAGCCTTCGCTTGTCACGTCCATCAGCAACTGGTTCTTGAACTGACGGAGCATGGAATTGGCTTCGATCAGTTTCTCAATTTTTCCCTTGAGCTCGCTGAGCGATGTCTTTTCCCGGCGCTCGAATTCCTTGCGCAAATCGTCGGTCTTGGCATCCCTCGCGCTCGGAGCCGTCTTCCTCTGGGCGGTTTCAACATCGCCGTTCTTTACCTGACCTGAACTGCTGGTAAGACTCTTGCCGCCCCCCTTCAGGATGCTGGTTGCGTCACCGGCCCCCGAGCCTCCTGACATGCTGACCTTCAGAGGATTCTGGAAGTAATCGGCGATGCCCTTGAGATCGCCGTTCGCCGTCGAACCCAGGAGCCACATCAACAGGAAGAAAGCCATCATCGCCGTCACGAAGTCGGCGTAAGCGATCTTCCACGCCCCGCCGTGATGCGCAGCACCACCTTTCTTGATGCGCTTGATGACGATCGGACGGAGATCTTCGCTCATTCGGAATCCTCGCTCGGCACGCGCCGGGCTACTTGCCCTTGCGCGCCTTGAGCTCTTCCTCGAGTTCGATGAACGTCGGACGGTCAGTGGAGAAGAGCACCTTGCGCCCGAACTCGACAGCCACCTGCGGGGCATAGCCCGACATTGACGCCAGCAGGACGACCTTGATTACCTGATATATTTTGGATCCCTCATGCGCTTTCTGCTCAAGCAAGGATGCAATCGGCTGGATAAAGCCGTAGGAGATCAGAATACCCAGGAACGTTCCAACAAGCGCACCGCCGATCATCTTGCCCAGGACGGCAGGTGGCTCGCCCACCGAACCCATGACGTTAACCACCCCCATCACTGCCACAACGATACCGAATGCCGGCGTCGCGTCGCCAACCTTAGCCATGACGTGACCGGGAACTTCCACCTCGTGGTGATGAGTCTCGATTTCCATGTCCATCAGGTTTTCGATTTCCAGCGCGTTCAGATTGCCGCCTACCATCATGCGCAGGTAGTCGGCGATGAACTCCATCACGTGATGGTCATGCGAGATCGACGGGTATTTGCTAAAGATGGGGCTCTCATGCGGATTCTCGACGTCGTTTTCGATCGACATCAGGCCTTCCTTGCGGACTTTTGCCAGCACCTCGAACAACATGGCCAACAGATCAACGTAGGCGGCCTTGCTGTACTTCGACCCCTTGAAGATGCTTGGTAGGGCTCCGATGGTCGCCTTGATGACCTTGATGTTGTTTCCGGCCACGAACCCGCCGATCGTCAGTCCGACGATCGCCAGATATTCGAGCGGCACCCACAATGCAGCCAAGCTGCCGTGAACCGAGTAGGTTCCGACAGACGCCGCCAAAATAATGACGTAGCCAACGATAAGAAACATTCAATCCCTCCGGGTCACGCCGGACATGACCATGAATTCGGCTTTTCGCCAGTATTGTAGCGAGATGGCCTTCAGCAGGAAATATAAAAGGATGACATTCCGCTTCATTTCTGAAAGCCCCTGAGAACCCCCTACCAATCCCGGATCGGCTAGAATCGGCGCAAAGAGCGAAGGTATCCGGAAATGAACTACTGCACCCAATGCGGAGCCAAGGTTGAACTGCGCATTCCCGAAGGCGACACCCACCTTCGCCACGTCTGTTCGAAATGTGGCGAGATTCACTACCGGAACCCGAAGCTGGTCATCGGCTGCATCGCCGAATGGGAAGACCGCATCCTGCTCTGCCGGCGGGCCATCGAGCCGCGCTACGGGCTGTGGACATTGCCGGCCGGCTTTATGGAAAACGGCGAATCGACCATTCAGGCGGCCTTGCGCGAAACGTACGAGGAAGCGTGCGCGCGTGTGAGGATCGAACAGCTTTTTGCCCTGATCAATATTCCACACATCAGCCAGGTACACCTGTTTTATCGCGGCCCGATGCTCGACTCCGGTTTCGGCGCGGGCGAGGAAAGCCTGGAGACGACGCTTTTCACGGAAAATCAGATACCTTGGGAAAAACTGGCTTTCAGCAGCGTCGCCCTGTGCCTCAAGGCCTATTTCAGCGATCGCCGCACAGGCAGTTTCGAGTTCCACGAAACCGATCTGCCGCCCCCCTGAGATTAACGCTCGTCATCGAGACTGAAGATTATCGGCAACACTATCCTGAAATCCCGTCCGTTGAGGCGCTCCGGCATCTCGGCCGTACGTGAGGCTTGGCGGATCATTTCCAATGCTTGCTCATCCAGGATTTTTCGGCCGCTTGAAGCAGCAACCAATATTTCCGGCACTGGGCCCGAGCGCCGGAAATACAAGGCGATTTCAACACTCCCCTCCCACCCTCGCTCCCTGGCCAGCGCGGGATATCGCTTAAAACGCCGGGCGCTGATCGCAAGCGAAGTGCGGTACTGCCGGACATCCTCAGCATTGACCCCCTCCTCCCGAAGGGCCTGAGTCACGGGTTCAGACGCCCCGACTTCGGTGGCGGACGTGTTACCGGAATCCCCCGACACAGCCCCTGTGGCCGGCGCAGGTTCTGCCGCCGCCGCACTTCCCCGGAGTTCCGTAGCGGCATCGACGGGGGAAACGACTGCAACGCGACTGGCCGGTTGATCAGGCACCGAAAGAACCTTGCCCCGAACACTGCTCGGCCGCACCAGCGGCCCCGCAGGTTTTTCCTTTGGATTGCTTTCAGTGCGCCGCGCCACGCTCTGGCCTGCTTTATTCCCCACGCTCCTGAGCGCGACAGTCATGGAGGTCGACGACGCCTCCGGAACCGGCGGCAAGACGTTCGGCACAGCCAGCAGCAGGGCGGCATGCACCAAAAACGAAGCGATCAGCGCTTTCAGCAATGTACGGTCGGAACGGAAACGCATCGGCAACAACGGAAGGGGCGAGTGGAATGCATCTGGAACGAAGCCGGAAATCTTACGCTACAAGCAGTAGCGAGCACCATGCCCGTAATGGATTATCCACAACGCAGCGACGAATGACCCGAGGTTTCCCGCTTCGGTGTTTGGTGTTAAATTGGCCGCCCCGGTCCGCGCTTGAAATCTCTGCCGCCGACCTGTTTCCCTCGGGTTGATCAATGACTGATAACGGGAAGACCGCCCTGGCCACGGCAACAATCCCTCTGCACGGCCCGCTTCTGCGCGGCCAGCGACGACCGCGCGTGGCCTTGATCGGGCGATTTGGCGCAGGGAAAAGCACGATCTTTGCAGACGCGGCAAGTCCGGCAGTGTCACACGAACGGCTCGCGGGTATCGGCGGCGCCTACCAGGAGTGCGTCGTTGACGTCGGGCTTGACCAGATTTCGCTGGTCAATCTGCCCTCGATCGACTCACTGCATCACCTGAACGAGCACGACCAGGTCGTACTCATGTATTTGCTGTGGGGCGATCGCTGGCCGCTCGGCTCCCTGCCGCAAACGGCCGAAGAGCATCCCGACTTTCCAGC
>Ga0302238_1002989_pt1 | contig 11167 bp, 14 predicted proteins | sample AAG_UR_Asn_MG_FD_193527 | JGI IMG/M metagenome (GOLD analysis project Ga0302238, IMG submission 193527) | Enriched activated sludge microbial communities from anaerobic digester in WTTP, New Holstein, Wisconsin, United States - AAG_UR_Asn | ecosystem: Engineered > Bioreactor > Anaerobic >...
CCTGCACTTATTGCAGAGGTAGTAAATGGTTTCAGCCAGAAACATGGTTTACTATCACTAAACGGGAAGAACTGAAGCAAGGGAAAGCTGTAAAGAAAATATCCGCAGTAGCAAAACAGTTTGGTTCCAAAATTAGAGTTATTAAATATCCAACCAAAACAGCAAATGTAACAAGAATTAGAAGCGATATCCAAGCCCTTGAAGAAAACGAGGGCTTTGTTCCTGATCTAATCGTTATTGATTATGCGGATATTATTGGCAAAGAAGACAGCAGAGAAACAGGAAGAGAAGCAATTAATTCTATATGGGAAGCTTTAAAGGGAATGACTGATTCCCTTCATTGTTGTGTAGTAACTGCTTCTCAGTCAAATAGGGCGGGATTTGAGCGAGATAATGTTACTCAAACAAACGCAAGCGAAGACATTAGGAAGATGGCCCATGCCGATATTTGGTTCGGTATAAACCAAACTCCGGAGGAAAAACGGGCTTCTAGGGTTAGAATCAGCAAAATAGCAGTAAGGGATGGTGACTTTGACCAATATGAATCTGTAATTGTTACCCAGCAATTGGCTACTGGACAAGTGATTTTAGACAGCCATTTAGTACGTTCTCAGTTTGAAATTGAGCAAGAAGGAATTATTTTAGATAATTTGTAAAATAGTTGATTGATTTGATCTAAAATAAGTATAATATTATTGAAAGGAGGTAATGATAATAGATGAACAACAAAAAAATGTTTAACATTTCTAAAACAAATCTTCAAAAATGGATTAAAGAAGGATTAAAAGCCCAAGAAATGGCGGATAAAATTGGATGCTCAAAATGGACTATAATGAAGAAATGCAAAGAATTAAACTTAACTTTGAATGGAGCAGATTTTCATAATAAAGGCGACAATAACCCTGCAAAAAGACCAGAGGTTCGAGAAAAAATAAGCCAATCTGTAAAAAATAGATGGGATGAAGGAACCTATATAAAAAGAATCAATGGAATAAAAGGAATGTTAGGCGAGAAAGCTCCTAGATGGAAGCCTGAAATTCATGAACCACTATATTTAGCAAAAAATAAATATAGAGATTTTTTATCTCAATATGAAGATGTTGATTCTTGTAGAAGATGCGGAAGTAAAAATAAAATAAACATTCATCACATAGATGAAAATCATGATAATTTTTTGCCCTCTAATTTAGAGCCTTTGTGCGTAGGGTGCCATAGTTCTTTTCATTATTCTTTGCAAAAACGACCCTTCCTTTTAATTGGAAAAATTTTCAGCTTTGCGGCAGCTCATCATTTACCCAATTATAATGGTCCTTGTAGTCGTTGGCATGGGCATGAATGGTCACTGGAGATTATTATTAGAAAAAGAGTTGACCCTAAAACCGAGATGGTTATGGATTTCTCTCAATTAAAACAATTAGTAGAAAATCATATTATATCTATTTTAGACCATCATTCATTAAATGATATTATAAAAAACCCTACGGCGGAAAATATCATGTTATGGATATGGGAAAAACTTGTTTTTGATGCCCATTTAAAAGGACTTCATAAGATAAGATTATGGGAGACTCCTAACAGTGTAGCGGAATTAAATCAAGAAGATATGCTATCTGTGCTTAAAAGCAATATAGAATATTATTGGAAGAAATAATTATGCTGAATACCCGGGTTAATATTTTTGAGATTTTTAAGTCAATTAATGGGGAAGTAACAGCTTCTCACCAGGGATCTATTTGCACTTTTGTTAGATTGGCTGGCTGCAACTTTAATGCTTCTCCATGTGCTTGGTGTGATACATCAAAAGCATTAAATTTATCATCAGGTAAATCTATGTTTATTGGCGATGTTTTAAAACAAGTAAAAGAATTAGGGTGCCGCAATATTACATTAACGGGAGGCGAACCCCTTTACCAAAAAAGTGTTAATGATTTAATTGTTTCACTTGCCGAATTTGGCTACGATGTAAGTTTAGAAACGAATGGTTCTATTTCAATTGATAATAATACTATTGATTATTTGCATTGCATTGTCGCAGATTATAAGTTGCCGTCCTCTGGCTGCGAAAATAAAATGAATTGGAATCTTTTTAAAAAATTACGCAGTTTTGATTTCATTAAAATGGCAATTGCAAACGAAGAAGATTTAATTCGGGCAGGTCAAGTATATTCAATAATGAAAAGAGCAGATGTTCAAGCCAGGTTTGCATTCTCCCCTGTTATACTCGGAGAAGATTCTAAAAAAACTCCTAAGGATATCTTCAATTATTTAATCTCTCAAAATATTAATGATGCTGTTATAAATATTCAGATACATAAATTTTTTAATTTTGAATAGGAGGTGTTTATGGTCGCAGATATTACATACAGAGGACAAACAACAAGAATCAATATGATGGGGATGTCGCCCTCAGAAGTGTTTGCAACTTTGGTATCTACTTTAATTGCCAGACATCCTTTTATTAGTTTGAATGCTTTTGCAACAAATTTGAAACAAATTGTAGAAATGATTACAGAGGTATTTCCTGCCAGCAAAAGCAAAGAAGTTTTAAAAATATCTCGAAGTGTCGATAAGAAATTAGCTTATATGCTAAAATTTAAAAGAGAAACAGATTATTTGGAAAGTGATATTTGGAACACTATTTTGTCTGCTGAAGGGATGCCCAATTTAAGGGGCTTTGGTTTTTGTAACAGATTTAAGGATGTTTTAAGAGGTAATGCCGAAACAATTAGCTTGACCAACAAAATAAAAGAAAGATAAAAACAATTAAAAAAAGGAGAACAAAAAAATGGAAAAGAAAAAATTATTGGAATTGGCAAAACAGTTAAACGGATTGGTGGACGATGACGGCAATGCTTTGGCATCTACAAAAGTTAAAGTGGTTGCAGTAAGTGACGACAAGTTGAAAGCATCTTTCTTGGATGCTTGCGAAAGCATTCCTGAAGAAAAAGAAGGATTGATTCCGGACGAAATTTCCGATGCTTATAACGAAATCATTAAAGATGATCCAAGAGAAGAAGCAAAAGAAGAAAAGGAAGAAGAAAAAGAAGCAGAGACAAAGCCTACTCCGAAAAAGAAGGCAGAAGCGAAGGAGAAAGAAATGAAGAAAAAAGCTGCCGAAGTTCCGAAAAAAGAAGAAGCAAAAAAAGAAGAGAAAAAACAGGAAACTAAAAAGAAAGCAAGCGAGAGCAAAGAAAAGACTGTTACAGAAAAAACAGAGAAAAAAGAATCAGATCGTACAACGCAAAAATACAGTCATTTTATTTTTTGTAAAAAACAGCTTTTGGCAGGAAAGAAAGATGCCGATATTAAACAGAAATTAGTTGATCGTTTGGTTGAAGAAGGAAGAAAAGAACCGGCAGCCGTTTTAAGAGCAGGCGAAATTCTCAAAATTATGAAGATTGCTTTGGCGGAAGAATAAATGAATAAAGACAGGATTGAATTTTTAATCGCAGAGCTGTTAAAAGAAATAGGGGAAGACCCTAGCCGCCCAGGTCTATTGGAGACCCCTAAAAGGGTCTCCAATATGTACACAGAGCTCCTAAGCTACAATAAAGAAAAACCAAGAATTATGGTTGTGCCAAATGGAGAAGACGGCGTACATTATGACGAGATGTTAACGGATTCAGGCTACTTCTTTTCTTTATGCGAGCATCATATGGTTCCGTTTTTTGGCCGTTACTACTACGGTTATATTCCGGACAAGCTAGTCCTTGGCGCAAGCAAAATTGGCAGAGTAATTGATTATTACGCAGGAAGATTGCAAATTGCAGAAAGACTCGTTAATCAAGTGGTTACCTGCTTAGGCGAGGCGGCCTCTCCAGTAGGTCAAATTTTAGTTATGGATGCTCGTCATTTATGTAAAGAGATGAGAGGACTTAAAAAATGGAATAGTCCTTATGGGGCGCAAGCAGTCAGAGGTTGTTTTAAATTGAACACAAATGGCTGTAAAGATGAATTTATGGCCAGGGTACCAAAAATCGGGTTCAGTAATTAAAAGGAGAATTAAATGGCAAGAACTTTTATTTCTATAAAAACTTCTTTTGAAGCATTGCATTGTTGGCCGGAATGCCCAATTGAAGAGGTTTCTTTTTTAAAGAATCCTCATCGACATATTTTTCACGTCAAGGTTGTAATGGAAACTTTTGAAGATAGACAAATTGAATTTATTGATCAGAAAAGAAAAATTGAAGACTTTATTGAAAAATATAAAGGTAAAAATTTAGGCTCGATGTCTTGTGAAAAAATAGCCGAAGAAATTGCAGAAAAATTTAGAGCTAAAAAAGTTGAAGTTGAGGAGGACGGAGAAAATGGCGCGATCTACATCAGACAAATATGATTACGTTATTATTGATCCTGTTAGTCCAGAAGCGGTAAGAAGTAGTTTTTGTTGGCTTCAATATTTGCTCTACTCCTCCTTAAAGGAAAGAGGTGTAAGAGTTAAAATTATAGAGGGTTTTGATATAAAAAATGATTCCTTGCCCGAGGCCGATAATATTATTATCAGTTTGTGGTCGTATCCTCAAATAGAAGCCTGTTTAGAATTGAAAATGATTTATCCGCGAGCATTATATATTGGTTACGACCCCTTAATTGATTCTTTTGGTTTGTCTAAATATCCTGTTACATATCCCGAAATCCAAAAAGGTATGAGAAGTTGTGTAAAATATTATTCAGATTTTAAAGAAATTCTTTTATCGGATTCAGATATGCATGTTAAAAAATATAAGGGTTCTGCTTGGCCTTTATTCACAACTTATGGTTGTGTTAATCATTGTTTATTTTGTCCAGTAGCCGCAAATTGTCAAGGAGAAAGGGTAGAAATATCGTTAATAGACACATATAATCTTTTAGATATGTGCGAAGAAAAAGGTTATAAAAACATTCATTTTGCAGACGAAGACTTTTTTTACGATATCAATAGGGCATATAAGATTTTAAAATATACTGAAGGGAAAGGATTTCAGTACATTGCTTTAGGAACAGCAGGTAAGGTGTTGGAGTTTATCGAAGAATTTGGTGCCCATACCCTTTTCGATACCGGAATGAAGGTTATAGAAGTAGGTTTAGAATCTGCCAGTAAAAAACTTAACACCTCAATGGGTAAAGTTGCTAAGGGAGGAAAAAACAGATATGAAACATTAGCAGAAAAGGCCAAAGGATTTGTTGATATTTTTTGGTTGACAATGACTTTCTTTCCGGGAGAAACAGTGCAATCATTAAAAGAGACCGGTGATTTTTTGTCTAAATACGGTTACAATTATGGAGAATTGTATCAAAGAATTCAAACAAATTCTTCTATTGGTGGTCTTGGCCAGTTTTTTTTACCTTATGTAGGTACTGCTGCCATTCCGCTAGCAGCGGTGGGTTTGATTTTTCCCGAAAATCAATTTTCACGATTAGAACCCAATATTATTCCTTTGTCGTTTCTTGGATCTAAAATTAAAAAGATTAGGACTGTTGATAGAAAGGAAAGAAAATGGTTTGAATTATATAATTTAGATTTAATCAACTATCATCGCATTGTTAAATCTAAAGAAAAAATACAAACAGTTAAAGATCTTTATGTTCTCCTTAGAAAGGAAGGCATGACACCTAAAGAAGCAGGTATTATGCTTGCAATTTGCGCTAGACTGGGAGTTATCGAGTAATGAAAATAATAAATGTACCTATAGAAAGCCTGGAGGAGAGATATTCTAAACAATGGAACGAATGGTTCCCCAATTATTTTAATCGGTCAGGAATTGAATGGATAAATGTTTACCCCCAAACATTAACTGATAAAATCACAGAGGGATCTTTCCTCGATGTTTGCGGTACTAATTATTTCAAAGCTGGTCAATTACAAATATTAACCAAAATGATTTTTGATAATTTAATTGTTGATGGCGATATAATCTTTTTTCATGATCTTTGGTTCCCAGGTATTGAAATGTTGCAATATATTCGTCAAGGGAAAAAGGTAAATTTTAAAATTTGCGGCATCATTCATGCCGGAACATACGATCAATATGATTTTTTAAGTAAAAGCGGAATGGAATATTGGGGCAAGCCTTTAGAAGAAAGTTGGTTTTCTTTTATTGATAAAATTTTTGTTGCTACTAATTTTCATAAAGAATTGCTTTTAAAAACCAGAAATGTATTGGAAAATAAAATAGTGGTTACCGGTCTCCCTATTTTTCCTCAGAAAGGATACTGCGTTTTACCAACAAATTTGAAGAAAGAAAAAATTGTAGTTTTCCCTCATAGATTGGATTCAGAAAAGAATCCCGATCTTTTTGATGTAGTAGAATCAATTGTCAGGACTCATTTTCCAGATTGGCGCTTTGTAAAAACCAAAGAGGTTACGAAAAATAAAGATCAGTATTACAATTTGTTAAATAGATCATCTATTGCAGTAAGTTTGGCAGATCAAGAGACTTGGGGGATTGCCCAACAAGAAGCTGTTTTTGCAGGATGCTATCCCGTTGTTCCGAATCGTTTAAGCTATAAAGAAATGTATAGTGGTTATTTTCAGTATAATTGGTCTTCTGGTTTTAAATTAGAAATTGTTCAAAATGCATCAAACTTGATTTTGAGAACAATTGAAGACTTGACCCGGGCAGATGATAACCTTTATTTCTCTTTTTTAAAAAACCAAAACAGTTTAAAGCAAAAAGGTATAGAAGCAATACCAAATATGATAAAAGAAATGGAAAAATTATGAGTGTTGATATTTTTTTAGATTCAGGAGCACCTACAATTTATAATATTTGGGCCAGAAAGAAAAAGGCGAAAGGGGTGATGGGTTCCTTTTTAAAGGACAGGGTTGGAGGGTTGTCTGACGATTACTCTTTTCTCACATCTGAAGATTATTTAAGTTATAAAAAACAATATATTGATTTTCTATTAGCCAATAAAGATCATATCAATATTTATGCGAATTTTGATATTATTAATAATGCTGAGGCTACTTGGGAAAATCAATTAGAATTTGAATCTTACGGGTTAAAGCCAATACCTGTTTTTCATTTAGGGGAAGATATTAAGTGGTTGCACAACATTCTAGATAAGAAATATGAATATATTGCTTTAGGGGGTATTATTCCTAACCCTGTCCCGACAATACAACCTGTTCTTGACAATGTATGGAGTAATATTCTTACAGACAAAAAAGGCTTTCCTAAGGTTAAAGTTCATGGGTTTGGAGTGACATCGCCAAGGCTTATTATTCGATATCCGTGGTATAGTGTTGACAGTTCAAGTTGGATTAAAATTGCAGCTTATGGTGGTGTGGTTGTTCCTAAAATTATAGATGTTAAAAAAGATTATTCTCGTTCTTTTCACTTGTTTTTTACTCACAGAAAACAAATGAAAACAGACTACGAATCAATGAAAAATCATTTTGAATTTCTTACAGAAAAAGAAAAGAAAGACTTGATATCTTATTTTGAAGAAATTGGAATACCGATTGGAGAAAGTCTTTTTAAGACAGTCGACAAGGAATATTCTTTAGGTAAAAACGAACTTTGGGCTAATGAACAAAAAAACAAGGTGGAAGTAATAAAAAGTTCGGGCCTGGTTAACGATTACAATTTAAGAGCCAAGGCCAATGCTTTGTTTTATATGGGATTACAAAAACAAGTTCCCGAGTGGCCTTGGAAATTCTCTTTGTCTCAAAAAGGATTTGGACTATGAAAATATATTTGGCAGGACACATTGAACAAAAAAATAGAAAGGATGTTTACGATTTATCAAATCAATTAGGAATATCTTTTAATCGAATTAATTCTTTTTTTTACAAAAAAGAATCCCAAGAAGAAATTGAATTTAAAAAATCAATCATTAAAGGTGATGAAAAATGCAATTTGAAAAAACCCAGATTACGAAAATCTTAAACAGTATTAAACCTAATTTAAATCAAAAAAATATGGATTTGCAGCTTGCCCATATATTCTTTACTCCTCAAAGCATTTTGTCTTTTAACGGTAAAGTGGCGATTAACCATCCGTGTAAAACAGATTTAGAATTCTCTGTTGACGGTCAAAGACTTTTTTCGGTTGTATCTAAAATGCCCGGTGAGAAAATAAATTTCACGATTAAAGATCAAACTCTTTTAATTAAGGGTGAAAACAAATCAGAAGCATCAATAAAAATTATGAAAGATATATCGGTTTTGAATCAAGCAGACTTTTTACATAAAAAGGTTTTAAAATGGAATAGTGTTGCTGAAGGCTTTAATGAGGGCTTGAATTTATGTCGATTTTCTGTTTCTAAGGATTTAACAAAACCGGCCTTGTCTTGTATATCGGTTAATCACAATATGATTTTTTCATCAGACAATTTTAGAATTAGTAAATGGGAAATGAAAGATAGTTTTTCAGAATCCTTTTTAATCCCGGGTAATGCGGCTAATATTTTGTCTGGGTTTGATATCATAAACTATATGATCAAAGGATCGTGGATTCATTTTAAGACCAAAGAAGACGCCGTTGTTTCTTGCTTGATTGTATCTGCCGAATTTCCCGATGTCGAAGAGTTTTTCGACATTAAGGGTTCTTCACTAATCCTACCTGAAGGTAGTAAAGAATTAATTGCAGACGTTTCTGTTATGTTGGATGAAGATTTTAAACAAGATCAATTTATTGATATTTTATTTAGCGAAAAAGACGATGTCGTTTATTTTTCAGGATCAGGGCAGTTAGGCAATTTTAAAAAAGCAATTCAATCTAAAAGTAAAATTAAGAAAAATTTTAATATTAAAATTAATCCAGATTTTTTAACATCTATTTTAGATAAGGAAACGAAAATAACAGTTAATGCAGAGTTGTCAAATGCCTTATTTAAGAGAGAGAATTTTAGCCATATAATAAGACTTATGGGGGAATAAATTATGACAGAAACACGCGAAAGAGAAGAATTACATCTTTTGTATCGACCTCAAAATTTTGAGGAATATATAGGTAACGATGCTTTAAAACAGGCGGTTTTAGATAATATTGAGAGAACTAGAACCTTTTTACTTTGCGGTCCCAGAGGGTGCGGAAAAACAACTTTGGCCAGATTAATTGCTGCGGGATTAGATATCTGTGACATGGATACTTTTGAGATTGATGCCGCTGATAAAACGGGCATTGATGATGCCAGACAAATAAAAACTGATGCCGTTTATTTACCGTCTAAATCTAAAAATAAAATTTATATTATTGATGAATGTCACAGGCTGACAGGAAATGCTTGGGATTCTCTTTTAAAGACTTTGGAAGAACCACCTCTTCATTGTGTCTTTGTTTTATGTACGACAGAGATAAATAAAGTTCCTGTTACAATTAAAAGCAGATCTAAAATATTTGAAGTTAAACCATTAATGAGAAAAGATGGTACAAAATTAATAAATTGGATTTGCGACAATGAAAAAATTAAACTAACAGATCCGGTCAAAGGCAGAATTTTAGAAATTTGCGAAGGTATTCCTAGGGAAATTGTTATTGCGATTGATACAGTAAGAAACCTTAAAACAGAAGATGAAATGTTGTCCGTTTTAATATCTCCTGCCTCTAATCACCAAGTCATCGAACTTTGTCAATCTTTGTTAGAAACTAAAAAGTGGGATAAAATTTCCAAGATTGTGAAAGGTATTGATGAAGAGCCTGAAAGGGTTAGGTATGCCGTTATGAATTATATGTCTGCTGTTCTTTTAAGTAAAGACTCTCCAAGGGCTGCGGATATTATTCAGCTGTTTTCGGAAACGTATATTTATACAGGAAAAGCAGGATTGACTTTAAGCTGTTATTTATCATCGAAGGTGTAATATGAAGACGTTATTTATTGATACAGAAACAACGAATTCAAACTCATCAACGTGCGGATTGGTTCAAATTGCAGGCATCATTGAAATTGATGGAAAAGAAAAAGAACGGTTTAATATCAATTCCAATATATTTGATGACGACGAGGTATCGGAAGAAGCATTGGAAATAAACAATTTAACAATTGAACAGATAAACAAATTTCCAAAACCAAGAATTGCTTTTGCCAAATTTATTTCGGTAATGAAAAAACATGTTGATCAATACGATAAAAAAGACAAGCTTATAGTGTATGCTTATAAATCGGAATTTGATAATAATGTTTTGAGGAATTGGTTTTTAAAAAATAATGATAATTATTTTGGTGGTTGGTTTTGGAACCCTTGGATAGATGTAATGAATTTGGCAATGTATGTTCTTCAAAACGAAAGATCACAATTAACTAATTTTAAACTGATAACCGTTGCAGAATATTTAGGGATAACTTTAGATCAAAGAAAAGCTCACGATGCTCTTTATGATGTCGAATTAGCAAAGAAAGTTTACAAGGAGATAACATGATAGAAAAAAAATATACAGATGGAGAACTTTCTAGATATAATTATTTTTTAGCCAAAGTAGAAATTTTGGCTAAAAAATACCAAATAACAATCGAACAAGCTATCAACATTTTAGAAGACAACCTGAAAGATTTTTCCCAAATGTATAATATGGTAGAAATTGATAAATTTATTTTTATGTTTTTGAATCAAAAGAAAGTGGAAGTAAAAAAAGTTTATATCAATTTAGAAAATTATAAAGAATGGCCCCCTGAAGACTACTTAATTTTTAATAATCATCCAACACAAAAAGATATTAATATTGTTAATAATGAAAATAGATTATTAATTATAGAATTAACAAATCAAGACGATATTGATTACATTTTAACTATTGAAAACATAAAACAGCAATACAGAATTGTTATTTGTGTTAATATTCAAAATATTCCTTTATTGTCATTTCCCGAAACATGGTCTATTCCATTTTATGTTATCAATATAGATATAAAAGAATGGGTTTCGGGATTGGTCCGCAATAGCATGATTAACCAATATGAATTTATGAAAAAGGAATCATAATGGAATTTGCCCACTTACATGTTCACAATGAATTTTCTTTTTTAGACGGCTTTGGTTCTGCTCAAGCCTATGCAAAAAGAGCCAAAGAACTTAGTTTTAAATACTTAGCTTTAACCAATCACGGGAATATTGATGGATTGATCCGCTTTCAATCGGCCTGTGAAAAAGAAGGAATTATTCCTATCCATGGTTGTGAAGTTTATATTGTACCAGATGAATTAGTAAAAGAAAAAGGTGAGAAAAGAAATCACATAACTTTAT
>Ga0302238_1002990_pt1 | contig 11164 bp, 10 predicted proteins | sample AAG_UR_Asn_MG_FD_193527 | JGI IMG/M metagenome (GOLD analysis project Ga0302238, IMG submission 193527) | Enriched activated sludge microbial communities from anaerobic digester in WTTP, New Holstein, Wisconsin, United States - AAG_UR_Asn | ecosystem: Engineered > Bioreactor > Anaerobic >...
ATCCGCTTGCGCCGTAAGATTTTTCATTTGAGCGACAAGACGCGCGCGCAGACGGCAGGCGTTTTCATATGCGGCGTAACTTTCAAACTGAAAATACGCGCCCTGGATTAAGTAACTTTTTAAGAGTGTTCCGAAAGCCGCGCCGCGCGAGGAAAGATACATTTCGTTCCAGTTCTTCGCTTGCGGTTCGCGTTTTCCGTAGCGCACGGAGTCATAGCGGCCCGCGCACGATGACGCTTCCACCGAGCCGACAATTTGATGCACCGCGAGAAATTGGGAAAAATCAGGGAAAGATAATTCTTTAACGGCAAAACCTGCTTTTTCCAATTCGTTTAATTTTTTCTCAAAACTTTCGCGCTCATTAGCCGGCATTTCCCTTAAAATATCTTTGATCACGCCGATTTTTATTTTTTTGGGATCAATTTTTGTGGGCTTTAAATCCGGCGTTTTTCCCTCGGGCATGGAAGAGTCGCGCTCATCGGCACCCGCGACGGCCTGAAGAATGCCGCGGATATTTTTAATGCTCATAGATAAAATACTGATTGCTTCCATCGATGGAATCAATCCCGCCAGGCCGAAGCGCGAAAGAAGCCCGTATCTGGGCTTAAATCCGCAAACACCCGCGCGCAGGGCGGCCAGACGCGCCTCGCCTGCCAAATCTAAAACCAGTTCAACATCCGCCGCCTTTTTTTGCAGGACGCTTCCGGCCATGCTATTTTTGAGGCCAAAACCAAATTCGCTCATGCGCGTGTAGCCGATAAGCTGGGCGCCTGCTTTTACCGCGTGCTCCGCTACTGTCGCGTTTTCCAGCGCTTTGAAACCGGCCAAAGCATTTGAACCCGCTTCCGTCGGCCAGCCAGCCACGGAGATATTCGGCTGAAGCGCGATTTTAATTTTCTGCAGAGCGCCGCTGCGGGAAGCGGCTTTGATGTTATTGCGATAGAAAAAAACAGAATCCATTTTTGCGGCTCCCCCTACTCTAGAATATTCGCGACTTTGAAGTAATTGCCCTTAACTGCGGGCGCGCTTTTGAGTAGTTGCCCCTTTTCGGCAAGCTCCGATTTTTTTGCCGTAAGCCCCGGACGCGCAATACCAGCCGCGTCAACTACAGAACGAATCGGCTCGTCACCAAGGGAAAGATTATTGACTTCCGCGGCAAGCTTTTGCGCCTCACGCAAAACTTCTTCCATAACCGAACGTTCTTCCTTGGCGATGCCGATACGCGATACCCACGAAACGCGATCGAGCAGATTTTCTTTTTGTGCTTCGCCGGGCAAAATGTCTTTGCCGCCCAGATTTAAAAGCCCCAGTTCGGCGAGCTGTTCTTTTTTTACGCCCGCAGGCGCGCCGGTTAAAGGACATCCGGCGGAACGGTTTTTGGGGAAGGCAATGACTTCGCGGATGGATTGCGTGCGCAGAATCATTGATACCGCGCGGTCCATGCCCAGCGCCAGGCCTCCGTGCGGCGGCGCGCCGAAATCAAACGCGCGCAGGAAAAAGCCGAATTTTTCTTTCATCTCTTCTTGGGTTAAGCCCAGCGCGGCAAAGATTTTGCGCTGAACTTCACGGTTATTGATACGGATACTGCCGCCGCCCAGTTCCTCTCCGTTGATTACCAGATCGTAGGCGCGAGAACGCAGAGAGAGAAGTTCTTCCACGTTTTTCGGATCGAAGTCCACACGCTCCGGCGCGGTAAAGGGATGATGGCTCGATGTCACTCCGCCTTCGTCCGTGGGTTCAAAAAGAGGAAAGTGCGTGATCCAGACCGGATAAAAAATTTTTTCATCAATTAATCCCAGGCGATTTGCCAGATGCAGGCGCAACTGCCCCAGCGCCTGCGTTACAATGGCGTCAGACGGGTCAGCCACCATTATCAGCACATCGCCGTCCTGCACTTCAAAGCGTTTCTTTAATTCATCAAGTTCCGCTGCGGAAAAAAACTGCACAATGTTGGATTCCAGCTTACCGCCCTCGGCGCGCATCCAGGTCATGCCCTTGGCGCCGAAAGAAGGCGCGATTTCCTTGGCGTATTCGTTTTGCAAAACGTTTTTGCTTAATTTCGCAGATTGCTGCTTGACGTTAATTCCTCTGATACAGCCGCCGCGCTGCAGAATCTGTTTGAATATGGAATAATTGGTATTGCCGAAAACATTCGTTACATCCACAAACCGAAGCCCAAAGCGCAGGTCCGGCCTATCCGAGCCGGTTGAATCCATTGCCTCGGCATAAGTCATGCGCGGGAAAGGGCGCGGCAATTCAATGCCCGCCACGGCAAACATTTTTACGGTCAGTTCTTCAATTAATTCATAGAGGAATTCCTCGTCGATAAAAGAAGCTTCGATATCGAGTTGCGTGAATTCCGGCTGACGGTCGGGGCGCAAATCTTCATCACGGAAACAGCGCGCCAGCTGGAAGTAGCGTTCCAGGCCGCCGATCATCAGAAGCTGTTTGAAAAGCTGGGGCGATTGGGGCAGGGCGTAAAAATTTCCCGGATGCACACGGCTGGGCACCAGATAATCACGCGCGCCTTCCGGCGTGCTGGCGGTAAGCATCGGAGTTTCCACTTCCACAAAACCGCGCTTGTCCAAAAATTCCCGCACGCACTGAAAAATTTTGTGCCTGAAGAATAGATTTTCCTGCATAGCGGGTCTGCGGATATCCAGATAGCGGTACTGCAGGCGCAAATCTTCCGAGACATTTTCTACTGAAGCGTCTTCCGCGCCCGCGACCATGGCCTTGTCAGAAATCGGAAACGGCAGCGCTTCTGATTCGCTCAGCACCGAAAGCTCGCGGACAAATACTTCCAGCGCGCCAGTTTCGATATTGGGATTTTCCGTCCCAGGTATTCTTTTTTTGACCTCGCCCGTGACGGCAATGCAGTATTCCGTGCGCAGAGTTGCCGCCATTTTGCAGATATTTTCGGAAGATGTTTCCGGGCTGAAAATAATCTGGACAATGCCGCTGCGGTCGCGCAGGTGAATAAACAGCAGGCCGCCGTGGTCGCGGTAGGCATCCACCCAGCCGCAAAGCTGCACGGTTTTGCCGATGTGCTCTGAAGACAGCTTGCCGCAGAAAATCCGCTCAGAAAAATTCATGAAAAAACCCTTTCCGGTTGAAGATGAAGGAACAAATTTGTGCCGCGGATAGTATCAAAACTGTACCGATGTTTCAAGGGCTCATAATGACGGACAGGAATAAGCAGTATGTAAAGGGAATGATGCAAACCCCTCTCTTTTTTGCGTCAGAAAACAGAAAAAAGGCCAGAGAAAAGCTTCCCGGAAACAATATTTCAGATCCGGGAAAATAAAAAAACGCCGAAGATCGGATTTTCGGTTACAGTGACGGCGTTTTACGACATCCGCTGTAAACGGTTTAATAATATAAACTTTGCTCAGATATTTTTTGTCTGGTCAAAGGTTATATCTACTCTTTGCCTAAAAAAACCTTTAATCAACTTTTTTGAACATTTTACCTTTGGCGCCGCACACCGGGCAGGTCTCCGGCGCTTCTTTTTCGGCAGTATAACCGCAAACAGGGCACACGTAATAGCTGCAGGCTTCTTTGGCGCTATCCAGTTCATTGAGAACCTGCTGATATAGAGCGGCGTGAATTTTTTCCACTTCGTTGGCAAAAGTGAAAGACCGCTGTGCTTCCTTATGTCCTTCCGCATTGGCCGCCGCGATCATATCCGGATACATGCTTTTGAATTCGTGCGTTTCCCCCGCGATAGCTTCCTGGAGGTTTTCTCTGGTCGAACGAATCGCCTTCAACGCCTTCAAATGCGCGTGAGCGTGAACAGTCTCCGCCTCCGCGGCCGCCCGAAAAAGTTTTGCCGCCCGCGGAAAACCTTCCTGGTCGGCTTTGGCCGCGAAAGCCAGATATTTACGGTTCGCCTGTGATTCGCCGGCAAAAGCTTCTTTCAAGGCTTCTTCTGTTTTTGACATAATCTTCTCCTCTTATTTATATGTTTTATTTTAGTCTTTCTTCCGACAAATGCAGGTGGTCTGTTTCTACCTCCACCAGCGCTTCAAATATCTGTTTGATTCTTGAACTATCCGCTTCGGCGGCGGCCTTTCTGTAGAAATCTATAGCCCTTGTTTCTCTTTCGTGCGAATTTTTCAAGTTCTCGACGTTTTGAGAGTGGCAGGTTTCGTTGCCTTGCGGAACGGATTTCAGCTTGAGTACTTTTTTCCAAATGGACGCGTGCTCCGCTTCAACTTTGCCCAGAGCCTTGAATAAAATCTTTCCTTCGGGGTTATCAGTTTTGTCCGCCGCACAGGCGTAAAATGTCGCGTTGCTTACCTCTACCTGCAGGGCGTGCTCGGCGTTGGCCTTATCCCGCGCGCCTAACTCTACATCAAAATTGACAACCGCATCTTTGGCTTCTTTAATATATTCAATATGCGCGCCGCAGAAGGGGCAGTTTGCCGGTGGATTTTCGCCGATATACGCGTCGCCACAAATCGTGCACCTGTATAATTTTACCATCTTTTTTCCTTTCAGTTATTTGTTGTTGTTATTTTTTTGTCATGTCATTATGATTATTAAGATATACGCCAGGCGGGAATTGTCAAGACGGTAAACCAGGTTTTCTGAAAATATAAGCGTCGGTTTACACGCGGATAAGACGGGCTTTTTGCCGCCTGATGGTTAGCTCTTTATAAGAGCTTAGTTGTGAATCTATTTTGACATACAAATTTTATTTGTTTTAACAATGAGCAATTAAAACAAAATAATAATGCAGACTAAAACCAGGCTGCCCGAAAACAAAGGACACCATAAATCGTCGCAGACGTGGATATCTTTGCCGGTTTGGTGGAGGGCTTTCCGCTATCATTTTGTGCCATCCAGTTTGCTGCCGGCCATTCTTGGCGGCACTGTGGCCTGGACGCAGACCGGAATTATCTATCGGTGGTTTTTCTTTCTGGTTGTGCTGGGGGTAACGCTCAATCACATCGCTCTCAATATGACTGATGACTATTTCGATTATCGCGCCTCTGTGGATCAAAAAAACAAAAAAGTCATAAATCCTTACGCGGGCGGCAGCGGCACTCTAACCTCGGGGGAAATTAAACCCAGTGATATGCGGTTTGTTTTTACATCACTTTATTTGCTGACTATAATCATCGGCTTATACCTTTGCGTGGCAAGAACATGGTGGGTGCTTGCCTTTGGCTTATTCGGGATGGCGAGCTCTTATTTTTATACGGCGCCGCCGGTACGCTACGGCTACCGCGGCGTTGGAGAAATTTCACAATTGGTTAATTTTAGTTTTACCATCGGCCTGGGCGCGTATGTGGTGCAGGCACTTTCTTTATCGTGGGAAGCGTTTTGGGTTTTATCGCCTCTGGGGCTGATGATGTTCGCGATGATTGTCATCAATGAAATACCGGACAGAAAAGATGACGCGGCGGTAGGCAAAAACAATCTGGTAGTTTTACTGGGAGAGAAAAAGGCGGTTTGGCTTTACGCGGCGGCGATGATCGCGGCGTATTTAGTTATTTTATCCGCGCCGGTGTTTGGTGTGGCAAGCATCTGGATATATCTGGCTTTTTTCACACTTCCTTGGTCTTTGCGGGCATTCGTCATTTTGAAAAGAAATTTGAATAATCCGTCACGGCTTGTGCCCGCGAATCTTCTTACCATCCGCGCGCATAATCTGACGGGAATTCTACTGATTGTCGCTTATCTCATTCGGGGCATTCAGAATAATCATGATTTGCTGATTGCTTTGTTTGTCGTGTTCATTTTGTCGGGTTTTTACATTCCGGCGGCGATTTTTGTATTTTTAAAAAATCACGACACAAAACTCTTAATATTGTAAAATAAGCTACCTTGCGCAAGGAGGAGGGCAAAATGGACTTTGACCGTGAAAGTTTGGCGAAAAACGACGGCAAAGAAGGCCGCGAGGCGCTGGTTGCCGTTGACGGAAAAGTATATGCCGTGACCGGCAATCGTTTCTGGAAAAACGGCGTGCATATGAACAGGCATCAGGCGGGTGCTGATCTGACCGAGGCCATAGCTGCCTCGCCGCACGGCAGGGACGTTTTGGAAAAAATACAGACAAAGGGAACGCTCGCGAAACAGACAGAAGATAAGCCGCCGTTTCTTCCCGGGTGGCTGATAAATTTTTTGGAGGCTCATCCGTTTTTCAAACGCCATCCGCACCCCATGGTTGTTCATTTTCCCATGGCGATTTTTATCATCGCGCCGCTTTTTCTGGCCTGGTATTATCTGGTTGGTCCGGCGCGGGGACTGCTGGAAGCTGTTTTCTATCTTTATATTTTGGGAACATTATCTTTGCCCGCGGCCATCGGCACGGGAATTCTCGCCTGGCTGGTTAATTATTCCGGCAAGCACAATCCCATAATTATCCGTAAAACTGTTTTTTCCGTTGTGCTTCTGATTTTTGATGTCATGATCATTGCGGCGCTGATCATCAAACCCGCTATTCTGCAGAATCCTACCGGCTGGGAAAAAATTGTGCCGGCGCTGATTTTTCTGTGCCTGCCGCTGGTTTCGATTATCGGCGAACACGGCGGTAAACTCGTTTTTCCCGTGTTGAAAGGCAAATAAAAAAACACATATTGTCAGTCTTACGGTGCGTGAGCCAAAAAAAGGCAATAGTTTCGGAGCGCACAAAGCAAAAAAATATAGAGGAAATTTTAGGAGAGATATTTATTCTCTTCAAGAAAACCGAGAAATGTTTTGTGAAATGGCCGGAAATCAAAATTGCGCCGGCATATTAAATGAAAGTTTCTCTCCATCCGGCAGCCCTGAATGGGAATTTTTGCCACCATGCCTTGCTGCAGTTCTCGTTCTATGGCGTAAACGGAAATAATCGAAACACCCAGGCCGGCAATGATAGCTTCCTTGACGGCTTCGGAGCTGCCCAGTTCGGCGCAGATATTGAATTGTGAGAGGTTAACGGACTTTTTCTCTTTGAAATAGTTTTCCATAAAATCTCTGGTTGCCGAGCCTTTTTCCCGGACGATAAAAGGTTCGGTCAGCAAATCTTTAATTGTGATAGCTTTCTTTTTGCTCCATGCATGATTTCCGGGCACGGCTAAAACAAGACGGTCTTTCCAAAGTTCCTGTGCTTCCAGTTTTTTATTTGCAGGGCTTTTGCCAATAATTCCTATTTCCACTTCACCCGCCAAAACCATGTTCATGACATCTTCGCTGTCCGCTGTTTTGATATACGTGGTGATGTCCGGGTGATTGCTGCGCAGCGCGCTTAATACACGCGGCAAAATGTAAGTGGCCGGTATGGTACTGGCGCCGATGTAAATATTTCCGCCGGTATTGACTCCCAGCGCGTCGATTTTTTCTTTTGCCTCTTCGCGCAGTTTAACCATGCGCCGCGCGTAATCATAAATTATTTTTCCCTCGGGCGTGAGCGATATTCCCATATTGCTTCTGTTTACCAGAGGTGCGCCGAGATAATCTTCCGCGTTTCTTATATTTTTGGTCAAAGCGGGCTGGGACAGATGCATTTTTTTGGCGGCAAGGCTGAAACTTCCTTCCTCCACAAGGGAAATCAGCGCCTCCAACTGCTGGAGTGTTATATTTTTAAAATGGTCTGTATCCATAGGATATTTTCTTAACATAAAATTGTAATGCGGGCTATTGAAAATATAACTATAAGGAATATTAAATATTCCTTATAGTTTATAAGGCCGCCGCTATATTACTGAATTTTATAGATGTTTTCTTAATATTACTTTTATGAATTTGCTTTTTGGTGAACCTGATGTTAAAGACAGCGCAAATCTTAAGGAGGCATCTTTATGAAAAATATTTTTTCTTCTCGCACTGGGATAATTATTGTCGGCGCCATTATTGGTATAGGTGCGGCGCTGTTGCAGTATCTGGGCAATCCCGGTAATATGGGAATTTGCGTGGCCTGTTTTGAGCGCGATATAGCCGGCGCGCTGGGTTTGCACCGCGCAGGCATTGTTCAGTATTTACGACCGGAGATCATGGGCTTTGTTTTGGGTGCGTTTGCCGCGGCGCTGTTTGCCGGAGAATATAAACCGCGTGGCGGTTCCGCGCCGTTGGTCAGATTTTTTCTGGGCATGTTCGCGATGATCGGCGCGCTTGTATTTTTAGGCTGCCCCTGGCGCATGCTGCTTCGTCTGGCCGGTGGTGACGGCAACGCGATTTTAGGAATTTTGGGTCTTGTTTTCGGCATATTTATTGGCGTGCAGTTTTTGAAACGCGGCTTCACGCTTGGTCGTTCATACACGCAGGCGAAAGCCACGGGCTGGATCATGCCTGGCTTTATGTTGGCTTTGTTTTTGCTTTTGGTTTTTAATGTGCAGTTCGCAGAAGGCGGCCCCATTTTCTCCAGTGTGGAAGGCCCCGGTTCTAAACATGCGCCGATTTTTGTGAGTATTATTGCCGGCCTGATTATCGGAACACTGGCGCAGCGCAGCCGTTTCTGCACGATGGGTGCGTTCCGTGACGCAATGATGACTAAAGACTTTCACCTGATCAGCGGCGTGGGCGCGCTGCTTTTATTCGCTTTTCTCGCCAACCTGATTTTTGGGCAGTTTAATGCCGGATTTGAAGGCCAGCCGATTGCCCATACGAATCATGTCTGGAACTTTCTGAGCATGACTTTGGCGGGCCTTGCTTTTGCTCTGGCGGGTGGCTGTCCCGGAAGGCAGCTTTTTATGTCCGGTGAAGGAGATCTGGACGCGGGTGTTTTTGTTATTGGTATGATAACCGGCGCGGCATTCGCGCATAATTTTTCTCTGGCAAGTTCTCCGAAAGGCGTTGCCGCTTTCGGTCCCATTGCCGTTATTATTGGTTTGGTATTTTGCCTGGTTATCGGTTTCACGATGCTGCAGAAAGCTAAATAGTGATAATTTTAACCTGACCGGTTTAGTCGGCTGGCGCCGGCCGCGGACTTCAAATCCGCTTGGGCAAACAATGCAATGTTTGCTGTTGGGGTTCGATTCTGAAGCCGGTCTGAAGAAAAGATTTTAAAAAAGTGATATTTAAAAGAACAAAAAAACAAGCTCGTTTCGTCGGAGGCGGGCTTGTTTTATTTCAAAGCGTGGAAGAAGCAATTGCCGCAGAAAAAGTTCTGCGGGCGAATAATTATGATGTGAAGCTAGTGGCGCCGCCGCCTCAGTTGCGCAAGGGCTGTGATCTGGCCGTGGAAATCAACATTGTGGAAAAAGCCGGAGTGGAAAGGCTGTTGCGGCAAAAAGACAAACACTTTGCGGAAATACTGCCGGTAAAAGGCGTAGGCGAGCTTCTGGATGTAGTCAAAGTTAAATATTTTGCTGACGCCTGTATGGTCAAGGCCGGAAACATGAAGCTGACTTTTGACAAAAACACAGGCGTGATTTTGAATATCTCCGGCGGTGGCTGCCCCGACATTCCTTATTTGCATCTGAGCATGGTGGATAAGAAAATTACGGACGTGGCACGGCCTAAAGATAAAGGTCACACGCTTTGCGCTTTGATGTTGGATCGGGCTTTTGTGGAAGCTTTGGAAATTTTCCGCAAGGAGACAAATTAAAATGCTTCTCATTTGCGGAACAATTCCTCAGGCAGATGCCGGTTTGGTTATGGGCGAAGCCAGGTTCAACGGTAGTAAATTGCACGTCGGTAATACGGAAATTCCATGCACGCAGGGAACGGCCGCGCTTGTCAGCGCGGCATGTATTGTCGCTTCTCATTGCCGTATAAATGCGCCGCAGGTGATTTTTGCCGGCGATACCGGCAGCGGTCAGGGCAGCCGTCTGCTTTACGATTATTTGATGAAAAATCTACCGCAGTTAAGCCCGGATATTCTGCTGTTGCATTATATTCTGCCGGTTATGGGATTGATGAAAAAAGTATCCAAGGTGACTGAAAAGTGTTCGAAAAAACCAGTTATGATAGCAGATGCTTCTTCCATGTATGCTGCCAAAGCCGCGGGTCTTGCCGGGCAGTTCGACATCTTCACTCCCGATCTTTCGGAGATGGAATTTTTGGCGGATGCGGAGGCAATTCATCCCGCTTACATCAGCCATCACCTTTTTCGTGCGGAAATCGCGCATATCGATGAATTGATTGAGGCGGCTTACCGGCAAAAAAGCATGGCCAAAACGGTGGTTGTCAAAGGCGCGATCGATCATATTGTGCAGGATGGCAAGATAACATTCACGCTGGACAGGCCTGATCTGCCGCAGCTGGAAGCAATCGGCGGCACAGGGGATACAATAAGCGGCATGGTGGGCGCTTTTATTGACGCAGGTTTTTCCCATTACGACGCGGCTATCAAGGCTCTCAAAGCCAATAGAGAAGCGGGGCAATACGCGCAGGCGACACCGGCGACCAAAATCAGCCAGATTATCACTGCGATTCCTAAAATATTAAATCACAATTAGGCTTAAATAAAAAAAGAAAGGAAAAAACATTATGGTAGAAGTAGATGTCAAAGGATTGAGCTGTCCTATACCTGTGGTAAAAACCAAACAGGCTATGGAAAATAACCCCAAAGACACGATCACTGTTATTTTAGATAGTAACGTGTCGAGAGAAAATATATCCAGGTTGGCAGAGTCAAAGAAATATTCGGTGAAGGTCGAGCAAATATCCGGCGAGGAAAGCAAGTTAATTTTGACACCTCCAGCGTAAAAGTATTTTTGGAATAAATATTATTTAAAGGCGCTTTGCCCTTTACGAGGGAGAGCGTCTTTTTTTATTTATTTACTTTTAGATTGAAATAAAGTTATAGATTGAGCTTGAGATTGTTATGTATTCAACGGGCAACAAAAAAGTTTTTAAAAACGCGGCCACGGTGATTTTGGTGCGGCCTTCCGCAAGCGCCGGCTGGAAATTGTTTCTGGTGCGCCGTCATCAAAAGCAGTCCTTTATGGCGGGTGCCTACGTTTTTCCCGGCGGCCAGGTGGAAGAATCCGATAAATCTCCTGAATTGGAAAGTTATATTAAAAAAACCCCTGATTTTAAACCCGCCAGTATTTTGCAGGAAGATGATCTGCCTGAAGAAGAAGCTTTAGGTTTTTTCATTGCCGTTATCAGAGAAACATTCGAAGAAGTAGGCATTCTTTTGGGCGGCAGCCCCTCCGGTGATTTTATTTCTTTCCATGATAAAGATGTGCGCGCGCAATACAATGAATACCGCCGTAGGCTCTACGCTTCT
>Ga0302238_1002994_pt1 | contig 11149 bp, 8 predicted proteins | sample AAG_UR_Asn_MG_FD_193527 | JGI IMG/M metagenome (GOLD analysis project Ga0302238, IMG submission 193527) | Enriched activated sludge microbial communities from anaerobic digester in WTTP, New Holstein, Wisconsin, United States - AAG_UR_Asn | ecosystem: Engineered > Bioreactor > Anaerobic >...
CGGGGGCCGCGGCGGGCGCGGCCGCCGGGGTGGTTTCATTCCCGGCTCCCGCCTTGTGCAGGCTATTGGTGGGGATCTCTATGCCTGCCGGGCGGTGGTCGGAAGGGGGGACTGGGTCGAGAGCGGAGGCGGTCAGCGGCTTGAAGCCGGTGATGGCGGGCGCGGGTTCTACGATCTCGCGTTTCGCGGCTTCCTGCGCGGGGGCGGCCGCGGGGGCCGCCGCCGGCTGGGGCTGCGGCTTGCCGGAGAGGGCGCCGCCGGCCCCGAGCATGGCGGAAAGTTCCGGGTAGGAGGAGGCTTCCTTCCAGTCCTCGGTCTTTTCGCCCACAGGCGTCTGCGGGCAGACCAGCAGCGCCGGAGAGAAGGAAGGCAGTTCCAGCAGTTTTTCCTTCTCGAACGGGCCGAGGATCTCGTTATTCACGTATGCCCAATATTTCATAGTCGCCGCTCCGTAAGGCCGCTTTGCCGGCCCGATATGGATTTGCTTTTACACTATATAATTCTACCCGCGGCCTGTTACAGAAATAATAACGATTGGTTAAATCCCGGTAACGGCATTTTGAGGTGGAAAAGCCTGCCTCCACCTTTATACAATTGCGGTATGGATACGAGGCTGGTCAGGACGCTGATCTATATATTCACCGGGCTCATAGCCGTTTTTACCCTGCTGATCCTGCTTAACTACGCCGGCAGCTTCATGGGCCGGCCCTCGGAGATGCCCGGCCAGGAGGAGAAAGAGGAGGAGCCGGGCTCGGCCGAGGCGGCCGCCCGGGCGGCGCTGGCCGCCGCCCAGCAGGGCGGCGGGGCCAGGGCGTCCATGGTTCCCGGCTACCGGCAGGGCCTTTCCACCTCCTCCGTCAGGAGCGAGGGCGCGATCTCCCTGGTCAAGGACAGTAATTTCGCCGGCGTGGCTGAAAAGCCCAAGGGCATGATGGAGACCCTGGAGGAGCTGAGCGGCGGGAACAGGCGCAAGCCCGCCCCCATAGCGCTGAAGGATTCGGACCTGGATAAGAAGATCAGCGTCCCGGGCGATCCCGGCAAGGAGCCGCGCCTGGCCGGCCAGGCCATGCCGGAACTGGGCCGTCGGCCCGGGCAGGAAGGCGTGACCCTGCTCACCGCGCCCGTGGATTTCAAGGTTTTCAAAAGTTCCGAGACCTGGTGGGCTTTCACGGCCACCCGCAAATGCCGCTCCTCGGCCGCGGCTCCCTCGGGCTTCAAACCTCAGCCCTCCTCGTTCTCCGCCCCGGATTTCTCCCGCGACTCCGTGGTCGTGCTGGTCTCGCTGTCGGAACTCCCGAACGGCATTTTCAGCATCGTGAAGGTGGAGAAGGCCGGCAAGGAAGCCGTGATCAGCTACCGCGTGGACCCCATGGCCATGGCGGCGGGGGCCGAGACCGACCGGCACGATTTCTACACCGGCGCGGTCGTCCCCGCCGGGCTGAAAGTGCGCCTGGCGCAGGTGCCCTAGCGGGCGCCGGGTCAGGCCCCTATCTTTTTCCTGAAAAATCCCTTGCGTTCCTCGGTGAAGCCCACGCGGCGCAGGTAGGCCGCGTGCCTGGGCGAACCGCTCAACGCCGTGAATTCGGCGCAGCAGCCGAAGGTCTCGGCGTTGCCCGGCCGGTTGAACAGGTAGCGCGCGCTCTTGAGGTCGCGGTAATCCTCGGCCACGTAGTCCAGGTGGATGCGGATCTCCGGCGGCCGCTCCGTGTATACGAACAGCCCCACCGGCAGCAGGTTGCGCAGGATGAATACGCAGCGCGGCTTCTCCAGCGCCGCCAGGTCGAAATCGGGGAAGAACTGCCAGATGCCGCGCGCGTGGTAGGCCAGGAAATTCTTCAGCAGCGGGTCCCCGGTCCCCACCTCCATCAGCTTGAAAACGTCCTTACGCGCCTTCAGCGCCACGATATGCCAGAGGTCGATCCCGGCGACGAAAAGGTTGACGGCCAGCACCGGCCAGGCCCGGGTGAGCCCGGCGTAGACCACGAAGACCAGCGCCCCCGCGAGGTTCAGCACGCGCAGGCGCAGGACATTGCTGGTGAGCAGCGATACCGCCACCAGCGCCGAGGCCGCGTAGCCTATGAGTTCCGTCATCTCCGGGCTCCCCTGGCCAGCCTGGCCGCGAACAGCAGCGCCTCGCGCATGCCGGCCGGGTCCGCTATCCCCTTGCCCGCGATGTCGAAGGCCGTGCCGTGGGCCGGGGAGGTGCGGACGAAAGAGAGGCCCCAGGTCCAGTGCACCGCCGGGGCGCCGCCCGGCAGCAGCTTGAGCGGGGCCAGGGCCTGGTCATGGTAGAGGCAGAGCAGTCCGTCGCCGCGGCCGGCCAGGTGGGCCGCCCAGGCGGCGTCCGAGGGCAGCGGCCCTTCGGCCTTAAGCCCCGCCGCGCGCAGGGAGCGCAAGGCCGGGCCGACCGAGTCCAGCTCCTCGCGGCCTATCACCCCGCCGTCCCCGGCGTGGGGGTTGAGGGAGCAGACCAGCAGGCGCGGGGCGCGGCGGCCCAGCGCCTTCAGCGCCCCGGCGAACAGGCGGGCCTTCTCCTTTATCAGCCGGGGAGTCAGCGCCCGGGAAAGGTCCTTCACCGGCAGGTGTTCGGTGACCAGGGCCGCGTTCAGCCGGCCCCGGGAGAAAAGCATGAGCGGCTCGCGGCCCTCGAGCAGGCGGAAAAGGTCGGTGTGGGCCGGCGCCGGGGCCCCGGCCAGCGACCAGGACTTTTTTGAGACGGGGGCGGTGACCAGGGCCGCGAAGAAGCCGGAGCGCATAAGGCGGGCCGCCAGCAGCACGGCGGCGAGCGAAGCCCGGCCGCCGGCCGCCGTAGGGGCGGGCCGCTCCGGGAGCTTGCCGTCGGCGTCGCAGGGGATGAGCGGGCAGAGGGCCGGCGTCCAGCCGGCCCGCCGCAGGGCCCTGGTATCGCCGATCAGGAAGGGGGAACAGGCCCGGCGCACGGCCGCGTTCCTGAGAGCCTTGACCGCGACTTCGGGGCCCACTCCCAGCGGGTCGCCCGCCGTTATCAGGATCGAGGGTTTCATAAGTAGATTATAGTATGTAGGAGCCTTGCCGGGGCAAAAGAAAACCGCGGGAAGCACCTGCCTCCCGCGGTCCTCCGGCCTCCGCTCAGTCGGCCTGGCCTTCTTTGAGGAAGACCTGTATCTTGGCGTCCTTGCGCAGCTCCTTGAGGTAGCTGCCCAGCTCCGCGGCGAAAGCGTTCTGCGACAGCACCTGCTCCAGGTCGTCCTTGACGGCCTCGTAGCGCAGCTTCTGGGCGGCGCGCTTCTCTTCGAGGCGCAGGATATGCCAGCCGAACTTGCTCAGCACCGGCTGGGAGTTGTCGCCCACCTGCATCTTGAAGGCGGCGGCTTCCACTTCTTCGGGCAGCATGCCCTTCACGACGTAGCCCAGGTCGCCGCCGCGCTTGGCGCTCTCCTGGTCGTCGGAGTTCTTCTCCACGGCGTCGTCGAAATCAAGCTTGTCCAGGTCCTTGCGCAGGGCCTGGGCGCGGGCCTGCGCGGCCTTCTTCTCTTCGGGCGTGGCGCCTTCCTTAACCTTGATCAGGATATGGCGCAGGCGCAGGCGCTCGGCGGTCAGCTCCTTGAAGCGGCCGGCCACCGCGAGCAGGTCCTGTTTGGCTTCCTCGTCCAGGCCGGCGACCTTGGCCTCTTCGCCCTTGAGGACCAGGACGATGTTCTCGTAGTAGGCCCTGGTCTCGGCGTCGCCGGGCATCTTGGCGCGGCCGCGGATGGTGTCCTGCACCAGCTTCTGCACCATCAGCTGCTTGCGGATGCGCTCGCGGAACTCCTCCATCGTGACGCCCTCTTTCTTGAGCTCCTCGCGGAAGGCGGCCTCCGACTTCTCGGGCGCCAGCGGCTCTCCGGCGGGGGAGCGGGAGAAGCGCTTCCTGATCTCGCCCACGCCGTTCTCCAGCTCGCGCTCGTAGACCTTGATCTTCAGGGTCTCGGCCTTCTGCCGCAGCAGGGCCTCGTCCACCAGCTTGTCCAGGGCGGCCTTGGCCAGCTGCTTGTCGGCGTCCTTCTGGCGGAAAAAGTCGGGCATGGCCGCGGCGTACTGCTCGGCCAGGGCTTCCTTGGCCCTTTTGTATTCGGTAACGGTCACGGGCTCGTTATTGACCCGGGCCGCCAGTTCCTCCACCACGGCCGCCGCGGCCGGGGCCGCGCAGGCGGCCAGCAGCGCCGCGAGCAGGGTCTTATTTGTAATTTTCATCGAGTACCTCCACTTTCGTCTTCTCCTGGAACTTGGCCAGGTAGGCGTCGAACTTCTTCTTCTCCAGTATCTTGCGCACCCGGTCCATGGACTGGTCGCGCGGGGCGGTGTCCTGGGCCAGCTTCTTGATGATGTGGAAACCGAGCTGGGTCTTAACGATGCCCTGCACCTCGCCCACGCGCATCTTGAAGGCCATGTCCTCGAGCTCCGGCAGGAATTCGCCGTACATGACCGGCGGCAGGCGCACGGTCTCCTTGTCCAGCGAGTATTCCTTCGCGGTGCGGTCGAAATCGGCGCCGGCCTTGATCTTGCGGATGACCTTCTCGGCCTCCTCGTAGCTGGGCAGCAGGATATGGGCCAGCGTGACCTTCTGGGGATGGGCCTTGTAATAGTCCTCGACCTCCTGGTCGGTGACCTTGAGCTCGCCGCCGCGCATGTGCTCGACCCACATCTTGGTGAGCATGAAATCGCGGTATTCCTGCAGCATCTCGTTCATCTCCGCTTCCTTCTGCTTGACCCGGTCCTTGTACTCCTTGTCGGAGGCTACCCGGCTCTTGCGGGCGGCCATCAGCATCAGGCGCTCGTGGATGATGACGTCCAGGAACTGCCGGCGGCCCGGCTTGGTGGCCAGGTAGACCTGCGCGGCGGGGCTGATCTCCATGAACTTGCGCTGCAGGTAATCCTCGGTGATCTTCTCGGAGCCTATCTTCGCCACGGTCTTGCCGTCCCGGTCCGAGCAGGCGGCCAGGAGCAGGAAAGGCAGTATCAATATCGATTTCCTCATAGTAACATGAATCTATCATTTTCCCGGCGCCGGCGGCAATCGGCGGGGTCGCGGCGGTGGCCGGCCTTGTTATATAATTGAGCCATGGAATTTTTTCGCAGGTTCCTCGATTACCTGGACGGCCTCAGCGCCCGCGAACTGGTGCTTAAGACGGTTTACGCCATAGGCGCGGTTTCGGCGCTCATCATCCTGCTGGCCTCCCTGACTATGCGCAAGGTGCTGGCCGACATCCCCTCGGTGGACAAATTGGACGAGTATACCCCGTCCTTGACCACCTACGTCTACGACATCAACAACCAGGTGATAGCCGAATTCTCCGTGGAGAAGCGGGCCATCCTGCCTCTTTCAAAGATCCCGGTGGACATGCAGAACGCCGTGATAGCCATGGAGGACCAGAATTTCTTCCGCCACTGGGGCATCTCGCCGCGCGGCATCGCCCGCGCCCTGCTGCGCGACATCCTGCACCGCCGCACCGCCCAGGGCGGCTCCACCCTGACCCAGCAGCTCTCCAAGCTCATCTTCCTCAAGCCCGAGAAGACCATCAGCCGCAAGGTCAAGGAGATGATCCTCGCCCTGCAGATAGAGCGCAACTTCTCCAAGCAGGAGATCCTGGCGCTGTACCTCAACCAGATCTACTTCGGGGCGGGCGTCTACGGCGTGCAGTCCGCGGCCAAGCTCTATTTCGGCAAGGACGTGTCCGAGATGACGCTGGGCGAATGCGCGCTGCTCACCGGGCTGATCCCTTCCCCGGAGCGCTTCTCGCCTTTCAATAATCCCGACCGGGCCAAGCTGCGCCGCAAGCTGGTGCTGCAGCGCATGGTGGCCGAGAAGTACATAGACGCCAAGGAGGCGGAGGCCGCCGAGGCCGAGACCATTCCCACTGAGAAATCCTCGCTGTTCTCCAGCCACGCCGCCTATTTCGTGGAGTACGTGCGGCAGCAGCTCGAGCCCAGGTACGGCACCGCCCAGCTGTGGAAGGGCGGCATGAAGATCTATACCACGCTGGACCTTTCCATGCAGGTCCCGGCCGAGGAGATCATGGAGAAGTACCTCGCCAAATACGACGAGGCCGCCGCCAAGAGCAGGGCCGCCAACCCGGAGCCCGAGAAGGACGGGGTCGAGAAGTCCTCCGCGGCGCTGCAGGGCGGTTTCGTGATCCTCGACAACCGTACCGGCGCCATCAAGGCCATGATCGGCGGGCGCAACTACCGCGAGAGCAAGTTCAACCGCATCACCCAGGCGGCCCGCCAGCCCGGCTCCACCTTCAAGCCCTTCGTCTGGATGTCCGCGCTGATGAACGGCTACACCCCGGCCACCATCGTGGAAGATTCCCCGATGGCCTACTACTACGACGGCAAGGACTGGCGGCTGCTGGAGGGCGCCACGGACCAGTACGCCATCGACCTGGCCATCCAGCCTTTCATCGGCAACAAGGATTTCAAGATCTGGGTGCCCAATAACTACGACGGAAAGACGCAGGGCCGCATCACCCTGCGCCGCGCCCTGGAGCAGTCCCGGAACCTCTCTTCCATCTACCTGGTCACCCGCGTGGGCCCCACCCTCGTGGCCGACGTCGGCCACCGGGCCGGCATCAAGCGCAACCTGGAGGCCGTTCCCTCCATAGGCCTCGGCACTTCGCTCGTGACGCCCCTGGAAATGGCCAGCGCCTTCTCCACCTTCGCCAACGGCGGCATCCACGTGGCGCCCTTCGGCGTGCTGCGCGTGACCGATAATTCCGGCCGCGTGCTGGAGGAGGCCGTGCCCGAGGAGACCGAAAGCTTCTCGCCGCAGCTTTCCTACGTGCTCGTTAACATGATGAAGGGCGTAGTGCAGCGCGGTACCGGCGCCGCGGCCGCCCGTCTGCGCCGCCCGATAGCGGGCAAGACCGGCACCAGCCAGGATTCCAAGGATATGTGGTTCATCGGCATGACCCCGGACCTGACCGCCGGCGCCTGGATGGGCTACGACGATTTCATGTCGCTGCCCATGAAGGACTGGACCGGCGGCGGCACCGTGGTGCCGTGGTGGACCGAGATCATGGAGGCCGTGCTCAAGGAACAGCCGGTGCGCGACTTCCCCGTGCCGGACGGCATTACCTTCGTCACGGTGGACCAGGAGACCGGCAAGCTGGCCCTGCCCACCTGCAAGAAGAAGGTACTCGAGTCCTTCATAAAGGGCACCGAACCCAAGGAATTCTGCGACCTCCAGCACTAAAATAGGGACGGAGCCCTATTTCCCGCCCTGCTTGGGCCCTGAAAAATGTAAAAATACGCTTATTTTTTAAGCGTATTTTTATTTTTGCAGGTTTGGGGAAATAGGGCTCCGTCCCTATTTATACAAGCGGGGGATACGGGGATTGGCGGCGGTGCGGCGGACGTGCAGGGCCACCGGCGTGCCGACTTTCGCCCCCGGTATGCCGGTGACGTCCAGCAGGGTGTGGGCGATGCCCGCGCGGCCCGTGAAGAAAGCCTTCTTGCCGTTTATGACGCCCCAGTAGCGGAAGCCCGCGGCGATGCGTATCTGGCTCTCGGTGGGTTCCATGGTCAGGCCGTCGGAGTAGCCTGCCGGCACGGTGGCAACGCGCATCGGGCGCGGGGCCGTGAACTCGGCCGAGTAGCCGAGAGACTCTCCCTTCCTGACGTCCCTGACCGAAATGATCCTGGCGTAGAACTGCCAGGGCCTGCCCAGGCCCGGCAGCGGCGGGCCCTGCTTTTTCTTCCTGTAAACGTCCGTCGGGTAGATGCCGTAGAGCAGGTTGCCTACCCGCGCCATGTCCAGCTGCCAGTGCGGCAGGTCGCTGAGTATGGCGCTATTGGCCGCGTGGGCCTTCAGGCCGGGGGCCAGCGCCCGCAGGCGCTGCGCCAGGCGGGCGAAAGCGGCCAGCTTCTCCTCGGCCTCGGTCATGTTCTGGGCCGGGCGGTAGGCCAGGTGGGCCGATAGCCAGGCCGGTCGCGCGCGCTCCAGGCGCAGCGCGGCCCGCAGGAAAGTCTCCGCGTCCCCGGGCTTCACGCCCCAGCGTCCCAGGCCCTGGTCTATGTCCAGGGTGTAGGGGACGGGCCTTTTGGCGGCGCGGTCCAGCGCCTTCAGGAAAACCAGGGAGTCGGCGGTGGGGACAAGGCCCAGCCGGGATATGAGCGGCGCCTCTTCGGGCAGCGACGGGGCCAGCAGGTGGATCTCGGCTTTCGGCAGCGCGGCGCGCAGGGCGGCGCCCTCCTCTGCGGTCAGCACGCCCAGGCAGTCCGCGCCGTTCTTCAGCGCGGTCCGGGAAACTTCGGCCGCGCCGTGGCCGTAGCCGTCGGCTTTCACCACGGCCATGAAGCGCGCGCCGGGGCGCAGCGCCTTCTTTACCGCCCGGGCGTTGCCGGCGAGGACCTTAAGGTCTATTTCCACCCATTTCAGCATAGCTTACGGCAATTATATCATTAAGGCCGTACGGCCCCAGCGGCCGGGCCCAATGACGCGGCGCCGGTGGGCCCAATGGCTCTTGAGCCCCGCCGCCGCACGGGGTAAACTGTATATACACATGAACAAGCCCGGCCCTTTCGCCGCCTTCCTGCTGCTCTGTTCCGCTATTCCCGCTTTCGCGCTGCCGTCCGCCCTGGACCAGGCCGCCGCGGCGGGCCCCGCTCCGGAGCCGCCGGCCGTTTCTCTGCCCTCGCGCGCCGCCGGGAGCGCCAAGGCGGAGGACCCTTACTGGCTGGGCCGCGAGTTCGAGGCCGTCTTCACGGCCGGCAAGGATTTTTCCCCGTCGGAACTCTCCCGCCTGCGCGGCATGCGGCTGCTTTTCGTGCCCGGCTTCATGTCCAACCTGGCCAGCGATTCCGGCTACCTGCCGAACCTGCCTTTCATGCCCGAGTATTTCGGCCGGCAGATCGCCTACCTGCGCGGCCGCGGCCTGGACTGCCGCCTGGTGGACATAGAATCCGAGACTTCCATCTACGCCAACGCCCGCAAGGTCATAAAGGAGATAGAGCAGGCCCCAGGCAAGGTGCTGATCGTCGGCCACAGCAAGGGCGGCCTGGACACGCTGGAGGCCCTGCTGAAGCGCCCCGACCTGCGCCGCAAGGTCCACGCCGTTATAGCCGTGCAGAGCCCCTTCTTCGGCTCGCCGGTGGCCGACCTGATGCTGTCCGGCCCCACTCTCTCCGTGCCGTCCTCGCTGCTGCTCGACATGCTCGGCGGCTCCCGGCAGTCCCTGCGGAACCTCAGCGTGAAATACCGCCGGGGCTATCACCGGGAGAGGGAGGCCGAGATCCGCAAACTCACCGCGCAGGTGCCGTTCTATTCCTACAGCACCTGGAAGGACGACTCTTTCCTGCCCTACCTGGACACCGTCTTCGAGGGGTTCCGCGACTATATGCTGGGCCTCGGGCTTAAGAACGACGGGCTGGTACCCGCCGAGAGCGCGGTGCTGCCCGGCTCGCGCTATGTCTATCTCTCCGGCACCGACCATCTCTGCACCGTGCTGTGGGTGCCGCTCCCGCTCTTCGACAGGGAAGGCTTCGTCCGGTCCGCCCTCAAACTCTCGCTGAAACAGTAGGCCGCGCTGTCCCGGCGCGCGCCAAAATTATATTATTGGTTTATGCTGCCTAAAGCGGTCAAAGGCGTTCCGAACGTGAGCGCCAAGGCCTGGTTCGCGCTCAAGGAGTACGAGCGCGCGCCGGGCCTGGTTCTGGTGGCCGCGGCCTCGGAGGACGCGCTGCCGCAGTGGCAGCACGCCTTCAAGTCCCTCGCCGGGCTGCTGCCGGGGCTGCCGCCTTTCGAGGTCTGCCTGTGGGGCGGCGACCTGTCCGAGCGGGCCAGGGCCATGCGCGCCCTTTACGCCCCCGAACCCGGGCGCAACTATTTCCACGTCGCCTCGCCCGAGGCCTGCGCCGAGGCGCTGATGGCCCGGGAGGAATATTCGGACCTGGGCTTCTCTTTCAAGCAGGCCCATGACTACGAGCGCGTCCACGCGCTTGACCTCTTCCTGAAGGCCGGCTACGAGCGCGTCTCTTTCGTGGAGGAAAAGGGCCAGTTCGCCGCCCGCGGCTCGGTAATAGACTTTTACGCCCCCGGCTTCGACAAGCCGGTGCGCCTGTTCTTCTCCGATAAACGCCTGGAGAGCGTGCGCTATTTCGAGATAGATACCCAGCACACTTCCGATTTCCTGCTCGAGGTGAAAGTGCCGCCGAACAAGTTCGGCGGGCCTGGCAAGCCGCTGTGCGAACACGCCGGCGAGGGCTGGCTGGCCTTCCTCGACGCTGACCTGCCGGCTGGCGCCGCCGTAAAAGCCCCCGCCTGGCGCTTCCGGGCCCTGCCCGGGGAAGCGGAACTGGATTTCGGCGCGGCCTCCAACCTGAACTTCAATTCGGACATCAAGCTGCTCGCGGCCGAACTGGCCCGGCTCAAGAAGGCCGGCGTGGAGGCCCGCCTTTTCTGCATCAACCGCGGCGAGGCGGAGCGGCTGGCCGAATCGCTGGCCGACGCCGGGGCCGGCGGCCGGGTGCACATAGAGACCGGCTATATCGAGGAGGGTTTCGTCCACCCGCCTTCGAAGACGGCCGTTATCACCTCCTCGGAGCTGTTCCGGCGCCGCTACCGCTTCGACCCGGCCTCTATCAAGCCCAAGAATAAGTTCTTCAAGTGGACGGACCTGAAGGTGGGGGACTTCATCGTGCACGAGGATTACGGCGTGGGCCGCTACCTCGGCATCAGGAAGGCCTTCTTCCGGGACCGCTGGGGCAACCAGGTGGAGGATTCCGACTGCCTGTACCTCGAGTACGCGCGCGGCGATAAATTACTGGTGCCCCTGCACGACTTCAGCCGCGTGCAGAAGTACATCAGCTCCGAGGGCAAGGCGCCGCGGCTCTCGCACATGGACACCAAGACCTGGACCGAGATGAAGACCCGGGTCAAGCAGGAGGTCGAACAGCTGGCGCTGGATATCCTCAAGCTCGAGGCCGAGCGCGCCGCGCTCAAGACCGCGGCCCTGCCGCACGGCGGCCACCTGGAGGACGAGTTCGCCGCCTCCTTCCCTTTCGACGAGACGCCCGACCAGGCGCGCGCGATAGCCGAAGTGCTGGAAGACCTCTCCAAGGAGCTGCCGATGAACCGGCTGGTGGCCGGCGACGTGGGTTTCGGCAAGACCGAGGTGGCCATGCGCGCCGCCAT
>Ga0302238_1003001_pt1 | contig 11141 bp, 6 predicted proteins | sample AAG_UR_Asn_MG_FD_193527 | JGI IMG/M metagenome (GOLD analysis project Ga0302238, IMG submission 193527) | Enriched activated sludge microbial communities from anaerobic digester in WTTP, New Holstein, Wisconsin, United States - AAG_UR_Asn | ecosystem: Engineered > Bioreactor > Anaerobic >...
GAGGATTGAAGCTTCCAAGGGTTGACCAATAGCAGACTATAGGAAAAACTGGATAGGCTTTCGAAGCCCATTTATTCGTTGTCGCGGTCTTGCCCTCATAGGAGATCGACATGTAGGACGAATCCGCAGGCATCTGTTTTGCAAAGTTCATTGCCTGTTCTGAAAGCTGGGGGCCGCCTACACTTGTACCCACCAAAGAACCGCATCCGGAAAAAACGGACAAAACAGCAATGGCAGCAATGGCAAGAAATATTTTACGCATGATTCACCTCCATCTTTGCTGCTTACTATAATCAAAATCCAAAGTGTGTCAATCTCTGGAAAAGTCCTGACGGGTCTTACTTGAGGTTCTCGGCTATTTTCTGGCATTCCTCCAGGGCCTTATCACCGAATGCACCGCCGGTCCTTTCGATGATGAACTCAGTATCGGTTACACGGCCCTCAAGCTCGAGCATCATTCCAACACCGTCCGCTGCCTTGAAAGCATCACCGTCCCATTCGATGTATTCCGAATATCCCGAATCATCGAGCGCCTTCTGGATGATCTTCTTCGCTTCAGCAGTATTTCCATACTTATGCTTATGTACGAATTCAGCCATATTATTTCCACCCTTCAGATAAGTTTTACATTTCTAAACTACATCATAAACGACAGCCTGCAAGAAGGTGGTACACACAAATTTCAAAGACTGCATCACTGGGTGTTTCCGCACACGCAATTCTTATAATTAACTATGATACATGAACTCAGTATCCTGGGCCACAATACTGATACTTGACTTCTGAGCCAGGAAATGGCATCTTCATCTTTATAAACATAGAAAATGGCAACATAACTCTCTTATCAAAGAGAACTTCAATAATGATATCCTCGAAAAACTTCGTTTGTCTGCCAATTATAATCTTAATTCTTGCAAGCATTCATCTGTCGCTTGCTGTAGCTCCACCGGACAACACCAACAGGAAAATTGTATTTATAGAAGCAGAATCTTTTGATGACATGGGAGGCTGGGCGGTCGACCAGCAGTTCATGGATCAGATGGGATCGCCTTATCTTCTTGCGCACGGTCTCGGGAAACCTGTCAATGACGCAGTCAAATCAGTAAAATTTCCAGAAGCGGGGAAATACCGCGTATGGATTCGCACCAAGGACTGGGTGGCGCAGTGGAAGGCGACAGGCTCTCCTGGAAAATTCCAGCTGCTGGTCGATGGGAAACCACTTGAGACTGTTTTCGGAACGGAGGGAGCGGACTGGCACTGGCAGTCGGGTGGAACTGTCGAAATAAAAAATACAAATCCGAAGCTCTCACTGCACGATCTTACAGGATTCGATGGAAGATGCGATGCGATAATATTCTCATCAGACGATTCATTTGTCCCACCGGAAAAGGGTGAAGACCTGTCACTGTTCAGGAAAAAAGCTCTCGGGATTCCGGATACTCCTGAAGATGCGGGAACTTTTGACCTTGTGGTCATTGGTGGAGGGATAGCGGGGTCATGCGCGGCAATCTCAGCGTCGCGGCTGGGACTGAAGGTGGCTTTGATACAGGACAGGCCTTTACTCGGTGGGAACAACAGTTCGGAGATCCGCGTGCACGCCACCGGAAAGACAGGGCTTCCCCCTTATCCCAAACTGGGTATGGTTGTCAAGGAGGTGGCCTCTTCCAAACAAGGAAATGCAAAACCAGCATCGAATTATGAGGATGATAAGAAGCTGAAAGCGGTGCAGGATGAGAAGAACATCAAACTGTTCCTGAACATGCATGCATTTAAGGTTGAGAAGAAAGGCAATAGGATCACGTCGGTCATCGCAAAGGATACAAGGAACAGCTCTGAATTCCGTTTTTCAGCACCTTTTTTTGCAGACTGCACCGGAGATGGCACCATTGGTTTTCTTGCAGGGGCTGAATTCAGGATGGGACGGGAAGGGAAGGATGAAACAGGAGAAGGACTTGCAATTGCAAAGGGCGATAAGATGACAATGGGCTCCTCGACCATGTGGTATGCCACAGAGCAGAAAAATCCTGTTACGTTTCCGGAATGTCCGTGGGCAGTGCAATTCAATGAGAAGACCTGCGAGAAGAAGACCGTCGGTGAATGGAACTGGGAGACCGGCATGAACCTCGACCAGATAAAGGATTTCGAAACCATCCGTGATTATGCATTGCGCGTCGTCTACGGAAACTGGTCCTTTCTCAAGAATGGTAGCAGCGAAAATGCGAAGTTCGCAAAGATGGAGCTCTCATGGCTTGCGTATGTCGCAGGAAAGCGAGAGTCCCGGCGCCTGCTGGGGGACGTGATACTCTGCCAACAGGATATTGACAGCGCGAAGGAATATCCTGACGCCTGCGTGGTGACTACATGGCCCATCGACCTGCACACTCCTGAAAAGACCAACTCCAAGGAGTTTCCCGGCGGAGAATTCCTGTCCACGGCGAAACAGACGACGATCAAACCGTATGCAATTCCATACCGCTGCCTGTATTCCCGCAACATTGAAAACCTCTTCATGGCTGGTCGTGACATAAGCGTGACGCATGTCGCACTCGGTTCCGTGAGGGTAATGCGTACGACTGGCATGATGGGCGAGGTTGTCGGAATGGCCGCATCGATATGCAAGAAACAAAACGCAACTCCGCGCGTAGTCTATGAAAAGCATCTGGACGAACTGAAGAAACTCATGGAAGCTGGAACAGGAAAGTAGCGTGATGCCTTATGCTAATTTTTTAAAAATTCCGCAAAGGAAGTCCTGAATGACCTTTTCTCCTTCTTAGCATTCCCAATTCCGACAAATTTATCTCAAGCAAAACCTGGCTCTCCTACAAATGATTACTAATCAAGATAATTTTTATTGTCGGCTTGCGTATTAGGCATGGATAGATACATTATTTCAATACGTTATATCAAGTGTATTGATTTTAATTGCCGGATTGCATTTGTCGCCTCATAAAAGAGTGAAACCGATAAAACAAATAAAATTAAGAAAAAACATTTCCCTTTGTTTATATATTATTGTATATAGGTTAGATTATCGTTTTCTATAATACGGGGAGAGCGTATTTGTGGCCGATTCAGAAAAAATCTGGTTGAAATATTTTGACGCCGATACAATTGCCAAGCTGTCACACATCGGGATTAAGCCTTCCGGTATGGTTGAAGGAAACCTTGTTGGTGATCACAAATCCCCCTTCCATGGTTTCGCGATCGAATTTGCAGGTCATCGTGGCTACGTTCCCGGTGACGATGTCAAACATATCGACTGGAAGGCCTACTACAAGATCAACAAGTATCTCATCAAACAGTACGCCCAGGAGACCAACTTCATTTCCCATATCGTGATCGACGTCAGCGAAAGCATGAAGTTCGAATATCAGCACGGACAGAAGATCAACTATGCGGCATTCATGGCCACAGCCATCAGCAACGTGATAGTGAACCAGTCGGACAGCGTGGGTGCGATCTTCTTCGACAATAAGATCCTCTCGACGATCAAGGCGATCGGCAGCGAGGAGATCATCTCCAAGATAGCGACGGAGTTCAAGGGTACTGAACCCAAGAACCCGACCGCCATCGGGAAAATCCTCTCGCTTCTCGCCGAACAGATCAACAGGCGCAGGATCGTCTTCGTGATCAGCGATTTCTTCGGTGACATAGAGGACACCTTCACGGGCGTGAAACGCCTGCTGGACGACAAGCATGAGGTCGTGCTCCTGCAGATTGTGGATCCGCTTGAGATGAACTTCGACATACTTGGCAGAGTGGAACTGATCGAGCTCGAAGGCCCAAACCGCCTGGAAATCTCCGGAGCAAGCATAAAGGATCTCTATGAAAAGAATTTCCATGGGTTCCTCGAGCAGTTCAAAAAGAAGGCCAGGATGCTGGGAGTTGATTACATACTTTGCGACATGGGCAGGCCTTTCGGGTTCCATCTTGCGGAATACCTGAGCGCGAGGAAATACAGGAAGGCATAACATTTGATTCAAGATGCTGGATACTGGATGCTGGATATTGAAATAAAATTGGGAATTTGCAAAGATTGTAAATCATAATCTGTGTGTTTTGTGATCAATGAATCGAAAATCGAAAATTAAAAATCGAAAATCGAAAATGTCATGAGTTTCATCAATCCATTCATACTTGGTGCCCTGGCCTTCCTGTCGGTACCGATCATCCTGCAGTTTTTTATAAACCGCAAGAAGATCGTCCTATACTGGGCCGCCTACGAATGGATGAAGAACGCGCATGTAGTCAAGAGGAAGAACGTCAAGATAAACGAGATACTAAAGCTGATCGCAAAACTCCTCCTGATTCTCTTCCTGGTCCTATTCCTTGCACGCTGTGCGATATCGACAAGCAGCAAGGGTACAAGGCTGATAATAGTCGACACTACCTTCAGCATGTCGACAGAAATCGACGCAAAGAACAGGCTTGAGGTCGCCAAGGATATCATACAGAAGATAATGTCAACACCGGATGCCGCGACGATAATCTGTTCCTTCGACGGGGTTATAAACACAGTCGCCAAGGTCGGCGCAGGACAGGGGCTCTCCCCTGACGCGCTGAGAGGCATGGACATCTCCCCTAATTCGGCCGGCATGGGCGACTTCATAAATGCAATATCATCGTTCCCTGATGCCAAGAGCATCCAGAACATTTATTTCATCAGCGACTTCCAGAAGTCACTCTTCGCGGATGCAAAGGCGACCAAGGAGGCCATGGACAGGATCGGCAAGGGAAGAAACCTGGTATTTGTGCCCGTAGACACGAGGACAGGACTTGTGAATTGTGGCATAGTATCGTTCTCACCGGAACCTGAAGGGTATTTCCCCGGGTGTGAAAATGAGATCGAAGTAAAGGTGAAGAATTATTCCGCTGAACCGGTGGATTCGCTCCCTATGACGCTGACGATAGACGGCAAGAAACAGGACAGGTCGATAGTGAACCTCAAGCCCAAGGAGGAGAAGACCGTCAAGCTGAGCATCACTGCGCTTGAGTCTAAGGACTGCAAAGCGAGCCTCACGCTACCCCCCGACAACTTCGCTCCGGACAACGTACTGAACTTCGTAATAAGCCCCGGCAAGGAGCTGAGCATTCTTGCAGTTATGAAGGACAAAGGTGAGGAGCTTTTTGACTTCGACATATTCCTAGCAGGTGCACTGAAATCATTCTGTCCCCAGGATTTTCTCAGATACAAGAGGACATATGTCACACAGCTTTCAGAGGAGAACCTGGAGAACTACGACATTGTCATCTTCTTTGGCATACCGATACCTGAAAACAGCATGACTGCAACTTCGGTGAAGAATTTCCTATCGAAAAGGAAGAGCCTCATCTGTTTCTCCGACTGCAGCGAGACGTATACTCTCAAGGGCATCGGGGTGGAGATGGGAGAAGTGATAAAGTCCATGGCGAAACCTGATGTAAAGCTCCTGAAGGGGACATATCTGTCGTTCATGGCTGAAGGTGATCTCGATCCGTTGTCGATATCTCTTTTCAAATATTGCACCATCAAGAACCAAAATGGAGCGAATGGCAGGCTCTATTTGCAGGGATCGTCGGATCCTGTGATGGCTGTCAGGGAGATAAATGGTGGCAAGGTGATGGTGGCCGGCTTCATGCCTTATCCCGGATTCACCGACATGTTCTATAATCCGAACTTCATCCAGATAACGATGAGGATGATCTGGGACATCTATCCGAAGCACGTGTTCAATGCGCTCCTTGGCAAGGAAATTGAAAACTTCTCGGTTGACAATATCGATTCCGACCTGAAATATTCAATGACCGGTGATGCAGGCACCACCAGCAAACTCGAGGTGAAAGGGACCGGTCCGTCGGCAAAGCTTGCCACGATGCCATTGACAACGAACGATTTCTTCACAGTCTATGGTGGTGGAGATCCTGTGATGACGTTCGGATACACGGTATCAAGGGAGGATTCCGAGATCGAACCGGCCCATAGGAACGATTTCGGCGAAGCCATCAAGGCAGGTCTTGTATACGACGAGAAGCGCGACTTCTCCAACATGAAGAGCCGCAAGGAATATATGACGGCGGGGCTCATCCTCCTGATCCTCGCCCTGTTATTTGAGAACTATGCACATTTTTGGAGAAAAAAGGGCTGATAGAATATGTTTTTGTTCAAAACACTTATGGATCTGCTTGATGCCGGCAATGCCAGGTATATAAGCTACCTCCATCATATAAGGATAGAGAGCTGGATAGACACCTGGCTGCTGCCCTTCATCGCTGTCGCTATAATCGGGCTTTGCTTCTGGCACTATTCCAGGGAGAAGACATTGAACAAGAAGCAGAAGGCTACGCTGATCTCCCTCAGGTCCTTAGCATACATTTCGCTTCTGCTTATCCTTGCATTCCCGAAGCTCTCGATAGAAGGTGAAGGAGCGCTTCCCGGTTCCGCCTCAGTCGTGCTTGACGCATCCGAAAGCATGCAGATCAAGGACGACAACGAGAAGGAAAGGTTCAACAAGGCCGCTGAAATATTCAAGACCTTGAAGGACGACACCCGGTACAGGAAGGAGATCAAGACCGAGGGCTTTGCCGCAGGCAAGGAATTCAAGGAAATAGAGAACACTGATAAGCTTCCTGCTGATGCCGAATACACCTCCATCAACCAGATGCTCGAGAAGGGAATTGAAAAGCAGAAGGGGGAATACTGTCCCGGCATAGTCCTGATCACTGACGGAGCTCACAACAGTCCCGAGGATCCCGAGAATGCCATCAAGCTCTTCCAGAAACTCGGTATACCAGTTTATGTGTGCGGACTCGGCAAGGAGAAATCCAAGGACATATCGGCGGAATACATCCTTGGAGAGGACGTCGTATTCCTCAATGAAAAGGCAAAGATATATGTAAACGTCAACCAGAACGGATACACCGACGACGACTGCGAACTGAACCTCTACCTCGGTGACAAGGCTGTCTACAACGGCAGGCACAAGCTCGATAAGGACGGGGAGATAAGCCTGCCAGTCGAATATATCCCGCGAACCAAGGGGACATACCAATTGAAAGTCGAGATATCCCCGATGCCCGGCGAGGTCACGAAAGAGAACAATATCTACATCAAGAATGTCCGAGTCATTGACGAGAAGATCAAGATCCTGATGATCTTCGGAACTCCATCTTGGGAATACCGTTACCTCATGGGAGCCCTCGAACGAGACAAGAGGGTTGAAGTCAAGGCATGGCTGGCTGGGGCGGACAAGCGTCTCTTCAGGAAGGGCTCTGACAGGCTTTCACTCCTTGCATCACTGCCTGAAAAGAAGGATCTGGGCAAGGCATACGACATAATATTCATCTCCAAGATTGACGCCATCGCGCTACCTCCGGACTTCCAGCTGTCGATGAAGAAGTTCGTCGAGGAACAGGGAGGTTCGATTGCAGTGATAGCCGACATGGTCACGATCCCCTACTCTTTCAAGGGTACACCGCTCGAGGAGATGATGCCCCTGACGATCACGGAAAGGACAGGGCGTTCATACAAGAACGAGATGTTTGACGTTCTCAAGGATGAACTGAAATTCGATGTGACCGACGACGGCAGTTCACACCAGCTCGTGGCTTTTTCAGGAAACAAGGACGAGAACAAGAAGATATGGTCAGGACTTCCTCCGGTTTACAGCTGCTACACATCAGGCAGGTTGAAACCCTCGGCGATAAACCTTATAACCCTCTCGGCTGGGGGAAGCAGGCAGAAGTATCCGGCAATAGTCTTCCATTCATACGGCAAGGGTACGGTACTGTTCATGGGATTCGACTCGACATGGCGATGGAGAAAGGAGTTCGGCGACAGGTATTTCAGGGATTACTGGAGCAAAGCCGTGCAATTCCTCGGACTGCCGCATCTGCTGAACGAGTCCGCACAGTCCACGATATTCATCGGAAAGGAGACATGCTACTCCGGAGAAAAGATCAGCATCCGCGCTAAAGTCAGCAATCCCGATTATTCGCCGGTAATAACCGACGCTATAAAAATGGTCGTCAATGAAAATGGTCTCGACAAGCAGATAGACATGCATCCCGTGACAAGCAGACCTGGAATCTACAAGGCTGAATACATGCCGGAAATGCCAGGAACGCTCAAGCTTTCACTTCCGGCCCAGTATTCCGCGCGCCCCGTGGAACTGCGCATAATAAAACCGCAGTTGGAATTCCACAATTCAGGCCTGAACAAATCGTTGCTTGAGAAACTTGCAAAGAACACCGGCGGCGGCTACTATGCTCCTGAGCAGGCGGGACAGATATTGCAGGATCTTTATAAGAACAGGCACAAGGTCCCGATAACAGTGAAGATCTCGCTCTGGGACTCAATGCTACTGCTGCTTCTGACGCTGATCCTTTTCTCGGCCGAATGGTATTTCAGGAAAATTTATTATCTGGATTGAAGATATGGCACAATATGACATAACAGGTATCAAGAGAGTGCTGGTCTCCTCGATCAGGAAGAAGAACAGGATCGAGAGGACTGCATTCATCTCCGCCATCACGACGGGCATACTGCTGTCGTTCTTTACCTATTTCCTATTCGACTATATGACCGACTTCCCATGGCCGGTCAGACTGCTCCTGACACTCGGAATCCTTGGATACTTCCTATATTATCTACCCAGAAAGCACAAGGCGTATTTCCAGCGGACCAATGACATAATCAAGATGGCACGCCAGGCGGAACTTTCAGCTGACAGGCAGATGAAGGGCGGGTTCAATTCCATACTCGTCTCTGCAATCGAGTTCGCAGAACTGAACATAGTCTACGGCTCACAGGACCTCAAGACGAGGGTTGTCCAGAACGCTCACTCGGACGATTACAGCCCGAGGAAGCTAGTAATGCACGACAGGAAGCTAGTAAGCATATCCCTCAAGCTTTTCCTCTCGTTCATCATCATATATCTCTCCTGGGGGCTGATAAGCCACAAGTCCATGGAAGTGTTCTTCGGCAGGGCAATAGGACTTCCCCTGCAGTATCCCACAAGGACCAAGATCACAAGGATCCTCTATCCGGATTTTGCAACACAGCACAAGAGTGTCAAGATACTGGTGCAGGCCGACGGAAAGGTGCCATCCGAAGGGAAACTCTACATCTCCTATGAAGGGGAATCGACCTTCAGCATCCCGCTTATAAAGGGTGATCTTCTCAATTCGTTCGAATCGGAAGTCAAGGAACCGGACAAGAGCTTCTACTTCAAGGTCAGGCTCGGTGATGCTGAAAGCAGGAAACTTTTCGTGAAGGTGAAGCGTGCACCTTTCCTCACTGATTCAACTTTCACGGCAGACCCTCCCTCATACACCGGCCAGCCCGGAAAGAAGTTTGCAATGGGCAATTTTGAAGTGCTTGAGAACAGCAAGCTGTCACTGCATGTCGTTCCGGACAGACCGGTCAAGACATGCGTGCTGGAGTTCAAAGACAAGACCAACCCGGACAAGACCGAGGTCTTCCCCATGACCCCATCCCAGAAGGGTTACTCAGTCGATAAGATACCGATAAAAACCTCTAAGAACTACTCCGTGAAACTCGTCGATGAAAATGGGATTGAAAACGAGGACAGGATTTATTATACTGTGTCAGTAATATCCGACCGGCTCCCTGTGGTCAAGCTGGAGAAGCCGGTACATGGCGGATACTATGCGCCTGTCAGCAGGATGAACTGGGGCCTGAAGTTCTCCGACGACTACGGGCTTGCTACAGCGACGCTGCATTACGTTGCAAACATAAAGGATGAAAAGGGCGATGAGAAGAAGGTCAAGGAAGGGGACATACCGATAGGGACGATTGTCAAGGGGGCAAAGGATGCATCATTCTCCGGTACCCTCAACCTTATGGACCTCAAGCTCTCACCGGGCATGATCGTATATATCCAGGGGCTGGCGAAGGACGTCAGCAACTTCCGCGGAAAGGACGAAATTGGCAAGTCCTCGATAAGCACGATCAACATTGTCACGCCCGAGGAACTCAGGATAATCATCGATGAGGAGAGGATCGGTTTGAACAAGATGGTCAATGACATCACTGACGACATGAAGCACCAGATAAAGGTCATTGACATGATGGAAAAGAGAAACAATAAATAACATATGGAGGGGAAGAACATGAAAAAGGCGAAAATCCATGCGGTATCGTTCCTGGCGCTCAGCGCAATCGTCACGTATTCCTCGGACATGCTGATGAAGGAAGCTGTGGTCGAGGACAAGACTCTCGGGGAAGTTTCCACCAGGATAAAGGAGATCAACGAGAAACAGATCGAGAGCAACATTTATTCCAACAAGGAGATAGAGACCTCGAAGAAGAACTCAGAGGACATCGATCTGGTTAAGAATGAGAAGCTCAGGGGTGTCATCGATTCCCTTGAGAAAACAGTATCCAACGGCACGAGCGATGAAACCAAAAAGGGACTCTACGGCAACGCAAAGAAGGGGTATCAGGAATCCGTAAACATCCTTGAGAAGATAGCCTCCGACAAGCTCGAACAGCTCATGGAGAACCGGGAGATGCTTGAGAAGCAGAAGGATCTTTTGAAGGAGACACAGGCCCTCAAGAACGAGATGCAGAATAAGGATAAGATGACCGACAAGGATATCGACAAGATGGCGGAGTCCGCCGAGAAACAGGAGAACCTGAAGAACAAGGCGCAGGACGAGCTCAAGAACAAGATGGAGAAGGCTACCGACGCCCTTAAGAATATGGATCTGAAGAAGGCGGAGCAGACCCAGCAGGAGATCGTGAAAGACCTTGAAAAGAAGATCAATGACGAGACCCAGAACGAGAATGCACAAAATGCACAGCAGCAGAACGACATGCAGCAGATGATGCAGCAGCTCCAGGATATCCAGCAGCAGCTCCAGAACCAACCCCAGAACCAGCAGAATCAGCAAGCCCAGAACCAGCAGAATCAACAACAACAACAACAACAACAACAACAACAACAACAACAACAGCAACAGCAGCAGCAGCAACAACAACAACAGCAGCAGGGGATGACCGACCAGCAGAGACAGGATATGGCTATGAAGATGGATGCCGTCGCCGAGCAAATGAAGAAAGACGGTATGGAGGAAGGCCAGAAGCAGATGGAAAAAGCCACCGAGGAAGCGCTTGCAAAAGACGACAAAGGGGCTCTTGA
>Ga0302238_1003002_pt1 | contig 11141 bp, 9 predicted proteins | sample AAG_UR_Asn_MG_FD_193527 | JGI IMG/M metagenome (GOLD analysis project Ga0302238, IMG submission 193527) | Enriched activated sludge microbial communities from anaerobic digester in WTTP, New Holstein, Wisconsin, United States - AAG_UR_Asn | ecosystem: Engineered > Bioreactor > Anaerobic >...
TGAAACAGCTTGACCGGGACCTGGTTTCTGTAGATGGCGGCATTGCACGGACCAACCAGGAAATTGAGCGGGTGAGTGCTGAGGCCAAGCAAAAACAGCTGCTGATCGAGCGCCGTCTGGTATCGCTGTATAAGGCAGGCGAGCTGGGGGCGGTGCGCATGTTTTTTTCAGCTGAAAGCTTTCCTCAAATGGCGGAAAATATGCGCTATATGCGGTCGGTGCTTGAACAGGACAAACGTGTATTCAGTGAATACAATCAAAAGATTGAGGAACTGCGTCAGCTCAAGGTGCGGTTGGAGCAGGAAGCGGGTCGCAAGGAGCGCCTGAAGGTCAGCATTGCCTCAAAAAAGCGTGAGATAGAACAGGAAAAACAAAACAAGGCTGATTACCTCTCCAGGGTTCGCAAAGACCGGCAGGGGCAGGAGGCATCGTTAAAAGAGTTACAGGCCAATGCCGCTAAACTACAGTCCATGATCAACCGGCTTGAAGAGCAGAGTAGACGAAAAGCAGCGGTTAGGCGGGATGCGTCGGCGCAGCGCAAACCGTTGCCGGAACTGCCTCCGGTGCCGGACCGCGGTTTTGCCTCACAAAAGGGACGGATGCGCATGCCGGTCAAGGGGGAGGTCATTGAGACCTTTGGCAAACATAAGCATCCGCAATTCAACTCCTATACTTTCACCAAGGGGCTGGTGATTGCTGCACCGCTTGGAAGCGAGATCCGGGCCATTTATGAAGGTACGGTGATCTATGCTGAATATTTCAAAGGCTACGGTAACATGGTCATCATTGACCATGGTGGCGGGTACTTCAGCCTGTATGCCTATGCTTCCCGTATTACCAAGAAGGTTGGTTCAGAAGTTGGCAAAGGAGAGGTCGTTGCTGCTGTTGGCGATGTAGATTCTGCCAAAGGACCGGCACTCTATTTTGAAATCCGTCATCAGGGTAAACCGGTTGACCCCAATGGCTGGGTACGCTGAGCACGAAAATTAACTCGTTTTCTCGAATATTTCGATGTATAAATTTAGAGAGTTGTTCGAACCATTGCTGGAGGAAATTATTCATGTTGCAGTCACGCAGAACCAAGAGAATTGCCTTTGGGTTCGTTGTGGTAATAGCCGCGCTGGTTGTCTTTATCGGCATCAGCACCCAGAGACGTTGTGACGCCAAAGGTGGCGGCAAAGACTACGAATACATCGGCCTTTTGACCGATGTCATGACGATTGTTAAGAAAAATTATGTTGAAGAGGTAGATACCAAAAAACTGATCTATGGCGCCATCAATGGCATGCTGGCTGCCCTTGACCCCCACAGTTCGTTCATGACCCCTGACACCTTCAAGGAGCTGAAGGTTGAAACCAAAGGGGCATTCGGTGGTCTCGGGATAGAAATCAGTATCAAGGACGGCATCCTGACTGTCATTTCCCCTATTGAAGATACGCCAGCCCAGCGTGCCGGTATCAAGGCGGGAGACCAGATTCTCAAGATTGACGACAAGTTCACCAAGGACCTGAGCATCACGGAGTCGGTCAAGCGGATGCGTGGCGCCAAGGGGAGCAAGGTGGTTTTAACCATCATGCGAGAAGGTCTTGAGCGGCCAAAAGAGTTTACGCTGGTTCGCGATATTATCCAGGTCAAGAGCGTCAAGTCACGGATGCTTGAAAACGGCTACGGCTATGTCAGGATCGCCCAATTCCAAGAGCGTACCGATGAAGATATGGCAAAGGCCTTGAAAACGCTGGTTGCTGAAAACAAGGGTAAACCCCTTGACGGGCTGGTGCTCGACCTGCGGAACGACCCCGGTGGATTACTCGATCAGGCCGTCCGGGTTGCTGATCATTTTGTGCAGAACGGCAAGATGATCGTATATACGGAAGGTCGGGATCCCGAGTCAAAGATGCAGTTTACTGCCAGTGCGCGTACCAAGGAGCCCGGTTATCCGATCGTGGTCCTGATCAATGGTGGCAGCGCCAGTGCCTCTGAGATTGTTGCCGGTGCGCTGCAGGATCACAAACGCGCCGTGGTGATGGGCACCCAGAGCTTTGGCAAAGGGTCGGTGCAGACCATCATCCCGCTCAGTGATGAATCTGGCCTACGTCTGACCACGGCCCGTTACTACACACCCAGCGGCCGTTCCATTCAGGCCAAAGGCATTACCCCCGATATCGTGGTTGAACAGCTTGAAATGCCCAAACAGCCAACCAAGCGTGAATCACTGTTTATTCGGGAAAAAGATCTGGAAAACCATTTTGAAAATGCTGATGACGGCAAGAAGCCAGATGGTAAGAAGGAACAACCGAAAGAACAGGATGCCGAACAAACCGCAGAGGCCTCAAAAGGTATCGATCCTCTCAAGGTTGATTATCAACTGGTACGTGCCCTTGATCTCCTGAAGGGATGGGAAATCCTGAAGAAGATTGGTGCGGAGAAGCGCTAGGTGGCCTCCAAGCAGCAGAGACCGCGTGCAAATCGATATAAAAAGCAAAGCGGCAAGGGCGGTTTCGTCCTTGCCGCTTTTGTCGTGTTGGTCTGCATATTGATCGTTGGTGCCTTTCTGTTGCACCGTTTCCGTCAGCCACAGCAGCTAACACCGCCTTCCAGCCAGGTGGTACCTGCTGCACCTCTTGCCCCGCCGACTCCTCAACCGGCCCAGACTTCTGCGAACCCGTCCAAATTATCCCCTCACCCCCAGGATAAGGTTGTTGAGCAGGTACCACCGGTCAAGCAGGACTATTATAGCGGTGATATTGTCTTTCCCAAACCAAAGCATCCCGTTGTAGCGGGCAAGGCTGAGCTGGCCGTGCTGATCGATGACATGGGCAGTTCACTGCAGGAAGCCCGTGACCTGGCAGGCATTGGGGTTCCGATCAGTTTCGCCATTATTCCAGGGTTGAGGCAATTCCGTGATGTGGCCGAATACGCGGCAGGGCAGGGGATTCAGGTGTTGGTACATATGCCTATGCAACCCCGGGAATATCCGCAACGCCGGCTTGAAAGCAATGGACTGCTGCTGGAACAAAGTGATGAGGAACTGCGTGCCAGGGTACAGGGATTCCTTGATGAGCTTCCGCATGCGGTTGGCGCCAACAATCATATGGGATCGGGCTTTACTGAACATGCCGACAAGATGCGGGTGGTGCTTACTGTGCTGAAGGAAAAGGGGCTGTTTTATCTGGACAGCATCACAACCCCCCGAACGGTTGGGCTGCAGGTTGCGGCTGAACTGCACATGCGTCGCGGCAGACGAGATGTCTTCCTGGATAATGAGCAGAACGAAGGATACATCATGGGACAGCTGGAACAGGCGGTGACGCGGGCCCGCAAGAACGGCCGAGCCGTTGCCATCTGTCATCCTCATCCCGTGACCATCGCCACCCTGCGTAAGGTCTTGCCTGGTTTGCAGGCAAAAGGGGTGACATTGGTGCCTGTCAGCAGGTTGATGTTTTAGGACGTGTGCAAAATGCCGCGTTCGCGTTGTGCAGACGCTGCGTTCCAATTGGTCAGGCGGTACCACGCCGTGAGCTGATCTCGGTGATGTAGACGGTCAGTTCTCCACCTGGGCGCCGGATGGTAACCTCGTCATCCACCTGCTTGTGCAGCAAGGCCTGGCCGACCGGCGAATCTATACTGATGACACCCTGTTTGACATCAAACTCATCCGCACCACCCAGCTGATAGCAGTACTGATTCCCTTCAGTATCCTCATAGGTAACCCAGCAGCCAAAACTGACCCGTCGCGGGTTTTCCGGCGGAAGCGGCGCCACCTTGAGCAGCTTCAGGCGCGAACCAAGGTGTTTCAGTTTGCGGTCAATCTCGCGCAGACGTTTTTTGCCGTAAATATATTCGGCATTCTCCGAACGGTCTCCTTCGGCGGCGGCGTCGGCAACCCCCTGGACCACCTTGGGGCGCTCAATCTTCCAGAGGTAGTCAAACTCATCCTGCAGACGTTGCAGGCCTTCAGCGGTAATCAGATTGGTCACGCTGCTACAACTCCTTGCACATCCTGCGGTGGCACCATTGCCGCCACCAGACGATGCAACTCCTGGACCCTGCGGTAAGGCAGATCCTGTAGAATCTGCTCCGGATGTGCTTCATCAACCGGGTGAACCGCCAGCCAGCTGGAACGTAATGCCCCGTCATAGCCGGTCATTGATTCATTCAACAAGAGGAACAGGCGATCACGAATACCGTCGAATATCCCTTCAAAAAAACCATCCAAGGACAATTCCCGTTCGAGCAGTTGAGTGCCGTTCTGGTCGATTTGTTGGAACAACAGGCGCTGTTGGCCGGTCTCCTGATCGACAAGTGGCCGGAAAAGGGCGATTGAGGTGCCGGCACTCTCACGGATAACCTGCAGCGACATCTGATAGAGATCAGACTTGGGGTGCAGATCATATAGAATCGAGCAGAGCATGCCGGTAAAACAGTCGCTATGCAAGAATCCACGGGAGTTGCGGTCGGCTGTTTCGAAATAGAAGCCTTTTGCTGTTGTGCCGTCATGCAGCCCACCACAGATAACACAATGGGGCAGGATTCCTTCCAGACGCGCCAAAAAGGCCTCTTTTTTCAGTCCTTCCTGTTCGGTCAACCATTGATGGTAGAGATGAGCTCGTGGTTCAGGAGTCTGGCGATAACCATCCAGAACATCACGGCCCAACTCGGAAAATTGAGCATGCACCTCTGTATCGCGGGCATGGCTCAGGATCGGGTATATCTTGCCGTCTGGGTTGGTATTCAGGCTTTCCACCTTGGGACTTTTAGAAATGTAGGTGTCCATGCAGCGATAACCGCGGTTTATGGCAAAAGCCCGCAGCAAGGTGCGCAAGTCCTTGAACATACCATCATATTTTATCCGGTTGTCAATCAGACAAGGAATCAGCGCCAGGGTCTTGCGGTCAATACCACGTTGATCAAATAGGGCAAAGATATGTTTGCAGTTCTCCAGACTGGGCATGTCCTTGACCGGTATCAGGACACGATCGGCAGCATACAGGGCGTTCTGGGTAATGATGTTCAGGTCAGGTCGTGTGTCGAGGATCACAATACCGGATAGGCCTGATTCAGCCATGATCCGGCACAGAGCCATGGGCCCCTTGAAATCCTGATACAATTCCGGCAGGGCATTTGATGATGGTATGTAGGTTACGCCGTACTGGCCCTGATGCAGCAGGTCAGCGCCGCGGGCACCGGACAACAGGTCTGCAACCGTTCCGTGAGGTTGTTGGCCTTTGAGTTCAAACATCCGGTCAACCGTAAAGTGATTGTCGAAAGACATGATGGTAACTGGCAGATCTTCTTGCATTGCTTTCAGATAGATCGCCAGATTGGTGGCCAAGGTGGTTTTACCAACCCCGCCTTTTTCAGAAGAGACAGTCAGGATATAGGGAAAGTTTTTCATGCCGGGCATCATACGTAAAGAGTGTCGTGCGGTCAACCCTGGTTATTTGACCCGACAGATACCCTATGGTAGGTTAGGTACATGGAACTATTCGCTGAACAGACTATCCTGACCGTCAGCCGCCTGACCACCCTTTTAAAGGGTTTACTGGAAGATAATTTTGGAGTGGTGTGGGTTGAAGGGGAGGTTTCCAACCTGGCTTTTCCTGCTTCGGGCCATGTCTACTGCACCCTTAAAGACAGTGGGGCCATGGTACGGTGCGTGATGTTTCGCAGTAGCGCCAAGGCCATGAAGTTCAGGCTTGAGGAAGGGATGGCCGTCATCGTGCGCGGCCGACTTACCGTATACGACCAGCGTGGTGAATACCAACTGGTTGCCGAGTATATCGAGCCAAAGGGGATTGGAGCCTTGCAGGCCGCCTTTTTACAGCTCAAGGAGCGCCTGGCAGGGGAGGGGGTGTTTGATCAGCGCCATAAACAGCCATTGCCAACCATGCCCCAGCGGATCGGGGTGGTAACATCAGCCAGTGGTGCTGCTATTCACGACATCCTGAATGTGCTTGGCCGACGCAATGTCGGTATTGAGGTGCTACTCTACCCTGTTCGTGTCCAAGGGGAGGGGGCGGCCCAGGAAATTGCCGCAGCCATTGATACCATGAATCAACTCCGGTCAGTTGATGTCCTGATTGTGGGACGAGGTGGCGGTTCCCTTGAAGATCTGTGGGCCTTTAACGAAGAACCGGTTGCCCGAGCGGTCTATCGCTCCAAGATTCCGGTCATATCTGCAGTTGGCCATGAAACCGACTGGACCATCTGTGACTTTGTTGCTGATCTGCGTGCGCCAACACCCTCTGCTGCTGCAGAACTGGTCAGTGCTGCCCGGGATGAACTGTTGCAGCGGATTAAGGAACTGACACAGCGTTTAGAGCGCGCCTGGGATGTGCGTTTGCGTTTTTTCTTGCAGCAACTGTCTGGCCTGCAACGGGCCTTGCATGATCCTTCGCGACTGATAGGCCACATCCAGCAGCGGGTTGATGACTTGTCAGAGCGACTTGATTCTGCAGTACACAACCAGATAACCCGCTACCTTGAACGACTTGCCCGCGCTGAACAGCAGTTGAGTCTGCTGCATCCCCTGCTCCAAATCGGTCGCATACGGCAGCAGCTGGCACTATTGTCCGAGCAGGCTGAGCGACGGGTTGTCAGCCTGGTGGACCATCTTGCACGCGAACATGGCGAGGCAACCGCACGTCTGCAGAGCCTTTCGCCATTACAGACCCTGGCACGCGGTTATGCGGTAGTGGAGCAACTGCCGGGTAGACAGGTTGTGAAAAATGTCATGAGTCTGCGAGCTGGTGATGAGGTGACAATCCGACTACATCAAGGCAGGATCCTGTGTACGGTTGAAGAAACCTACAGTGATTCCGGTGTAAAGGCCACGACCTGATCAATCCGATCGGCTCCGCTCGTCAGCATGACCAGACGATCGACCCCCAGTGCAATGCCTGCAGCAGGTGGCATTGCCGCCAATTCAGCAAGAAACGGTTTGGGCAAAGGCAAGGCAGGCTTGCCAATTTTTTGTCTGACCCGGTTGGCTTCTTCAAAACGAATTTCCTGCTCGTTCGGATCGGTCAGTTCACTGAAGCCGTTCGCCAGTTCCAATCCCCCCACATATAGTTCAAAGCGCTCGGCATAATTAGGGGCATCTGGTTTTAAGCGTGCCAAGGCTGCCATGCTGGCAGGATAGTCAACAAGAAGTACGGGTACCGGGTTTTTGGCAACGGCTGGCTCAACAAACGATGTCAACAGCTCGTCGAAAAGACCGTTTTGCACACTGAGTAAGGCATCGGCCTTGGCAAAGCGCGAAAACGCCTCCTGAATACTCAGGGTTTGCCAGGCGAGGTTTGGGTTGATTTTAGCGTTGTTGCGGGAAAAGCAGGCGTCCGGTGTGCATCTGCGTGCTACTGCAGACAACAATCCTCTACAATCCTGCATTAGGGTATGGTAATCGGCATTGCTGCGATACCACTCCAGCATAGTAAATTCTGACAAGTGACGTGAACCACGTTCATCTGCACGCCAGCAATGCGCTATCTGGAAGATGCGTTCATAGCCGCGACAAAGCAGGCGCTTCATACAGATTTCAGGTGATGTTTGCAACTGCCACTGCTGGCTGGCCATGACCGGATCAATATATTCTTCAGGTGCATTGGCCGGAATGAGAAGAGGGGTCTCCACTTCGAGAAACCCCTGCTCCGTAAAAAATTGCCGTATGGTCTGCAGCACCTGTGCCCGGATATGCAGGGCACTTTTTGACATGACTGATTAACCCTTTACGCGGGTAGAGTACTCGCCGGTGCGGGTATCAATCACGATCAGTTCACCTTCTTCGATAAACGGAGGAACCCGCAGGACATACCCGGTTTCTACGGTTGCCGGCTTTGAGTCGCTACCTGAGGTGTCCCCCTTAACCCAGGGATCTGTCTGGGTAACTCGCAGGTTCATAAAGTTCGGCAGGGTCACCCCGATAGGCTTTTCGCCAAACAGCAGCACGGAAACCTTGGTATTTTCGAGCAGAAAGTTTTTGGAGTCGCCAACAGCATCTTCTTCCATCACCACCTGCTCATAGGATTGCTGGTCCATAAAGGTGTAGTGGGTACCTTCCTTATACAGGTACTCCATGTCCTTTTCTTCCAGTTGGGCAGGCTCAAAGTTTTCACCCGAGCGGTAGGTGCGATCAAGGGTTGTTCCTGAAATCATGTTTTTCATCTTGCACTTGTACAAAGCCTGGCCTTTACCTGGTTTAACAAAGTCAAACGAGGTCACGACGTAGGGGTCGCCATCGATCGTCAGTTTGGTACCTTTTTTGAGATCTGCAACAGACAACATAGAAAACTCCTCAAATCTTTAATAGGTTTTAACAACATAAAACTCATGTGCTGCCAATGGCTGCAAGACATGAGTTTCATGTGTATGGTCGGTGTTATAAGTAAGGGTTATTTGGCGCGATAAGTAATTCTGCCGCGAGACAGATCATAGGGGGACAATTCAACTGTTACCTTGTCGCCGGGCAGAATCTTGATGAAGTATTTGCGCATTTTGCCGGAGATGTGGGCCAGAACGATATGATCATTTTCAAGTTTAACGCGAAACATCGCATTAGGCAGTGGTTCAATAACCGTGCCTTCAACCTCAATTGCTTCTTCTTTGCTCATACTACGGCAAACTCCTTTTGGCTCTGGTGAAGTGCGGGGGCTACCTTACCGGCATTCCGTGTGATTTGCAAGCGTTATATCGTTCCAGCCCCAGCAAATAGCCCATAAGATATATTATGTAAAGTATGCGATGTTTACCGCATTTATCTGTCTTGTCTTATTGGTACTGGATATAGATCGGCCTGGGACAGAGCTTCAGTAGCTCTTGAGGGGTCAGCATAGCATCACCCTTTTTGGTATCGTTGTGATAAAACAACTTAAACCCGGTAAACTGGACCGGTTCTGACACAATGTAGTCCTTGTACGAATCGCGTTTTAACCATGGCGCGCCCCAGCCATCCATATGCATGACAATCTGGACCTCGCGACGCAGTTGAATCTTGGTGGCGTTGGTCACGCCGCTTCTGGTAAAGCGATGTACGGTAAAGACCTTGGGGGGCAATTTGTATTTCTGAACCAACCCTTTCAGGTAGTTGCTGGCAAAGTTGATATCTGCGGCATCATAGGTACCGATCTTTTTACCAGGTTTGGCCTTGCTTGAGATCAGGTTGAATTCCGGGTCTATTCCCAGATGCACGTCCGGGTTTTTCAGGATCCATTCAAACTGAGGCAGCAAGGTTTTCAGGTCATCGTGGCCGGTCTGAATGTCTATAAACAGTATGGCACCAATTTCCTTTGCCCAGCCGTAAACCTTGTTGATGGTTTCCTGTGACATGACCAAACGGTATTTACCGTCTTTTCCCGGCGCACCCTGGGCAACAACTGCAATCAGGTGCAAGGCCGGCTGTACCGGCAGGCCGGGATCAGCCTTTTCCCAGGCTGCCACTTCCTGCTTGAGGTGTTTAAGCATCTCATCCTTTGGATAAGCCCCCAAGGCCCCCATCCGTTTGGAAAGTGGATTGCCGTAATAGGCAACAATGCGTTTATTCGGCAGAATAGCCCCAGGCAAAGGGGCTGGGTATTTCTTGGGCCAGCCCTTGCAACGGGCAAACTCAGGATCCTCCCCGGCATTAAACTTCTGTTTTTTGGCAGGCTGACCAGCTTTCATGGAACTCAGCTGTTTTTGAACAGGAATCTCCGTGCCTGCAGTGCTGCTGATTTGGGCAAACGGCACAGGCTGTTTCGGCTTGTCGGTGTTCGTTGAAACTGCCTTCTGGGTAATTGTGTGCGGTGTTCCCGCCACGTGAGACGAGGGCTGTCGATCTTGCTGACACCCCCAAAACAGCGTGCTGCTCATAATAACCAGAAATAAATACAGCGTGTGACGGCAAGAAAAGAGGGACAAAAACGACGGAATACTGAGTTTCGACACAAAAAACCTCTGCTACTCGTTAAAATGTGGGGACAAGGAAAAAGCCGCAGCTTAAAAAGCTGCGGCCAGAAACGAACTGCTTGTAACACACCTTGCGGCTGGTGGCAATTAAAGATTTCGCTTATCAATCACTCGCTGGGCCTTACCCTCATGGCGTGGGATACTGTTGGGTTCAACCAGCTTGACCGTAGCGCCGACCCCAAGCACAGAATGAATCTTTTTCTCAACCGCTTCAAGGAAGGCACGCTGTTTTTTCATCTCATCAAAGAAGATATGTTCGGTCACCTCGATATTGATCTCAAGCGAGTCAGTGGCACCCGTACGTTGCACGATCAACTGATAGTGAGGTTCGCACCCCTCAATGGCGAACAGCACCTCTTCAATCTGGGATGGGAAAACATTCACCCCTTTGATGATCAGCATATCATCGCTGCGCCCCATGGTTTTCTTCATGCGGGCCAGGGTTCTGCCGCAGGCGCACTGCTCATAGACAAGGCTGGTAATATCGCGGGTGCGGTAACGGATCATGGGGAAGGCCTCTTTGGTGAGGCTGGTTAAAACAAGTTCCCCTACACTGCCGGGCGGTAGAACTGCACCGGTTTCCGGGTCGATTATCTCTGCAATAAAGGCATCCTCGGCAAGGTGCATGCCACATTTGTACTGGCACTCACCCGCCACACCGGGGCCAATGACTTCTGAAAGGCCGTAGTTGTCAGTAGCGCTTATCTGCAGGCGTTGTTCGATCTCCGTACGCATGGCCTCAGACCAGGGTTCACCACCGAAAAGTCCCACCTTGAGCGACAGGGATTTGGGGTCTATCCCCATTTTTTCAAGGCGGTCTGCAATGGTCAGGGCATAACTGGGGGTGCCAACCAGGGCAGTGGTCTTATAGTCCTGCATGATCATGATCTGCTTTTCCGTGTTACCCCCGCCCATCGGGATCACTGCGGCACCAATGGCTTCAGAACCATAGTGCAGACCAAAGGCACCGGTAAACAAACCATAGCCAAAAGCGATTTGGACCACATCGTCGGGAGTTACGCCAGCCGCAGTCATAAAGCGAGCCACCAGATTGGACCAGGTTTTCAGGTCATGTTTGGTGTAACCTACCACGGTCGGTTTGCCGGTGGTACCGGATGACGAATGGATCCTGACCACTTCTCGCAGAGGCACGGCAAACATACCGTACGGATAGTTGAGGCGCAGATCTTCCTTGGTGG
>Ga0302238_1003003_pt1 | contig 11140 bp, 10 predicted proteins | sample AAG_UR_Asn_MG_FD_193527 | JGI IMG/M metagenome (GOLD analysis project Ga0302238, IMG submission 193527) | Enriched activated sludge microbial communities from anaerobic digester in WTTP, New Holstein, Wisconsin, United States - AAG_UR_Asn | ecosystem: Engineered > Bioreactor > Anaerobic >...
TTGGACGAAAAGAAGACGGAAGAAGCCAAGCCGGTAGAAGAAGCCAAGCCGGTAGAAGAAGCCAAGCCGGTGGAAGAAGCCAAGCCCGCAGAAGAGGCCAAGCCGGTGGAAGCCAAGCCCGCAGAAGAGGCCAAGCCCGTAGAGACCAAGGAGGAAGTTCCCGTGGACACAAAGCCTACCCAGCCAGAGTTTACCGGAGTCCCGGTGCCAGCAACCAATGCCGAGCTGGCAGCACAAATGGGACCCAAGGCAGCGGAGTGGCTCACAAGCTACTTGTCTGAGTTCGCTCAGAAAGAGGGGGCAATGGCTACCTCCTATTGGAAAGCCGCTAACTCAGGAACGAAGGAAGACTTCGACGCCTACGCTGCGGCCGACCTGGCCTTCCGGACGCTCCACAGTGACCCCGAGCGTTATGCCGGGCTCCAGGAGCTGCTGAAAACCCCCGACGCCTACGACTCGTTCACGCTCCGCTCTCTCAATGTGGCCGAGCTTTTCTTTAAGGGCAACCAGCTTCCGAAAGAGCTTCTGGAAAAGATGGTCAACCAGAGCGCTGCTATCGAGCAGAAATTCAAGTCCTTCCGTGGAACCCTTGAGGGCAAATCCTACAGCAACAATGAGTTGCTCGACATGCTGGGCAAGGAGACCGACTCGGCCAAGCGCCAAGCCATCTGGGAGGCGCTCAAGGAGGTCGGAGAACAGGTCGGCGCCGATCTCGTTCAATTGGCCAAAGTGCGTAACGAAGCGGCCAAACACCTGGGATACTCCAACTTCTGGGAAATGCAGGTGCGCCTCCAGGAGCATGACCCCGACACCCTCCTCAAGATCTTCGCTGACCTCGAGGCTGCAACCGACGAGCCCTTCGCCAAGATGAAGGAGACAATGGATGGTGAACTGGCCCGGCGCTTCTCCATTACACCCGAAGAGATGATGCCCTGGCACTACGACAACCCCTTCTTCCAGGCAGCACCACCCTCGGAGAAAATCGACCTGGACATCTTCTACGCTGCCAAAACCAAGGAAGAGATCGTCAAGCTTGGCATTGACTTCTTCGCCGAAATCGGACTCCCCATGGAGGACATCGCTGCCAATTCGGATTTCTTTGAGCGGGAAGGAAAAGACCAGCACGCCTTCTGCATTACCCTGGACAGACTTGGCGATGTGAGAATGCTTCTTAACGTTACTCCTACCCAGGAGTGGATGGATACGATGCTTCACGAAACTGGCCATGCCGTCTATTATAAGTTCATTCATCGCGACCTTCCGTTCAATCTTCGTGAGGCAGCACATATCTTCACCACGGAGGCCGTGGCTATGCTCTTTGGGGCCCTGGCGAAGAACCCTACATGGCTCGTCTCTTTTGCCGGAGCTGACCCGGCAAAGGTGGAAGAACTCCGCCCCGCTATCCTTGAGCAGCGCCAGAGAGAACAACTCATCTTCGCCCGCTGGGCCATGGTCATGCTCAACTTCGAAAAGGCACTCTACGAGAACCCCGACCAGGACCTCAACAAGCTCTGGTGGGATGTCGTCGAGCGCGTTCAGAAGCTCAAGAGACCTCAGGAGAGAAACAAGGCCGACTGGGCCTCCAAACCTCATTTCTCCATGGCTCCTGTATACTATCACAACTATATGCTCGGCGAGCTCTTCGCTGCCCAACTCAGAAATACTCTGAAAGGCCATCTGAAACACGAGGGGCCAACGAATACAATTGAATATAAAGGCAAGAAGGAAATCGGCCAGTTCTTCGTGGACAAGGTCTTCCTCCCTGGGATGACCAAGCCCTGGCCCATCTACGTTGAGGAGTCAACGGGCACCCCCTTGGGCATCGCCGCCTACGTCGAAGAAGTCAAATAGGCCCCCCTCCCAACTGCCGACTACCCTGCTTGAATCCCAACGGCAAAGGTCGTAACGTACGCCGACAGCGGGGCCCGGCTCATTGCGGGCATGCTTAAAAGCCCCTGGTCCGCCGCTGCAGCCTCGCCCTACTTCGGTGAATGGGGGTTCGATGCTTCTAGCTGCTCTTGCTGTCCTTGTGGGGTTGGCACTGCTCATCTGGAGCGCGGATCGCTTCGTCGAAGGCGCTTCGGCGCTGGCCCGGCTCATGGGCATGGCGCCACTGCTCGTCGGCATTGTTATTGTGGGTTTCGGCACCTCGGCGCCGGAGATGGTTGTCTCTGCTCTTGCTGCTCTGCAAGGCAGCCCGGGTATAGCCTTGGGCAACGCGTATGGGTCCAATATCGCCAACATTGCGCTGATTCTCGGGGCAACGGCTCTCATGGCTCCTGTGGTTCTCCACCGCTCGGTGCTTCGAAAAGAGCTGCCCCTACTTGCCGGGGCAACACTCTTTGCCGCTGCCCTGCTGCTCGACGGAGATGTCTCACGCCTTGATGCCATAGGGCTTCTACTGCTGTTCGCCGCGATAATGGGACATACCATTTGGAGCGAGGCCAAACGGTCCAAGATTCAGCGAGCCGCAGCACACGAAAACGACGAAGCGCCCACCATGTCGCCGGGCAGAGCTGCGATGTGGCTTGCCGTTGGGTTGGGAGCTCTTGTTGGCAGTTCCAGGCTCCTGGTCTGGGGGGCGGTGGAGATTGCCAACAGCCTCGGTGTAAGCGACGTTGTCGTGGGCCTTACCGTCGTCGCCATTGGCACCTCCCTGCCCGAACTGGCATCGTCCATCGTTGCCGCAAAGAAGGGGCAGCACGACATTGCCCTGGGCAATGTCCTTGGCTCTAACCTCTTCAACACGCTGGCGGTAGTGGGCATTGCCGGGGCAATCTCCCCCATGACCGTAGACTCCATGGTCCTCTACCGAGACGTATCGGTTATGGGCGCTCTCACAATCTCTTTGTTCGTGTTTGGATTCGCCGCTGCCAAGGGCAAGCCAGGTCGAATCAATCGCATCGAGGGAGCAGTCCTAATCGGGCTCTACGCTGCCTACACAGGTTACCTGGTTATCACTGCTGTTGGCTGACCGTCTGGACCAAGGTCAGACTCTCTTGCCCATCATGTTGACCAGAGCACGTCTCGAAAGATACCGGTGGACCGAACTGAGCATGGCGTTCTTTCCCCCGCTGATAACCGTGGGCTTCCGCCGAGCCTTCACTGCCGCAATTATTCTGGCAGCAACCTGTTCCGGTGTTTGCATCATGAAGGAGGGCATCTTTTGTGTCTGACCGCCGGTGCGCTCGTGGAACAATGTCTCCGTCGGGCCCGGGCAGAAGCTCATTACGAATACCCCACGCTCCCTCCCCTGAAACCAGAGAGACTCGCTCAGCGATGTCACCAGCGCCTTCGTGGCCGAGTACAATCCCCCGGTGGGCATAGGCAGAAACGCCAGTACAGACGAGACGTTCACCAAGGCATCCCCACGCTTCGCCCGGGCCAGGTAGGCGTGCGATAAGACCACAAGCGCTTCCACATTCACCCGCAGCATGTTCCGGTATCGCTCCAGTGGGACCTCGAAGAAATCGCCATACACACCGAAGCCTGCATTGTTCACGAGCAAATCGAAGCCTCCCTCTCCAACCAACACGGCAACCCTGTCCATCTCCTCCGTGGAGGAGAGGTCGGCTACCTCGAACGAGAAAGACTCACCCAACTCCTGCTTCAGGCTCTCCAACCGCTCCCTGCTTCGGGCCAGTCCCACCACCGACCAGCCCTGCGCCACCAACTGCCCGCACAAGGCCCTTCCGATACCCTCGCTGGCACCGGTTACAAAAGCTCTCTTGTTCGACATGTTATTCCTCCGGTTGGGCCAAGCCCAAAGATAGTCATAATTGATTAATACTCTATCTCTACTTCAAGTTTGCGATCCTCGGAGACGGTGAAGGCAGCATCGGAGAAATCCGGAGGTCCCATGAAACCTTTGGCCGCATTGCTTGCACCCCACCCCTCGGAGGGGATGCCAAGCATGTTCTTGTCCAACTTGGAGTTGGAGTTGCCGTCATGAAACGCCCCTACCGCATACGTGCCCCCGGGGAGATTCTTGAAGGCCACCGTCGCCTTACCCGCAACAATGTCCGCTGCCTCCCGCTGAAACGCATGCTCCTGGTTCGAGGGGAATCCCTTCTTTCCACTGAAGAGCGCCACACGAACCTTTCCCTTGTCGTTCTTGAACCCCTTAATGGTCACAGTCAAGGTGTGCCCCGCCAAGTTCCCCTTGCCCTCTTCGGCAGAGAGCCTCGATGGCACTGCCAACGCAAGTGCCAGCAACACAACAATCAGTGACTTCTGCATCTCCTACCTCTCCATAAGTCCAGATGCACAACGCCAGTTGCTATAGGCAGCACTCTCGACGCCGTCAACAAAAAGATGCCAGCCACTGCCTCAAACAGATGGGCTGGAACCTACAGCGGCGCTCCAAAGAGGGCCTCAGCGTTCTCCAGCACCCAGGCACAGTCAGCCCCATCGTCGATGCGACGCGTCATGAAGTAGCTGCGCTCCTTGTCGGGGTCCGGGCTGCTGGGATTGGGTTCGGCCAATACCGGCTCAGTTGCCCCCAATATCTTCTGCTCATCCGTGAAACTCACCAGACCATCCACGGAGTTATCAGTGACCGCTTCGGAACGATAGGTGGTGGTAATGCGCTGGGCCACGTAGACCTCGCCAAATACCGTGCCGGTCAGAACCACCGTTATCCCTGGGTACCCGTCCAGATCCTGGTCAACCACGGTAACGTCCGTGGCCTTCTCAGGCAATGGGGCCGAAATGACAATCCCAACCGGTCGTTGTCCACGTAATTCGATCGCCCGTCCTGTATGGGCACCGGGGTGGGCTCATACTTGAAATCCAGGCCCCATTCGTGGTCGCCCACCCTCAGGGCACCACCGGCCACCACTGTCAAGGTGTTGCTCCAGGTGAGCACGGGAGTGTCGCCGTGATGGTCCACGTAGTCGGACCAGAACGAGTAAGTTGCCCCAGCGGCCAACTGCATACCGAGGTCCCCCTCCTTGTCCGCCCACCATCCACCAAACCCCAGCCTCATGGGCGAGAACCCGTAAGAGCCCTCGAAGCCCTGCTGCAGATACTGCCTCTCATCCGGGTAGTTGAAATTCCAGAACTGCAACCTGCTCTCGCCCTTCACCGAACTGCGACTCTGAGCATGGAACGTCGCAGTCAAACGCAGCTTCTCCAGTGGCAGAAAAGTCACACTTCCGTGAGGAACCAACCGACTATTGACGACTACCTGCCCATTTATGCTAGATTGCTGTTGCCTTGTGGTGTCTGGCATATAGATTGAATTTGAAACCTGAGTGAAGTTCGTGAAGGTTACTCCGGCGCCCACAGTGAGCCAGTCAAACGGGCGCCCCGACAGGGCAAATACGAATGCGTTCTGCTCCAGAGTGTCGCCGTACCTCTCAAAATGCAAACTGTTCGAGAAGTATTGCTGCCTTTCATCCACATAAAAAGGACGCTGCGACTGAAAACGACTCATTGGGAGTATTGAATAGAATCCAAAAGCCAGTCGCTTATCCAGGAATCGCTTCACCGTTCCAAAGAAGAACAGCCCGTTGCTGCCATTGCTGCTGGCGCTTCCCCGCCCGTTCACCAGACTGGCTGTGGGCAGGGGCTTGAAGCCGGGAGATGTGCGGTTGCCCTGAGCGTCCGATACCACCGAGGTCAGCACCGACGATGCGACGTCGGCTCCAGCTGGTCGCTGCATCAAGTCGACGTCAAGGTTCTGCCACAGAAAGGTCATGCCCATGAGCATGTTGTCCTCTGCCAACACAAGCAGCGACGGAGCGAACAACACCGCATCGGCACCCTGAGCTGCAAAACGGCCCATCTGCCCAAGCACCGAAGAGGATGCCCCTAACTCCTCCGCAGTGGAGTTGGCCCTGGCCTCCACGGCCACACCAAACGACAGGGCGACTATCACAAGCGAAAAAGCAACGGGCCCTGTCAGCCGCAAGCAGATTAATCTCATTAAGCTCTCCATCGGTCGCAATATCAGCTTCCAGCCACATCCAAAGTCAATACCAGCGCTACGGCGGTCAACTTCACCATAGGTGGATACTCTCCGGAGAAATGTCAAGCGAGTTCGCACCGGCCCCGGCAGCATATGACCATCGCCCATGGGCCTCTTGAGCCTCGACGCAACTTCTCTCTGGACCGCTCTGGCTTGAATGGCTAAATTCAGCCACCTACTCGAGCCCGCCCGTTCACCGAGCGGACCCCACCCAGGAGGGCTATCATGTTCAAACGTATTGCTACCCTTTTCGCCGCCGTTGCGGTGCTGCTGTCAGCCACCGCCGCTATGGCCTGTCAAATCACCTTCGAACCCGCCGGAACGAAAGCCGACGCCCAGGGCAAAGCGAAGCTCACCATTTGGGTTACCTGGGAGCATAAACGCTGCGTGCTCGATGACGACGACATCAACATCGACTACGTCGGAATCAAGTCCATCAAAGAGACCGGCTGGGTGAAGGAGAAACCAGGCCTCTTCAAGCGGGAGATCGAGGTCCAGCTCACAGACAAGGAAGGCACCATCACCGTGTGGAGAGAGTGCTCCAAGAAGGGGCGTAGTGAGGGGATTTTCAAATTGACTAAGTAGACACCGAGGCTTTGGGCAACGCCTATCCCTCCCTCATACCCCGATGAGGGAGGGGCTGGCATCTCCGTTCAACGAGTGGACCGGTTCCAGTAGTTCAGGGGGCAATATGGGCAATGCGTTTCGTTTCTTGCTGGCAGCGGCGCTTTGTGTGCCGACGATGGCATGCCAGGACGAAGTTCAGTACCGCACTAGCAACGTCTGTTTCGAAGGGAACATATTGCCCCTCGTGAAAAGAGACTGCTCCGCATGCCACGAAAATGGGGAGTGGGGGGTCAGGCTCAGTGGAGCCCCTGCCGACTATTCGGCACTCTTGCTATACACCGCACCCGATCAGCCCGATTACTCGCTCTCCCTTTGGTATGCAGCCGGCTTCGACGGTCATCCCGTCATCTGGCCCCCCGATTCCAAGGCGTATGCCATGTTTGCTGCCTGGGTCTCAGAAGGGGCAGGCCAGGGCTGTGGTGCCCCTGCTGCCGACATCGCCGACGTCACCGTTGACGACATCGACGCCCCCGATGATATGGCCACTTCGGACATGCATTTCGGCGACCTATTGGACTCAGCCGGCGGTGAGTTGGGCAACGACCTGGCCATGTCAGACTCCCTGGCCGAGATTGGGCCCCAGGATCTGCTCGGAGACCTCATTGAGGACCTCGGCGTGCAGGATATCGTCGACACGACCGAACCCAAACTGCTCTCCTTCGCCAACGACATTTCTCCTATCCACAAGTCCGGATGCGCTTCGTGCCATAAGAGCCCATTCACGAAGCCCAAGATCCTTGGTGACCCCTCGGACTACGGCACGGTCATGGCCTACATCGACCCTGCTAATGCAGATGCTACGGCCTGGAACTGGGCCAGCGGCAATGGTGTACATAAGAATCTATATAAATGGGGCAAGACCGGGGAACACTATCTGTTGTTCCTTCAGTGGGTAAAAGAAGGCGCTAACAACAACTAACAGGTACGGGCCGCACTATCATGAAGTTATCAATGACCGGACTCCTCCTGCTCGTAGTCCTGCTGACGGCCAATCTCGCCTCGGCCAGGGATTGCCCATCCAAGCTGCCTGCGCAACTCTGGGATGTTACCGATACGCTCTCCATTGGTGCCGAGCTGCGGGGCTTCTATGTCGGCATGAAGCCAGGTGACGGCTTGCCCATATCGGCATCAGAGAAAGAGTCGTGGGACAGCATGTTTCTGGCCGGTCTGCGCACCTCGCTGCTATGGACTCCTTTCGAAGACTGGTCCCTGACTTGGGAAGGTGAAGCCAGGTACAAGAATCCCGGATGGGAGAACCGCCCGGTTCCCGGCCTGGACGGACGACTGTGGCAACTCTATGTTGCCTACGACGGGCGCCCGGTCTCGGCAGCAGCGGGGCTCCAGATCGTCAACTTCGGTATGTCCTCCATCATTGACCAGAGATTCATTGCCGCACGCGTGGACTACTCGGGAGATCTCTTCTCCATCGGCATGTTCGGCGGCGCTACCATGGAGTTCCTGACCAGAAACGCCAGCAACTGCCTCTGGGTACGCTACACTTCGGCAACGACGGGGTGGCGCACGCTTTCCCACGACCTCGACAACTTCGTGGCAGGCGCCCAGTTCAGCTACAAAGGGCTCCGTCCTTGGCGCGCCCAGGCCCTTTATCTATGGGCCTATCCCTCCATGGAGCACCACCGCTCCCACGCTCTGGTGGGCAACTTCGGCGGCCCAATAGTCCGCAAATCGATCTCCATGGATATCGAGCCGGCCCTCCTCCTTGACCACCAGAACCGAGTCATGGGAAGCGTTACGGGCGAAGTTCGATGGCATATTCCTATCTTCTCCGTTCCTCCCCTGCTCCGCCTTGCTGCAGCGTCTGCCTTTGGCTACAGCGCATCGGCACCATTCGCTCCCGTATACGAGAACCTCTCCTGGGGCCTCCTCAAGCGATACTCTCTCTTTGAGGGCCACCTCTTCCAGGGCCGCCTGGAATGGAACCCCAGAGAGTGGGTCCGCCCCACCGTGAGATACGTCGCGCAGACCTTCAATTTCACCAAGGAGCAGTCCAGCGATGAACTCGACGCAGGAGTAGAGTTCAAAATCGCTGAGCCCTACTGGCTTCTGCTCTCCTACGTAGCCATGAACGTCGTTGGACCCCACCAGCCATCCCACGGCGTCTACTTCGAGGCTCGAGCCGTACTTGGGGCCGACACCTTCTGAGCCCCCTACCCTGCGCAAATGCACCAGCAGAGAGGAAACGCACGCCTCCCCTCAGGTCGCCATGACGCAGCTTCAGGCCGGAAGAACCCTTCAACGCTGGTTTAGCAGCGGCCGTTGTGGTATCCATCTCCTGCTGAAACAGGAGTTATCATGATAGTTAAAAGCGCAGAGTTGGGACAGGTGGCCGCAATGCCGTCTCAGTTCCCCCGAGATGGTTTCCCTGAAGTGATCTTCGCCGGACGCTCAAATGTTGGCAAATCGAGCCTAATCAACGCCCTCCTGGGCCGCAAACGCCTCGCCCAAACAAGTTCAACGCCCGGCAAGACAAAACTCATCTTCTTCTACCGTATCAACGCTTCCTTATACTTTGTTGACCTTCCTGGTTACGGTTATGCCCAAGTAAGCCAGGAGGTCAGGGCAACCTTCAAGGTCCTGGTTGATTCCTTCTTCCAACGCTCCGCCCCCTCTTCACTCTGTTTGCTGCTCCTTGACCCCAAACGAAGAGTTGGTGGTGAAGAACTTGATTTCCTTAAGTTTTTGCATATGAAGGGCTACTCGCCTCTCGTGATCTTCACCCGTTGGGACCGGCTCAAGGCCTCGGAACGAACCCTGGTCAAACGGGAACGAGTCCAGGAACTTGGCTCTCTTGCTCCCAATCCCCTCTTTCTCAGTGCAAAGACCAGAGAAGGAGTAGACGAGTTGTGGAAAGTTATTGACACCCATCTTTCCCAACTCCCGCAGTGACTTCTGCTTCGATGAGTCAGATGTGTGTGTCAAAATGTGCAATCCCCAAAATAGCTTAACTTGGGAGAGATAACATGTTGCTTAACCAAAACACAAGAGAGCTTCCATCGGTATTCTGCGCCCTGGTAATCTTCTCGGTTGTTTGCTTCACCGTACCGGCCAACGGCGCTTATGCAGCCTCACTCCGCTCTCCGAAGCCCCCTCCCACATCAAAGTACGTGAAGGATGCCCTGGATTGCGCACAGAAGGGTGATGCCGATTGTGTCCGCAACCTGGCGAAGGGTTTGCTGCGGGACGACCCCAAGGCCGCTTGCCCGCTGCTGGCCAAAGGCATTGGCGTAGATGAGAAGAGTGCGGCGCTGGTCTTCGAGGCCATGGTCGAGGCGGGCTGTCCAAAGATAGATGAGTTGGCTGTCGAGTTCCTCTCCAAAGCACAAGACGAATCAAGAATGGCCGTCTTTGCCGCGGTAGCGCGCACCAAGAGCCCCGCTCTGCTGCCCTTCGCCGCAAAAATAGCGGAGCAGGGCAACGGATGGGAGAAGGAACAACTCTGCATCGCCTTGGGTCAGATGGCTCTCCCCGATGCCCTACCCCTGCTTCTTGGAGCGGCCAAAGACTCCATGTTCTCTGTCCGCACTCAGGCCGCAACCGCCTTGGGGTTCTTCAAAGGCAAAGAGGTAGCGGACACGCTTTGCCTACTTGGCAAGAACGACACGAATCCGGGCGTGCGAAAAGCAGCGGCTCTGGCCCTGAAAGCCCTCAAAGAGTGGGACACTATTCCTTGCCTTATTGCCATGCTTAAAGATCGAGAGCCTGACCCCTTCTTCGCAGCCCACGAAGCAATCGTCGCCGTCGTAGGCATGGACCTTGGCACCAAGGCCGCCATCTGGGAAGACTGGTGGAAGAACGGGGCAAAACTGCCAAAGTAACCGGTGACTCTGCCCACCCCAGGTGACTTAGTCGGCCCTATTCGCGCCTCAAGAAACGCCGGACAACCAGAACCAAGACCAACGCTACTGCCAGAGCAAGTATGGCGTAAGTTGCTGCTTTCATGAAGAAGTCATCGGTCTGCCCCCCCGACTCCTCGCTCTCCACGGTTTCAGCGCTCGGGGCAGCGGGAAGGTCTAGGGTTGGGTGACAGGTAGGGTCGAGGCTTGCCCCCTCACCACGGCACTGCGGGGCGAGGTCCAGCGGATATGGGGCCCAGTCTCCCTCGGCTTGCCCAAGCACTTCTCCCTCGTAACCCAGCGCACTCACTACTACCAGGAACTCTCTGCCTGCCGCCGGAGCCAGGTCCGGGTGAGGCCATGGGCTGCAGGCGTGTGATGCACCCATATGAAAGGTCATGGCAGTCCCAAGGACGGCACTTCCCAAAGTGGCATCGGGCAAGAGGTATCCCGACAGCCTCATCACGGGAGCGCCGGCGCCCGACACAGAAACCTTGTGCAGCGGAGCCCGGCGAGGCGCCGAGTCGTCATTGCAGCGCACAATTGCAGGGGCAAACTCCACAACAGCCCCGCCCCGACCCGTACCGCAGTAGTCGCCCCCCTGTGGCCGTGCTGCCTCCACCCGCACCGAGAGTACCTTGGGCGGTTGGACCAATTCACATTCTCCACCGCCCGCCATGCAGCGCCC